>Ga0209415_10011093_pt1 | contig 15223 bp, 12 predicted proteins | sample PeaSoiSIISIP2007_FD_187696 | JGI IMG/M metagenome (GOLD analysis project Ga0209415, IMG submission 187696) | Peat soil microbial communities from Weissenstadt, Germany - SII-SIP-2007 (SPAdes) (version 2) | ecosystem: Environmental > Terrestrial > Soil > Wetlands > Peat | place: Germany... | reverse complement strand
GCGGAAATCAAAATGGGCGTGGTCAATTTCCAGAAGCTCTTGGAAGAGGCGCCGCAGACCAAGACCGCCATGCAGGCTCTCGAGAATGAATTCGCGCCGCGCCGCCGCGAGTTGTTGACGATGCAGAACGACCTGAAGGCCAAGGACGAGAAGTTGCAGAAAGAGGGCGCGGTCATGGCTGAGGCCGATCGCGCCAAGGCCGAAAAGACCCTGCGCGATCAGCAGCGCGAGTTTTCGCGCAAGGCCGGGGAGTTCCAAGACGACGCCTCGACGCGGCGCAACGAGGAAATCGGCAAAGTGCAGCGCTACCTCGTGCAAGAGATTCAAGGCTATGCGAATGCTCAGGGCTTCGATCTGGTGCTGGGTGACGGCGTGTTTTTCGCGAAGGGGCCGCTCGACATCACGGCAAACGTGTTGGCGGTGCTCAATACCAAGCCGGCCACCTTGCCCCCTTCGCCTCCGGGGAGCGCAACGCCGGCCAAGCCCACCGGCAGCAACAAATAGCGCCTCGAGGTTTTCGCACGAGGATGTGCGCAAGTGCAAGAGGAAATCAGCCTGGGCGAATTGGCGGTACGCTTTGGCTTGACGCTGCGCGGATCGCCCGACCTTAAGGTTTCGCACGTTGCGACGCTTTCCCAGGCGACGCCGGGGAGCGTGAGCTTTCTCGCGAATTCGCGATATCGCAGGGGCCTGAAGGATACGCGCGCGAGCGCGGTGGTGGTGTCTGCTTCGGAAGCCGAAGGCTGTCCGGTAGTGGCGCTCATTACCCCGAATCCCTACCTCGCCTATGCGCGCATCGCAGCGTTGCTGCACCCGGAATTTCACGCTTCTCCCGGAGTTCACCCCAGCGCCGTGGTCGCCAAGAGCGCACGTATCGACTCATCGGCGGCCGTGGGTCCGCTGGCGGTGATCGAGGAGGAGGTCGCGCTCGGCGAACGCGTCGAGGTCGGCCCGGGCTGCATCGTGCAGCGCGGCGCCCGCGTCGGCGCGGACACTCGACTGGTCGCGCGGGTCAATCTGTACCCTGGCGTGCGGATCGGTCAGCGCTGCATTTTGCATGCCGGTGCGGTGATCGGAGCCGACGGTTTCGGATTCGCCGCCGACCGCGGCACGTGGGTCAAAGTGCCGCAGGTCGGCAGCGTGCGTATCGGCGACGATGTGGAGATCGGTGCGAACACCACCATCGATCGGGGAGCCATCTCGGATACCGTGGTCGAACAGGGGGCGAAACTCGATAATCTGATCATGATCGGCCACAACGTGACCATCGGAGCGCACACCGCCATTGCCGCCTGCACCGGAATCTCGGGCAGTACCATCGTGGGCCAGCGCTGCATGATCGGCGGAATGGTGGGCATCACGGGTCATTTGACGATCGCCGACGATGTCGTCATCACGGGCCTCAGCATGGTCAGCGCCTCGATCAAGGAGGCGGGCAGCTACTCGAGCGGCATGCCCGCCGTGCCGACCCGCGCGTGGTGGCGTATGGTGGCCCACCTGCGGAAATTTGGAAAAAAGGAGCGATAATGTCCGAACCACTCAAGATGGATATTGAAGCGATCATGCGGCAACTGCCGCACCGGTATCCGTTCTTGCTGGTCGATCGGGTGCTCGCCTGCGAGGCGGGGCAGTACATCCACGCGCTGAAGAATGTCACCGTCAACGAGCCGTTCTTTCCGGGGCATTTTCCGCACCGGCCGGTAATGCCCGGCGTCATCATCATCGAGGCGCTGGCTCAGACATCGGGAATCCTCGCATTTGTAACCGCCGGTGTGGTGCCTGACTCCGATACGCGCTTTTATTTTGTCGCGATCGACAACGCCAGATTTCGCAAGCCGGTGGAGCCCGGGGATCAGCTCATGCTCAAGGTGTGGCTGAAGCGCGCCCTCAAGGGCATTTGGAAATTTCACGGCGTGGCGGAGGTCGACGGAGCGGAGGTGGCTTCCGCGGAAATCATGGTCGCTCCGGAGACCAAGACAACGACGACCAAGCCGCGCGGGCCCAAGGAAGCGGGCGGATGATCGATGCGGTGATCGACCCACGCGCTGTCATCGCACCGCAAGCGCAAATCGCGGCGGATGTCGCGATAGGGCCCTACAGCATCATTGGTCGAGACGTGACGATCGGGCCCGGAACCTGGATTGGACCGCATGTCGTGATCAACGGCCCGACGAGCATCGGCACCAACAACAAGATTTATCAATTCGCCTCTGTGGGCGATGCGCCGCAGGACAAGAAATACCGGGGCGAGCCGACGCGGCTCGAGGTCGGCGACCGCAATGTGTTTCGCGAATCCGTCACCGTGAATCGCGGCACGACCCATGGGGTGGGCGTGACGCGCATCGGCAACGACAATCTGTTCATGGCCTACTCGCACGTGGCGCACGACTGCCAACTGGGCGACCAGATCGTGATGGCGAATTGCGCCACGCTCGGCGGCCACGTGGAGCTCGGCGATTGGGTGATCATGGGCGGTCTGTCGGCCGTGCATCAATTCACCAAGGTTGGCGCGCATTGTTTCCTTGCGCACAACGCCGCCGTCACTCGCGATGTGCCGCCCTACATCATGGCGGTCGGACGGCCGGCCGTACCGCACAGCGTCAATTCGGAAGGTCTGAAGCGCCGCGGCTTCACGGCCGAACAGATCCAGCACATTCGGCGTGCCTACCGCGTGCTTTATCGATCCGGCCTGAAATTGCAATCGGCCATTGAGGAGCTGGAGCGGGCGGCCGAAACGCAAGCGGAGATCCGGCCCTTCGTCGAATTCATCAAGCACAGCTCGCGCAGCATCGTTCGGTAGGCATGACCGTGCCGCTGCGGGTTGGTTTGGTGGCTGGCGAAGCGTCCGGGGATACGCTCGGCGCCGCGCTGATCAAGGCGTTGCAACGGCTCGCGCCGGATGCGCAGTTCTTCGGGGTGGCCGGGCCGAAAATGCTGGCCGCGGGCTGTGAATGCTGGGAGTCGGCCGAATCTCTGGCGGTCATGGGGCTCGTTGAAATATTGCGCGATCTACCTCGCTTGCTGCGCCTGCGCGCACGCATCAGGGGGCAATTGCTGCGCGCCCGACCGGATGTATTCGTCGGCATAGACGCCCCGGAATTCAATTTGAGCCTCGCCCGCGACTTGCGGGCGGCCGGCATACCCACGGTGCAGTACGTCAGTCCCCAAGTATGGGCGTGGCGGCAGAGTCGCGTGGACAGCATTCACCGATCGGTCGATTTGGTGCTGTGCCTATTGCCGTTTGAAGAGCGGTTTTACGAGAACCGAGGGGTGGCGGCCGAATTCGTCGGCCATCCGCTGGCGGACGCGATTCCGCTGGCCGTAGATCGGCCGCGCGCGCGCGCGCTATTGAGCCTGCCGGCCGATGCCGAAGTGATCGCGCTGCTGCCCGGCAGCCGGCGTGGCGAGGTAGGACGTTTGGCTCAAGATTTCGCCGCGACCGTTGCCTGGCTCGCGGCAAAGCGTCCTCGATTGCGTTTCATAGCGCCCATGGCAAGTGCCGCAACCCGCGAGATTTTTGGGCGAGTGCTGCGGCGCATCGCGCCGCAGGTTCCGGTGCAGCTGATCGAGGGCCAGGCGCAAACCGCGCTGATCGCATCGAACGCGGTGCTGGTTGCCTCGGGGACAGCGAGTCTGGAGGCGGCATTGTGCAAGCGGCCCATGGTCGTGGTGTACCGTTTGGGGGCGATCAGCGCCTGGATCATCAGGCGCCTGAATCTGGTGAAATCCAAGTTCTTTTCGCAGCCAAATCTGCTTGCGGATCGGCGCGTGGTCGGCGAGTATTTTCAGGAACAAATCGTGCCGGAGTCGATCGGGGCGGAGCTATTGATGTGGCTGGACGATAGCGGGCGACGGGCTATGTTGGAGCAAGAGTTCGAGCGGATGCACGTCGAACTCAAGCGGGATGCGAGCGCGCGCGCCGCGCAGGCGATCATGGCGCTGTTGCAACGAGGGCGCTCGCCGGCGACGGAGTCGCCGTGAGGTTGTGGATTGCCGGAGTCGACGAGGCGGGGCGCGGGCCTTTGGCAGGGCCGGTGGTCGCCGCCGCGGTGATCCTGCGCCCGGGCCCCGCCATCAGCGGCATCGCCGATTCGAAAGAGCTGAGCGCTTCGGCGCGGGCTCGGATTGGTGCGGCGATTCGCCGCCGCGCCCTGTGTTTCGGAGTGGGGTGGGCGGATCCGGCCGAAATCGACGTCCTCAATATCCTGCATGCCACGTTTTTGGCGATGCGGCGCGCGGTGCTGTCGATGCCCCATGTCCCGCATCGATTGCTCGTCGACGGCGACCGGGTGCCGAGTCTCGACGGCTTGGGAATCGGGATGACCGCGCGCGCGATCGTCGGCGGGGACGCCACCGAGCCGGCCATCAGCGCCGCGTCGATCCTGGCCAAAACCGCACGCGATCAATATATGCAGCGGATGGCGGCGCTCTATCCGCAGTACGAGTTCGGCAATCACAAGGGGTACGGTACCGAAGAGCATTGCCGGCTCCTTGCGCTGCATGGCCCTTGCCCCTTGCATCGGCGCAGCTTTGCACCGGTCAGGGCTCTCCTGCTCGAGCGCGGCGCGCAGCCGTAAGCACCATGGCTCAATTCGTGCATCTGCGGCTGCACACCGAGTACTCGCTGCTCGACGGAATCGTGCGCGTACCGGACCTGATGGCCGCGGTCGCAGGCGCGGGGATGCCTGCGGTCGCGCTCACGGACCAAAGCAATCTGTTCGCGATGGTCAAGTTCTACAAGGAGGCGCAGTCGGCGGGCATCAAGCCCTTGATTGGCGTGGACGTGTGGTTGCGCGAGGGCGGCGAACGCACGCCGCCCTCGCGTCTGGTCTTCCTCTGCCAAAACCTCGTCGGCTACCGGAACCTCACCCAACTGGTAACCCGTTCCTTTCTCGAAGGACAGCAGCGCGGCGTGCCGATGCTGGAACGCGATTGGCTCGAACCTGCCGTGATGCGGGATCTGATCGTCCTGTCCGGCGGGCAAGAGGGCGACATCGGTCAGGCGTTGGCGCGCGGCAAGGTGGACGAGGCCGCCCGCTGCCTCGCGCGCTGGCAGGGTTTGTGCGGCGACCGCTTTTATCTCGAAGTGCAGCGCACCGGGCGCGGCGGCGAACAGGCTTATGGCGAGGCGGTGCTGGACCTGGCTCGGGAACACGGTGTGCCGGCCGTTGCGACCAACGACGTGCGGTTTTTGACGCGAGCGGAGTTCGAAGCTCACGAGGCCCGAGTGTGCATTCACGACGGTGCATTGATCGCCGATCCGAGCCGTCCGCGCCGGTATTCGGAGGAGCAGTATCTGAAGACCCCGGCGGAGATGGCCGAGCTGTTTGCCGATGCTCCGGAACTGCTGCTCAACACGATCGAGATCGCCAAGCGCTGTTCGCTGGAAATCAATTTGGGCTCCTCGATGCTGCCGGCGTACCCGGTGCCGCCCGGCGCCACCACCGAGGAGTTTTTACGCCAGGAAGCGCATCGCGGCCTCGCATCGAGGCTCGAGGAAGCGAAGTCCCTGCGGGGCATGACGCGAGATGCCGAGGCTTACGGGGCGCGCCTCGATCTCGAATTGGGGGTCATATGCAGCATGGGCTTTGCCGGGTATTTTTTGATCGTAGCGGACTTCATCCGCTGGGCCCGCGGCAATGGTATCCCGGTCGGTCCCGGCCGCGGCTCCGGGGCGGGATCATTGGTTGCTTTCGTCCTCGGAATTACCGATTTGGACCCGATCGAGCATGACTTGCTGTTCGAGCGGTTCTTGAATCCGGAACGCGTCTCGATGCCGGATTTCGACGTCGATTTTTGCATGGAAGGCCGAGACAGGGTCATCGACTACGTGGCCAATAAGTATGGCCGCGAGCGGGTGTCGCAGATCATCACCTACGGCACCCTGGCGGCAAAGGCCGTGGTGCGCGACGTCGGGCGGGTGCTCGGCCACAATTACGGTTACGTCGATAAGATCGCGAAGTTGATTCCCTTCGAAATCGGCATCACGCTCGACAAGGCGCTCGAACAAGAAGACGAATTGCGGCGTTTGTACGACACCGATACGGAGGTGCGCGAATTGATCGACCTCGCGCGAAAACTCGAGGGTCTGGCGCGTAACGCCGGTACCCATGCTGGCGGCGTCGTCATCGCACCATCGGTGCTCACGGATTTTACTCCCTTGTACTGCGAGGAGGGCGGCACCACGCCCGTTACGCAGTTCGACAAGGACGATGTCGAGGCGGCCGGACTCGTCAAATTCGACTTCCTGGGTCTGCGCACGCTCACCATCATTGATTGGGCGGTGCGCGACATTAATAGGGATCGCGCGAGTGCTGGAGAACCGCCTTTGGTGATGAGCGCGCTGCCCATGGACGACGCCGCAACCTATCGGCTACTGAAGAGCTGCAGGACGACGGCGGTATTCCAGCTCGAATCGCGCGGCATGAAGGATCTGATTCGCCGCCTGCAACCGGATCGTTTCGGCGATATCGTGGCCTTGGTCGCATTGTTCCGGCCCGGTCCGTTGCAGTCGGGGATGGTCGATGATTTCATTGCGCGCAAACACGATACCAGCGGCGCGACCATCGACTACCTGCATCCCGACTTGAAGGGGGTTCTGGAAGCCACGTACGGCGTGATCCTGTACCAAGAGCAAGTCATGCAAATCGCGCAAATATTGGCCGGCTACACCTTGGGCGGCGCGGACCTTTTGCGCCGTGCCATGGGCAAGAAAAAACCCGAGGAAATGGCGAAGCAGCGCTCGGTGTTCGTGAGCGGAGCCGTGGCCCGGGGCGTGCGCGAAGGGCAGGCCACCCACATATTCGACCTGATGGAGAAATTCGCCGGTTACGGTTTCAATAAATCGCACTCGGCCGCTTATGCGCTGTTGTCCTATCAGACGGCTTGGCTCAAGGCGCACTATCCGGCGGCGTTCATGGCGGCGGTGCTGTCCTCCGATATGGACAAGACCGACAAGGTCGTGACGTTGATTGATGAATGCGCAAGCATGGGCCTCAGCGTGGAACCGCCGGACGTGAACGAGTCGGTCTACGCGTTTCGGGTCGCCGGCCCGGCCAGTATCCGTTATGGCTTGGGCGCCATCAAAGGCGTTGGGGAGTCCGCGGTGCAGGCGATTATCGAGGAACGCGCAGCCAACGGACGCTATCTCAGCTTGCCTGATCTGTGTCGCCGGATCGATCTACAGCGCGTCAATCGGCGCGTCTTCGAGGCCCTGATCCGGTCGGGAAGTCTCGACGGTATTGGTCCGAATCGAGCCACGCTCATCGCGGAACTCGATCGCGCCATGCACTTGGGCGAACAGAACTCGCGTGCGATGAGCGTCGGACAAGTGGACTTGTTCGGATTGAGCGCCGCGGAAGACTGCGTGGTCCCCGAGTGGAGCGAAGCTCAGCGCCTGGCCGGCGAGCGCGAAACGTTGGGGCTTTTCTTGAGCGGCCATCCGATTACCCCTTATGAGCCGGATCTGAAATTCTTGACGAGCGCGCGGCTGGTCGACGTCGGCGGACCGAAACCGGGGGTACCGAGCGGCGAACGCGGTTGGACGCAAGGCAAACCGGCCACCGTCGCCGGTCTCGTGCTCGAAATTCGCCGCCGACCGAATCGAGTCACGCTGATCTTGGACGATCGCACCGCCCGTCTCGAGGTGAGCCTTTACGAGGAGGCGTTCCAGCAATATCGCGACATCATCGTCAAAGACGCCATACTCATCGTGGACGGGATCCTGCGGTTCGATGATTTTATCGAAGCCTGGCGTCTGCAGGCCAAGACGCTGATGGACATCGATCGTGCGCGCGAGCGCTTCGCGCGGCGGCTTTGGTTGCGCTGGCCGGACCAATTTGACGGCCCGCAGGGCATGAACCGCTTCGAAGAAATCCTCAAGCCCTATCTGAAGGGTCCTTGCGGGGTGAGCGTGGTGGTGACCCGGGAGAAATATTCCGGGCGGCTGAATTTGGCCGACGCCTGGTCGATTCGTGCGTCGCGCGAACTTCTGGATAAACTATCGGCGCTCGTCGGCCGCGACGGCTGGTATTTAGTGTATGGTCCGCGAAATGACATCCGAGACGAGGAAACTTCTTCATGGCGATGAATTTTCTGGAGTTTGAGCAGCCGATCGCCGAGCTGGAGGCGAAGATCGAGGAATTGAAATTCTTGAGCTCGGACGCCAGCGTCAACATCTCCGAGGAGGTCAAACGGCTGCAGCAAAAGAGCCGTGCCTTGACCACCAGCATATTTTCGAATCTGTCACCTTGGCAGATCACGCAGCTGGCGCGTCACCCGCAGCGGCCCTATACGCTCGACTACCTGTCGATGATTTTCACCGATTGGCAGGAGTTGCACGGCGATCGTATGTACAGCGACGATTTGGCTATCGTGGGCGGCTTGGCGCGTCTCGACGGGATGCCGGTGATGGTGATCGGTCACCAAAAAGGCCGTGACACCAAGGAGCGAGTGCGGCGCAACTACGGCATGCCGAAACCGGAAGGCTACCGCAAGGCGCTGCGACTGATGCGCATGGCCGAACGCTTTCGAATTCCGCTCATCACGCTGATCGACACACCCGGCGCCTATCCGGGCATCGGTTCCGAAGAGCGCGGACAGAGCGAAGCCATTGCGAGGAATTTGTTCGAGATGTCGAACCTGGCGGCCCCGATACTTTCGGTGGTCATCGGCGAGGGCGGATCGGGCGGCGCGCTCGCCATCGGCGTGTGCGACCGACTGCTCATGCTGCAGTTCAGCGTGTACTCGGTAATCTCTCCGGAAAGCTGCGCGTCGATCTTGTGGAAGAGCACCGATAAAAAAGAGATATCCGCCGATGCCATGGGCGGGACAGCCGAGCGGCTCTTTAAATTGGGCCTGGTGGATGAAGTTCTGAAGGAACCGCATGGCGCCGCGCATCGCGACCCGCAAGCCATGGCGGAGACATTAAAACATAGCATGATCAAGCACTTAACGGAACTTTGTAATCAACCGGTAACGAAGCTGCTGGATGCACGCCAGGCCCGCGTGCGCGGATTCGGTGTATTCCGCGACGACTGAACTCCCATGAGCTTCGGCGCGGCGTTGCTACAAGCCATGCTGGACGAGCACGTGCCCGCGGCCGCGACGGGGCTGGTGGTGGCCGTGAGCGGCGGCGCCGATTCGGCGTGCTTGTTGGCCGCGATGGCGCAATTGGCGGCGCCGCGCCGCGCCGATGCGCCGTATACCGCGAACGGCTTACCCATTCGCGCGGTGCATGTCGATCATGGGTTGCAACCGGCGGCGGCCGCTCTGCGCGAGGCCAGCGCCGCGCTTTGCGCGCGACTGCGCATTCCGCTCTCCGTCGTTGCGGTCGCCGTTGTGACCGGCGGCGGCGTGTCGATCGAGGCGGCGGCACGCGACGCGCGTTACTTGGGCCTTGCAAGCAACCTGCGGCCCGGCGAATGCCTGTTGACCGCGCATCATGCGCAAGATCAGGCGGAGACGCTGCTGTTGCAGCTGCTGCGCGGCGCCGGACTTCCCGGCCTGTCGGCCATGCCGATCCGCCGACCCTTCGGCAACGGTTGGCATTTGCGCCCGCTGCTCGGCGTAGCTCGGCGGGATCTGCGCGAGTTCGGTGAAGCTCACGCGATTGCGGCCGCGGATGACCCCATGAACCGCGATCCGCGATTCGACCGCGCCTATTTGCGTTCGCAACTCTGGCCGCTGCTCGAGAGACGCTGGCCCGGTGCGGCCACCGTGCTGTCGCGAACCGCGCGACACCTCGCCGAAGCGCGACAATTGTTGGATCAGGTAGCGGCTGCGCAGACCGGTAGGCTGCGGGACGGCGACGCGCTGTCCATCGCGGGCTTGCGAGCGCTGTCCCCGCTCGAGCAAATCAATACGGTGCGCCAATGGCTCTGTGCCGCCGAGGTCACCCTGCCGCCGACGCCGCGCCTGACCGAAGCCTTAAGGCAGATTTTCGCGGCCGGCCCCGATCGCTTGCCGGCGATCGTGTGGGGCCAGTACGCGCTGCGCCGCTATCGCGGGCGGCTGTTCGTCACCAAGGGTCCGGTGCCCTCGCTCGGTGCGCGGCGAGAATGGCCCGTCATCGCCGAATCGCGGCTGGACCTGGGTCCCGGGCTCGGCGTGCTGCATTGGGAGCCGCAGATCGGCGGCTTGGATGCGAGCAGGCTGCCGCGGACCTTAAGTGTGCGGCGGCGTCGAGGCGGAGAGGCCTTGAAAGTCGGATTATGCGCGAGGACACAAAGCGTGCAGCACCTTTGTCAATCCGCGGGCGTGCTGCCGTGGATGCGTGACGCGCTGCCCTTTCTTTATGCGGGCGAGGCGCTGATCGCGGTCGGCGATTTGTGGCAGGACGCACGCTGGCGTGTGGTCGAGGGCGCGCCCGGGTTCGCATGCCGCTGGGAGGGAGCGCCGATCATGGCCTAATCTGATTGTGGCAAGCGGCCCGATCTGGTAATCTGAACTCCCGTCGAATTCCAACAATTCCCTTTTGGTTGCGATCGCAGTCGCTTAAGTTTCTGTGCGGCCTGCGATTATTGAGCGGCGGTGACTCATCATGACTCGATTTGTTTTCGTCACCGGCGGCGTCGTGTCCTCGCTTGGCAAGGGCATCGCATCCGCTTCTTTGGGGGCCATCCTCGAAGCGCGCGGCCTGAAGATTAGCATGGTGAAACTGGACCCCTACATCAATGTGGATCCCGGCACCATGAGTCCGTTTCAGCACGGGGAGGTGTTCGTCACGGCGGACGGCACCGAAGCGGATCTCGATCTCGGCCACTACGAGCGGTTCGTGCGCACCACCACCGGCCGCAACAGCAATTTCACCACCGGCCGAATCTACGAAAGAGTCATCGCCAAGGAGCGGCGCGGCGACTATCTCGGTGCGACCGTGCAGGTGATTCCGCACATCACCGATGAAATCAAGTACCGAATACGCATGGGCGCGGGCAACGCGGATGTCTGCATGGTCGAAATCGGCGGCACGGTTGGCGACATAGAATCCCTGCCGTTCCTCGAAGCGATTCGCCAAATGGGAGTCGAGCTGGGGCGTAACCAGGTTCTATACATGCATCTGACCTTGGTGCCGATCGTCGGCGGCTCGGGCGAGATCAAGACCAAGCCGACGCAGCATTCGGTCAAGGAGCTGCGCGGCATCGGAATTCAGCCGGATATCCTGTTGTGCCGATGCCTGCACTCCTTGCCCGACGAGCAGCGGCGAAAAATTGCGCTGTTCACCAACGTCGAAGAGCGCGCCGTGATATCGGCGGTCGACTCCGATGATATCTACAAGATTCCCATGCTGCTGCACGAACAGGACCTGGACGACATCGTGGTCGACAAGCTGCGCCTGGAGGCGCCGGCGACGGATTTGTCCGAGTGGCGCGCGGTGGTCTCGGCCAAACAGAATCCGGAAGCCGTGGTCGACATCGGCATGGTCGGCAAGTACGTGCAGATTCGAGATTCGTATATCTCTTTGAACGAGGCGCTCATGCACGGCGGCATCGCGACCCGCACGCGCGTCAACATTCATTATTTTGAATCGCAGGACATCGAGCGCAGCGGCCCGGCGGAACTTTCCAAGATAGACGCCATACTGGTGCCCGGCGGCTTCGGCGACCGGGGCATTGAGGGCAAGATTCAGGCCATTCGCTTTGCGCGCGAGAACCGCATTCCGTTTCTCGGTATATGCCTCGGGATGCAGCTCGCCATCATCGAATATGCGCGTAATGTCTTGGGGCTGAAAGGCGCCAACAGCACCGAATTTGACCGCGCCACGAATCATCCGGTGATCGCCTTGATCACGGAGTGGCAAGACTTGGCGCGCGGCCAGCAAGTGAGGGACGAGAAGTCCGACTTGGGGGGCAGCATGCGCTTGGGGGCGCAAGAGGCGCGCCTGGTTCCCGGCTCGCTGGTGCACACGCTTTACGGCAGGGACGCAATTTATGAGAGGCACCGCCACCGCTATGAATTCAACAATCATTACCTCGATGAATTGGCGACTGCTGGATTGATCTTCTCGGGATTTTCGGCCGATGGGCTGGTCGAATTCATTGAACTCAAGTCTCATCCGTGGTTCGTGGCGAGCCAGTTCCATCCGGAGTTCACCTCGACGCCGCGCGACGGGCATCCATTGTTTGCCGGGTTCATTCGCGCCGCGCGCGAATATCGCGCGGCTTTGCAGCCGGGGCGCGCGACTGCATGAAACTGGCTTCCTTCGAGGTCGGGCCCGGCCGCCCGTTCTTCTTGATTGCCGGGCCCTGTGTCATCGAGAGCGAGTCCTTGGTCATCGAGGTGGCCGGCCGGCTGCGCGACATGACCGCGGCGCTCGGCATTCCGTTCATCTTCAAGGCGTCTTTTGACAAGGCCAACCGTTCCTCGGCTGGAAGCTTTCGCGGCCCGGGCATCGAGGCGGGTCTGAAGGCGCTCGCGATGGTGCGCCGGCAAATCGGCGTTCCCGTGCTCACCGATGTGCACGAGGACACGCCGCTCGCCGAGGTGGCCGAGGTCGTCGACGTATTGCAGACACCGGCGTTTCTTTGCCGCCAGACCAACTTCATCATCGGGGTGGCGTCCCAGAATAAACCCGTAAACATCAAGAAAGGGCAGTTTTTGAGCCCGTGGGAGATGCAAAACGTAGTCGACAAGGCGCGCTCCACCGGCAATTCGCAAATCATGGTGTGCGAGCGCGGCTTTTCCTTCGGCTACAACAATCTGATCTCCGACATGCGCTCTTTGGCGGTGATGCGCGCCACCGGCTGTCCGGTGGTGTTCGATGCCACGCACTCGGTGCAGCTGCCCGGAGGCAGGGGTGATGCCTCGGGCGGACAGCGCGAATTCGTGCCGGTGCTCGCGCGTGCGGCGGTGGCGGCGGGCGTCTCCGGCATATTCATGGAAACTCACCCTGACCCGGCCAAGGCTTTGTCCGACGGACCCAATGCGTGGCCGCTCGACCGAATGAGTTCGCTGTTGGCCACCCTGGTCGATTTGGATCAGGCTGTGAAGAAGAAGCCCTTTGAGGAATCCCTGCTATGAGCCGTATCGCCGATATTCGAGGCCGCGAAATCATCGATTCGCGCGGTAATCCCACCGTCGAGGCCGATGTGGTGCTCGACTCCGGCGTGGTGGGGCGCGCGGCGGTGCCTTCGGGCGCGTCCACCGGCTCGCGCGAGGCCGTCGAACTGCGCGATGGCGACCCAAAGCGCTACATGGGGAAGGGTGTGCGCAAGGCCGTCGGGCACATCAATGAGGAGATTCGCCGCGTGGTTTTGGGTTTGGATGCGCAGGATCAGCGCGGTCTGGACCAAAAGCTGATTGCGGCAGACGGCACCGGCAACAAATCGAAACTCGGCGCCAACGCCCTACTGGCCGTGTCGCTCGCCGCCGCGCATGCGGCTGCGGGCGATCGCAAGCTGCCGCTGTACCGCCACTTGGGCGGGGACGGCGATATGACCATGCCGCTGCCGATGATGAATATCATCAACGGCGGCGCGCACGCCGATAATAGCATCGACATTCAGGAATTCATGATCCTGCCCATGGGAGCACCCTCGCTGTCCGAGGCGTTGCGCTACGGCGCGGAGGTATTTCACACGCTGAAGAAGGTGCTGCATTCCAAAGGTCTCAATACCGCGGTCGGCGATGAGGGCGGGTTCGCCCCGGATTTGCCGTCCAACGAGGCCGCGTTGACCACCATCTTGGAAGCCATCGACAAGGCGGGATATCGCGCCGGTAAGGACATCTACCTCGGGCTGGATGTGGCGAGCACCGAGCTTTACAAGGACGGGATGTACGAGCTCGAGTCGGAGGGGCGCAAATTCAACGCGAGTGAATTCGCCGATTACATGGCGGGATTGGTTGCAAAGTACCCCATCGTCACGATCGAAGACGGCATGAGCGAGAGCGACTGGGACGGCTGGGCGGTGCTGACGCGCAAGCTCGGACACAAAGTGCAACTCGTGGGGGACGATATTTTCGTGACCAACACCAAGATATTCGCCGAGGGAATTTCCCGAAAAATCGCCAATGCGATTCTCATCAAGCCAAACCAGATCGGCACCTTGACCGAGACCATGGCGGCCATCGATATGGCAGCCGAGGCCCGTTATACGGCGATCGTGTCGCACCGATCCGGGGAAACCGAGGATGCCACGATTGCCGATATCGCGGTGGCGACCGCCGCCACTCAAATCAAGACCGGGTCGATGTCGCGCTCGGATCGCATTGCCAAATACAATCAGCTGCTGCGAATCGAAGCGCAGCTGGGCACCCGCGCCAAATTTGCCGGGATGGGCGCTTTGGCGGTTCCAGTTTCTTAAGAATTCGTGCTAAGCTCATGTCCTCATGAGAGTTTTCGCTTTCGTATTGGTGCTTTTCTTGGCCCTGTTGGAATACCGGGTATGGGTCTCCGAGCGGGGCATGCGCGAGGTCTGGCGCTTAAACGCCGCGATCGATGCACAACGCGCCGCCAACGCGGAGCAGCGTGAGCGCAACCGGCAATTGCTCGCGGAAGTGACTGATTTGAAAGTGGGCCTCAACGCCCTGGAGGAACGCGCGCGCAGCGATCTCGGCATGGTGGGCAACAGCGAGACCTTTTACCAAATCGTGACTCCGGCTACACCCGTGCCCGCCGCGCCAGCGACCGAAATCACCGCGCGCGCGCAGTGACCGAGAGCGTCGCAGCGCGCCGCGTGTTTGCAGTCGTGCCGGCCGCCGGCCGCGGCGAACGTTTCGACGCGGCATCGGCGGGTAACGCGGCGGCGGGCAGATCGCTACCGAAACAATACGCATCGCTCATGGGTGCGACCGTGCTCGAGTGGTCGCTGCGCTCCCTGTTGGGCGAACCGCGCATCCTCGGCATCGTCGTCGTGCTCGGTGCCGGCGACGCGCATGGGGCCGATCTGATCGCGTCGCTGAACGATGAGCGCTTACGCGCCGCGATCGGCGGCGCGAGCCGTCAAGAATCTGTGATGAACGGTCTGGAAGCGCTCGACAATCGGGCGGCGGCGGACGATTGGGTTCTGGTGCACGACGCGGCGCGCCCGTGCTTGAGTTCGGGCGATGTGCGGGCATTGATCGATGCCTTGAACGGCGGTGGCTGTGGTTGCGGCGCGGTGCTCGCAGCGCCGATCTTCGATACCGTCAAGCGCGAGCGCGGCGGCGTGGTGAGCGAAACGCTGGATCGCATCGGGCTTTGGCGCGCCTTGACGCCGCAGGCGTTCGGCTTCGCGCAGCTGAAAGC
>Ga0209415_10011092_pt1 | contig 15223 bp, 12 predicted proteins | sample PeaSoiSIISIP2007_FD_187696 | JGI IMG/M metagenome (GOLD analysis project Ga0209415, IMG submission 187696) | Peat soil microbial communities from Weissenstadt, Germany - SII-SIP-2007 (SPAdes) (version 2) | ecosystem: Environmental > Terrestrial > Soil > Wetlands > Peat | place: Germany... | reverse complement strand
CTTCGCTCTCATTCCCATTCCCTTGTCTCCTCCTGAAGGGGGCGCCCCCTCGGGCACCCGGTTCTACCTCTGGTCCGTACCCGACCCGTATGGGACCAGGGCACACAACTCAAAGCAGACTAGGACGAACCCAGCCCACTCCTCAACTCACATAGCTCAACCGGCCGGGGGCGCACTTTGTGACACAACGTGGCGATTGCCGATCGTCGCCCGCCGGACCCCAGCCTCGCTCCCGGACACGCCGACCCCGAGAACCCCGATCCAGACCCCGATCCACGAGATCCGGTGCACCGTCGGCCGAGCGTGGGCACCCACGCCGATGCTCTCTCCCCGATGCTCTCTCTCCATATCGCCTCCTCATATTGCCCTGCTCCCAGGGGTTCCGCCGCCCTCACCCCCCCGGATCGTGTCTCTCGACCGCGTCCAGACGCCAAGTATGAACCTCACTCACATGTCGAGAGACATGTTGGGCCCGCGACGGAGCATGATCGGAGGTCATCGCTCCGGGCGAAGCCATGCCACGATGACACGCCGAGACCGACGAACGGGCGGCCGCTTCGCCCCACACGAGAGAGGCCGCAGTGCCCCCCCGCCACACCGACACCACCAGGTTCCTTTGGAAGTGCGCCGGCACGGCCGTCCTCGCGGCCCAGTTGGCCTGGCTCCTCGTCGAGAGCAACCGCCTCTACGGCCGGTTCTCCCTCACCTCGGACTTCGCCCTCTACTACCAGGCATGGCACCTGGTGGCGGCCGGCCACCTCTCCCCCGCCGGGACGATCTACCGGAGCGCGCCGTTCCTGACCAACCACTTCGAGCTCCTCATCTACCCGCTCTCGCTCTTCGAGTTCTTAGACCCCGGGGGGTTCATCCTCCTGGTGCTCCAGGACGTGGCCACGGTGGCGACCGAGCTGGTGGCCTTCTTCTGGATCCTCGACCTGGTGGCCGCGGGGTGGTCGGGCACCGAACGCGGCCGGCACCTCGTCATCTCCGGCGCGCTCATCGTGCTGGCGGTGGACCCGTGGATCTGGTGGGCCAGCGCCTTCGACTTCCACCCGGAGGTCTTCGCCACCCTGTTCGGGTTGCTCGCGGCGCGGGCCCTGTGGCGGCGGCGCTGGTGGGCCGGGTGCGCGTGGGCCGCCCTGACGCTGTGCTGTGGCACGGTCGAGTCGATCGTGTTGGTCGGCCTCGGCGTCGGCCTCGTGCTGGCCCGAAGGGACCTGTGGCGCCAGGGGGTCGCCCTGACCGGAGCCGCGGTGGCCTGGGCGCTCTCGCTCAACGCCCTCGGGTATGACAGCGGCAGCCAGCTGGCCGCGATGTACGGCTACCTGACCAACGCCGCACCGGGCTCGACCGTCCACATCACCCAGGTCATCGCGGCCGTCCTCCGTCACCCCCACCGCGCCGGCGAGATGCTGATCGCCAAGCGCACCCACTTCTGGGAGATCCTCGGCGGAGCGGGCCTGCTCGGGATCGCCAGCGCCATCGCGCTCCCGATCGGCCTGGCCATCCTCGTCCCGGCCGGGCTCAACGCGCAGCTCTCGGTCGTCGAGCCCGAGGCCTCGTTCCAGGTGCTGCCGCTGCTGGTCTTCGTCCCGGTCGGATCGGTCCTCGTGCTGTGCTGGCTCAGCCGGCGCCCGAAGGCGGCGTGGCGGGTCGCCGGGGCGCTGCTCGGTGTCGCCGCGCTGGTCGAGACCGTGGTCCTCTCCGTCGTCTGGGTGCCCCGGAGCGACTCGTACTTCCGCCGGACCGACCCGGCGGCGGCTCGGATGCTCTCGGGGGTCCTCGCCCGCACCCCGCCGGGCGCCGAGGTGATCGCGTCCAACGGCTTCGTCGGGCGCTTCGCCGACCGGGAATGGATCTACCCGTTCTGGCTGCCCACGTCGGCCCCCGGGTCGGTGCCGGTCAAGACGAGGACGGTCGAGTTCGTCCTCTCGGGTTCCCAGGGGATCGAGACCAGCCCCCCCGGCACCACCGGAGCGGCCGTCGCCGAGATCCGGACCCGGCTGCACGCCCAGCTTCTCCTCCGCTCATCGGGGATCTGGGTCTTCCTGTGGCATCCCGCTCCCGGGGTCCACCGGGTCACCCTCCCGGGTCTGGGTCTCTAGCCCGGCCGGGCCCGAGGTTGGTGCGACCTCTCAACCTCCAGCTGATGTTGAGAGTGTCCCAGAGGATCGACCAGACCGAGCGGAACGAGACCGTGGTCGAGTACTGCTTGTCCACCCGGACCGGGAGCTCCACGAACCGGTCGAAGCCGAACCGCTCCGCCAGGACGAACAGCTCGAGGTCGAAGGCGAACCGCTCCTCCACCATGGCCGGCAGGACGGCCTCGACGACCTCGGCCCGCACCAGCTTGATGCCGGTCTGGGTGTCGGGAACCGACAGGTGGAACAGCCCCCGCACGAGAGCGCGGTAGCCCCACGAGTACAGCCGGCGCACCAGGGGCACCTCGACGCTCGAGGCGGGGTGGCGCTTGCTGCCGAAGACGATGTCGACACCGGGCCCCGCCGCGGCGGCGAACTCGGAGAGGATCTCGGGCGGGATGTCCCCGTCGGCGTCGATGAACCCGACGAACCGACCACGGGCACGCTGCATCCCGACACGTACCGCGTGGCCCTTGCCGCGGTTGGTCTCGAGCCTCACCGTCTCCAGGACCCCGGGCAGGAGTCCCACCAGCGTGCGCTCGCTGTCGTCGGTGGAGCCGTCGGACACCGCGATGATCTCGTAGGAGACCCCGGCGCGCTCGAGCGCTCGACCGGCCCGCTCGACCGTGTCCCGGACCACCGGACCCGGGTTGTAGAAGGGGACGACCAGACTCAGGTCGGGTCGGTCCGCGCCCTCGGTCGAGGCGTCCCCCGGCCGCTCAGGGCTGGCCACGGCTCCGAAGCGGCGCGGTGCGGATCGGCCGCGACGAGGTCGCTACGGGAGTGGGATTGCGGTGGTTCCCGAACCCGCCGGCGTCGCGCTCCCCTGGTCCGTCCCGCTCCCGCCGGCCGCACCCTGGGCGGCTGAGAACCCTCCGTTCGGGAAGAGCGTCGGCGCGAGGGGAGACACGACCGGGGCGCTCGGGGTCGACGGCGTCGCACCGGCGCCGGGGTTGGCAGAGCCGCTCCCGCTCGGTGGGGTGGTCGAGACGCCCCCGGCAATCGGGCCCGACCCCGCCGGCACGTTCGGGATCCCCGTCTCGGGCTCGGTGCCCAAGAAGACCACGGTCAGCTGAGCCGTGTTGTCCGGCTCGACCACACCGACCTCGGCCACGAACTGCACGGCCCCCGCCAGCGGTCCGGTCACGCTCGAAGACGGGGTCAGGGTGCCCCGGAACACGTACCCGACGTCGTCACCCGAACCGATCACGGTCTGGAGGGACCCCACCAGTTGGACCGGGTCGGCGCCGGGAGCCGAGACGGTGGCGGTGAACCATGCCCCGGTCGAGGACAGACACACGTCGCTGGCCACGGTCGCGCTGGCCGTGGCGATCGCCGAACCGTACGGGGTGATGGCGGCGGGCGAGGAGAAGTTGAACGAGGGTCCGACGGTCGAGAGGTCGACCGGCGCGGTGTCGGCGACCGAGAGGGCGTTGGCCAGCCCCATGGGGGCGCCGAAGTTGAACGCGCTACCCGGGGGGACCACGCCGTTGGTCGAGTAGCAGGTGGCTGCCGGAAGGCCAGCCACCGCCGCACCAGCGGTCGGCCCGGATCCCGACCCGGGGTTGACCCAGGCATACGACGTGGCGTGGGCGCCCGTCGCTCCCGAACCCGATGCCGTCGATGACGCCTGGCCCGCGCCGGGCGGGGCCAGCGGCGCTGCCGGCGCGCTCTGCGCCGCTGCCGGCGCGCTGGCAGCGGCCAGCACTGGGTGAGAGCTTCCCCGGTCGCCGGCGACGACGAGGGTCGTGGCGCCAAGGGTAGCCACCGTGGCCGCGATGCCGAAGACGAACGTGCCACGGGGCACCGTCGACACGAAGTTGATCGCGCTCTGCGCGATCGGGCTGGCGGTGATCTGAGTCGCCACTCGGTCACCGGGGCCGAACACCTGGGTGGTGTCGCGACCGAGCACCTTGGAGAACCGGGCTTGGATCGCCCGGAACCCCGGAACCGCCACCAGCGCTCCGGCCGCCGAGCGGAGGCCCCGCGTGGCCCGCCGCAGTTGTCCCTTGGACCGCGACACCCGGGCCCGGGCGTTGTCCTCGGAGATGTTGAGGAACTGGGCGACGTCCGAGTAGGGCAACCCCTCCATCTCCCGCATGACGAACGCGGCCCGATGGTGCGGCGGCAGATCCTGCACGGCCCTTTGGAGCTCGGCCGCCATCACCGGGTCGCCCACCTTGTCGGCCACGTCGGGCTCGGGGAGAAGGTGGGCGATGCTCGCCCGAGCGGCCTGCCATTCGCGGGTCCGTCGTTCGCGGTGGTCGTAGACGACGTTCTGCAAGATCTGGTTCAGCCACGCCCCGAGGCGGTAGTCGCCACGGCGGCCGAACCGGTGGATGTACCTGAGCGCGCGCTCGAAGGTCTCCTGGACGGCGTCCTCGGCCGCCCCGTCGTGACCGAGCAGCCGTTGGGCCTGTTTGATGAGGGCGTCGTGGTGGTCGTCGACGATGATCGCGAAGGCATCGGCGTCGTGCCGGAGATGGGCTTCGACCAGGAGCCGGTCGCGCTCTCCGGTGCCATCCTCGCGGGGTGGGTAGGCAAACCGACCCAGCGACACCTTCTCTTGAATTGTCAACGCCGCTCTCCAGTGCCGCGCACCCACGCTTCAGGTGAGCTGCACGGCTCTCGAAACTTCTCCTCTAGCTACGCCCAGTTCCGAGAGAGCGCCTATGCGAGGGCTCCCCCGACTCCAGGAGCGACTGTACCCGCTCGCATACCCAAAAGCATGTTTGCCCAGAAGCGATGTTTGGAGGAGAAGATTCGTGCCGGAACGTCGCCCCGAAAGCGCTGCCAGCCGCAGAATCGGGTCGGTCGACTCCGGGGGGACGGAGAACCGCTACTTGCCGCCGTCCTGGCTGGCAATGAGCCTGTTCAGGGCCGTCGCCGAGAGGGCGCGCGGGCGGGCGGCGGGGGCGAACCCGGTCCACCCGGTCGGCGAGACGAAGCCGATGACCGGGTAGCCCGCCACGGTCGAGGCGGTGGGGTCGAAGTACCCCGAATCCCAGACTGCGTCGACGTCCCCGGCGCTGTCGATCGGCGGGCCGGCGTTCCCCGAGACGACGTCGATCATCCCCTGGCTGACCCCGACCACGATCCCGACGTGGGCCGCATAGCCGCTCGGGACGTCGCCCCAGACCACCGCGTCACCGGGCTGGGGGTCGTTGGTCGCCCCGGGCTTCCACGCCCCGACGTGGGCCTCGCCCCAGTCGACGAAGGTGAAGGCCCACCCGTTGATCCCGGCGGTGTTGATCCCGGTGGCCGCCCACACCCACTGGGCGAAATCCGAGCACCACTCTTCCGAGCTCGTGCCGGGCGCGCAGCCCGCCGTCGTCCCCCGGCCCCAGTAGGCGGTGTAGATGTTGCAGTTCGACCCGGGCGGGTTCTCCACGACGGCCAGGTTGTGCTGGTCCTGGCCTTCGGCGGTCGACACGATCGCCTGCACCTCGGCGGGCGGTGACGGACCGGCCGCGAACACCGACAGCGCCCCCCCGTTGACGGTCGCCGAGGGGTCGGCGCCGACCGAGGGCCCGGCGGACGCCGAGGTCAGGTCGTAGGCGTTCCAGAGCCGGCCGCCGAACCCGTCGTTCACATAGCTGACCAGGTCCCCGCCGGGCCCCTGGGCGAAGATGTCCACGACGCTCGACGAGTAGAAGATCGCCGACGGGTCGCCGGTCACCGCCGGGCCCTTGCTGATCGAGGTGAGGTCGTAGGCGTTCCAGAGCCGGCCGCCGAAGCCATCGTTCACGAACTCGGTGACGTGGCCCGACGCGTTCACGTAGACGTGCACCGTGGGCCCGTAGACGATGGCGCTCGGCTGGCCGGACGCGCTCGGCCCGGCCCCGTCCACGGTCAGGTCATAGGCGCTCCAGGACCGGGCGCCCTGGCCGTCGTTCACGAACTCGAACAGGTGCCCGGCGGGGGTGGCGCCGTAGACGTGGATCGAGGCCTGGCCGTACAGCACCGCCCCCGGGGAGCCCGACAGGGCCGGCCCGGCGCTGGCCTTGGACAGGTCGGACTCGGTCCAGCTGCGCCCAGCGGTCCCGGTCCCGCTGAACTCGACCAGGTCGCCGTTGGTGCCCTGTGCGAACACGTCCAGCGTGGACCCGACGACCAGGACCGATGCGTCGCCCTGGACGGCCATGCCGCCCGAATCGGTGCTGATGTCGATGGTGTTCCACAGGTGACTTCCGGTGCCGTCGTTGGTGAACTCGACCAGGTCGCCCGAGCTCAACCGGGCAAAGACATAGACCGCGGTCTCGTTCACCACGACCGCCGACGGGTCGCCTGCGATCTCGGGGCTGCCCGCCGCCGTGGTGAGGTCGTAGGTGTTCCAGGCTCGGCCACCGGCGTTGTCGTTCGCGTACTGGACCAGGTCGCCGGTGGCCGACCGGGCGAAGAGCTGCTGGGCCGACCCATAGAGGAGTGGGGCGGTCCGTCCGCTGATGGTGGGCCCGAAGGCGGCGTCGGTCTGGTCGCTGGCGTTCCACAGGCGGCCGTTGGCGCCGTCGTTGGAGAACTCCTGGAGAGGCATCACCGCGCCGGTGGTGGCGGCACCGACGGAGGTCTCATGGCGTCCGGTGAACGTCAGGACGAGGGCCGGGACCATCGCCGCGATGACCGCGAGGCCGACCGTCACCCTCCGGCCAGGGTGACGGCGGGGGGTCCCCACGACCGACCGACTCGGCGACGCGCACCTCATTGCCACTTGAACGCTCCCGACACGAATGCGACGACCCCTCCCGCCTGAGGTCGACACGAGGACGATCACCCTATGGCACGAGCACCTCGGATTCGGGGACCGCCGGCCCGGAATTCGTTTGGGTTTTCCCCGCTTCGGTCGGTCGCGTCGCAGCCGTCGCGACGACGTGGTGGGTCGGTCGGCTTCTGGGCCCGATTCGGGGGCACGGGATCGATAGACCAACCCTCAAGTACCCATACCCTCAAGTAGAGGTTTAGCTAGGAGGGCTCTCCACCGCCATGGCCGCCGCCAGATCTCGCTTGACCCGATACGAGGCGTTCTCGGGAGCCAGTTCGGACGCCTTGGCATATTCGGTGGCCGCCTCCGCGTAGCGCCCCAGGCGAAAGAGGCACAGGGCCTTGATCTCGTGGGGGGTCTCCCCTAGGAGGCGCATGTCATAGGCCACGATCGAGGGCTCGGCGCGCCCGGCGATCTCCAAGACCCGCTCGACCAGCTCGATGGCCGGCTCGTAGCGCTGCTGGGCCATCAGGCGCCGGGCCTCGAGGACGAGGAACGCACAGTTCTCCGGATAGAGCTGCAACCCGTGGGCAAGGAGCTCCCCGGTGTCCTCCCCACTCGCCCCTCGCCGACGAATCGCTTCGCCGAGGATGAGGGCCCCGAGCTCGTCGATGGAACCACTGCGCTCCCCCGCGTCGACGAGCCAGAGCGCTTCGAGGAGCACCGCGTCTGCCTCCTCTTCATGGCCCAGTCCGTGCAGCACCCGAAAGAGATGGTGACGAACGAAGAGATTGGTCGGATTGCGCTGCAGTTCGCGGCGCAGCAGCGGGAGGTTCCGAAGGTGCTTGCGTCGTTGGTCGCCCTCGTAGCCGACGTGGCGGAGCACGAGATCGGCCGTTCGGATGGGGCGACGCTCGCGTTTTGCCAGGCGCTCGATCGCCGGAACCACGCTCTCGTGAATGATGCCCTGGAACCGGATGGTCGGATCGTTCCTCCAGATCCGGTACTCGACGTATGCCGAGGCTCGCAGCTCGGGATGGAGCCGGATCCTGAACGCGGCGGCGTCGGACCCGGCGAGCAGCGCCTCCACTCGCTGGCGGTCAGGATCCACCAACCGCTCGTCGGCGTCGATGTAGAGCACCCACTGGCCAACCGCGTGGTCAAGGGCGACGTTGCGGGCCTCGGCGAAGTCGTCGTTCCAACGATGGCGGAACAGGCGCGCGCCATACCTGAGCGCTGTTTCGCAGGTCGCGTCCACCGACCCGGTGTCGACGACGACGATCTCGTCGACCACCTCGTGGATCGACGCGAGGCACTCGTCGAGGACTGCTTCTTCGTCGCGGACGATGAGTGCCGCCGTGAGCAACGGCGCCACAGCGGCGGGACGGCCGCCCTAGGTGGTCCAGGGCAAGAAACCGAACCCTTCGCAGGTGCGGTCGTGCCCGTGGGGCACGGTGCACACGGGGCGGAAGCCCCGACCCGACGTCATGTTTGCCAAGAAGAAGTCGCTTTCGTCTTGGTGACCGTGAGGCACATCCCCGTCGGCCGAGGCGTCGAGGGCGAACGAGCTGACCACCGGGACCGCGAAGCCGACGGCCAACAGCTTCTTGACGAACGAACGCCTTGAAAACCCAACGGACTCAACGACCCCGTCGTGATCCCCGTCGTGATCCCCCATGGTGCCTCCTCGTCGGAACGCTGCTGGTCCGGGATGCTAGTGACGGCCGGCTCACCAGTAAAGGGACAAATGGTGGTCCGCCGGAACGAAACGTAGGGTCATCGGGTGGACCCGCTGGTGGTCATGGTTCCCATGGAACCGGCACCCGACGGCAACGGTTTGGCCATGCGGGCCGCACGGTTCGTCTCGGGCGCCTCGGCACACTTCTCGGTCGTCGTGGCGGTGGTCCCGGTGGCCGGCTCGCAGCGCTACCGGACCGCGGCCGAACCGCTGGCCCCGACGGTGATCGTCCCGATCGTGAACGCCGGCCTGACCCAAAGGGGCGGGGGATTCGTCTCTTCTCCCCGTTGGCGGGGCCGCCTCTCGTCCGCGCTCCCCTTCCCCCCCGCGGCCAACCGGGCCCCCCCGACGATGGCCGCCGAGGTGCTGTCTGCCATCGCTCACGCCGGCGTCGACCCGGGCACCCCGCTGCACGTCATGCGGTCGAACCTGGCGCCGCTCGGGCTCGCGGTGGCCGAGCACCTCGGCTCGCCGTGGTGCACGCTCGACCTCGACGACGACGACGAGGCCGTCGCGGCGTCCCTCGGCGATGGCGAGCTGGCCTCGGCCTACCACCGTCTGGTGGCCACCTTCGGGCCGCTCTTCGACCGGGTCTGCGCCGCCGCCCCGCTCGAGGCGTGGGCGATCAAGCAGCGTTTCGGGTTCGAGGTCGAGGTGGTGCGCAACGCCGTGGCGGTCCCGGCCGAGGTCGCACGCCACCTGGCGGTCCCTTCCGAGCTCCTGTTCGTGGGCAACCTCCGCTATCTACCAAACGTCGAGGCGGCCACGGTCCTCGCAACCGGGATCGTGCCGGTCGTGGCCGACGCGCTGCACCGACCCGTCAACGCCAGCCTGGTCGGGCCGCACGGCCGCGGCCAGTCGATCCAGGCCCTCGGCAGGCTGCCCGGGATCAGGCTGACCGGCTACGTGGAGGACCTCGCACCCCTCTACGAGCGAGCCTCGGCTGTCGTGGTCCCCCTCGCCAGAGGGGGTGGCACCTCGATCAAGGTCCTCGAGGCGTTCGCCCGGGGCGTCCCGGTCGTGTCCACTCGGGTGGGTGTCCGTGGACTGGGCGTCGAAGACGGGACTCACGTGATGCTCGGAGAGAGCACCGAGGAGCTGGCGGCCTGCGTTGTGGCACTGCTGCGGGATCCGCCCGCGGGCGCCCGGCTGGCCCGAGCGGCCCGAGAGTTCGTCGAGCGCCACTTCACCGCACCCCGGGCCGACGGCGAGGCAGCCGCGTTCTTGCTCGGTGCGGCCGCGCGGGCGGGCCGGGGACCTAGTTGACCAGGCCCTCGGCCCGTAGCCGCTCCAAACACTGGCGGCTCTCGATGATGGGCGGCTCCGCCAGGCCGAAGCCAGCACCGATCAAGGCGGCGATCTCCTCGATGCCCCGGCGCCCGTCGCACAGCTCGAGCACGAGCGCGGCGGTGTTGTTCAGGTGGTGGACCCGGTCGGTGGCGGCATCGAAGATCACGACCCCCTCGCCGGACTCGTTCACCTCCAGGCCTTGGGCGGCCACCGGCCATTCGTCGGACATCGGCGCCAACCTTCCCTTCCCCGGCACGGGTGGGCCATGGTACGGCCGGTGATCATCGAGCGGTGGCGAACCTGGTGATCCCCCGGGTCGTCCACTTCGTCTTCGGGTTGCGGGAGCAGACCGAGCCGTTCCACGTGCTCCACTCGGTGGCGATCGAATCGGCCCGTCGCTTCGTGGCTCCCGAGGCGATCCACTTCCACTACAAGGAGCTCCCCTGGGGGCCCCACTTCGATCGCGTCGCGCCATATCTGACCCTGCACGAGGTCGACCTCGTCCCCGAGGTCCTCGAGGCCGACTACGACCCCGACCTCGTTCCCGATCGCTACCGCTACGCCCACCACGCCGACTTCATCAGGCTGGACGCGCTCATCGAGCACGGCGGCGTCTACGCCGACATCGACACCGTGTTCGTGGCCGAGTTCCCCGACGCCCTCTTCGAGGCCCCCTTCGTGATCGGCCGGGAGGCCCCGGTACCCGACGAGCGCACCGGCGAGCTGCGCCCGTCGCTGTGCAACGCGCTGCTCATGGCCGAACCGGGTTCCCGGTTCGCCAAGCAGTGGCGGGACCAGATGGCCGAATCCCTCGACGGGAGCTGGAGCAACCACAGCGGGTTCCTGGCCGAAAGCCTCACCGTCGACCTAGATGAAACGGTGAGAGTTGAGCCTGAGGAGACCTTCTATCCCTTCCCCTCCACCCAAGAGGGTCTGGCCGATCTGTTGGAGCGGGAGATCCCGCTCCCCGGCGGAGCGCTGAGCGTCCACCTGTGGGCCCACCTGTGGTGGGAACGAGCAAGGACCGATTTCAGCCGGGTCCACGCCGGACGGCTCACGGTCGGCCAACTGGCCCGAGCCCGGACCACGCTGGGCTCGCTCGTCGGACCCTTCCTCCCTCCGACCGGTGCCCGGCGAGGCGAGCTCGGACGGTGGGGCTATGTGTCCCTCGACGAGGAATCGGGGTATGGGATCTCGGCCGATCGCTGCCGCGAGGCGCTCGAGGACGCCGGGGTCGGCGTGGACTGGATGCCGTTGCTCCCGAGCCCCGGGGGGACCCTCGGCTACCAGCCCGGACCGTCGCTCGGAGACGCCGGGGTCGTCGACGTCGTCGTCGCCCACATCGTGCCGGAGTACCTCGAGGCGATCCGCGACCAGTACCCCACGGCGTTCTTGGTGGCGCACACCGTCTGGGAGACCGACCGGGTCCCCGCGCACTGGCCGGCATGTCTCGACCGGGCCGACCTGATCCTCACCCAGTCCCGGGCCAGCGGCGAGGTGCTGGCCGGCTCGACCACCACCCCGGTGGCGGTGGTCCCCTTCCCCGCGCCCGAGATCGTCGAGGGGCGCTCGAACGCGTGGGACTGGATCGGCGCCGAGGTGACCGTCTTCTACACGATCGCCGAGTGGAACGCCCGCAAGGCGGTCGACCGGACGGTGGAGGCGTTCCTCCGGGCCTTCGAGAAGGACGACCCGGTCCTGCTCATCGTGAAGACGTCTTATCGGGACCACAGAGTGGCGCCGCCCACCGGGACCCGACGGGCCGAGCCCGGTACGAGCGCGTGGGCGCTCGCCGGCGCAGTGGCCGGCCGCCCCGACCCCCCGGCGATCGCACTGGACACCCGGCGCCTCCCGAACGTCGACATCGAGGCGTTGCACCGCCGCGGCGACTGCTTCGTCTCGCTCGCCCATGGGGAGGGCTGGGGCATGGGCGCGTTCGCGGCGGCGGCGGCCGGCAAACCGGTCGTGACGACCGCCTATGGCGGGCACCTCGACTTCCTCGGAGGATCGCCGGGGCTGGTCGACTACCGGCTGGTGCCGGTCGACGATCCGACCGGGTACGCCAGCTACTCCTCAGAACAGAACTGGGCCGAACCAGACGTCGACCACGCGGCGCAGCTGCTGCGCTCGGTGTTCACCGACCCGGCCCACCGGGCGTGGGCGGCCGAGCGGGGACGATCGATCCGACTGCGCTACCGACCCCAGGTGGTGGCCGAGGCCTTCGTCGACGCCGTGCAGACCCAACGGCGCCTACGACAACGCGGCGGGCCGCCCCCGGCCACCACGGGGGTGAGGTGGCTCTCGTTCGGTCCGGGGTCCGGGTACGGCGATGCGGCCGAGGCGATCATGGCCGGCCTGCGCGAAGCGGAGATCTCGGTCACCTGGTCGCCCCTCGGGTGGGGCGAGAACGCCTGGCACGGTGAGTTCGGCCCCCTCCGCGACCCCGGCCGGACCGACAGCGACCAAGACGACGTCGTCGATTTAGACATCGGGTACGACACCGTCGTGGTGCACAGCACCCCGGTGTGGAACGAGTGGTTGGAGGACGAGGCGCAAGGTCGTCGCATGGTCGCCTTCACCACCTGGGAGACCGACCGGCTCCCCGACGGCCACGTGCGCACCCTCAACCGCTACGACCTGGTCGTCGTCCCGTCCCGCTTCAACGTCGAGACGTTCATGGCCTCGGGCGTCACGGTCCCGCTGGCCGCGGTCCCCCACATCGCCCGACCGGTGCCGGTCGATCCCCCGGCCCCGCCGGTCGGTCGGTTGCGCTTCTACACGATCGGCACCTGGACCACCCGCAAGGCCCTGGCCGACACCGTGACCGCCTTCATCGACGCCTTCGAGGGTGACGACGAGGTCTCGCTGCTCGTGTGCAGCACCGAGGAGGACCACATCGCCCTGGCCCGGGTGGCCCGCCGGGGCTGGGCCATCGACTCCTCCGAGGGGCAGACCTGGTTCACCCTGGACCGGCTGGTGGCGGGACGCGGCGACCACCCGCCCATCGAGCTGCGGACCCAACCCATGACGCGAGCCGAGGTCGAGGCGGTGCACCGGAGCTCGCACTGCTTCGTCTCGCTCAGCCGGGGCGAGGGCTGGGGGCTTCCGGCATTCGACGCCGCCGCGCACGGCAACCCGGTCGTCGTCACCGGGTGGGGCGGCGCGCTCGACTTCCTCCCCGAGGACTACCCGTACCTGATCGACTACGACCTGGTCCCGAGCGGCGACGACGAGCCCGACGGATGGATGCCGCCGAGCCGCGGCCGCTGGGCCAAGGCCCGGAGCGCCCATGCCTCGGCGTTGCTCCGCTCGATCCACGACGAGCGGGAGGCGGCGTGGTCCCGGGCATCGGCGGTGGCCATGGACATCCGGGCCCGGTTCGACTCTGCGGCGGCCACCGCGCGGCTCGTGGAGGTCTTGGGTCGGGTGCCGGTGTCGGGATCCGACCCACCTAACCCTCAACTAATCCGGCCCTGAACTGGAGATACGAAAGAACCCTCAACCTAAGCTTTAGATCGAGCTAGGGAAGGGTGACCACCTGGGCGGCGTACGCGAGCCCTCCCCCGAATCCGACCAGCAGTGCCAGGTCGCCGCTCCGGGCCCTCCCCTCGGCGAGCAGCCGGTGGGTGGCCAAGGGAACGCTCGCCGACGACGTGTTGCCGGTCCGGATGATGTCGTCGGCCACCACGACGGTGTCGGAGAGGTCGAGCGCCCGGACGATGGCGTCGGTGATCCGTTGGTTGGCCTGGTGGGGCACGAGGACGTCGATGTCGCCGAGGGCGACCCCGGCCGCCTTGCACGCCGCCTCGGCCACCGGCGGCACCGCCTCGGCCGCCCACTTGAAGATCCGGCGTCCTTGCATGTTGACCGACGGCGGCCCAAGCCCCGGATCGTTGCGGTACTGGGTCCAGTCCGGACGAAGGGTCAGGGACTCGCCCCGCTCCCCGTCGCTCCCCCACACGACCGGGCCGACCCCCTCGTGCTCGGACCGCCCGACGATGAACGCCCCGGCACCGTCGCCGAAGATGAACGAGGTCCCCCGGTCCAACGGATCGACGATGTCGGTCATGCGCTCCGCCCCGACCACCAACACGTGTTCGGCCGTCCCTCCCCGCACCAGGTCCCGCGCGATACCGAGGCCGTAACAGAACCCTGCGCAGGTGGCGTTGATCGCGAGGGCCGGAGCCTCGGTTCCAAGGCGGGCCGCCACCCGAGCCGAGAGCGGCCAGATCGGCTGCCCGTCGGTGCAGGTAGCGACCAGCACCATATCGAGGGAGGCCGCCTCGACCCCGGCCGCCCCCAGCGCCTCGGAAGCCGCCGCGGCCGCCATCACCTCCAGGGTCTCGTCGGCGGCCGCCCACCCCCGGGTGACGATCCCGCTCCGGGTCCGGATCCACTCGTCGGAGGAGTCGATCAGATGGCAGATCTCCTCGTTCGACACGCTTCGCCGGGGTCGGTAGGCGCCCACGCCGAGGACGCCGGCCGATCGCTGCGATGGGTCGGTCACGGCCGGACCCGCAGCTTCATCGGTCGCCCCGAAGCGTCGAATTCCTCATCGGTACCGGCGAACTTGGCGAAGTAGAGGCGGACGTCGTAGCCGCCCGGACCGGCCGCGGTGCGCTCCAGCACCACGTCTGCGACCCGGTGAGCGGCCAGATGGCGGAGCAGGTCGAGCACGTCGTACTCGTAGAGCATCACCAGCGAGTCGGTGAACGGCCGCAGTCGGCTCCGCACCACCAACGAGTTGAACCAGCGGTGCCGGAGGCGCAGGTCTCGGACCGCCCGGACGAGCTCGCCGCCGGGGTCGTGGCAGTGGAACTGCACGAACCCGTGGCCGCCCGGCACCAGCACCTCTAACAGCTGGTCGAACAGCGCGAACCCCTCGGACGCGACGATGTGCTGAAAGACGAGCACCGAGTGGACGAAGTCCACCGGCCCCCACTGGGCGACCGCATCGGCGCCGATGGCCCGGTCGATCACCAGGGCGTGGGCATTGTCGGCGCCACACTCCTTGGCCCGGGCCTGGGCGCGCTTCACCATGGTCGCCGAGGCGTCGATCCCGACCGCGTGGGCGGACCGCTCCGCCAGCGGGACCAGGTTGCGCCCGACCCCGCAGCCGAAGTCGAGCGAGACGCCGGGCTCGAAGGCGGGTTCGATCTCGTTTCGGATGACCGAGATCACGTGGGCCACGTGCTCCTCACCGGACCGCCAAAAGCGGTCCTCGGCCTCCGGCGTCAGGGCCTCGCCACGAAACTCCTCGCTCGAGAGGACCGCCCACAGCGGATCGGTTCGGGCGAGCTGCTCCCACGACCTGACGTCGTTCTCGAAGACGCTCACCAACCCTCCCCGCCTCCG
>Ga0209415_10011091_pt1 | contig 15224 bp, 15 predicted proteins | sample PeaSoiSIISIP2007_FD_187696 | JGI IMG/M metagenome (GOLD analysis project Ga0209415, IMG submission 187696) | Peat soil microbial communities from Weissenstadt, Germany - SII-SIP-2007 (SPAdes) (version 2) | ecosystem: Environmental > Terrestrial > Soil > Wetlands > Peat | place: Germany... | reverse complement strand
GGTGGCCGGTCATCGTCAGAAGCGCCAGGATGACGAAATCCGCCGCATCTCGTCGAAGATCGCCAACAATATCCGCGCCGCCCTGTTGAAGGACGACACCCCGGATAGCGGCTGCGGGCTGAAGCTGTTCACCCGCGAGGCCTTTTTGGATATGCCGCGCTTCAATCATATGCACCGCTTCCTGCCGGCTCTGATGATCCGTCGCGGCGGCAAGGTGGTGTCGGTGCGGGTCAACCACCGTGCCCGCGAGCGCGGCGTGTCGAAATACGGTGTGTGGAACCGCCTGTGGGTCGGTGTCGTCGATCTGTTCGGGGTGATGTGGCTGCAGGCTCGCGCCAGCGTTCCGGTCATCGAGCGTCAGGACTGAATGACTTCTCCCGTTTCCGCCGGGCTGAAGCCCCGCCTGTTGGCCAAGGGTCTGGTGATGATCCTGACCCTGGCCGCTCTTGGCTGGGCGCTCAAGATGTCCGGCCTGGGAGATTTGCTGTCGGAACATTGGATCGACGCCGAGGTGAAGGGGCGCGGCCTCACCGGCCGTCTGCTGTTCGTCGGACTGGGCGGCGCCCTGATGGCTGTCGGCGTGCCCCGTCAGGCGGTGTGCTTCCTGGGCGGCTATGCCTTCGGCTTTCTGGAAGGCACTGCCCTGGCCAGCCTGTCCTCGGTGCTGGGCTGCATGTTGTGCTTTTTCTATTCGCGTCTGTTGGGGCGCGAACTGGTGATGCACAAATTCGCCGCCCGTGTCCGCAGGGTCGATGACTTTCTGAAAGACAATCCCCTCAGCATGTCCATGCTGATTCGCTTCCTGCCCATCGGCAGCAATCTGCTGACCAATCTGCTGGGCGGCGTTTCGTCGGTGCCGGCCATGCCATTTTTCCTGGGTTCATTGGTGGGCTATCTGCCGCAGACGGTGGTTTTCGTGCTGCTGGGCAGCGGCGTGCAGGTGGACCCGGTGCTGCGCATCGGCGCCAGCGTGGCGCTGTTTCTGGTTTCGGCGGTGATGGGGGTGGTGCTCTATCGCCGGATGCGTCACGGCCATAGCCTGGATGGCGAGATCGATCAGGAAGTCGAGGCCGAGGACGGCGAATAGGCCGGACTGTGACGCCAAAAGATGTTTCTTGCGGCAGGTTTCAGCCAAGAACGAAATTCCAGAAAGCACAGAGCGATCAGCGGCAGCAGGATGGTCAGGGGATCGCTGATCGCCTCAACGGCCATCAGCAGATGCTGGCGCCAGAAGGGGTGGGCGTAAGCTCCGCTCCCGTGGTCGGGCGAGAAGATGTTGTCTTCGGGATCGTAGGTTCGAGCCAGCTTTAACAGTTCGGAAGATGTGTAAGCGGCTTCCACGCGATCAAGGTGGGCTTCGGCGTAACGCAAGGAGAACGGCAGGGCGATGCCGGTGCTTGGGTCGGACAGCACCTTGAGTCCATTGTTGAACTTAACGCGGAGGATCACATGGCCTCCCAGTCCGATGAGCTTGCTGTCAAGTCCGTAGCGGCGGTGCAGAAGGTCGGCAAGCCCCTCGGAATTCTGTGAGCAGATGCCAAAGCCGCGCCCTAAAGCCCGTTCGTAACGATAGCTTTCAAACTGGGAAAACACGGGGCCGTTGGTGATTTTCAGGCTCATCAGCAGGGGGTCGAATTCCCCCAGGATGGCCAGAATCCAATTGTCGCTGATACGAATGCGAGCCATTCCCTCGGGCCATTCATAGGCACTGGCCGAGTGGTAGATGCTGGTTGCCTGCCTTACAAAAGCCGGCGAGTTTCCGAACAGCCTATAGGCATCATCCGTGCTTTTCAGGGCATCCTTGTAGGATGTGAGATGGCGTTCTGAAAAGTTCGAGCGATAGTCTGGTGTGTGTGTCCGCCCGTATACGCCGAGAATAAGCCCCATTATCAATATTAATCTTGATCCGAGGCGTATCGTTGCGTTCATGGCGGGGGCGTATCTCGAGTGGTTTTTCAGTTTATTAACGTTGCCAGCGTTTTGTGGTCGCGTTTCCGCCAGACCTGATTTCCTACATATAGCAAAAATCGATTTGCTATGTCTATTACTGCCCGTGACGGGGCAACGGGTCCGATGGTTACAGATGCCCGTGGTCGCAACGGCCCTGGGCGTGGCGGTCGTCGCAGGACAGGCCGTCCTTCGACGGCTGAATGCCGATCCAGGCTTGCAGCTTGTTGGGGTCGAAGCCGAACGACTTGACCTCGGCCACTTGCAGCAACGGGCGGCGGATCAGTTCGCGGTCTTCCAGCAACAGTTTCAGGGCTTCCGTCTCGCCCAGCGCATGGCGGTCGATCTGGCCTGACTTCAGGGCGGGATGCAGGCGGTTGAACCAGTCGGACACTTCAGCTTCGCCAAAGAAGGCGCGCAGGCTTTCGGCGGTGAAGGGCGCGGACATCAGGTCGCGGCGGTCCACCTTATGACCGGCGGCTTCCAGGGTGCGCTGCTGCTTGTCGTTGGCGGGGCAATCGGGCTTGGCCCAGAACGTCACATCGGCCATGGCCGTTTCTCCATTCAAGCGCCCCCGCCTGACTTAGAGATGATCTAAATTTAATCACCTGCACGCAAGGATTAATTTTAAGGCAGTCGTCACTTGCCATGCTTGCCGTTCTTAGCCTAGCCTGATCCTTGAGAGGGGGCTCTCAAGGACTGATCGCGAACATATAGGAGATACGCGATGGCTGACGTGACCTTTTCCGGCCCTCCCCTCGCCAAGGACATGACTGTCTATGCAGTGGCGGGCCATACCGGCACCCTTCTGGCCCTGGCCAAGAAGAACGATGTTCCGATTCCCTTTCAGTGCCAGGACGGCGAATGCGGGTCTTGTCTGGTGAAAATCACCAACCTGGACAGCAAGCCGCCCATGGCCATCGCCCTGACCCAGAAAGAAAAGGCCACCTTGTCCATTAATGGCAAGCTGACCAGGGAAGATGTGGAAAAGGCCGAAGTCAGCGACATTCCGCCGCGCTATCGTCTGGCCTGTCAGTATGTGGTGCGCGACGAAAACATCATGGTGGAGTTCTCGGGCGAACCGGGTGTCGAAATCGACCTGCGCCGCTGATCGAGCAGGATGGGTGCCGCGTTCGCAAAGGAACGCGGCGCTTATTCCGCCGGCAGCAGGCGGCGTTCGAACATACTTTCCATATCGTCGGGCGAGACGGCGCGGCTGATCAGATAGCCCTGGATTTCGTCGCATCCGGCTTCGCGCAGAACTTGCACCTGATGCATCCGCTCGACGCCTTCGGCCACCGCCTTCATGCCCAGGGCATGGGCCAGATGGATGATCGCCACCACGATGTCCCGTTCTTCGAAGGCTTTTCCCAGGCAGTCGACGAAGCTGTTATCCACCTTCAAAGCGTCGATGGGCAGGTGACGCAGCGCCGACAGGCTGGATTGGCTGGTACCGAAATCGTCGATGGCGATGCGCACGCCGGTATTGTGCAGGCGGCTCAGCACCCGCCCGACTTCGGTGGGATGATCAATGATGACGGCCTCGGTCAGCTCCAGCTCGAGCAGGTGGGGCGGCATTCCGGTTTCTCCCAGAATGCGGGCCACGGTGTCGGGCAGATCTTCGCGCAGTACCTGACGGGGCGACAGATTGACCGCCATGCGGATGGAGGGCAGGCCGCGATCCTGCCAGGCGCGGTTCTGGCGGCAGGCGGTGGCCAGAACCCATTCGCCCAGGCGCGGCATCAGATTCAGGCGTTCGGCCATGGGGATGAATTCCGACGGCGGCACCACGCCCAATTCCTCGTCGGTCCAGCGCACCAGGGCCTCGGCGCCGCAGATGGTGCCCTGGGTCATGTCCACCTTGACCTGATAGACCAGATGGAAGGCTCCGTTCTCGACGGCCAGACGCAGGCGGCTTTCGGCGCTCAGGCGCTCGGCTGACCGCTTGTTGGCCGCCGCCGAATGCAGCTGATAGCGGTTGCGACCGATTTCCTTGGCCTGATACATGGCGGTGTCGGCGCATTTCAGCAGGCTGTCGGCATCCAGTCCGTCGTCTGGATACAAGGCGATGCCGATGCTGGTGGTGACCTGCAATTCCCGCTCGGCGACCAGCAAGGGTTGCTTGATGGAGAGGATGATGCGTTCGGCCAGCCGGGCGGCGTCGGACGGGTCGCCCAGTTCCGGCATCAGGATGACAAATTCGTCGCCGCCCATGCGGGCGACGGTGTCGCCTTCGCGCAGGCAGGCCTGAAGGCGGTTCGCCACCTCGATCAGCACCTGATCGCCCACATCATGGCCGAAGGTGTCGTTGATGCGCTTGAACAGATCCAGGTCCAGGAACATCACCGCCATGGGCTTGGAATGACGATGAGCCGAGGCGACGGCCAGGGACAGGCGGTCGATCAGCAGCCGACGGTTGGGCAGATGGGTCAGCGGATCGAAATAGGCCAGGCTGCGGACCCGTTCCTCGTCGCGTTTTTTCTCGGTGATGTCGCTGAACAGGCCGGCATATTTTGAAATGCCGCCGTCTTCTCCACGAATGGTGTTGATGGTCAGCCACTCGGCGATGATCGAGCCATCCTTGCGGCGATTCCAGATTTCGCCCTTCCAGTGGCCGCATTCCAAGAGCGTGCGCCACATCAGGTCATAGAATTCCACGCCATGCTGCCCGGATTGCAGAATGCGGGGGTTCTTGCCGATGACCTCTTCGGCGTCATAGCCGGTCAGTTGGCTGAAAGCCGGATTGACGTACTCGATCTGGCTCTTTTCGTTGACGATCATCACGCCGTCCAGCGAAGCCTCGATGACCTGTCGGGCCAGATGCAGGTCGCGCCGCGAGCGGATCAGGGCTTCGTCCCGTTCGCGCAGGGCGCTGTTCAGCTGGGCGACATATTCGTATTGCAGAATGGACAGGATGTCCGAGAAGCACAAAAGCCCCAGGAAGCTGCCGGTTTCGTCGCGGACCGCCAGATGGCGGAAGCCGTGCTGCGAGAACATATTCCTGGCGGCCAGCAGGGTCGAATTGGGGTGAACCGACACGATGGGGCGGCTGGCGGCGTCTCCGGCGGTGCCGCCGCGGCGCTCGGCGATCATGCGCACGATGTCGCGTTCGGTGACGATGCCTGCGTCTTCCCAGTCGTCGCACATGACGATGGCGGCTTCGGCATGTTCTTCATTCATGCGCTTGGCGGCGACAGACAAGGGGGTGTGGGCGTAAAGCAGCACCAGGGATTTTGACATCACCGAGCGGACGTCGCGGAAGGTCAGGTAATGCTCGACCCCGTGATTCAGCACCACGTCGGTTTGCGACAACATGCCCATGGGGGTTCCGTCGGCGCGGGTGACCAGCAGATGGCGCACCTTTTCCTGCTTGAAGCGCAAGCCGGCGTCGCTGACCAGCATATCGTCCTCGATGGACTTGACCTTGCGGGTCATGCTGTCGCTGATGGGGCAGTCGAAGCTGTTGGGGTCTGAGAAGTCCAGCTTCAGGGCGTCGCGTTCGGTCCAGATGCCGACCGGGATTTCATTTTCCACGACGATGATCGAGCTGCAGCGATGCAGACGCATCAGCTTGGCGGCATCGGAAACGCTGGTTTCTGGTCGGCATTCCAGCAGGCGGGCGCTGACGATCTGTCCGACCTTGCGGCTGTTGCAGTCATCCATGATGGCCGAAGACGAGTCGGCTTCGGCGAAAGCGGTCTGATGGCTGCTGTTCATCGGAGGACGGTGGCCCGCATTAGGATTAAAGAACCCCAATAATACTCGAAATGACAGAAAGAGTCTTCCGATCCTGGGGGCGCAAACGAAGCCCCATCCATTATAGCCAAGAGTATTAAGCCGTTAGTCTTGGGTGCCGTTGAGAATGCGGCGCATGAGAATCACGCCCGAGGCCAGCATGGGCGGCAAGCCGGTAATCTGACGTTCGGCCCCAGAAATGTTACCGTCGCGCAGAGCCAGCTCGATGTTCTGGCAATGGCGATGCAGCCTGGTCAGGCCCAGAACGCCGCTGGCGCCTTTCAGGCTGTGGGCTGCCTCACGCCGGCTTTTGGCGTCCAGCATACTGTCTTGCAGCATCTTCAGCAGATTGCGGCTGGAGGATTCATATTCGCTGACGATGCCCATGACGGCGTCGTCGCCCAACTGGCCGCGCAGGCTGGTAAACAGCTGCTGGTCCATCATCGGAGTGGTCGCCGTCTCGCTTTCGTCGGCGGTGTCTCCCGGCTCTCTTCCGAGGTTGGCGGCGGGCGCTTGGGCTTCGTCTTTGGTGTTGGCGGGGGCGTCAAGCTGAGGGGCTGCTTCGCAGTTTCCCGTTCCAAAGCGTTCGACGATGGTGATCAGATGTTCTGGTTGGAATGGTTTGTTCAGCACATCGATCATGCCGGCGTCCAGGCAGGCCTGGCGATGTTCGCGGAATGCGGCGGCGGTCAGGGCGACAATGGGAACCCGGTTGGCCGACGACGGCAGGGCGCGGATCCGTCGGGTGGCTTCCAGCCCGTCCATTTCCGGCATATGCATGTCCATCAGGATCAGATCGAAGTGGCCCCGCGCCGCCGTATCCACAGCCACGCGCCCATCGCGGGCGACGGTGACGCGATGGCCGCGTTTGCTCAGGATGCCGACCACCACCCGCTGGTTTACCGGGCTGTCTTCGGCCAACAGAATTTGCAACGGGCGCAGGGCCTGGCTTTCAAACAAGGCCGGGGCGGCGCTTTTCTGTTTGTCTTCCTGGGGGCGGGAGCCGATGTCGAAGCCAAGCGAGAACCAGAACGAACTGCCTTTGCCGGGGTGGGACTCGCAACCGATCTGGCCGCCTTGCAATTCAATGATCTTCTTGCAGATGGCCAGCCCCAACCCGGTGCCGCCAAAGCGCCGCGAGATGGAGGAATCCGCCTGGGAGAACGAGCGGAACAGGTGGCTCTTGGCCTCGTCGGAAATACCGATGCCGGTGTCGTTGACGGTAAAGCGGATGGTGATGGCGGTGGCTCGAACCTCGCCGCCACGGTTGGACTCGGCGTTTTGCTGGCGCTCTACATCAACCCGGAGATCGACGCCGCCCCGTTCGGTGAATTTGATGGCGTTGCCCAAAAGATTGAGCAGGACCTGACGCAGCCGCACCGGGTCGCCCTGTAGAAAATTGGGAGCCAGGGCCGAGATGGTGGTGCGCAGGGAGATGCCTTTTTCCTCGGCCCGCGACCGCATCAGCGAGGCGACACCTTCCACCAGTGGCGGCAGGGCGAAGTTTTCCTCGACGAATTCCATGCTGCCGGCTTCCAGCTTGGAAAAGTCCAGGATGTCGTTCAGCACCGTCATCAATGCTTCGCCCGAGCCCAGCACGGTTTGCAGATGCTCGCGCTGTCCGTCGTCGAGGGGGCTGTCGAGCAGCAGGCGGGTCATGCCCAGAATGCCGTTCATCGGCGTGCGGATTTCGTGGCTCATCATGGCCAGGAATTCCGACTTGGCCTGGCTGGCGGCCTCGGCCAGACGGCGGGCTCCCTCTAATTCTCCGGTGCGGGTCTCGACGCGGCCGATCATGTCGTTATAGGCCTCGACCACCTCGCCGATTTCGTCGTTGGACCGCCATTCCACCCGCCGGTTGCCTGAGCGGATCGAGGTGAGCAGGCGTTGCAGCGGCTGGCCGATGATGATGCGGTGGGCGGCCAGGGCGGTGACCACGGTTACCAGCACCAAACCGACGAACATGGAGACGCCGGTCAGGATGTCGGCGCGGATGGTTTGGGCCACCGGCTGGCGGCGGAACAGCACTTCCAGATGTCCGACCTTCTGCCCGGCATAGGGGATGTCTTCGGTCAGGCGGTCGGCGGTGGCGACTTCCGAGCAGCCGGGGCGGGGCCAGGCATAGACGGAATCGGTGGCTGTCTCGGTCACCTCGGCGCAGGAAATCTCTTCATATTCCGACAGGGAATTGATGATGGATTGAATGGTGACTGTGTTCAGGCTCCACAGCGGCTCAGCCAGGGCGGTGCCGGTGCTTTTGGTCAGATGCTGGGCGCGGGTCTGCAACTCGGCGGTCAGTTCGGTGTAAACCTCCTTGACCAGCAGGGCCGAGATGCCGGCGGTGAACAGGGTCACCATGGGAATCACGAACATCAGGAATTTGAAGGCCAGATGTCTGGTCGGATTCCCCAGGAACAACCCCTTCCCAAGCCCGGTCATGGCGTTACTTCCAATCCTGGATGCCGTAACGATCAAGAATGCGCTTCAGTTCGCCGGTCTTGCGCATCCGGCGAATGCCCTCGTCCCACAGCCGGGCCAATTCGTGGGCGCGCGGATTGCTGGGGCCAAAGGCGATATAGTTGGGAACGGGCGCCGAGATATGCGGGTCGACCACATCAAGCTTGTCGGCCAGCTTCAGGCTGGCGGTCAGGTATTGGAGCACCGTCATGTCGTCGAAGGTGACGTCGATGCGCCCCACTGCCAGCTTGCGCAAATTCAGCTCGTTGGCGTTCATCATGGCGACGCCCTGGACCGCCTTGGGGTCCTTGGCGTGGGCGTCGATATAGCTTTTCAGCTCGGGGAAATATTGGTAGTCGGGGATGAAGCCGAGAATCTTGCCTTCCAGCGAGGCCGTTCCCGTCCACTTCCAATGACTGCCCTTGCGCACGGCATAAGCATTGATCAGCGTGCCGCCCGGTTCCTCGGGGAAGACAAAGTCAGGGGCGTCGTCCTTGATGCCGGCGAGAAAGCCGTCGATGACGCCATTGCGGACTTCGATCAGGGTGCGCGACCAGCTGAGCAGGCGGTAATCCACCTTGTAGCCGGCCGCTCCGTAAATCTCCTGAGCGATTTCGACATCGTAGCCGGGATGGTCCGAGTCCGGGTCGCAGTTGGATGGACAGGACGGGTCCGCCCGCAAGGTGATCACATGAGGGTCGTTGCTGGGGTGGGCGTCGGCGCTGGCCTCGGTCTGGGGCTGAGCCTCGGCTTGGGCCGGAACTGGCGCACTGAAGAGGAAAGCGGCGCAGACCACAAGCAACAGGCTGCCAAAGCGCGCGCCGTCAGCGGAATTTTCCATAAACGCCACAACCCATCCGAATCATAAAGCCACTTTAGTGATAGCACGGAGTGGGGAAGAGTCGAAGCATTAGAACCGCTTGGCCCGATTCTCCCGGTTGCTGGGAGGAGGGGGTGGAAAGCCGATCCGTCTCGGCTATACTCCGCCCGTTTCAAAACCTGACGGGCACTTTGCTTATGACCCACATCCCTTCCGCTCCTCCGCCCCTTTCCGAGGAAGAACAGGCTCGCCTGGAATCCAGCAAGCGCCTGGTCAGCTATATGCTGCTGGCCATGGGGGTTGGCGTCGTCGGCGTCATCGCCTTTGGCCTTTACCGGATGGCGGCGCTGATCATCGCTAACAGTTGATGGGGCTGACGGTGGTATAAATTTCCGTATAAATCAAAGGGGTTATCGCGCTCTCCGCCTTATGCCTTTGTCATTGCTCTATATTGTCCCCTGCGCCACCGCCGTATAAGTTGAACGCGGGACAATGATGGTTTAGCCTTGGCTGGTCTGGCGTTCCGGGTAAAACTCTGTGCGCTGAAATGAGAGGCGGCGGAACATGGCTGAAATACAGCCGGCGGACTTGACCTATCTTGCACAGTTCCTCTTGGCCCGGTCCGGCCTGGTGGTGAATGCCGACAAAGCTTATCTTTTGGAAAGCCGGCTTGGGCCGCTGGCGCGCAAACAAGGTTTTCCTTCGATTGCCGCGTTGATCGCCAAGTTGCGTGGCGGCGACAGAGGCTTGGAGCAGATGGTGGTCGAGGTGATGACCACCAATGAATCTTTTTTCTTTCGCGACCAAAAGCCGTTCGATCATTTCCGCGATCATACCCTGCCCCATCTGTTGGCAAGCCGGGCCGCCAAGCGATCTTTGCGCATTTGGTGCGCGGCCGCTTCCACCGGGCAAGAGCCCTATTCCCTGGCCATTCTGCTGAAAGAGGCGGCGGCTAAGCTGGCCGGCTGGCGGATCGAGATCGTCGGCACCGACATTTCCCGCGAGGTTCTGGATCGCGCTCGGCTGGGCCATTACTCCCAGTTCGAAGTGCAGCGCGGTCTGCCGATTTCCTATCTGGTGAAATATTTCAAGAAGGTCGACGAGGTCTGGCAGATCGATGCCGGCCTGCGCAGCATGGTGCAATACCGCGAATGGAACCTGTTGCAGGACCCGCGTCCGCTTGGCCAGTTCGATGTGGTGTTCTGCCGCAATGTGCTGATTTATTTTGATAATCCGACCAAGGGCAAGGTGCTGGAAAGCATGTCTCGGCTGATGCCGTCAGATGGTTTTCTGTATCTGGGCGGGTCGGAAACGGTGATCGGCCTGACAACCGGCTTTGCGCCCCAGCAAGACCAGCGGGGCGTCTATCGCCCCTTGGCCGGAGAGGCGTCACGGGTCGCTGGGTGCTAAGCGGCGCTCTCTCAGCGAAGCTGGGAGGGGGTGGGCTTGCCGTCTTTGTCGCTTTCGCCCATGTAGGGGACGTATTCCTTGTCCTGTTCCAGGATGTGGAAATACAGCCAGTCATGCAGGAAGGCCAAAACCTCGTTGCCCATTTTGCCGCTTGCGCCGCCTGCGAGAAAGCGGTCATAGACTTCTTCCACCTGCAGACGCAGTTCGCGGTGAACCTCGCGGTGAGCTTCCAGATTTGGATAGCCCTTTTCGGCCATCATGGCCTCTTCCCGGTCGAAGTGGGTGTGGGTGTAGTCTACCAACGCCGCCAGAATCGGGCCGATGGTGGTGGAGACGTTGCCGTTGACAAAGGCTTCGTGCAGTTGGTCGATCAGATCGACCAGCACCTTATGTTCGCGGTCGATGGAATCGATCCCGACGCTGAACTTGTCGTTCCAGGTAAAAAACGACACCGGCCATCTCCGCTAAATTTAAGGTTTAATGATCGCATGGGTGGGGGGTAAGGGCAATGGTATGTTGACCTGCTTCCCTTGTCATTTTGTCCGCGACTGATGGCCAGGGGGATAGGTAGAAGTTGCGCTTTGGCCCTGTCGCCATAAATGCTAAAAAAGTTGGTGGGGGAGTGAGAGGGTGCCAGACCATGGGTAAAGCGCACGAAGTTCTCGACCGCCGCGTCTATGCTGCTGGCGAGATGATTTTTAAGGAAGGCGAAGTCGGTCGTCGATGCGCCTATCTGGTCCAGGCTGGGCGTGTGGAAATTTCCAAAAAGGCGGCCGACGGTCAGTACAAGGTGCTGGGCTATATCACCGACGGCGGCATCTTTGGCGAGATGGCGTTGGTGGACAACAAGCCCCGCATGGCCATGGCGCGTGCGGTGGATTCCACCACGGTGATCATCGTGACCGAGGCCACCTTTGAAGAGAAGCTGCGCAAGACCGACCCGTTCGTTCGTGGGCTGTTGAACATGTTTGTGCGCAACATCCGCGAAACCACCGACAAGATGATCAATCAGCCGCCCGGCGAGGGACAGATGTAATATCTACAGCCTCGCCCTGGCGAGGCGGCGGCCAAGGGCGCGGATGCGCCCGCCCGGCGAGGGACAAATATCTACAGCCTCGCCCTGGCGAGGCGGCGGCCAAGGGCGCGGATGCGCCCGCCCGGCGAGGGACTTACGGCGGCGCAACGCGCTGGTACCTAAAACCCGGATGCGCCCGCCCGGCGAGGGACTTACGCCGCTTCGCGGCGGTACACCAAACTTCGAGGGGCTTACGGCGCAACGCGCCGGTACATCAAACCAAGCTGCGCCCGGCGAACACTCTCGATCAATGAGATCGGCCAGACACAAAAATGGCGGGCCCGTCCTGGTGACGAAGCCCGCCATTTTTATTGGTCGGGAAACTCTCTACAGATTGGAGAATTCCCCGGTTTCTTCGCTCAGGCGCTGCAATTCGCCCTTGTCCAGGTCGTAATACAGGCCGTGCAGTTTGATCGAGCCGGACTGCAGGGCTTCACGAATCCACGGGAACGTGCGCAGATTCGCCAGCGAGATTTTCAGGGTCTCGTGCTCGCAGATGCGCTGGATCACTTCTGGGTTCTCGTCCCCGGCCTTGGCGATGGCCATGTCGCGGGCCGGTTCGGCGATGCGCATCCAAGGGCCGATGAAGTCGCCTTCATGAGCGCCCAGCAAAGCACGCACGCCGCCGCAGCGGGCATGGCCCATGACGATGATATGTTCCACCTTCAGGGCGCGCACAGCGAATTCGATGGCGGCGCTGGTGGAGTGGTGACGATCATCAGGTGCGTAAGGCGGCACCAGATTGGCCACGTTGCGTAAGGTGAAGATGGCGCCCGGCTGGGCGTTGAAAATCAGGTTTGGCTCGACCCGAGAATCACTGCAAGAAATGACCATGGCCTTGGGCGACTGCCCCAAAGCCAGTTCTTCAAGCATTTCGCGGTGACGCTGGTAATAGGTCTCGCGGAAAATGCGGTAACCTTCGATCAGCTGATCCATGGCATTCCCCGAGTTTAGTGCGCAAGAAAGTTGCGTATATCAGTGATTGCCCTTGCGGGCAACTGCGCGATTGTTCTGAAGCAGTCGGGGCGGCTTGGCAAGTCGGCAAATGTCCGACATGGCAGCTTTGCAATTCCATGAAATTTTGTCGCAGCGCAAAAGGAAGCCCCATCGTTGCTGATCCGGCAACGATCATTTGCATTATGGATGGATTGTCTTCTGGTTGTTCCTGCCAGAGGATCGGGGCCGGGCGATCTCAACCCGCCCAAAAAGTTTTGATAAGGAAATCAGCCATGTCCCAGAAGTCCCCGATCGCCGTCGAGCTTGAAGCCGGCAAGACCTATTACTGGTGCACCTGCGGCAAGAGCGACAGCCAGCCCTTCTGCAACGGCGCTCACAAAGGGTCGGAGTTCGCTCCTAAGGCTTTCACCGCCGAGAAGAGCGGCACCGCCTATCTCTGTGCCTGCAAAGAGACGAAGAACGCCCCCTTCTGCGACGGCGCCCACAAGGCTCTTTAATTTTTTTGGCCTGAATCTTATTGGCCTGTCGTCAGGCCGATGATCTCCGAGGCCAGGCGGTCGGCCCCTGCCGCCACCTCCGAGGTCAGCCCGAGTCCTTGGCCGAACTCAACGGCTTCAATGCCGAAGATGGTCAGGGACTTGGGCAGTCTGCCCAGTATCCGCCCCATTTCCACCGCCTGGGCCAGCCCGAAGCGGTGGCTGAGCGAGGCGAAATCGTCGGGCGGCAGATCATCGCGCAAGCCGTCGAAGCGGCGGATTTCTCCGGCCGCTCGCCCTGATCGCATGGCGTCCACCACCAGAACCTTGTCGCGGCCATCCCAGGCTTCGATCAATTCGGTGCCCTCGCCGGGCAACTGGATAATCTCCAGCCCGTCCTGCCCCCTCAGCTTCTCCGCCACCGCCGGTCCTGCACCGTCGTCACGGCGAAAGACATTGCCGATGGCGATCACCAGGATCATTCCCGAACCACCGTCAGGTTCAGGAAATGGGTGGCGCAGGAGATGCAGGGATCGTAATTGCGGATGGCCTGTTCGCACCGCCATTTCAAGGCTTCATCCTCCAAGGCCAGATTGGCCGACACCACCGCCGCCAGATCGCTTTCGATGACCTTTTGGTTCTGGGCGGTGGGCGGGATGATGCGGGCGAAGCGGATGGCGCCGCCGGCATCCACATGATAGGTGTGGTAGCACAGGCCGCGCGGCGCTTCCGTCGCGCCATGGCCGCGCCCGGCCTTGATCTCGAAGGGAACGCTGGGGGCGTCGGGTTCCTGGTAAGACTCGACGATGGCCAGGGCGTCCTGACAGGCCTGCACCAGTTCCACCGCGCGGACGACGATGGATTGGAACGGATTGCGCACCACCGGCCCCAGCCCGGCACCCTTGGCGGCCTGCACCGCCAGGGGCGACAGCTTGTCGTAATTCAGGGCATAGCGGGCCAGCGGGCCGACCATATAGGGGCCGCTGCCGTCCTTGATGACACCGTGCAGGGCGTTGGAGTGGCGGACATGCTCTTCGTCGAAATGGTCGAGGAACGAGCGGACGGGAATATCCAGCCCCCGGTTCGACACCACCCGGCCTTCATGGATGGCATATTCATCCTCATGGCGCAGGGCGACGAACTGGTAATTCTGCTCGATGGCCGGAAAATCAAAGCCGCCCACCAGTTTCACCGTCTCCAGCGAGGCCTGCAACGCCCATTTCAGGTCTTCGGCCAGGGCGCGGATTTTGGCCTTGGGTGGCGTCTTGAAAAAGCCGCCGACTTTCAGGTTGATGGGATGAACGGCGCGGCCGCCCACGATTTCCAGAATGTCGTTGCCGATCTTCTTCAGGCGCAGAGCCTTTTCCACCAGCGCCCTGTCGGTCTTGGCCAGTTCCAGGGCGTCGGGCAGGCCTAGAAAATCGGGGGCGTGCAGCAGATAGACATGCAGACCGTGGCTTTCGATCCATTCGCCGCAATAGATCAGGCGGCGCAAATCGCGGATGGGCTTGGGCACGGTGACGCCGAAGATGTCTTCCATGGCCTGGATGGCCCCCATCTCATAGGCGATGGGGCAGATGCCGCAGATGCGGGCGGTGATGTCGGGCACCTCGGCATAGTCGCGGCCTTCGAGAAAGGCCTCGAAGAAGCGCGGCGGTTCAAAGATGCCGAACTGCAGATCCTTGATGACGCCGTCCTTGATGCGGACATGCAGCGAGCCCTCGCCTTCGACGCGGGCCAGGGCGTCTACTTTAATGACTCTCGTCGTCATGGGCTTCGCTCTCCTTGCGGAAGGCCGGGGCGTTGGCGTTGAACGAGCGGAAGGCCTGACGCACTCCCGCCTGATCCAGTCCATGCTGCGCCAGCAGAGCCGCCATGGCCTGGGTGTTGGGGCTTTCCATGGGGCCGAAACAGCCGAAGCAGCCGCGCTGATGGTCGGGACACAGCCCGCCGCAGCCCGCCTGCACCACCGGTCCCAGGCAAGGAACGCCCTTGGCGACGGCGATGCAGCTGGTGCCGTTCAGCTTGCATTCGACGCATTCCGAATGTTTCGGCAGATTGGGTTTGCGGCCATTGAGCAGGGCGCTCAGAACTTCCAGCAGCTGGGCCTTGTTGATGGGGCAGCCGCGCAGCTCGAAATCCACCGGCACATGGTCGCCGATTCCGGTCGAGGTGGTCAGGGTGTCGATATAGTCCGGGTGGGCGTAAACCTTGTCGATGAAGCCCTGGACGTCGGCGAAGTTGCGTAAGGCCTGGATGCCGCCCGAGGTGGCGCAGGCGCCGATGGTGATCAGGGTCTTGCTCATGCGGCGGATGTCGCGGATGGCTTTGACGTCGTGGGGGGGGG
>Ga0209415_10011088_pt1 | contig 15230 bp, 9 predicted proteins | sample PeaSoiSIISIP2007_FD_187696 | JGI IMG/M metagenome (GOLD analysis project Ga0209415, IMG submission 187696) | Peat soil microbial communities from Weissenstadt, Germany - SII-SIP-2007 (SPAdes) (version 2) | ecosystem: Environmental > Terrestrial > Soil > Wetlands > Peat | place: Germany... | reverse complement strand
GACGACCGCATCATCATCTTCGACACCACGCTGCGCGACGGCGAGCAGTCGCCCGGCTTCTCGATGAACCTCAACGAAAAAATCCGCATGGCCGAGGCCCTGACCGAGCTGGGCATCGACGTGATGGAGGCCGGCTTCCCGATCGCCTCGCCCGGCGACTACGAAAGCGTCAAGGCGATCGCCGAGAGCATCGGCCAGCGCGACGACACCCCGGTGATCTGCGGCCTCGCCCGCACCGGGCGCGAAGACGTGATGCGCGCCGGCGACGCGGTGCGCGCGGCGAAGCGCAAGCGCATCCACATCTTCATCAGCACCAGTCCGCTGCACATGAAGGTCAAGCTGCGCATGGAGCCGGACGAGGTGCTGGCCGCCGGCGTCGCCGCGGTGACGCTGGCGCGCAACTACACCGACGACGTGGAGTGGTCGGCCGAGGACGGCACCCGCACCGAGCCCGACTTCCTCTGCCGTTGCGTCGAGGCGGCGATCCGCGCCGGCGCCACCACGATCAACATCCCCGACACGGTCGGCTACGCCCTGCCCGAGGACATCACGCGCATCTTCACCATGCTGCGTGAGCGGGTGCCCGGGGTGGAGAAGGTCATCCTGTCGACCCACAACCACAACGATCTCGGGCTGGCGGTCGCCAACACGCTGGCGGCGATCCGCGCCGGCGTGCGCCAGGTGGAATCCACCATCAACGGCATCGGCGAGCGGGCCGGCAACGCCAGCCTGGAGGAAGCGGTGATGGCGATCCGTACCCGCAACGACGCCATCCCGTTCCGCAACAACATCAAGACCGCCAACCTGCTGCGCACCTCGAAACTGCTGTCCACCATCACCGGCTTCGACGTGCAGCCCAACAAGGCCATCGTCGGGCGCAACGCCTTCGCCCACGAGGCCGGCATCCACCAGGACGGCGTGCTGAAGAACGCCGCGACCTATGAGATCATGACGCCCGAGAGCGTCGGCTGGGCGACGAACAGCCTGGTGCTTGGAAAACACTCCGGCCGCGCCGCGTTCCGCGACAAGCTGAACACGTTGGGCTACCGGATCGGCGACAACCAGTTGAACGACGCGTTCCGCCGCTTCAAGGACCTCGCCGACCGCAAGAAGGTGGTGTTCGACGAGGACATCGTCGCCCTGGTCGATGACGAGGTGATGCGCGACCACGAGCGCATCCGCTTCGTCTCGCTCGACCTGCACGCCGGCTCGAAGGCCCCGCCGCGCGCCGAGATGGAGCTGGAGGTGGACGGCGTGGTGCACACCGCGACCGCGACCGGCGACGGCCCGGTGGACGCCACCTTCAAGGCGATCCAGCAGATTTTCCCGCACACCGCGAATCTTGTGTTGTTCTCGGTCGGCGCGGTGACCGAAGGCACCGACGCCCAGGCCAAGACCACGGTCCGCCTGGAAGAAAACGGCAAGATGGTGGACGGGCAGGGGGCCGACACCGACACGATCGTCGCGTCAGCCCGCGCCTACGTGCACGCCCTGAACAAGCTGCTGGTCAAGCGCGCCCGCACCGAACCGGCAGCGCTGTCAGCGTAACGACCCCCCATTTCTACTCCCCCTCCCCTTGAGGGAGGGGGTTGGGGGGAGGGGTTCAGCCGCACGGTGCTTCGGTGGGTCCCCCCACAATGCGGGCGTAGGGCGGAACAGCGAAGCGCATTCCGCCGCTCGTTCGTCCCCACCCGCTCGGTGCCACCAAACCGTGGCACCGAACGATCGACATCCGGTACGGCGGTAACCGGAAAACGGCGGAATGCGCTACGCTTGTCCGCCCTACCCCCGCCACCCCGTCATCGGCCACGTCACCGCCGCCACCCCCGGCGCCGGCGGCCAAACCGTCACATACCCCGCCCCGCGCAACTGCGTCAGATACGTCGCCCCCAGCACGTTCTGCCCGGTCGCGTCGAACTTCACCCCGTCATACCCGGTCACCATCTTGCTCCGCGGCATGTCGGTCGCCTGCAGCGCGGCCTGCAATTTCGCCGGATCGATCGACCCGGCCCGGTTCAACGCATCGGCCAGCACGAACGTCGCCTCCATGTCGCGCGCCGAGGCATCGTCCATGTCGCGCCCGGTCTTCGCCTTGAACACCTCATTGATGCGCGCCGAAAGACTTCCCGCCGGCCCCAGGTTCCACGCGCTGCGGCTCATCACACCCTGCGAGATCGCCCCCACCGCCGGAAGGAACGCGGGATCGGAGAAGCCCGCGTCGTCGGCGAGGATCATCGGCGGCAGGTAGTCGAGCGACTTCATCGTGCGCATGAACAGGATCGCGTCCGACGCATAGCTGATGAAGATGATCAGCGACGGGTTCGCCGACTTGAGCTGCAGCACCTGGGCCGACACGTCGGCGCCGTTGGCGTTGTACGGAATCCGCACCGCCAGCGGAATATTCGCCGCCTTGATCGCCGCCTCGATCGAGTTGCCGACCTGCGTGCCGTAGTCGGTGTTCTCGTTCACCAGCGCGATGCTGTCGATCTTCTTGCCCGCCTGCTGCATGGTGGCGACGAAGCGCATGTAGGTCGCGGCGAAATTGGCGCCGATCGGCGTGACGCGGAAGGTGAACTTGTAGCCGCGCTCGGTGATGTTGTTGGCGACCGAATCGCTCACCACGAACGGCACGCCATACCGTTCCGCCACCGCCGTCGCCGTCATCGCGGTCGAGGAATGGTACGACCCCAGCAGCGCCGCGACCTTGTCGCTGGTGATCAGCCGCTGCGTCAGGCTCTGCGCCATCGCCGGATCGCCGCGATGGTCGACAAAGATCGCCTCGATCGTCGCCCCGCCCAGGCCCGGCAGCCCGCCCTGCGGGCCGAAGGTCAGCTCGGGCACGGTGGGGTGCGGGGTGTTGACCACGTCGAGCGCCACCTCGACCGCGGTCTTGCCCTGCTGCCCGGCGGAAGCCGCCCCGCCGGTCAGCGGGAACAGCACGCCGATCTTCACCGGCGTGGCGGCGCGAAGCGAGGTCGCGCCCAGCGCGGGCAGCGTGGCGGCCGAGGCAATCAGCGTGCGGCGACTAATCATCTGGAGGGTCCTGTCTGGTGTGCGGTGTCGGGTGCGTCGATGTCGCGTGCGCCATGTCCGGTGCGTCGGGGGCCTGCGCGGCGGTGACGCTGGCGTCGATGTAGCCCTCGGCACGATCGGCGTCCAATGCGGCGGGCGCGCGCGCAGACGCTTCGCCATGGCCGCCGCCGCCCGGCGTGGCCAGCAGCACGGTGTCGCCCGCCCGCAGGATATATTGCCGCTTCGGATCGACCGCCTGGCCGTTGATCCGCAGCGCCCCGGGTGCGCCGGCCGCGCCGCCCTCGATCCCGAAGGCGGGAAACACCGTGCGCTCGGCCAGGAACGACACCGCGACCGGGCTTTCCGAGCGCGATTCGATCAGGATCTCCTGCCCCAGCCCGCCGCGATGCCGCCCCGCGCCACCGCTGCCCGGGCGCAGCCGCTTGTAATGGAACCGCAACGGCGCAATGTGCTCGCTGATCTCCACCGAGGTCGACGACACGTTGGACGGCCACGACAGGCAGCTCTGCCCGTCGCCCGACATCGTCGCCCCCATGCCGCCGTTGAAGAAGAACATGTTGGCGTACGGCTTACCCGCCTCGCCCGGCGCCCCCGCGCGCAACCCCGACTGGTTCATCCCCCACATCGGCGAGCCGCACGCCGCCATCACCCGCTCCGGCACGATCTGCCCCAGGCAGCCGAACACCAGCATCGGCAGGTAGTGCCCGATCAGCATGCGCGAGCCACCCGAGGCAGGGAACACCGGGTTGACGATGCAGCCCTCCGGCGCACGGATGCCGATCGGCCGGAACCCGCCTTCGTTGTTCGGCAGCGTGGGGCTGGTGCAAACCTTCACCCCGTAGACCGACATCGCATAGGTGTAGCACAGCGCGCAGTTGATCGCCCGATCCACCTGCGGATCGGTTCCCGCGTAGTCGATGGCGATCGCATCCCCGGCGATGGTCAGCGCCATGCGGATCGTCACCGGCCGGTCCGCCACCCCATCGGTCTGCAGCGCGCTGCGATACGTGCCATCCGGCAGCGCCGCGATCGCGCCCCGCATCGCCCGCTCGCACCTGCCATGGATCTCCCCGGCCAGCGCGCGCAGATCGGCCAGCCCATAGGCCGCCATCAGCGCGCCAAGCCGTTCCTCCATCAGATCGAGCGCCACGACCTGAGCCCACAAATCGCCCATCGTCTGGTCCGGCGTGCGCACATTCTGCCGGATGATCGCCACCAGCGTCGCGTCCGTCTCGCCCCCGCGCATCAGCTTCCAGGGCGGGATCTGCAACCCCTCCTCGAACACTTCGCGCGGTTCCGGGCTGCGGATCTTCCCCCCGATATCCGGCGCATGCGCGGTCGAGGCGCTGAACGCCACCAGTCGCCCATGGCGAAAGATCGGCTTGGCGACGCTGATGTCCGGCAGGTGCCCGGTGCCGAGCCACAGATCGTTGGTGATCAGCACGTCTCCCGGCGCCAGCGTCTCCGGCGGGAAAAAACGCAGGAAGTGTTTTACTGTTGCCGGCAGCGTGCCGATGAAGCTCGGGATGCTCTCGGTCGCCTGCACCAGCGACTGCCCGCGATCGTCGGTGACGATGCAGGAGAAGTCGTAACTCTCCCGCACCAGGGTGGAGAACGACGTCCGCACCAACGCCGCCGCCGCCTCGTCCACCAGCGAGATCAGCCGTCGCCAAAGCAGCTCCAGCGTGACCGGATCGAAATGTTCGGTCATGGCATCCATCCACGTACACCTCTCCCGCGCTTGCGGGAGAGGTCGCGGAGCACTTGCGACGCGGGTGAGGGTGGTGCCGCGTGCACCGCCCTCACCCTCGGCGCTTCGCGCCTCGACCTCTCCCGCGAAGAGCGGGAGAGGTGACCGACAGACACGTCGCCTCCACTCACGATGACAACGCCCCGGTCCAACCACACCCCTCGCTCATGGCAGCACCACGTCGATCGTCCCATCCGCCAGCACGCTCGCCCGCCCACCAGGCCCGATCACCAACGTGCTCTCCGTCTCCTCGAACACCGCCGGCCCCACCACCGCATCGCCCGGCCGCAGCGCGTAACGATCGTACACCGCCGTCTCCACCAGCCCGCCCGCCTCCGGGAACCAAACCGCGCGTGTCCCCTTGCGCGCCGGACCGCCACTGACCTCCTGCACCAGCCGCCCACCGCTGCCCGGCATCGGCGCCGACAGTGCCAGCCGCAGCGCGACGAACTGGATCGCTGCACCCGGCGGCGTACGGCCGTACAACGCGCGATACGCCCCCTCGAACGCCGCCAGCACCCCGCCCGCATCCAACACATCCGGCAGCGCAACGGTAATCTCCGAGCCCTGCCCGACATACCGCATATCCGCCAGAAGCTGCGCCGAGGCACCCGCCATCTCCGCCCCCGTCGTCGCAATCACCGCATCCGCCTCCGCGCGCAGCCGCGCGAACACCGCCCCCACCTCGGCCCAGTCCACCGACACCAGCGGCACGTTCAGCGACGCCACGCGATCCACCCGCGCCTGCGCCATCAGCATGCCGATGGTGCTGCCGACGCCGGCGCCGGGCGGACACACCAGCCGCTTCACCCCCAGCTTGCGCGCCACCTGCCAGGCGTGCACCGGCGCGGCGCCGCCCGTCGCCATCAGCGCATATTCGTGCGGGATGCGCCCGCGCTCGGCGATCGCCACCCGCGCGGCGCCCGCCATGTTCTCGTTCACCACATCATGGATGCCGTACGCCGCGCGCAGCCGGTCCATCCCCAGCGCGTCCGCCAGCCCGTCGACCGCGCGCGCCGCCGCGCCCGCGTCGATCCGCATCGCCCCGCCCAGGAAGAAATCCGCATTCAGATAGCCCAGCAGCAGGTCCGCATCCGTCACCGTCGGCGCCGCGCCGCCACGGCCATAACACGCCGGCCCCGGATCGGCGCCGGCGCTGTCCGGTCCGACATGCAGGGTCTCCAGCTCGCTGCGCCGCGCGATCGATCCGCCGCCGGCACCGATCTCGATCAGCTCGATGGTGGCGATCTGGATCGGCAGCCCGGAGCCGCGCAAAAACCGTTTCGCCCGCGCTGCCTCGAACCCCCACGCCACCAGCGGCTTCCCGTCATCCACCAGCGCAAGCTTGGCCGTCGTCCCGCCCATGTCGAACGCCAGCACGCGCTCCAGCCCTGCACCGCGGCCGAACCAGGCACCGGCCAGCGCACCCGCCGCGGGCCCGCTCTCCAGCAACTGCACCGGCGCGCGCTTGGCCTCCGCAACATGCGTCAACCCGCCGGAGGACAGCATCAGGAAGCACCCGCAAGTGATCCCCAGCCCAATCAGCCGCGCCTCCAGCCGATCCAGATACCGTTCCGCCAACGGCCGCACATAGGCATTCGCGACCGTCGTGCTGGCGCGCGGGTATTCCCGAATCTCCGGCGCAATGTCCGATGACAGACATACCGACAGTCGCGGAAACCGCCGCGCCAATACCTCCGCCGCCATCCGCTCATGCGCCGCGTTGGCATAGGAATGCAGGAACACCACCGCCAGGCTTTCGACCCCGTCCGCGACCAGCGCCGCCGCCGCGCGCAGCAGCGCATCGACATCGAGCGGGATCTCCACCGTCCCGTCCGGCGCGAGCCGCTCCGTCACCTCGCGCCGCCACGCCCGCTTCACCAGCGGGCGCGGCATCTCGATGAACAAATCGTACAGCTCGTATTTGCGCTCCCGCCCGATCTCCAGCGTGTCGCGAAACCCCGCCGTGGTGATGAGCCCGGTGCGCGCGCCCTTGCGCTCGATCAGCGCGTTGGTGAACAGCGTGGTGGCGTGCACCACCCGGCCGATCCGCGCCGGCGCGATGCGGTGCGCCGCCAGCAGCCGCCGCACCCCGTCGACCGCGCCCTCGGCCGGATCGTCCGGCGTGGTGCTGACCTTGCCGATGCGCGCCTGGCCGGTCGCGGGATCGAAGATGACGATATCGGTGAAGGTGCCGCCGATATCGATTCCGAGCGAAAGCGGCGCCGGCATGCCTGTGTCCTGATCGGGCCGGAGCCAAGCCTAGGCGGGCGCCGCAACCTGGTCAAAGCGCCGCGTGGTCAAACAGCACTTCTTATTTTCGCCGGGCGGTGCAGCCCCTCACCGTCATGGCCGCGGCCCTCACCCTCATGGCCGCGGCCCTCACCGTCGTGGCCGCTGCTGCTCTCACCGTCATGGCCGGCCTTGTGCCGGCCATCTGCGCTTCAGCCGCGGTGCGCAGATGGCCGGCACAAGGCCGGCCATGACGGGGGGCAACGTCGTCGCGCCAACATGAGACCTGCCGGTGGTCAGCAGCTTCCCGCGCAACCACGCCCGCGAGCAAAAAATGGCCCGGCCACCGCATGGGCGGCCGGGCCATAAGTAAGGTCCGGGTTGACCTGGGCCGTGCGGCCCGACCGGCCGGCGCGGGTGTTGGGGCAGCGCCGACCGGTCCCGGCACTGTGGCATGCGTGATCGAGGCTGGATGTGATGTGGATCACACCCCGCGCCGTGTCTCGGCGTGGCGCTCGGTCGGCGCGCCCGCGCGCGGCGCGCCGCAGCTCGGGCCTCGCCCGCCTCACCTTACGGGAACAGCCCTCGGGTGTTCTTGGCATTGCGCACCTTGGCGACGCCGATCGCCATGGCCGCCGTGCGGAATGGCACCTTGTCCTTCTCCGCCCGCGCCATCACCAGTCCAAAGGCGCGATCCAGCACGTGATAGAGCTTGTCCATCACCTCCGCCTCGTCCCAGAAGAACTGCTGCAGGTCCTGCACCCACTCGAAATAGCTGACCACCACGCCGCCGGCGTTGCACAGGATGTCGGGGATCACGAAGATCTCGTCGCGCCGCTGGTTCAGCACCTCGTCCGCCTCCGGCATGGTCGGGCCGTTCGCCCCCTCCGCCAGCACGCGGCAGCGCAGCCGCCCGGCCATCCTGGCGTCGATCACCCGTTCCAGCGCCGCCGGCACCAGCACGTCGCATTGCTGTGCCAGCAGCTCCGCCGGATCGAACGCGAGCTGGTTAGAGAAGCCCTTCAGCACCCCATGCTTGCCCACATGTGCCAGCAACGCATCGACCGGCAGCCCCGCGGCATCGAAATAACAGGCGGTGTGGTCCGACACCCCGAGGATCTTCAATCCCCGCTCCGCCAATGCGGCCGCGGCCACGCTGCCGACATTGCCGAAACCCTGCACCACCGCGGTCGCGCCGCCGGGCGCGATGCCAAGCCGTTGCATCGCCCGATCGACAAGATAGGCGATGCCGCGACCGGTCGCTTCGCGGCGTCCCTCGGTGCCGCCCGACGCCACCGGCTTGCCGGTGACGATCTCGGTGATCGTGTGGCCCTGGTACATGGAGTAGGTGTCCATGAACCACGCCATCACCTGCTCGTTGGTTCCCATGTCGGGTGCCATCACGTCGATATGCGGCCCGACGAACGGGATCATCTCCTGCATGTAGCGCCGCGAGACCGCCTCCAGCTCGCGCTTGGAGATCGCGTAGGGATCGACCGCGACGCCGCCCTTGGCCCCGCCATACGGCAGCCCGGCCAGCGCGCATTTCCAGCTCATCCAGATCGCCAGCGCCGCGACCTCGCCGATATCCAGGTTCGCCGAGAAGCGCGTGCCCCCCTTGGTCGGGCCGAGCGTCAGGTGGTGCTGCACACGATACCCCTCGTAGACCACCGTGCTGCCGTCGTCGCGATGGATCGGGCAGGAAACGATGATTGCCCGCTTCGGGTACAGCACCCGGTCGCGCTCGTCTTCGGGGATCTCCAGGTGGTCGGCGATCACCTGGAACTGCTGGCGCGCCATCTCGAACACCGGGCCGGTGTAGATGGTCATGGGTTGCCTCCTGTTGCGGGTGGCGAAGCCAAGGTTTCAGCATCATGGCACGAGGGAGTCCAGCCGCGGGACCGTTCCCCCACCGTCATGGCCGGGCCTTGTCCAGGTCATTACGGTATCGGAGCGGTTCCGCGGCGTCCCCGCGCCCCTTGAGCCATCCCCCCGGCAGGACGACACTGCAACCCGAACACCATCGGGGGAAACGATGTCCAACGTCCTCACCCGCCGCCAGACGCTGGCCGGCCTCGCCACCGCGAGCGCGCTGGCGCTCGGCGCCCGCCCGGCCCGCGCCGATCTCGCCGCGCTGGAGCAGGCGGCGCGCAAGGAAGGCGCGGTCACCTGGTATATCGCCCAGGTCGACACCGAAACCGCCGAGGTGATGGGCCGCGCCTTCACTAAGCAGTACCCCGGCATCGCCGTCTCGGTGATCCGCACCACCGGCCAGGTCGCCTATCAGCGCCTGCTGCAGGAGTTGAAGAACAGCGCGCCGCAATGCGACGTGTTCAGTTCCACCGACATTTCGCAGTATCCGGCGCTGAAGGCGCGCAACGCGCTGGCGCGCTACGTGCCCGAGAATGCCGGCGGGCTGCTGCCGCAATTCGACAAGCTGATCGACCCCGGCTTCGAATATCCCGCCAGTGCCACCAACCATCTGCTGATCCACAACACGCAAAAAGTGAAGCGGGACGACGCGCCCAAGCGCTGGACCGATCTGCTCGACCCGCGCTGGAAGGGCCAGGTCGCCACTGGCCACCCGGCCTTCAGCGGCTGCACCGGCATATGGGCGCTGGCGCTGCGCAAGGCCTACGGCTGGGAATTTTTCGAGAGGCTGGCGAAGAACAATCCGCGCATCGGCCGTTCCGGCAACGACCCGGTCACGCTGATCACCGCCGGCGAGTGCCTGGTCGGCCCGGCGCCCGCCAACACCGCGTTCCAGAACGTCGACAAGGGCAACCCGATCGGTCCGATCTATCCGGCCGACGGCGCGACGCTGTGTGTCGGCCCCTCGGCGGTGATCGCCGCGGCGCCGCATCCCAATGCCGCGCGGCTGTTCATGGAATGGCTGATGAGCGAGACCTATTCGCGCATGTCGGTGGCGCTGCACGGCGATCCGGTACGTCCCGGTATCAAACTGACCTCGGGGCAGCTTCCGCTCGACCAGGTGCCGATCCTGACACTGACCGTGGACGAGATCAGCAAGGGGGTGCCCGAGGTGATCGAGGCCTGGCGCGACACGTTCGGAGACTGAGCCGCCATGCGCAGCAAACTCACCAGACGCGCCGCCGTGCTGGGTCTCGGCACCGCCGCGCTGTCGCCCGGTGCCGCGCGCGCCGACCTGACCGAGCTCACCGCAGCGGCGCGCAAGGACGGGTCGCTCACCTGGTACGTCGCGCAGATGAGCGGCGAGGCGGCCGAGGCCATGGGCCGTATTTTCACCAGCCAGTATCTCGGGATTTCCGTTTCGGTGGTGCGCACCACCGGCCAGGTCGCGTATCAGCGGGTGCAGCAGGAGCTGAAGAACGCCGCGCCGCAATGCGACGTGTTCAGCACCACCGACATCGCGCACATGCCGGCGCTGCGCGCGCGCGGCGCGCTGGCGAACTACCTGCCGCAGAATGCCGGGCAGCTTGCCGCGCCGTTCGTCGGCCTGGGCGAGGCCGGCTATTACTACGCCACGACTGCGTCGTTGCAGATCATGGTGTACCAGACCAAGGCGATCCCGCCCGCCGAGGTACCGCGCAATTGGACCGACCTGATCGATCCGAAATGGAAGAACCGCGTCGCCGTCGCGCATCCGGCGTTCAGCGGGTATTTCGGCCAGTGGGTGCTGGCGATGCGCAAGCTGTACGGCTGGCAGTATTTCGAGAAGTTGGCGGCGAACAACCCGCGCATCGGCCGGTCCGGCAACGATCCGCTGACCATGCTGAACGCCGGCGAGAGTGTGATCGGCACCGGACCGCTCAGCACGACCGTGCAGAACATCGACAAGGGCAATCCGGTCAATTTCGTCTACCCGACCGACGGCACGCTGCTCTGCGTCGGACCCTCGGCGGTGCTGGCCGCCGCTCCACGACCGAACGCCGCGCGGCTGTTCCTGGAATGGCTGCTGAGCGCCGACTACGCCCGCGCCTGCGTACAGTGGCACCTGGAACCGGTGCGCGCCGACGCGCCACTGATGACCGGTACCAAACGGCTGGCGGAGCTGAAGCTGCTGCGCCTGACGACCGAGGAAATCGCCAAGGGGGTTCCGGAGGTGATCGAGCAATGGCGCGACACGTTCGGCAGTTGAATGCGCATCTTCCCGGAGGTTTGGTCATGTTCCGCCCGGCGCGCGTAACGTGTCGGCACGTCAACTGAATCGTCCGCGAACGTGGGAGTCGAACGCTTATGTCCAGAATCATCACCCGCCGGCTGGCAATTTCCGGCCTCGGCGCGGTGGGTGCCGCCGCATTGCTGCCGCGCCGCGCCAACGCGGATACGGCTGCGCTGGAAGCCGCCGCGCACAAGGAAGCCACGCTCACCTGGTATATCGCCCAGGTCGACACCGATACCGCCGAGGTGATGGGGCGCGCCTTCACCAAGCAGTATCCCGGCATCGACGTTCAGGTGATCCGCACCACCGGACAGGTCGCCTATCAGCGGCTGATGCAGGACCTGAAAAACGATTCGCCGCAATGCGACGTGTTCTCCACCACCGATATCGCGCACATGCCGGCGCTGATGAAACGCCACGCGCTGGCGAACTTCACGCCCGACAACGCCGCCGCCTTGGGCGCCGCGTTCAAGGGACTCGGGCAGGACGGCTACTGGTATCCCAACCATTCCACGCTGATGCTGATCGTCAGCAACACGCAACGGGTCAAGCCGCAGGACACGCCGAAGAATTGGCCAGACCTGCTGGATCCGAAATGGAAAGGCCGTGTCGCCTTCGGCCATCCCGCCTTCTCCGGCTACGTCGGCGTGTGGACGGTGGCGCTGAAAAAGCAATACGGCTGGCAGTGGTTCGACAAGCTGGCCAAGAACAACCCGCGCATCGGCCGTTCCGGCAACGATCCGATCACCCTGCTCAACGGCGGCGAGTGCGATGTCGGCCTGGCGCCGCTCGCCACCGCGCTGCTGTCGGCCTCCAAAGGCAATCCGATCGCGCCGGTCTATCCCACCGACGGATCGGTGCTGTGCATCGGCCCGTCCGGCGTGCTGGCCAACGCGCCGCATCCCAACGCCGGGCGGCTGTTCATGAACTGGCTGCTGTCGGCCGACTGCGCCAAGGTGCTGGCCGATAATTTCCAGACGCCGGTGCGCGACGATGTGCCGCCGAACCCGGCCGCGAAGCCGGTGGCGCAGGTCAAGCTGCTGCGCCTGACCACCGAGGAGATCGACCAGGGCGTGCCGCAGGCGATCGAGGACTGGCGCGACACGTTTGGCAGTTAGGCCGGCATGCCGATCGCCTACATGCCGATATTTGCCCGCACCCGCCGGTTCGATCCGGCCCTGTTGCTGTGGATCGCCATCGCCGCGGTGCTCGTCTTCCTCGTGGTCAACCCGCTGCTGCGGCTGGCGATCACCAGCTTGCAGACCGCCGACACCGGCGACTTCACGCTGCGCAACTACCTCACCGCCTATGCGCGCCCGCGCTATCGCGAATCCCTGTGGAACTCACTGGAACTCGGCGTGCTGGTCACCTCGCTATGCCTGCTGATCAGCGTGCCGCTGGCCTGGGCGGTCGCGCGCACCGACATGCCGGGCAAGGGCGCGGTGCGGCTGCTGGTGCTCGGCGCGTTCGTCACGCCGCCGTATCTTGGTGCGCTCGGGTGGATCCTGTTGGCCGGCCCGAACGCCGGCTGGCTCAACCGTGTGTGGAAGGCCGCCACCGGCGCGTCGGAGGGGCTGTTCGACATCTACACCTTCACCGGCCTCGGCGTCGTCATCGCGTTGTATTCCTTCCCCTACATCTTCATCTTCACCACCTCGGCGCTCGAGGTGGTGTCGTCAGAGATGGAGGACGCCGCCAACATCCTGGGTGCCGGCACCGTCCGCACCATGCTGCGCGTCACCCTGCCGATGGTGCTGCCGGCGATTCTCGGCGGCGCGATCGTAACATTCCTGGAAGCGATCGCGCTGTTCGGCGCGCCGGCGCTGATCGCGATCCCGGCACGCTTCAACGTCGTCACCACCCAGTTGCTGCAATTCTTCAGCCCGCCGATCCGCACCGAGGTCGCCTGCGCCTACGCCATCCCGCTGCTGCTGATCACGGTGGTGCTGTTCCTGCTGCAGCGGCGGCTGACCGGCCGGCGCGGCTTCGTGGCGATGACCGGCAAGGGCGGCGAGCGGCGCATCATCGCGCTGGGACCCTGGCGCTGGGCGATGACCGGCTACGCGGTGTTCGTGCTGTCGCTGTCGGTGCTGCTGCCCTATGCCGCGATGGCACAGGCGGCGCTGGCGAAAGCCTGGGGGCGCGGCTGGCATTTCGACAATCTCACGCTGAACAATTTTACCTTCCTGCTGTTCCGTCACGAGACCGCCGGCCAATCGGTGATCAACAGTTTTACCTATGCCGCCGCCGCCGCCATCCTGGTGCTGATCCTGTCACTGTCGATCGCCTACATCGTCGCCCGCCGCCTGCTGCCGGGCGCCGCCGTGCTCGGGTTTCTTTGCATGGCGCCGTTCGTGGTGCCGGGCATCGTGTTGGCGGTCGCCTTCTACGCCGCCTATGCGCCGCCGCCGTTTTCGCTGTATGGCACGGCATGGATCCTGATCCTGGCCTTCACCACCCGCTTCCTGCCGATCGGCTACGCCAACGCCCAGGCCGCCATCCGTTCGATCAATCCGGAGATGGAGGAAGCGGTGCGCGTGCTCGGCGGCAGCCGTCTGCTGGCGATCCGCCGCGTGCTGGCGCCCTTGATGCGCCGCGGCCTGATCGGCGCCTGGTTCCTGGTGTTCATTCCGGCAACGCGGGAGCTGTCGACCGCCCTGTTCCTGTATGGGCCGCACACGCGCACCATGTCGGTGATGCTGATGGACATGAGCGAGGAAGGCAATTTCGAGCAGCTCTCCGCGCTCGGGTTCATGCTGCTTGTATCCACCATCGTCATTGTCGGACTCGGCTATCGTCTCGCGGGCCGCGACTTCATGGAGCGACGTGACCGTTCATGAGCAAGCTCAGTCTTATCGGCCTCGGCCGGCGCTTCGGCACGTTCGATGCGGTGCAGGACATATCGCTGTCGCTTGACGAGGGCGAGTTGGTGTCGCTGCTGGGTCCGTCCGGCTGCGGCAAGACCACCACGCTGCGCATGATCGCCGGGTTCATTCGCCCCAGCGCGGGCAGGATCGAGGTGAACGGCGCGGTGATCTCCGCGCCGGATTACGCGGTGCCGCCGGAAAAGCGCGGCATGTCGATGATCTTTCAGAGCTACGCCATCTGGCCGAACATGACGGTCGGCGAAAACGTCGCCTTCGGCCTGAAACTTCGGAAACTGCCTGCCGCCGACCTTAAGCGTCGCCTGGACAAGATCCTGGAGGTCGTGCAACTCGGTCCCCTGAAGGACCGCTATCCCGCGGAGCTGTCCGGCGGTCAGCAGCAGCGCGTGGCGCTGGCGCGCGCCATCGTCATCGAACCCGAGGTGCTGCTGCTGGATGAGCCGCTGTCCAATCTGGATGCCAACCTGCGCGAGGAGATGCGCTCCGAGATCCGCCGCCTGCACGACGCATTCCGCATCACCACGGTCTACGTCACGCACGACCAGGCGGAGGCGATGGTGATCTCCGATCGCATCGTGGTGATGAATCGCGGCCGGATCGAGCAGATCGACGATCCGGTGTCGATGTACAACCGGCCGCGGACCCGTTTCGTCGCCGGCTTCATCGGCCGCACGAACTTCCTTGATGGGACCTTGAACGGTGGGATGATCGCGTTCGACGGCTTCGCGCTGCGCGCCGATCTCGCCCCCGAGGCGGCCACCTTGTCAGCGCAGTCCAGCTTTTCGATCCGCCCGCAGACCATCGCCATCCACCGCGCCGCGCCGGCCGATCCTGCCGCCGGCTGGTGGATCGCCGGGCGCATCATCGAGCGGGCGTATCTCGGCGAGAACTGGGACTACGTGGTGCAGCCCGAAGGCTCCTCCTTGCGCCTGCGCGCGTCGGCGCCGCCGATGGACCAGCACGAGACCGGCGCCAGCGTATGGCTGCGGATCGACCCCACGCGCGCCGCGCGCATCCCCCGGCCGGAGGGGTGAGAGCGCGACGCCGTCCGTACACCTCTCCCACTCTTCGTGGGAGAGGTCGCGGAGCACTTGCGACGCGGGTGAGGGTGGTGCACGCGGCACCACCCTCACCCTCGGCGCTTCGCGCCTCGACCTCTCCCGCGAAGAGCGGGAGAGGTGTACGT
>Ga0209415_10011087_pt1 | contig 15234 bp, 10 predicted proteins | sample PeaSoiSIISIP2007_FD_187696 | JGI IMG/M metagenome (GOLD analysis project Ga0209415, IMG submission 187696) | Peat soil microbial communities from Weissenstadt, Germany - SII-SIP-2007 (SPAdes) (version 2) | ecosystem: Environmental > Terrestrial > Soil > Wetlands > Peat | place: Germany... | reverse complement strand
GTTGTCGTGCTGGTTGTGACCGCCGGCGAAATGTTCGTCGAGCTTGGCATTGAACGCGGCATCGCCGCCTAGCAACGCGATCGTGCCTGGAATGTCATGGAGGGCGGCGAATAAATAAACCCACTGATCCCCTTCGGTCCAACCGTCGTCCGGCGAGGCCCAACTCCCATCGAGATTGCGCGCCTGCATGAAGCCGCGCGCCGGGTTGAACAGCGTCTTGTAGGTGAGTGAGCGGGCCAGAAAGTGCCGATAGCCCTCGATGTCGCCCGCGGCCTTGGCCACTTGAGCGACTGCGTAGTCGTCATAGGAGTCCTCGAGCGTGCTCGAGGCCGACTCGGCAACCTTGTCGGCGGGAATGTAACCGAGCTTCAGGGAGTAGGTGAGGCCGGCGCGCGCCTCGTAGGTCTCGTCCGGCTCGCGATCATACCAGCGCCTTGTCGTGTCGCCGTCGGGCGGCGTGGTGGCGTCCTTAGCGACGGCGGCGTAGGCGAGTTTGAGGTCAAAGCCCTTGAACCCTTTGTTCACCGCCTCGGCCACCAGCGAGTCGGCGTGGGTGGCGATCATGATGTTGGTGTAGGACGGATTGGGCCACTTGGGCATGAAGCCGCCTTCTACGTAATCCTGCAACAGGGCGCGCACCATGCCATCGATGCGTTCGGGCGCCACGAGCGTCAGAAGGCTGTTCTCGGCGCGGAAGATGTCCCAAATCGAATACGCCGTATAGGACGTACCCTCGTGAACCTTGTCGTCGAACGCGCTGTAATAGCGGCCTTGCTCGGAGAACAGCTTGGGATACAGCAGCGCATGATAGAGGCCCGTGTAAAAAATGCGGCGCTGATCGTCGCTCGCGCCCTCCACGGCGATCTCGCCGAGCTTCTGGTTCCAGGTAGCCTCCAGCGCCGCCTTCGTCGCCTCAAAGTCCCATGCGGGCAGTTCCGCGTCGAGGTTGGCGCGCGCCTGCTCGATGCTGATGAAGGAGGTGCCGACCTGGACCTCGATCACCGGCCCCGCGGCGGCGTCGAAGCGTGCGAAGGCGCCCACATTGTCGCCTTTGATCTCGCTGCCCGGCGCGGAAAGCGGTCCCTGATAGACGACGGCGTCATGGAAATGGCGGCGGAAACGCGCGACGAAATAGCCCTTGAAATTGGGCAGCCGTAGCGAACTCAAGTGCGCGTCCATGCGGTCGGGGTTGTAGCCCACGATCTCGCTGTGGTCCGCGTCGACCTTGACCCAGCCCTCGACACCTGCGCGCGTCGCCTCCACCAGAACCCCGCCGCCCGTTCCTGCCGGAAACGTGAAGCGCAGATAGCCGCAGTGATCGGTAGCAGTCATCTCGGCGAGGATGCGCCGTGCGCCGTTCGCGTCGCCCATCTTGACCGCGTAGTAATAGGGCGTGACGGTCTCGTCGGCGCGGGAAAAGCGCAGGCGCCGATACTCGACGCTGGGCTGAATAGGGCCAACTTCCGGCATCAGCGTCACATACCCGTAGTCGCCCATCCAGATCGCCGGCTGATGCGTGCCGATAAAACCGGAAATGGCATCGTCCTCATAGGCGTAGGAGCCGACACTGATGCGGTTCTGCCGAGTCTGGGCGGTCCAGTTGGTCATGCCGAACGGTGTCGTCACCAGGGGCGCCGTGCCTCCGTACTCTGGCCCGTTTTCCGATCCGCCCGTGGCGATATAGGGATTGACCCAGGCCACCGGTGCGCGCGGGTCATCGGCTTGAGCGATGCCGCAAAATGCCAAAAGGGAAAGGGTCATTCGCGCGGACACATGCATACGGCGTTTCCTTGCTCGATATAAGTGACGCTGCCGGTGGGTTCACGGGAAGTCCCACACGCAATCATCATCAAGCGACCCACGCTGCCAAGCTCTCGATGCTACGCGAACGACTGGCGATTGAGGAATAGCCGCGCGCGAAAGCGCTGATACCAGCGTCCCGCATTGCCGATTATGGCTTCCTAGCGGCTTCGATTTCGATGGCCCTCGCGATCCTTACGGCAGTTTCAGCGATTTCCGTGATTCGCGATGCTACCAGCCCGGCAAACTTGTCGTAGTGAGCCGCTGCCATTCCGCCGGCGATGCTGGCGGCTGCCTGAATGAGCTGTGCTTGTTCCATATTGATTCCTCATCGATTGTTGATCCAGGCCTATGGCCTCGTATTGTCGCCCACCAGCCGCAAGCAATGCCCCACCGTGCGACATTTGAATAGTTGTGGTGATCGTCGACTTACACCATACAGCGTTGGGCCAGAGCCGGCTGTGAATAGACACGCATCACGCGGGCGATGCGAATCGGCCGGCACCGAACCCTCTTGCTTCAAAGTCTACGAGAACGCCATTCGCCGCGCCGGTTTGCGTTGCTCGGACTGCAATGGCAGTGGCCGTCTATCGTCACGCCGATCGCGATGCAGTAGGGGCCACCCCTGCCCAACGACGTCGGGCCCGCAGGTGTGCTGCGCGTTGTCGATTGAACCAGGAGATGACGATGAGGCTTTTATCAAGTTTAATAATTCTGAGCGCGATGCTCGCCGCCCGCGGCAGCACTCCGCCGGCACCGCAGCCACCACGATAATCGTGCCGCCAAGCGCGGGCACGACGACTGTCGTGGTACCGCAAGAGTCGGGAACTGTCGTGGTTTGCCGCGATGGGTCGAGACCGCCCTGTTATTGACGGGTTCCGAGTCCGGCGCGAGCTCGTGGGATGTCCGCTTGACGATGCGTCAAGCACGATCACAAATCCCGCGCTCAGTAACCCGCTGTAATCGCGTTTGGCCCGTTGCCGGTCGCCACCGTGCCCACCGCAGTGAGCGCGCCTCCGGCACCGATCGTGTACTGGGAGACCGTGCTGCTGTTGAAGTTCGCCACGTAAACGTATCGGCCGGAGGGGTCGATCGTGATGAACCACGGGCCGCTGCCTGTCGCGATCGTTCCGATGGCGCTGAGCGCGCCGCCGGCGCCAATCGTGTACTCCGAGACGCTGGCGTCGCACCAATTCTCCACATAAACATAACGGCTCGACGGGTCGACGGCGACGGTTTCAGGGCAATTGCCGGTCGAGATCGTGCCGATCGCCGTGAGTGTGCCACCGGCGCCAATCGTATATTCCGACACGGTGTTGTCGCTCCAGTTCGCCACATAGGCGTAGCGGTCCGAGGGGTCGACGGTCACGGACTGCGGCGAGTTGCCGGTCGGCGCCAAGCCTACCGACGTGAGCGCGCCGCCGGCGCCAATCGCGTATTCGGATACGTTGCTGCTGTTCTCATTCGCTACATAGGCATAGTGCCCGGTGGGGTCGACGGTGACCGATATGGGACTGCTTCCGGCGGCCACGGTGCCTAGGGAAGTGAGAACGCCGCCCGTGCCGATCGTGTATTGCGAAACTGTGTCATCGGCTAGATTCGCCGCGTAGACATACTGTCCGGTGGGATCAACGGTGATGGACGCGGGCTCGTTTCCGCTGGCTATCGTACCGAGGGCGGTGAGCACGCCGCCGGTACCGATCGCGTACTGCGATAGGCTGGCGCCGTTCCAATTTGCCACATAGATAAAACCACCGGTGGGATCGATCGCGACGGCGTTGGGCTCACTCCCGGCCGCCACCGTACCGATGGAGGTCAATGCGCCGCCGGCGCCGATCACGTACTCCGAGACCGTGTTGTCGTTCTGGTTCGTCGCATAGACGTATTCCGGATCGGCGGTCACGGTCAATGTCACAGTGGGCGAGGCAACGGTGCCCACGGCCGCGCTGATTGACGTCGACCCGACGCCGAGGCCCGTTGCAAGTCCGCTCGAGCCCGCGGCATTGCTGATCGACGCGATCGTCGTGTCGGAGGAGTTCCAGGTCGCCGCTGCGGTCAGATTCTGCGTCGAGCCGTCGGTATAGGTCCCTGTGGCGGTGAACTGTTGGCTGGTGCCATCGGCGACGCTGGCAGTGGCCGGCGTCACGGCGATGGACACGAGCGTTGCCGGAGTGACGGTCAAGCCGGTCGAGCCGGACACGCCTCCGAGGATTGCAGTGATCGTCACCGACCCCTGCGCAACCGCAGACGTCAATCCATTGGAGCCCGACGCATTGCTGATGATGGCAACTGCGGAGTTCGAGGAATTCCAGTTCACCGATGTCGTCAGCGGCTGTGTCGAGTTATCCGTATAGGTTCCGATGGCGGCGAACTGCTGATTCGTGCCGTTCGCGATCGCGGAATTCGCCGGTATCACCGCGATCGACACGAGGGTCGCCGGTGTGACCGACAAGCCGGTGGATCCGGATATGCTGCCGAGCGCGGCGGTAATCGTCACCGATCCCTGGCCAAGCGCGGTCGCAAGCCCGTTGGAACCCGAGGCATTGCTGATTGCGGCGAGGCTCGGGTTCGAGGAGGCCCAGTTCACCGCGTAGTTGAGATTTTGCGTCGAGTTGTCGGTGTATGTGCCGGTCGCAACGAACTGCTGAGCGGTGCCGTTGGCGATACTGGGGTTCGCGGGCGTAACGGCAATCGACACGAGCGTCGCGGGCGTGACGGTCAGGCCGGTCGAGCCGGACACAGCGCCGCTCGATGCGGTGATCGTCACCGATCCCTGGCCGAGCGCGGTCGCAAACCCGTTGGAACCCGATGCATTGCTGACGGCCGCGACCGTCGGATCGGACGACGTCCAGGCGACCGCGGTCGTGAGGTTTTGCGTCGAGTTGTCGGTGTAGACGCCCGTTGCGACGAACGGCGCCGTCAGGCCGGTCGCGATGCTGGGGCTGGTCGGTGTCACGCCTATCGACACCAAGGTCGCCGGTGTCACGGTCAAGCCGGTCGAGCCGGCAATCGTGCCCAGCGTCGCCGTGATCGTCGCAGGGCCCGCACTCAGTGTGGTCGTCAATCCGTCGTAGCCCGAGGCATTGCTGACGGTCGCGACCGACGGAGCGGAGGAGGTCCACACCACTTTGGCGGTGATGTTCTGCGTTGAGTTATCCGTGTAAGTTCCCATCGCGGTGAACTGAGTTTTCAGTCCCATGGCGATGCTCGCAATCGCGGGCGTCACGCCGATCGAAACCAGGGTCGCCGCGGTCACGGTCAGCGTCGTCGATCCGGATACCGTGCCCAGCGTCGCCGTGATCGTTGAAGATCCCGGGCTGACGGCGGTGGTCACACCGGTCGTGCCGCCGGTATTGCTGACCGTGGCGACCGTCGGCGCGGAGGAACTCCAGGCCACCATGCTTGTGAGGTCATGCATCGAATTGTCGGTGTAGACACCGGTCGCCTTGAGTGCAACGGTCAGACCATTGGCGATGCTCGGATTCGTGGGCGTAACGCCGATCGAAACGAGGCTCGCCGCGGTCACGGTCAACATGGTCGAGCCGGATACGGCGCCCAATGTCGCCGTGATCATCGAAGATCCCGGACTGACGGCGCTGGTCATGCCTTTCGAGCCTGCGCTATTGCTGACCGAGGCGACCGTCGGCGCGGAGGAATTCCAGGTCACCGACGTAGTGAGATCAAGCGTCAAGTTGTCGCTGTAAATCCCGATCGCCCTTAGCGAATCGGTTGTTCCACTGGCGAGACTCATGTTGGTCGGAGTCACGCCGATCGACATCAGCGTCGCCGCCGTCACGGCGAGATTCGTTGAGCCCGACAGCCTGCCCATGGTCGCGGTGACCGTGGTCGTACCGGGGCTGATTGCGGTCGCGACTCCATCGGTGTTGATCGAGGCAATTGCCGTTTGTGCCGATCTCCAGTTCACTTGGGACGAGATGTCTAGCTTCGTGCCGTCGCTATACACGCCGGTCGCAGTGAACTGATGCGTCAGTCCCATCGCAACGCTGCCGTCCGGAGGTCCGACCGCGATCGAGGCGAGCTCGGGTCCTTGCGGTAAGAGCGACTGGATCGAGAACGACGACCAACCGCAGCCGCTGAGCATAGCGGCGGCGCCCAGCACGGTGAGCGCGGTTAACTTATTGAATCCAAAACAAAAGGCGCATCTTAAGCGCCTTGCACGTTGGAGGATCATTCATTGACTCCACGAGTGGCTGCCGTTGCACTGCTTCATTGCAGGCACGAGAAGTGTAGGGGGATCCCCTAATCCCAGTCCGTGATGCGCCCGACGATGGCGCCTGCGTGCTACGAGCAGCGGTTCACTTTCTCAGGCGAAGAAATGGCAATTCCCGTTTACGCAACAAGCAAGCAGGCGCGTCAACGTAAGCGCTTTCCCGTTAGGTTAAATGGAGGTCGCTCGCGCGAATGCGTCGTGATTAGCGCGTGAATTTCACGCGCAGGATCTGCGTGCGGCCCAAATTCCCACGATTGGCAGAAGCCCGGTAGACTCAGCTCGATCGTTTTGCATGTGGGTTACTGATTGACATGATCGCTCGACCGCGTGACGCAGGCCGACGATGCGTGCAAGGCGCGCTCGCCGCGGCCGCGCTGTTATGCGCAAGTCAAACCTATGGGGGCGCTTGTGTGCCGCTGCCGTCGCGGGATCTGCAGGCACTCGACCATCAAGCAGATGGATACCCCGATCGCGGAGTCGCCGAGGCGCAGCGGCAGCTCGCCGGCACAGCGGACCCGATGACGCGCGCCGAGCTTTACGCGATTATCGCCGAGGCCCGCGCGGGCCAAGGACAATCCGACGAGGCTCATGCGGCGGTGGTTGCGGCGCGTGCGCTGCTCGACGGCCTGTCGAGTTCCGCCGACCTACTGCGAGTGCGCGACCGGCTAACGATTAGCGATGTGTCGGACGCGGAAAAAAACCCGATCTGCTGGCCGCAAGGCAAACGATGGACGAGATGCTCGCACGCACGCCTTCCGGTGCGATTGAGCACATTTGCGCTCTTGCGGCCCGAGCGGCTGTCCACGCGGAACTGCTGGAGGTCGATCTCGCCGCCGCGGACGGACTCGCCGCCTACACGATGGCCGAGAATGCCGGTCTCGTCGAGCAGCGCGTGCAGGCGGCCGGTAGTCTTGCGACGATCTATCGGCGCAGCGGCTTGGTCGCCGAAGCCGACCGGATGATCAACGAAGTCATCGTGTTCGAGCGCGCCGCAGACCGCCCGGCGCAGGTCGCGGCCGCACTGTACTTGCGCGGTCAGATTCGCATCGAGGCGGTAACGAATGCCGCGCGCCATAGCGGCTGTTCGAAGATCGACATCGAGCTGCGGCTCAATAAGGGTACCTTGGTTTTGACCGTTGCCGACAATGGCACGGGGCTGCGCGCGGAGGTCGACAACTCGGAGGGTCGCGGCCTCAAGACGATGGCCTATCGCGCCCGTTTGCTCGGCGGCAGCTTTCTGATCGAACCCGGACCAGAGCATGGCTGGCGCATCGTCACTGCGGTGCCAATGGCCTAACGGAGACGACCGATGAGCGCATTCGATGGTCAATGGCTCGGCGCGGGATTCGTTCTGTGGGGCTTCCGCGCGCAAATTCGATCCAGGGGCGCGGCGCTGCTCCTATTCGGCGTCGTGCTGTTGTTTATTAGTTCGATCTTTCTCAGTTTCGTGATGGGCGCCTCGTATAAAGCGCACCGTCTCGCTAGGGAAGGACACTTTGCAGCGGGCACGGTCATCAGGAAGGTCCTGCATCGGGCCAGAGATAACGGAACCCCGAATACTTGGTATGAGGCTGCTTATACCTTCACGATTCCCGACGGGCGGAAAGTCGAGACCGATGCGACGATCGATGCGGATCAATGGGATCAGATTTACGAAGGCGGTCCGGTTCAGGTCGAATATGCCGCAAGCAATCCCGAACTCAACCAGATTGGTACGCCGCCCGGCGGCCTCGTGTTCATCGATAGTGCGCTGGTCTTGGCGTCCGTGACGTGGCTCGTTGGCGCGACGCTCGCATTCAAAGGACTGCGCGGGATATGGTTCGAGCGGACGCGTGGCAGTCCTGAATCCAAGGTGGCGCCGGTACGCAATGCCGGGGTCAACCCGTGGGTCGCCGCGGCGATCGCACTGTTCGGGTCCGGCGCGATCTTTCTGCTGATCGGCGCCGTCAATCTGCGCCAAGAGCGGCTTTTTCAAACCGATGGACAGACCGTGACCGCGATCGTGCTGACCAAGAATACGCATCTGAAATCCGACTCGAAATCCAAGAGGCAGCAAATTGGCTACTACCTCGGCTATCGGTTCACGACGCATGACGGCACGTCGGTAGAGGGGTCCGATTCAGTGGGACTCCAACAGTGGAACTCGATACGAGAACGCGATCCGATCGAGATCATTTATCTGCCCGAGACCCCGACGAGAAACCGTCTTGCATCGGATCAGCCGGAGATGGTGTTGTGGATGTTCAGCATTCTGGGTGCGGCGCTGATCGTCGGCGGATCGATCGTGATCGGCTACCGCTTTCGCGGTTCGCTTCAGAAAAAACTCCGGAGGCGCGCCGCGTAACCCAGTGTCCAGCCTAGTCCGGGCGAGAAGCTGCACGCCGATTGGCGATACGCTGGCCTATCCGCCTATGGGTGCGCGAGCGAGACTTCCATGAATATGAGGTAACTCATCAATTCATCGGGATATGCGCGGTGCGGCGGGCATTCGCGGAACCCAAGCGATTTGTACATTCCAATCGCCTCGGTAAGCAGAGTTGCGGTGTCGAGGCGCATCAATGCGTATCCCTCGTCCCTTGCCGCAGTCATAAGTGCCTGACAAAGTCTTCGCCCGATCCCATGTCCCTTGAACCTGTCAGGGACGAACAGGCGCTTCATCTCGCATGACCCATCGGCAAGTCTTCGGTACGCGCCACCACCGCAGATCTGGCCGTCTCGACTCGCAAGCAAGGTTTTACCCCGGGGTGGGCCATAGGACCGCGCGAGTTGCTGCAACTCACTGTCGAGTGACTGATGCCCAAACACTTCTTGAACGAACCAAACATCGTGTTTGTATCGATCGCGGCACCATCGCACGTACTCGCCGACCAAACCGGCAAAGACTTCGTAATGGCTGGCCGTGACGGCTTCGAAAATGGACTCGGTCAAGGATTGATGCTCCAACTCAAGCGGCACGCCGCTTTAAGTATATCCCGCAGAACGGATGTGAATCACGCAAGGGCGCGGGTGCCCTGCGCCGCAATCGCGGTCTGCTTCGGTATCTACCTATAGTCGCGGCGGTGACTCGGCGTTCTTAATGTCGGCAGCGGATAAACGAGGAGCTGGCGCGGGGCATGAACACGACTGCGGGGGCGACTACTACCGGCGCGCCATCGGACGTCGGTCGGCGGCACAGCGCCTGGCCGGCGCGCATGGACGTCCTGCAAAGCGCCACCGGTCTGCTACTCGCGCTGTTCATGTGGCTGCACATGCTGTTCGTTTCCTCGATACTGCTCGGCAACGACGCGATGTGGAGCGTGGCCCGGTTCTTCGAGGGCTACTTCCTGTTTGGCCGGCGCTTATCGTGGCTGGTATCGCTGGTGGTCGCCGCAGTCATCGCGCTGTTCGTGACCCATGCCGCGCTGGCGTTGCGTAAGTTTCCCGCGAGCTATGCCTCACATCGCGCATTCCGCATGCACATGGCGCAGATGCGCCACGAGGACACGACGCTCTGGTACTGGCAGGTCGTGACCGGGTTCGCACTGTTTTTCCTCGCCTCGCTGCACCTCGCCACGATGCTGACGCGCCCCGACCGGATCGGTCCGTACGAGTCGGCCGACCGAGTCTGGAGCGATCGTATGTGGCCGGTTTATTTGGGTCTGCTGTTCGTCGTCGAACTGCATGCCGGCGTAGGGCTATATCGTCTCGCGTTGAAGTGGGGCTGGGGCGTCGGCGCCGATGCGCGCGCAGGTCGACGGCGGCTGCGGATCCTCAAGTGGTCGATGACCGTGTTCTTCGTGGCGCTGGGCCTCGCCACGCTCGCGGCCTACGTGCGCATCGGCATCGCGCATGCCGACCGGTACGGCGAGCGGTACGTGCCCGCGTGGATTGCGACGCCGCGCCCATGATAAAGCCGGCCGCGTGAAGATCGTCTACAGCGACGTACTCGTGATCGGCGGCGGCCTCGCGGGCCTGCGCGTCGCGATTGGCGTGCGGCGTCGTGGCCTCGATGCCATCGTGCTGTCTCTGGTACCCGCCAAGCGTTCGCATTCGGCGGCTGCACAGGGCGGTATGCAAGCGAGCCTCGGTAACGCCGTCAAGGGCGCGGGCGATAACGAGGATGTCCATTTCGAGGACACTATCCGCGGCAGCGACTGGGGCGCCGACCAACAGGTCGCACGCATGTTCGTGGAGACGGCACCGAAGGCGGTGCGTGAGCTCGCGGCCTGGGGAGTGCCCTGGAGCCGCGTGCGGCGGGGGGACCGCGAAGTCATCATCAATGGTCAAAGCGTGACGATCACCGAGCGCGATGCCGCGCACGGCTTGCTTGCGCAGCGCGACTTCGGTGGAACGCGCAAATGGCGAACCTGTTACGTATCGGACGGTACCGGCCATGCGATGCTGTATGCAATCGGCGACCAGGCGATCGCGCAGGGCGTGCCGGTGCACGAGCGCAAAGAGGCGCTCGCGCTGATCCACGACGGCTCGCGCTGCTGCGGCGCGGTCGTCCGAGACCTCGCGAGCGGCGAGCTCATTGCATACGCGGCTCGAGCGACCGTGATCGCCACCGGCGGCGCCGGGCGCCTTTACCGCGTGACGACGAACGCGTTGATCTGCGAGGGCATCGGCGCCGCGCTCGCACTCGAGACCGGCATCGCGACACTCGGCAATATGGAAGCCGTGCAATTCCACCCGACCGGCATCTTTCCCGCAGGAATTCTGGTCACCGAGGGTTGCCGCGGTGACGGCGGCCTGCTGCGCGATGCGGCCGGCCATCGATTCATGCCGGACTACGAACCGGAGAAGAAAGAGCTGGCATCGCGCGACGTGGTGTCGCGACGCATGGCCGAGCACATACGCAGCGGTCATGGCGCCGAGACGCGCTTCGGTCCACATCTGTGGCTCGACATCACGCAGCTCGGCCGCGCGCACATTGATCGTGATCTGCGCGAGGTCAAGGAGATTTGCCGCTACTTCCTGGGTATCGATCCGGCCGACGCGTGGATTCCGGTGCATCCCGCGCAGCACTACACGATGGGTGGCATCCGCACGAAGCACACCGGTGAGAGTCCGACGCTGCGCGGCCTGTTCGCGGCCGGCGAGGCCGCGTGCTGGGATCTGCATGGTTTCAATCGGCTCGGCGGCAATTCCGTCGCCGAGACGGTCGTGGCGGGCATGATCGTCGGTGAGTTCGTCGCCGATTTTTGCGCGAGTGAGCAAGGCGATCTGAATGTGCCAACTGCGCTGCTGCGCGAAGCGGTCGACGCCGAGCGTCGGGCACTCGATGCACTGCTGGGCTCGCGGGGCACGGAGAGCGCCGACCTGATCCGGTCCGAGATGCAGCAGGTGATGACGGCCAATGTCGGTATCTTCCGCGACGCATCCGGGCTAGAGGCCGCGGTCGGCAAACTCGAGGCACTGCTGCGGCGCTGCGCCCATATCGGCCTGCGGCGGCACCGCGATGGGCCCAACCCGGAGCTCGTCATGGCTTACCGCGTTCCGCGGATGCTGAAGCTTGCGCTTTGCATCGCCGCGGGCGCGCTCGCGCGTGAGGAAAGCCGCGGCGCGCATTTTCGCGAGGACTTCCCGCGTCGCGACGACGCGCACTGGCTCCGGCGCACGCTGGCAAGCTGGAGCCAGCCGTCGGCGCGGCTCCCGAGTCTCGCCTATGAGCCGCTCGACGTGGCGTCGATGGAACTGCCGCCGGGATGGCGCGGCTACGGCGCGCGCGACTATCTGAATCATCCGGACACCGCGCGACGCACGGCGGAGGTGCAGGCGCTGCGCGAGCGCTCCGGGGGACGAGCGCGGCACGAGATTCAAGAGGCTTTGATGTCCTATCGACATCTACTGCCGGAACGGCTGCGCGCCGCAAACGAGCGGCTGGGAGAGGAAGTACGATGAGCGAGGGGCGGCGCCTGCGCTTGCGTGTCTTCCGGCACGATCCGACCGATCCTGCAAGTAAGCCGCATTTACAATCCTACGAGGTGCAGGAAGCCGCGGGCATGACGCTGTTTCTCGTGCTGACCGAGATCCGCGAGCGCCTCGATCCGACGCTCTGCTTCGACTTCGTCTGTCGCGCCGGCATCTGCGGCAGCTGCGGCATGATCGTCAACGGCCGCCCGCGGCTCGCATGCCGTACGCTGACCAAGGATCTGCCTCAGGAGATTACGCTGCTGCCGATGCCGGCATTCGCGCTCATCGCAGACCTCTCGGTCGACACCGGCAAGTGGATGCGGGCGCTCAGCGAACGGCTCGAGGCATGGCTCCATGCCAAGGAGCCGGCATGCGACCTGTCGCGGATCGAGCCGCCGATGGATCCCGACCTCGCGGACCGAATCTACGAACTCGACCGTTGCATTGAGTGCGGCTGCTGCGTCGCTGCCTGCGGTACGGCGCAGATGCGCGCGGATTTCGTCGGAGCCGTTGGCTTGAACAAGATCGCGCGCTTTAGCCTCGATCCGCGCGACCAACGCGCCGATGCCGATTTCTACGAACTGGTTGGCGATGATGACGGCGTGTTCGGCTGCATGGCGCTGCTGGGCTGTCAGGACGTCTGCCCCAAGGAGCTACCGCTGCAGAGCCAGATCGCGTTCTTGCGCCGCCGCATGGCACGCGCGGGCGTATAGCGGCCGGAAACTCCGCGCGCCGCCGGCCGAATACGCGTGGATGGTCCAACCGTGTGTAGACTACGGATGAACTGTTGGAGGGCCACCCATGATTGACCTCACGCTCGATGTGCAGCGGCATCCGTTCGCGGCGGGCATGCGCCCTGAGCACTGCGCGAAGCTCGGCCACTTGGCGCGACGCGCGGAGTTTCCGGCCAATGCCGTTCTATTTCTCGAAGGCGATGAACGCCACGAATTCTTTCTGCTGATCGCCGGGCGCGTAGCTCTCGAGGTGCTGTCGCATGGCGAGTCGCTGCGCGTCGATACGCTCGAACCGGGCGCGGCGCTGGGCTGGTCGTCCGTGCTGCTCGACCGCGGCAAGTTCTTCGGCGCGCGTGCGCTCGAGCCGGTTACCGCACTCGTGTTTCCGGGCGTCGAATTACTCGCCGCGTGCCGCGAGGATAAGGATTTCGGCTTCGAAATGATGTCCCGCCTGCTCGAGATCGTGTCGCGCCGGCTGCAGGTCGCGCGCGTCAAGGTGCTCGACAGCTTTTGGCACGTCGCGAAGAAAGCGGGCGCTTGAGTCCGCTTAGAGCCGATCGAGGAGCCAGCCGGGGGCGATCGCAATCGCGAATGCCGGCACCAGGCAACAAACGGCAGCGACCCACGCCAGGCGCCGCGCAAGGCTCGGTTGCGGCTGGTTCGCCGGGCTCTGCATGAACATCAACTGGATCACCCGCAGATAGAAGTACAGGCCCAGGTAGCTGGCGAGCAGGCCGAGCACCGCCCAGGCGGTATGACCCGCGGCAACGACGTTACGGAACACGAGGAACTTCGCCACGAATCCCGGCAGCGGCGGCAGTCCGGCGAGCGAGAGCATCGCCGCGCCGATCGCGAGCGCGGCAAATGGCCGGCGGTGGAACAGCCCCTCGAACGACTGCAAGCGGTCCTGAGCCGCGTCGTCGCCTCCGCCCGGCAACGCCGTGAATGCGAGCAGCGTCATGACGCCGTAGGCCGCCAGATAGAACATGATGGTCTGGTAGCGGCCCGGACCGGCGCCGAGAAACGCGAAATACAGATAGCCCGCGTGCGCGATCGACGAGTAGGCGATCATGCGCCGGAAGCTCACTTGTCGAATCGCGGCAATATTGCCCCATAGCATCGAAGCGAGCGGCAGCAGCGCGATGAGCGCCGTCGCCGCCGGCGGGACCGGCGCGCTCCCGAACAGTTGCAGCGCCGCCAGCAGCACGCCCGCCTTGACGATGACCGCCATGTACGCGGTCACCGGTACGCTCGCCGTCTCGTAGGCGTCCGGCGCCCACGCGTGCAACGGTACGACCGCCGCCTTCAGGAACAAAGCGGCGACGATCAGCGCCGCGCCCGTCGCCGCAATCGGGTCCGCGGTCCCGAGGGCCCTGGCGAATGCATCGATGCCGAGTGTGCCGGAGGCGCCGTACAGAAACGAAGTGCCCAGCAGAAAGGTAGCGGTTGCCGTGCCGCCGAGCACCAGGTACTTGAGCGCGGCCTCGGCGCTGTCGGGGCGCTGAAACGCAATCAGCACGAGCGCATAAACCGGCAGCGACATGATCTCGAGGCCGAGAAACAGCGTCAGGAAGCTCGCCGACGAGACGAGCAGGCACGCGCCATACAGCGAGGACAGCAGCAATGCGAAGTAGCGGCTCTGGGTGAAGTCGTCGCGGGACAGCAGCAGCACCGGCACCGCGAACGCGAGCAACAGGAACTTGGCGAGTGATGCACCAGGTCCCACGGCATAGTGGCCGGCAAATGGCACGGCCGCATAGCCGGTCACGTGCAAGCAGAGGGCGGCGATCGCGGCGGCGGCGGCCGCGACGAGCGCGAGGCCGAAAGCTCCGGGGCAGCGTTTATTCGCGATCTCGAGCGCAAGCAGCGCGACGATGCCGCCGAGTAGCAGGTGCTCCGGCAGCATCGCGGCCAAAATGGCTGGCCAGCTCATCGGTGCACGTCTTGCGTCGCGCCGCCGAGCAGCAAGGCCCGGTATTGCCGCGCCGCCTGCTCGGTCTTGCGCAACAGCGGTTGTGGATAGAGTCCGATCGCGAATACCGCGGCGACGATCGCGGCCAGGATCCATTGCTCGCGGCGGCCGATGTCGGCGAGCGGCTGATGCGGCGCCCGGGGCGCGCCGAACAGGAAGCGTTGCGCGAACCACAGCATGTACCAGGCGCCGAGCACGACGCCGAGCACCGCGCTCGCGCTCAACACGAGCGGCGCGGCGTGACCCTGCTGAAACTGCGGCCAGGCCGCGTCGAACGCCCCCATCAGCACCATGAACTCGCCGGTAAAACCGCTGGTCGTCGGCAGCCCGATCGACGCCAGCGTCAGGACCATGAAGAACACCGAGTAGACGGGGAGCAGACGCGCGAGCCCGCCGTAGTCGGACAGTTCGCGCGTATGGCAGCGCTCGTAAACCATGCCGATCATCAGGAACAAGCCGCCGGCGACGAGACCGTGGCTGACCATCTGGATGATGGCGCCCTGGATGCCGAGCAGGCTCATGCTGGCGAGTCCGAGCATCACGTAGCCTAAGTGACTGATCGAGGAGTAGGCGATGATCTTCTTGATGTCGGTCTGCACGAG
>Ga0209415_10011085_pt1 | contig 15237 bp, 12 predicted proteins | sample PeaSoiSIISIP2007_FD_187696 | JGI IMG/M metagenome (GOLD analysis project Ga0209415, IMG submission 187696) | Peat soil microbial communities from Weissenstadt, Germany - SII-SIP-2007 (SPAdes) (version 2) | ecosystem: Environmental > Terrestrial > Soil > Wetlands > Peat | place: Germany... | reverse complement strand
GAACGGGACCAACTGCGTGAGTGAGTACCCGGTTGACGTGGTGACCGGTGCCGACGGCGCCGGCGTCGTCCTGGCCAACCTGAGCAAGACGGGTACCTGCTGGTACTCCGTCGACCTCGAGGCCGCACCCACCACGGCAGCCCTGTTCAACAGCGGTGCCGCTGACTCGGGTACCGGCTTCACCGTGCAGTTCCTGTCTGCCACGGCCGCCGCTCACGCCCAAGAGGTGACCGGTGGTGCCGCGCTGACGACGGCCGGCGTGTACTACTCGAAGACCACGAGTGGTTCCTGCAACGCCAGCAACCCGACCGCCGCCGCCTCACCTGGGTGGCAGTGGGGGACGTCGTACTCGAACGCTCCGATTTCGTAAGCAAGAGGAGCTAGCTGGGGCGACCCGGCGAGAAGTGCATGACTGTGGCCCCCGCTCCGGCGGGGGCCACAGTCGCGTCCGGGGCGCGATGGCCCGGATCGGATCAGAGCGACAGCGTCGGGCGCCCGTCGGTCACGGTCTCGGCCGAGCTGATGACGTCGAGGATCTCGGCCCCCACCAGCTCGTCGCGGTCGAGCAGGGCGTCGCGCAGCGCCTCGATGACGTGGCGGTTGTCGTCGAGCATGGCGCGCACCTCGGACTTGGCTGCGTGGAGGAGGTCGTCGACCTCCTGGCGCCCGGCGTCGAACGACGTCACCTTGGACACGATGTTGCCCGGCATGTCGAGGGCGGCGGCGGACACGAGGGTGCGCCCCATGCCGAGGCTGCCCACCATCTGGCAGGCGGCCATGGTGGCGGCCTGGAGGTCCGAGGCCACCCCGGAGCTCGTCTCGCCGAAGAACATCTCCTCGGCCACCATGCCCCCGAAGGCGATCTGGATCAGGGCGTGGATCTCCGAGCGGGTGGTGGTGAAGCGCTCCTCCTCAGCGGAGTGCGACAGCAGGCCGAGCGCCTGCTTGCGCTTCACGATGGACAGCACGTCGAGCTTGCGTCCCTTGCCCACCAGCCACGCCACCGTGGCGTGCCCCGCCTCGTGGGTGGCGATGGTGCGCCGCTCGGCCTCGGCGTACTCGACGGGCTGGGCCAGCCCGATCTCCTCGGTCATCTTGGCCTGCTGGATATCGGTCCACGACAGCCGGTCGGCGTCGCGGCGCAGCGCCCACACCAGCGCCTCGTCGAGAAGGTGCTCGAGCATGACGGGCGAGTACCCGAAGGTCATGGCGGCCAGGGCGTCGCGGCGGTCCGGGTCGTCGAGCTCGGGATCGTGGGCCTTCTTGTCCAGGTAGTAGTCGAGGATGTCGCGCCGGCCGGACTTCGACGGCAGGTCGAAGTAGATGGAGCGGTCGAAGCGCCCCGGGCGCACCAGGGCCGGGTCGAGGTCGGCGGCCCGGTTGGTGGCCCCGATGACGAGGATGTTGGCCGGCGGTGCCACCGGCTTGCGCACCTGGCGCCCGGCCGGGAGCCACACGTTCACCATGTCGACCACAGCGCCCTTCATGCGGATGGACGCCGGTGGCGTGTCGAAGGACTGCAGCTGGATGAGCAGCTCGTTCACCACTCCGGCCACGCCGTCGTGGTGACGACCGGCTCCCATGCCGCCCCGGGCCCCGCCGATGGCGTCGATCTCCTCGATGAAGCCGATGGCTCCGCCTTCGCGACGGGCGTAGGTGCGCAGCTCCTTGAAGTACGAGCGGATCTTGCGGTTCGTCTGTCCGTAGAACATGGACTGGAAGGCCGATGACGACACGAACAGGAAGGGGACGCCCGCTTCGGCCGCCATGGCCTTGGCCATGTAGGTCTTACCGGTGCCGGGCGGGCCCTCGAACAGGATGGCGCGGCGGGCCGACCCCCCCATGTGGTCGGCGAAGGTGCGGTGGGCCAGGAAGAGGTTGAGGGTCTTCACCACTTCGTCGACGAGTACCGGCGCCCCCCGCACGTCGTCGAGCGAGACGTCGATCTCGTTGGGGCGGTACAGCACGTGGGGAGAGCGCCCCGCCCCGAGGAGGGGGAGGACGATCATCGAGCCCAGCAGGACGATGAGGACGATCCCGGGCAGGTAGGGCACCAGGCCCGAGGGCATGTGGGGCAGTCCGAAGGCCCCCCGGTGCAGCACCGCGGCCCGCACCACCAGCCAGGTGGCGACGGGGAGGAGGACGACGGCGAGGCGGCCCATGCGGCGCTGGCGGCCCCGCTCGCGGCTGGCACCGACGTCGGCCGTGGACACCTTGAGCACGCCCGCCTGGCCGATGGAACGCAGCGCCGACGGGGTGTCGTTCCGTGGTTCGGGCATCACGACGTCGGCCGGGACCGGGGTGCTCCCCGGTGGGGCGGTCAGCCCGGCGCTGGCCCGGGCGGGCTCCGCAGGGGCCGGCCGCTGTCGCGCCGGTCCGTCGCCTCGGCCGTAACCGCCGTGCTCGTTCATGGCCTCACCCCTGATCCCCTGGCCGCCCCGGATCGTCACCTCTGGGTCCCCGCCCGACGCTCACGTGTCGCCGTCGGATGGGTCGGCTCCGTGGCACCACTCTCCGCGTCCGTTCTAACGCTGGACCCAACGAGGGATCAACTCGACCCCAATACAGAGGGCCGCCTCCCGATCCGCCGCCCCCCACCGCACCACCCCGGAGGGGATCACATGGGCCCGGTGGCGTGCTTCCGATCCGGCAGCACCTCGCGCCGGGTCACCACCGTGGCCAGGGCGCGGTGCAGGGCCCGTCGGGTGTCGGCGGGGTCGATGACCTCGTCCACGTAGCCCCGTTCGGCGGCCACCCAAGGGGTGAGCATCTCGGCCCGGTAGCGCTCCTCGAGCCGGCCGCGGTCCTCCGCCGAGGCCCCCCGGGCCAGTATCTGTGCCGCCCCGCCCGCGCCCATGACGGCGATCTCGGCCGAGGGCCAGGCCAGGCACACGTCGTTGCCCATGCCCTTGGAGTCCATGACGATGTAGGCCCCGCCGAAGGCCTTGCGCAGCACCAGGCACACCCGGGGCACGCTGGCCTCGGCGAAGGCGAAGGCGAGCTCGGCCCCGTGGCGGATCATCCCTCGCCACTCGATGTCCTTGCCGGGGAGGAACCCCGGCGTGTCGACCAGGGTGAGCAGGGGCAGGTTGAAGCTGTCACAGAAATGGACGAAGCGCGCCGCTTTCTGCGAGGCCTGGATGTCGAGGGTGCCCGCCAGGGACCGGGGCTGGTTGGCCACCAGCCCGATAGGGGTGCCCCCCAGGGCCGCCAGCGCGGTGACGAGGTGCGGCGCCCAAGCGGCGCGCAGCTCGAGCAGGTCCCCGTCGTCGACGAAAGCCCGGGCCACGTCGCGCACGTCGTAGGACGCCGACGCAGCATCGGGTATCAGCGCGCCGAGCTCGGGCGTGGCCCGCTCGACGGGGTCGTCGGTGGCGACGCGTGCCGGTGCGGCGTCGGCGTGGTCGGGGAGGTAGGCGAGCACTGCCCCGACGAGCTCCTCGGCGGCGTCGGCGTCCTCGGCCAGCAACGCGCACAGGCCGCTGCGGGTGGCGTGCACGGATGCGCCCCCCAGGTCGGGCGGGCTGACCCGCTGCCCGGTGAACCCGGCCACGGCATCGGGGCCGGACACGAAGGCAAAGGCGTCGGGCGTCATGACGGTGAGATCGGCCAGCCCGAGGAGCAGCGCCGGTCCCGACAGGGCCGCGCCGGTGACGGCGGCCAGAACGGGCACCACCCCGGAGCAGGCGGCCATGGCGCGCGCCGCCTGGCCCCAGCCGTCGAGCGAGTCGATGCCCTCGGTGACCTCGGCACCCGACGACGACAGGACCACCACCAGCGGCAGACGCTCCTCCAGTGCCCGGCGGGCCGCCTGGGCGATGGTCACCCCGTCGGCACGGGTCAGCGCGCCGGCGTGGTGGTCGGAGACCGAGCGAGCCAGCACCACCGTCCGCCCCCCGACGGTCTCCACGCCGGCGCGCACTGTCCCCGGGACATGAGCGCGTAGCGTGAGGTGCGAAAGGGGAGGCGCGGGCGCAGTGGCCACTGCCGCTCATGCTACGGAGGGCGTCGCCCCGTGTCATGCCTGCGGGCGGGAAGGGTGGGGTCCATTGCGTGCGTGCGTCATGCGCCAAGGTCGCCTCGTGGTCGACGACGTGGCCGATCCTCGGCCCGAGGCGGGGCAGATGCTGGTGCGCACCGTGGCCTGCGGGATCTGCGGCTCGGATCTCCACTTCCTGCGCCACGGCCAGGCCATGGTGTCGATGACCGAGGAGATGGCGCACGCCCCGGGCGGATCGGGCATGGGCGGCGCGCCCATCGACCTGTCGAAGGACATCGTGATGGGACACGAGTTCTGTGCCGAGGTCGTCGAGCTCGGCCCCGACACCACCGGACCGGCGCCCGGGTCGCACGTCGTGTCGGTCCCCGTCCTGCTGGCCTCGACCGGCCTGCACCAGCTGGCGTACAACAACGACTACCCCGGGGGCTACGCCCAGTACATGGTGCTGTCCGCCGCGCTGGCGCTCGAGGTTCCCAACGGGCTCGATCCCCGGCACGCCGCCCTGACCGAGCCGTTGGCGGTGGGCATCCACGCCGTGGCGCGCTCGGGTGCCGTGCCCGGCGACGCGGCTGTGGTGGTGGGGTGCGGGCCGGTGGGGCTGGCCGTGGTGGCCGCCCTGCGCATGGCGGGGGTCGACTCCATCGTGGCGGCCGACCCGTCCCCGGTCCGGCGGGCCATGGCGCGCACCCTGGGGGCGGGCGAGGTCGTCGATCCGGGCGAGGAGGGCGCCGTGGAGGCGTGGCGACGCCTCGGCGGGCGCCGGCCGCTCGTGGCCTTCGAGGCGGTGGGCGTGCCCGGCATGCTCCAGCAGCTCCTGCGCGACGTGCCGACCGGCACGCGCCTGGCGGTGGTCGGCGTGTGCATGGAGCCCGACCGGATCCTGCCGTTCTTCGCCATCGCCAAGGAGCTGTCGCTGCAGTTCGTCCTGGCCTACGGCCCCGACGAGTTCGCCCGCGCCCTGCGGGCCATCGCCGAGGGCGAGGTCGACGTGTCGCCCATGATCACCGCCACGGTGGACATCGACGGCGTGCCCGCCGCCTTCGAGTCGCTCGGCCATCCCGACGAGCACGTCAAGATCCTGGTGGAGCCGTCGCCGACGTGACACCGTCGCAGGCGTGACCCAGGCTCCGCAGCGTCGCCCGCTGCAGCGCGCCTGGCCCTGGCTGAAGTACGTCGTCGGCCTGGCGCTGGCGGCGCTGGCCCTGTGGGCGCTCGCCGGTCGGCGCGGCGAGCTCGAAGGGGCGTCCACCTACTTCGAGCACATGCGATGGTGGTGGTTGGCGCTGGCGGCGGTGGCCGAGGGCGGATCGCTCGTGGCGTTCGCCCTGATCCAGAGGCGCCTGCTCGAGGCGGGAGGCGTGACGATGACCACGCGGCGGCTGACGGGCGTCACCCTGGCCTCCACGGCCATCGCCAACTCCATGCCCGCCGGGCCGGTGGTCTCCGCCGTGTTCGCCTTCCGCCAGTACCGGGCCAAGGGCGCCGACGAGGCCCTGGCCGGGTGGACGCTGGCGGCGGTGTTCGTGACGGCGTCGGTGAGCCTGGCTCTGGTGGCGGCGGTGGGTGTGGCGGTGGCGGGCGCCGAGGGAGCGGGTCTCGACCTCGTGGGCGTGACGGTGGCGGTGTTGGTCGGCGCCCTCGCCATGGGTGCCGTCTTCCTCCAGCGCCGTGCCCTCGTGTGGCTGGTGTCGGCCGTCGTGCGCACCACCCGCCGCCTGGTGCACTGGCCCCGGGGCGAGTTCGCCGCCCAGGTGGACGGCATCATCGCCCGCTTGACGGTGGTGAACCTGTCGGTCCGCCAGGTGGTGGCGGCGGTGGGGTGGGGCGTGGCCAACTGGGTCCTCGACTGCGGCTGTCTCGCCCTGTCGTTCACCGCCGTCGGGGTGGGTATCCCGTGGCGGGGCCTGCTGCTCGCCTACGGGGCCGGGCAGCTGGCCGCCAACCTCCCCGTCACCCCCGGGGGGCTGGGCGTGGTGGAAGGCAGCCTGACCATCGCCCTGGTGACGTTCGGGGGGGCCGAGCCCTCCACCGTGGCCGCCGTGTTCGTCTACCGGATCCTGAGCTTCTGGATCGAGCTGCCCGTGGGGTGGACAGCGTGGGGGGCGTACGCCTGGGCCCGCCGCCACACGGTCCCGGCCGGCCTGCCGGTCACCGGGCGGATGGCCGAGGAGGTGGCGTCGTGACGGTCGGCGGCGTGTTCAGCGGTGGCGCTGTGCGGGACTGCCGGGGGTGGCGCCGCCTCGTGCCGGCGGGCGCCGTCGTGGTGCTGGCGCTCGGTGCCGCTGCGGGGTGCGCCCGCAACACGCTGGGCACCACGTCGAGCCCCTGCTTCCAGGCGCTGGCGCTGGCCAAGGACGCGGTGCACGACCGGGGGTCGTTCGTGGGCGTGCGGCTGGTGTCGGCGGCGGAGCTGGCCAAGCTGCGCCGCCTCGACGGGGTGGTGGCGAAGCGCTCGCCCACGCCCGTCCACAACGTGTGCCTGGTGGGGTACAGCGGGAGCTTCCGGTCCGACCAGGTGACGCTGCCCGCGGGCCGGGTCCCGGCCTCGGGCGTGGGCCACTTCGCCGTGGTGGTGGTGTCCAACCCCCAGAACCGGCTGTTGGCCACCTTGGTGCTGGCACGCGAACCGGTGCGGTTCCGGCACCTGGCCCTGGGCGCCCCGGTCCGGTGGCGTGACCCGCCGGGGGTGTCAGGGACCGATTGACCCCGGCCCGTCGGCCGGGCTGCGGGGGGGCGGCGGGTCGGCCCACCCCCGCTCGTGGGCCGCCGCCGGCCCCGAACGCAACCGCTCCAGCAGACCGGGGTGGCGTTCCGCCCGGGCGGCCCGTTCCAGCTGCCGCTCGACCTCGGCCCAGGTGAGGGGTTCCTCGACGGCGTCGGCCTCCAGGCGCTGGGCCCGGGCCAGCGCCGCCCAGGCCGCGCTCCACAGCACCGGCAGGGTCGCCACCTTGGCCACGATGCCGGCCAGCTGCTGGTCCACGATGGGCGACATCCCGAACGCCTGGTGGACGCCGGCGAAGGCCGGATAGAGGGGATGGCGGGCGAAGACGTAGATGACGGCCGGAAAGGTCGGCACCACCGACTGGACGAACAGATAGGCGGCCAGCCCCACCGGGACGGTGCGGTGGGCGCCGGGCACGTGGCGCATGACGGGGCTCCACAGCACGAGCCCGGCGAGCAGCAGGGCCACGTCGGTCGCCCCCCGCCACCACCCCGACGAGGCCTGGGCGGCGACAGCGGGGGACAGGAGGGTCCCGACGGCCACGGCGGTGAAGGCGATCACCGCCACCACGGGCCGGGTGAGCACCTCCAGGGCGCGGTCGACAGGGGCGGGGCGGGTGACCATGGCCAGCAGCGGGGCGGGGGCGGCCAGCAGGAGGAGGGGGGCGGCGGCCAGGGTGAGCAACAGGCGCTGGACCACCAGGGCGGTGAGCGACCAGTGCGCGGCCAGGTCGGCGAGCGGCCACGTCAGGGCGACGAGCAGCGCCACCAGGGCCGCCGCCAGCTGCACGAGCTGCCGGTGGCCGGGACGGGCGGACAGGCCCGACGAGCGCATGGTGCGCCGGACGCCGACGGCGTAGCCGAGGGCGAGCGCACCGACGGCCAGCCATGCCACCCAGTGGAAGTGGAACGCCCACGGCGAAGCGTGCGCGGCGTGGGCGGCGGCGCGGTGCGCGGCCCCGTGGTGGGGGGCGGCCACGGCCGCCGGTCTCATGGCAGCGCTCCCCGCATCGCTTCCCGCATCGCGCCCCGCACCGCGCCGCCGAGGGCGTCGCGCCGCGGCCGCCGGTGGGCCGCGCCTGCCCGCCTACGCTCTGGGCCGTGGTTGACCGGCTGGAGCGTCTCACCGACCTCGTCCTCGTGCTGCTGCGCGACCAGCGACCCAAGTCGCTGCGCGAGATCGCGTCGGAAGTGCCCGGGTATCCCGCCCACGAGGGCGAGGCGCGTCGCCAGGCGTTCGAGCGTGACAAGCGCACGTTGCGCGACGGCGGCATCGAGGTGACGGCGGTGCCCATCGACGGCCGCGACCAGATCGGGTACGTCATCCGGCCCGAGGACTACTACCTGCCCGACCTCGACCTGGCGCCGGACGAACAAGCGGCCCTCAACCTCGCCGTGGCCGGAGTGCACCTCGGCGATCCTAGTGGTCGGGATGCGCTGTGGCGCCTGGGACTTCCCGCCACGGCGGGGGCGCGGCCGGTGGCCGACCTGCCGGCACTGCCGGCACTACCGGTGCTGCACGCCGCCTTGCGGGCCCGGGCCACCGTGACCTTCGGGTACCGGGGCGAGGAGCGCCACGTCGCCCCCGCCCTGCTGCGGTTCCTCGGCGGGTGGTGGTACCTGGTGGGCCACGACCGGGACCGCGGGGCGCCCCGCACCTTTCGCGTCGACCGCATGGAGGGGCCGCTGTCGGCCGGGGACGCGGGCAGCGCCGCGCTGCCCGACGGCTTCGATCCCGACGCCGCCCTCCCCGACGTGCCGTGGCGCATCGGCGACGGCGCTCCCGTGACGGTCGAGATACGGGTGGACGCCACGCTGGCCGGCCTGGTGGTCGACGAGGTGGGCCAGGGCGCGGTGGCGGATCGCCACGACGACGGGTCGGTGGTGCTGCACCTGGAGGTGACCAACGTCGCCGCCCTGCGGTCGTGGCTCCTCGAGCTGGGGGAGCACGCCGAGGTCCTCGCACCCGGGTCGGTGCGGGCCGACCTCGTGTCGTGGCTCGAGGCGGTGGCGGGGACGTGACGACCGGGCGCGTCGACGCCGGGTCCCGTCTGCTGCGCCTCCTGGCCGTGCTCACCTGGCTGGCGCGCCGCGGGCGGGCGCCGGTGGCCGAGCTGTCCGAGCGCTTCGGCCTCGAGCCGGAGGAGCTCATCGCCGACCTGGAGCTGGCCGCCTGCTGCGGCCTGCCGCCCTACACCCCCGACCAGCTCATGGAGATCGTCGTCGACGACCACGAGGTGGTGGCCAACCTGGGCGCCGAGCTGGCCCGGCCCCGTCGCCTCACCGCGGCGGAGGGATTCGCCCTGGCGACCTCGGCCCGCGCCATCGCGGCGGTGCCCGGTGCGGATCCCGACGGTGCCCTGCAGCGCGCCCTGGCCAAGCTCGACGCCGTCCTCGGCGACCGCGGTGCGCTACGCGTCGACCTACGCGAGCCCGCCCACCTGGCCGTGATCCGCCAGGCCGCGCAGGACGGTCGCCAGCTCGAGCTGCACTACTACTCGGCGTCGAGCGACCGCGAGTCGACCCGGGTGGTCGACCCGGTGGCGGTGCTGTCCATCGAGGGTCGCTGGTACCTCGACGGGTACTGCCACAACGTCGAGGGCATGCGGCGCTTCCGCGTCGACCGCGTCTCGGGCGCCCGCCCCACGGGCGCAGCCGCCTGTCACGGGGCGCCGCCGCCCCAGGGCCGATCGGGGCGCGCCGGCGACGCCTGGGCGGGGGCCGAGGCCTTCGTCCCCGGGCCCGAGGCCACCGTGGCCCGCCTGGCCGTGGACGCCGAGGCGGCCTGGATCATGGAGGCGCTGCCCACCCTGGGTTCCGAGCCCGGCCGCGACGGGCGCACGGTGGTGACCCTGGGCGTCGCCAGCACCGTGTGGTTCGGGCGGCTCCTGCTGCGGCTCGGCCCCCACGCCGAGGTCATCGACCCGCCCGAGCTGGCCGAGGCGGGACGCCAGGCGGCCCGCCAGCTCCTCGCCCGCTACCGCCGGGACGCGCCCGCCACGCACTGAGCAGTCCGTGACAGGACGTCGAGCCGTCCGGGGCGTGACCGTGGGCCGCCCGGGACAGGACCCCGGCCAGGTCGCCGGCACGGTCCCCGTCGAGGCGCCCGGGTGACCCTTCGCCCGGCGGGTGCCGGCACGGGGCCGGGTGCCGCGCCCCGGGAGGTCGGGTGCTGCGGGTGGCCAAGGTCCGCACCGGTGGGCACGCCTATTACCTCGAGGTGGCGGCGTCGCCGGGGGGGACCGGGATCGAGGCCCCCGGGCAATGGATGGGCCCGGGGTCGGCCGCGGTCGGGCTGCACGGCACGGTGGAGGCCGGTCCGCTGGCGGCGGTCCTCGGCGGCGACGACCCCGTCACGGGCCGGCGCCTCGGGCCGTCGCACCACCGGGTCACGGTGGCGGGCTTCGACCTGAGCTTCTGTGCGCCGAAGTCGGTGAGCCTGCTCCATGCGCTCGCCGCCCCCGACGTGGCGGACGAGGTGGGGGCGGCTCACGGGCGGGCCGTGGAGGCCGCCCTCGACTACGTCGAACGGCGGGCCGTGGCGGTGCGTCGCCCGGTGGGCGGCGTGCCGGTGCCGACGCCCGCCGACGGCGTCCCCGCCGCCGGGTTCCTCCACCGGACGAGCCGGGCGCTCGACCCCCACCTCCACACCCACGTGGTGATGGCCAACCTGGGCCGCGACACCGAGGGTCGGTTTTCGGCCCTCGACGGCCGGGGCCTGTACGCCCACGGCGCCGCGGCCGACGCGCTGTACCACGCCCAGCTCCGCGCCGAGCTCACCCACCGGCTCGGCGTGGCCTGGGAACCGTTGCGCGCCGGCCGTGCCGACGTGGCCGGGATCGGGGCCGAGGCCCGGCTGGCCTTCTCCCGGCGCGCCGCCGCCATCGCCGCCCACCTGGCGGAGCGGGGCCTCGTCGGGGGGCGCGCCACCGCCATCGCCGGCCACGCCACCCGGCCTGCCCGCGACCCCACCGTGTCGGCCGACGACCTGCGCCCGCAGTGGCGCCGCCGGGCCCGCGCCGCCGGGCTGGGCCCGGTGCGCCTCGAGGCCGTGCTCGACCGGGTGCCGCGGCGCGACGGGGCCGTCGAGCCGGCACTGGAGCCGGCCGTGGTCGAGGCGTTGGGCCGCCGGGGACCGACGGCCACCCGCCGGGACGCCATACGGGCGTGGTGCACCCATCTGCCGGCGGGGGCGGCGGCGCCGGCCGTGGAGGACGCCGCCGATCGCACCGTCGGTGCCCTGCCGCTGGCGCAGGCCCATGCCGACCGGGCCGAGCGGCCCGGCGTGGGGGAGCGGCGCCACGCCGTCGTGGGCCGGGAACTGAGGCCGCCGGGCGCGGCCGAAGAGGCGATGACGCCCGAACGCCGGAGCGAGCACCTCGGCGCCGAGCGCGATCTCCGGCGGCTGCTGGCCCGGCGCGCCATGGCGCCCGGCGGTCCACCGGGGCGCGAACAGGGGCGCGCCCGCGACGACGACCGGGGGATCGGTCTGGGCTGAGGCCGCCGGGCGGGCCGGGGTGCGACCCTGCTCAGGACCTGGGGGGGAGGATGGGCCCGGCGTCGCCGTAGCCCTGGCGCACACCCTGGCCGGCGCGTCGGACGAGCTGCTCGGGCTCGTAGAGCATCCAGTAGGCGTTGCGGGCGTGCTTGCGGGCCCGGTCCACGCACACCGCCGCCAGGCGTTCGGGGTCCTCCTCCTCGTTCTCGTGGACGAACACCTCGAGCACGTGGGTGGAGGTGAGCAGCTGGGCGAGCATGATCCCCTGCGACGCCTCGTGGGCGCACACCTGGTCGACGGCGGCCTTGCCGGGCATGCCCAGCGCCACCACGATGGCGCAGCCCTCCTGCTCCACGAGCCGCTTGCACGCCACCCCGAGATCCTTGAACCCCGGCACGGTGCGGCGCAGCACCTCGAAGCGCTCCCCGTAGCCGGGGCACTGCTTCAGCTCGTCCACGGCCTCGGCCCCCATGTCGTAGCGGGCGAACATGGTGTCGACGACGCCGATGCGGTCCATGACGCCATTGTCGCGCGGGACCTGTGGCCGGGCTCCCGGCGGTGGCCGGGCTCCCGGCGGTGGCCGGGCTCCCGGCGGTGGCCGCCCCGGTGAAGGTCCGGGCGGCCGCGACGGGGAACGCGCCGTGGTCGCTATCCGGCCGTGGTGCCGTGTTCCCGGCACCGGGCGCGGTACCCGGCGGGGGTCACGGACACGGCCATGCGCCGCCCGCAGTGCGCGCAGAACCGGGGTGGGTCGTACTGGCGGCCGCAGCCCCCGCACTCGGGCAGGGGCCGGCCGCAGGCCGTGCAGAACGGGGACGAGATGGTGGCAACCTATCCGACCATGCCCACGCCCAGCAGGCCCCGCCGGGCCCGGACCTTCCCCGCGGCGGCACGCCTGCTGGCCGAGCGCGACGCCGTGCTGGCCATGTTGGTGGACACCGTCGGCCTGCCCAAGCTGGGCACCCCGTTCGACTCCCACTTCGCCGCCCTCGTGCGCTCGATCGTGTACCAGCAGCTGGCGGGCAAGGCGGCCGCCACCATCCACGGCCGCCTGGTGGCCGCCCTGGACGACGACGTGTCGCCTCGGGCCGTGCTGGCGCTGGCGCCCGAGGAGCTGCGCGGGGCCGGCCTGTCGGGGAACAAGGCGGCATCGGTCACCGACCTGGCGGCCAAGGTCCTCGACGGGACCGTCGTGCTCGACCCCGCCGGTCTGGCGGCCGAGGACGACGAGGAGGTGGTCGAGCGCCTGACGACGGTACGGGGCATCGGCCGCTGGACGGCCGAGATGTTCCTGATGTTCCAGCTCCGCCGGCTGGACGTGTGGCCCACCGGCGACCTCGGTGTGCGCCGGGGGTTCGGGCTCGCCTGGGGCCTCCCCATGCCCACGCCCAAGCAGCTCGGCCCCCTCGGCGACCCGTTCCGGCCCTACCGCTCGGTGACGGCCTGGTACTGCTGGCGGGCGTGCGAGCTCCCGGGCCAGGCGTCGAGCCCGCTCACGCGGTAGACAGGCGGCAGGTCGTCCATGGAGGTCCGGTGCACGCTGGCGAGGCGGGCGCGTGGTGGCGCCACGGGGTCATCTACCAGGTCTACCTGCGGTCGTTCGCCGACAGCGACGGCGACGGGGTGGGTGACCTCCAGGGACTGCGCCGCCGCCTCGAGCACCTGGCCTGGCTGGGTGTGGACGCCCTGTGGCTGTCGCCCGTCGGGCCATCGCCCAACGCCGACTGGGGCTACGACGTGGCCGACTACTGCGACGTGCACCCCGAACTGGGGACGCTGGCGCAGCTCGATGGGCTGATCGAGCAGGCCGCGGCGTCGGGCATGCGCGTGCTGTTGGACCTCGTCCCCAACCACACCAGCGACCACCACCCGTGGTTCGTCGAGTCGCGCTCGTCGCGCACCTCGCCGCGCCGCGACTTCTACGTGTGGGCCGACGCCAAGGAGGACGGGTCGCCACCCAACAACTGGGTGAGCGCATTCGGCGGCGAGGCATGGACCCTCGACCCCACGACGGGCCAGTGCTACCTGCACAACTTCCTGCCCGGGCAACCCGACCTCAACTGGTGGTGCGAGGGCGTGCGCCACGCCTTCGACGACATCATGCGCTTCTGGTGGGACCGGGGCGTGGCCGGGTTCCGCATCGACGTGTGCAACATGATCGTCAAGGACGCGGCACTGCGCGACAACCCACCCGCCACCGAGGACGACCCGTTCATCATGCAGATGTTCGGGCAGCGCACCGTGTACAACGCCGACCGGCCCGAGGTCCACGACGTGCTGCGCCGGTGGCGGGCGCGGGCCGATGACGACGTCGAGCCCCGCCTGCTGCTGGGCGAGACGAACGTCGAGTCGCTCGACACGCTGGTCACGTACTACGGCAAGGGGGACGACGAGCTCCACCTCGCCTTCAACTTCCCGTTCATCGAGTCGCCCTTCGAGGCCGCCGCGCTGGCGGCGGTGGTCGAGGAGACCGAGGCGCGTCTGCCGGACGGTTCGTGGCCGGTGTGGACGGGCTCCAACCACGACGTGTCGCGCCTCGCCACCCGGTGGGCCGGGGGGGACCCGGCCAAGGTGCGCCTCGCCCTGGTCATGCTGCTCACCTTGCGGGGGACGCCCGTGCTGTCCATGGGCGACGAGATCGGGCTGGTGGACGGCGAGCTGGCGAAGGAGGACCTGCTCGACCCGGTGGGCCTGCGCTACTGGCCGCATTACAAGGGCCGCGACCCCGAGCGCACGCCCATGCCGTGGGACGGCGGGCCCGGCGGCGGCTTCAGCGTGCCGGGGGTGGCTCCGTGGCTGCCCATGGCCGACCCGGCGGCGTGCAACGTCGCCGCCCAGCGTGCCGACCCCGGCTCGGTCCTCTCGCTGGTCCGCGACGCCATCGCCCTGCGGCGGCGGCTTCCGGACCTGCACGCCGGGTCGTACCGGCGCCTGCCCGCCCCCGACGGGGTGTGGGCGTGGCGCCGGGGGGAGGCCACCGTTGTCGCCCTCAACCTGGCCGACGCTCCGGCCGACGTCGCCCTGCCCCCCGGCCCCCACCACGTGGTGCTCGGCACGGACCGCGCCCGAGAAGGCACGGTGGTGACCACGACGGTGCCGCTCGGTGGCTGGGAGGGCGTGGTGCTGCGCCCGGCGGACGAGCGGTAGACCTCACCACTCCGCATCGAGCATCTGGCGCATGGTGCGCTCGAAGGTCACGTCGTCCATGGTGGCACGCGCCGCCAGCACCATCTCGGCGTCGGTGCCGACCGGCACGCGCGGCCCGAGCGGCGGTGACTCGACGGCATCGGCGATGGCGGCCGCCACCACCTCGGGCCCCGGGGCCTGGGCGCGGCCCAGGCGCTGCTCCAACTCCTCGGTGACCCGGCGCAGCGCGTCGTAGGGGGGCGCGTCCACGCCGTAGTCGGTGTGCGACTCCGAGAGGTTGGTCCTGAAGAACCCGGGCTCAATGATCACCACCCGGATCCCGAAGTGGCCGACTTCGATGTGCAGGGCCTCGGACAGCGCCTCGAGGGCGAACTTCGACGCGGCGTAGAAGCCCGACAGGGGGGCGGCCACCCGTCCCGACACCGACGACAGGTTCACGACCGTCCCCGCCCCCCGGGCCCGCATCTGGGGGAGCACGGCCTGCATCATGCGCAGGGCGCCGAAGAAGTTGGTCTCGAACAGGCGGCGCACCTCGGCCATGGGCACGAGCTCGACGGGACCACCGATGCCGATGCCGGCGTTGTTGACGAGGACGTCGATCGGCCCGGCGGCACCGACGGCGGCGGCCACCGAGGCGTCGTCGGTGACGTCGAGGGCGAGGCGCTCGTCGACGTCCAGGTCGGCCAGGGTCTCGGGCCGGCGGGCGGTGGCCACGACCTCGTAGCCGCGCTTCTTCAGCTCGACGGCGGTCGCCCGCCCGAAGCCGCTGGAGCATCCCGTGATGAGCGCTCGAGCCATGTCCACCTCCCGGCCGGTGGCGGAGCACGTCCCCGCCGGGCCCCGACGATACGGGGTGTGGGCGAAGATGTCC
>Ga0209415_10011083_pt1 | contig 15238 bp, 11 predicted proteins | sample PeaSoiSIISIP2007_FD_187696 | JGI IMG/M metagenome (GOLD analysis project Ga0209415, IMG submission 187696) | Peat soil microbial communities from Weissenstadt, Germany - SII-SIP-2007 (SPAdes) (version 2) | ecosystem: Environmental > Terrestrial > Soil > Wetlands > Peat | place: Germany... | reverse complement strand
AGCCGATGTTCGAAGCCCATGCCGCCGGGCATCTGCGGTTTGCCGTGACGACCATCACCATCGCCGAGGTGCTGACCGGTCCCCTGCAGGCGGCCGATGAGGCGCTCGCGCGGCGCTACCGCGCCATCCTCGAATCGTGGCAACCGGTCGCGCTTGGCGTCGATATTGCGGAAAGCGCTGCGAGACTGCGAGCTTCGCTCCGCCTCAGGCTGGCAGACGCCGTGCAAGCGGCCAGCGCTCTCGCGATCAACGCCGCCGCCCTGGTGACCCATGACCGCGATTTCTCACGCGTGCACGCCCTTCGCATCATTTCTTGAGGGCATGTGCGGCGTGGAAACGGTGAGTTTCCGTAGTCGCGATTGACGATCTCCCCTCCCTGCTGCCACTTGTGCGATATCGCGCGGCGACCGCGCGCCGTCGGCAAGCCTTCATCACGCCCGATCAACCCCCGGAAAGCCGGAAAACCAGAGAGACATCGCCATGGCCAATGTGCTCATGATTTGCGGAAGCCTGCGCAAGGGTTCGTTCAATCGCGCGCTCATGAATGCGCTGCCGGCGCTGGCGCCCGCCAACATGAAGCTCACGGAATCGCCGCCGTTCCGCGGCTTCCCGCACTACGACGCCGACCTGCAGGCGAGCGCGGGCTTTCCGGCGGACGTGACGGCGCTGGCCAATGCGATCCGGGCGGCCGACGGCGTCATCGTCATTACGCCTGAATACAACTACACCATACCGGGCGCGCTGAAGAACGCGATCGACTGGGTGTCGCGGGTCGAAAATCAGCCGTTCCGCGAAAAGCCGGTGGCGATCCAGTCGGCGACCGGTGGCCCGCTGGGCGGGGCGCGCATGCAGTATCACATGCGTCAGGCGATGACGTTTCTCAATGCGTTCATCTTCGGCACGCCGGAAATCTTCGTCGGCATGGCGCAGACAAAGTTCGACCCGACGACGCTCGAGCTCAAGGACGAGCCCACCAGGAAGATCGTCGCCCAGCAACTCGCCGCATTCGCGAAGTTCATCGAGCGCGTGCAGCCCTGACGGGGCGTCGCTTCGTCGCCGCCGGGCTTTCGCTCGATCGCGACAGATGCCGGGTGAGAAACGCCACCAGTGCCTCGACGCGGGCCGGGCGCGGGCCCGCAGACGGCATGACGAGATGCAGCGCGCCCTGCGGCAGCGACCAGTCGGTGAGGATGGTTTCGAGCCGGCCGTCAGCGAGCGCCTCGCGGACGATGAAATCCGGCAGCACCGCGATCCCGATGCCGGCGAGCAACGCCGGCATCATGGCGTCGCCATTGTTGACCCGCAACGGGCCGCCCGGCCGCACCGATGCCGGCTCGCCCGCCGCGTTGGTGAAGTGCCAGACGTCGGGCGTCGCGAGGTACGCGTAGCAGAGGCATTTATGAGTGGCGAGATCGAACGGATGGGACGGGCGGCCGTGACGTTCGAGATAGGCCGGCGCCGCCACCGTGTGGCGCGCAACGCCGCATAGTCGCCGCGCCACCAGTGAGGAGTCCGGCAGCACCGCGATGCGCAGCGCGGCGTCGAAGCCGTCGCCGACGAGGTCGACGGTCGCGTCGCTCAGATGCAGGTCGACCGAGACCTCCGGGTATGCGGCGAGGAACTCCGGCAGCAGCGGCGCCACCCGGGTGAGGCCGAACGACATCGGCACCGCGAGCCGCACCAGCCCGCGCGGGGTCGCCGATTGCGCCAGGGCCTCGTTCTCGGCGGCCTCGCCCTCGGCGAGAATGCGCGCAGCACGCTCCGACAACGCCCGCCCGGCATCGGTGAGCGCGAAGCGGCGCGACGTGCGATTGAAAAGCCGCGCCCCCAGGCGGGCCTCGACGCGGCTGATCGCCTTCGAGACGGTGGCCTTGGAGAGGCCGAGCTCGGTGGCCGCGCCGGCGAACGAGCGCGTCTCCACCACCTTGGCGAAGATCGCGAGGCCTTCGAGATCGGGGAGCTTCGACATGCGGTGCCTCGAAACGATGAGTTTCCATAGTTTCTATTTATTGGCCGAACCTGCCCCCTATCTTGAGGCCATGCAAGCCGCCCCGCGCCGAAACAGCGCCCGCGGCGATAAGGAAAGAGAGTTTCAAATGATCGAACGCAGACCCTTCGACGAGCTCGGCGGCGCCGACCATGGCTGGCTCAAGGCCAAGCATCACTTCTCGTTCGGCGAGCACTACGATCCGGCGCGGATGGGACACGGCGCGTTACGCGTGTGGAACGACGACGAGATCGCGCCCAACACCGGCTTCCCGCCGCACCCGCACGCCAACATGGAGATCATCACCTATGTGCGCCAAGGCGCCATCACCCACCAGGACAATCTCGGCAACACCGGCCGCACCGAGGCGGGCGACGTCCAGGTGATGAGCGCCGGCACCGGTATCCGCCATGCCGAATACAATCTCGAGCCGGCGCCGACCAAGATCTTTCAGATCTGGATCATCCCGAACCAGAACGGCGGACAGCCGGCGTGGGGCGCCAAGCCCTTCCCGAAAGGCGACCGCTCCGGCCGCCTCGTGACGCTCGCGAGCGGGTTCGCCGAGGACAACGGCACCTTGCCGATCCGCGCCGATGCGCGGGTGCTGGGCGCGACCTTGAAGGCCGGGGAGAGCGTCGCGTATGCGCTGGGCGAACGCCGCAGCGGCTACCTGGTCCCGGCCAGCGGCACCGTCGAGGTCAACGGCGTGCGCGTCGACACCCGCGACGGCGCCGCGATCAAGGACGAGGCGGTGGTGAAGATCACCGCGGTCGAAGATTCGGAGATCGTCCTGGTCGATGCGGCGTAAGGTTCAGCCTACCCGTTCCGTCACCCGCGGGCTTGACCCGCGGGTCCAGCCTCTTCGCAAAGGGATGGATTACCGGGTCAAGCCCGGCAATGACGTGGATGGTGATTCGATATCGGCGGGACGCGTTGCAGATTCGCATCGCCTCAAATCGCTACCTGCCCGCCGAGCTCGACCACGCGGTCCGGCGGAATGCGGAAGAATTCCGTCGCCGCGAGGGCGTTGCGGTGCATGGCCTCGAACAGCTTGCAGCGGATGCGGCCGAGCTGCGAGGCGCGGTCCGCCACGATGGTGACGCGGCCAACGAAAAACGAGGTCTCCATCATGTTGAACTTCAGCTCATGCGAATCGCACAGCGCCAGCAGCCGCGGCACGTTCGGATGCTCCATGAAGCCGTAGCGGGCGACGATGGCGTGAAAATTGTCGCCGAGATGCGCGACTTCGAGCCGGCTTTGGTGGGACACACGCGGAATGTTCGCGGTGACGACGTGCAGCAGCACGATACGCTCGTGCAGCACCTTGTTGTGCTTGAGATTGTGCAACAGCGGCACCGGCACCACGTCGACCCGGCTGGTGAGGTAGACGGCGGTGCCGGGCACGCGCGCCTTGGTGTGGACCTGGGCGATGAAATCCTTGAGCGGCAGGGTGTCGCGTTCGAGTTTGCGCTGGAGCGCGGTGCGGCCGAGCCGCCAGGTGTGCATGGCGAAAAACACGAGCGCCGCCACCACCAGCGGAACCCAGCCGCCCTCGAACACCTTCATCAGGTTGGCGCCGACGAAAGCGAGGTCGACCACGGCGAACAGGCCCGCGACCGCGATGCTGAGCGGCAGGCTCCAACCCCACACCTCGCGCATGGCGAGGTACATCAGCAGCGTGGTCAGGAACATGGTGAGCGACACCGCGACGCCGAAGGCGGCGGCGAGGCTGTCCGATGAGCGGAAGGCGAGCGTCAGGCCGATCGTGAGCGCCATCAGGGTCCAGTTGACGAAGCCGACATAGATCTGGCCGTAGCCTTCCGACGAGGTCTGGGTGATGTGCAGGCGCGGGCAGAGGCCGAGCTGGATGGCCTGCCGGGTCATGGAGAACGTGCCGCTGATGATGGCCTGGCTCGCGATGATGGTCGCCGCGGTGGCGAGCGCGACCAGCGGCACCTGCAGGAACTCGGGGCACAGCACGAAAAACGGATTGCCGTCGGCCGGGACCGCGCCTTCCACCACCATGGCGGCCTGGCCCGCATAATTGAGAAGCAGGGTCGGCAGCACCAGGCCGTACCACGCGGTGCGGATCGGCCGCGGCCCGAAATGGCCCATGTCGGCATAGAGCGCCTCGGCGCCGGTCGCGCACAGGAACACGCCGCCGAGCACCAGGTAGCCGGTGAAGCCGTGGGTGAACAGATAGTCGAGCCCGTAGCGCGGATCGAGCGCCACCAGCACGCCCGGATGGCGCAGGATGCCGGCGAGCCCCAGCACCCCGATGGTGACGAACCAAAGCGTCATGATCGGGCCGAACAGCTTGCCGATGCGCGCGCTGCCGAGCGGCTGCAGGCCGAACACGCCGACGAGGACGACGAGCGATGCCGTCACCACATACGGCTCGAAGGCCGGTATCGGCGCCTTGAGCCCTTCGAGCGCGCTCAGCACCGAGATGGCCGGCGTGATGGCGCCGTCGCCGTAGAGCAGCGCCGCCCCCAATATTCCGATGGCGATCACGCCGTTGCGGGTGCCGTGCTTGATGCCGAGCAGCGACATCAGCGCCAGGATGCCGCCCTCGCCGTCGTTGTCGGCGCGCATGATGATGGCGACGTACTTGATCGACGTGGTGATGATGAGGGTCCAGACGATGAGCGACAACATGCCGAGCGCCACATCGGCACCGGTCTGGCCGGCGCCGCCGCCCGCCCATTGGATCGCGGTCTTGAAGGTGTAGAGCGGGCTGGTGCCGATGTCGCCGTAGACGACGCCGAGCGCGCCGAGCGCCAGCGCCGCGAGGCTGCCGGGGTGCGCGCCCGCCGGCGGAACGCCCGGCCGAACGCCCGATGGCGGGGCGCCCGGCGGGTTCGCGCTCGGGTCGGTGCCCGCCGGGAGAGCTGCCGATGTCGGCTCTTGCGTGGTCAATCGGCCTACGCTTTCAACGCCGCGCGTACGCGATCCGGCGTCATGGGGTATTCGCGCATCCGCACCCCGGTGGCATCGAAGAACGCATTCGCGATCGCCCCCACCGCGGCTCCCATGACCTCCTCGCCGGCGCCGGTCGAGCGCTCGTTCATGCGCTGGACCACGATCGGCGTCACGTCGGGATGATCGGCAAAGCGCAGCACCGGATAGCTGTTCCAATCGAGGCTCGTGACATTGGTCTGCGAGAAACGCACCTCCTCGATCAAGGCGCGGCTCGCCGACTGCACCAGCATGCCGACGATCTGATTCTCCACCAGGGCCGGATTGACCACAAGCCCGGCATCGATGGCGCCATAGAGATGCTTGACCTTGGTCTCCCCGGTGTCGCGATCGACCTCGATGTCGGCGACCGCCGCCCCATAGGACACGATGTGGGTGCCGAGACCGACCCCGCGCCCGGTCGCGATGCGCCCAGCGGATGCAGCGGCATGCGACACCCGCGGCGCCCAGTTCGCGGCACTGGTCACCGCATCCATCACGCCGATCCAGCGCGGGTCGGTCATGTTGCGGCGGCGGAACGCCACCGGGTCCATGCGCACCGCATGGGCGAGCTCGTCGATGGTCTGCTCCGCGGCGAAGGAAATCGACAAATCCATCGGCGAGCGCAGGTTGCCGCCCTTGAGATAGCCGTCGAGCCCCGGCACGTGATGATTGATCAGCCGCACGTTGGGCATGGCGTAGACGGCGCTCAGCGTCTCCTTGTTGACGAGGCGCGCGCGTCCGCTCACCGGCGGCTGCGGCGCCGCCCCGAGCGCCAGCTCCTGCGACGTCTCCATGGTGGCCCAGCCGTGATGCCAGCCGTGATATTCGAACGCCGTGATGTTGCCGTCCGCATCGACGCCGGCGCGGACGTCGGCGAGATGCGGAGGACCGTAATTGTCCCAGCCGTGCTCGTCCCAGCGCATGAACTGAACGCGCACCGGCCGGCCGACCGCCTGCGACATGATGGCGGCGGCGAGCGCCGAATCGTCGTGACAGGCGCGCCCGAACACGCCGGCGCCTTCGTAGTACTGGACCCGCACCTGATCGGGCGATAGGGCGAGCGTCGTCGCCAGCACGCCGCGGACGCCATGGGGGTACTGGGTGGAGCACATCACCAGCGCACTTTGCGCGCCGACGTCGGCGATCGCGCAGCTCGGCGCGAACGGCGCATGGGCCTGGTAGGGCCCATAATACGTGGCGGACGACACATGGGCCGCCTTGGCGAGCGCGGCCGGCACGTCGCCTTCCTCGACGATCACCGAATCGGTCGTGCGCGAGGCGCGCATCGCGTCAAACAGCTTAGCCTGAACGGGCAGCCGCGGCGGTACTTGCCACATCACCTTGAGCCGATCGGCGGCGCGCACCGCATCCCATTCGTTGTCGGCGACGACGCCGAGGAAATCGCCCTTGCGCACCACGCGGGCGCCCGGAATATCGGCGATCGAACCCGGATCGACGCTCGCGATCCTGGCGCCGTCCCCGTAGGCGCCTTGCCCGCGCGGACGCACGATGCGGCCGTGGAGCATGTTGGGCACGCGCACGTGCTGCATGTAGACGTATTTGCCGCTGACCTTGTCGGGAACATCGACGCGCGCCACGCGGGTGCCGACCAGCCGATAGTCGGCGACCGGCTTTTGCGGCGCCTTGCCGGTCATCTTCACGTTGAATTGCTTCGCCCCGATGAGGTCGCCGTATTTGACGGCGCGGGACGGCTCGCCCGCGACCGACACGACGCCGTCGACGACCTTGAGCCGTTCCACCGGCGCGCCGAGCTTGGTGGCGGCGAGTTGCAGCAATGCCTGGCGCGCCTCTGCGGCCGCCGCCCGCAATTGCGGCCCGTTGTCCATGATGGAGAGGCTCGCGACCGCCGGGCCCTGGTTCGGCGTCACCTCTGTATCGACCCGCGCGGCCCGGAGCTGGCTCATGTCGAGGTCGAGCTCCTCGCCGGCGATCTGCAGCATGCCGGTGGTGGTGCCCTGGCCGAGCTCGACCTTGCCGAAGAACACCGTCGCGGTGTTGTCGGCATGCACCGCGATCCAGGAATCCAGATCGGCGGGATCGGGCGTCGCCGCGCGCACGGCGGTGCTCGTCGGCCCGAAGAGCGGCGCCGCAATATTGAAGGCGACCGTGAGGGCACCGCCCTTCAGGAGATCGCGGCGCGACAGCGGCATGTTGGCGAGCGTGGTCATGTGCGTTCCTCCGCCATGATGCGGGAAGCGAGCCGGATCGCCGCCATGATGCGCGGATAGCTGCCGCAGCGGCACAGATGGCCGTTCATGGCTTGGCGAATCTCGGCCTCGCTCGGTTGCGCGTTGCGGGCGAGCAGCTCCGATCCCTTGACGATCATGCCGTTGTAGCAGTAGCCGCATTGCGGTGCCTGCTCGTCGATGAGGGCGCGCTGCAGCGGATGCAAGGCCGGCGGCTGGGCGAGGCCGCGCTGCGCCGCATAGAGCGCCGGCAGCCCCTCGAGCGTCGTCACCGCCTTGCCTTCGACGGCGCCGACCGGGGTGCTGCACGAGCGGATCTCGACGCCGTCGAGCAGCACCGAGCACGAGCCGCACTGCGCCAGCCCGCAGCCGAACCGCGGTCCTTGCAGGCCGAGCTCGTTCGCCAGCACATAGAGCAGCGGCGTGTCCCGGCTGGCCGCGACCGCGACCGGCCGATCGTTCACGCGGATCTTGAGCTCCTCCGCCATTTGCACCTCCCCTGTCGAAACCGTGAAGCGAGCGATGAAGCGCGAGCGTGAAAGGATGTTATCAGCGGCCGCGGCGAATCAACAGGCGGGCGTGTGCGGATCAAGGCTCGCCGGTTCCTTGCCGTTCGGCGGAATTGTGCGATTGTGAGCGTACCGGAAACTGTCCGCGAAGGCCTTTCACATGGCGCATGAACCGATCGCACGTCGCAACTTCCTGCTCGGCGCCGGAACCGCCGTCGCCGGCCTCGCGCCGGCCGCCGGGCAGGCACAAGCTCCGACTTCATCCCGCGCCGCCGACCTCATCCTCCGCAACGGCAAGATCATCACCGTCGATGCGGCCTTCACCATCGCGCAGGCGATCGCCGTCGCGGGTGATCGCATCCTTGCCGTCGGCCCCAACGCCGCCATGGCGGCACACACCGGGCCCAACACCCGCGTGTTCGATCTCGCCGGTCGGACGGTGATGCCCGGCCTGATCGACGGCCATGCCCACATGGACCGCGAGGGCCTCAAGGACGTCTACCCCTCGCTCGGCCGCGTGCGCTCGATCCGCGATATCCAGGATCGCATCGCCGATCTCGCGCGGGCCGCGAAGCCCGGCGAGTGGATCGTGACCATGCCGATCGGCGACGCACCCTATTACTGGGACGTACCGGCCATCCTCGCCGAGAAGCGCTGGCCGACGCGCCATGATCTCGATGCCGCGGCGCCCGACAATCCGGTGTTCATCCGCTCGATCTGGGGCTTCTGGCGCCACACCCTGCCGCTGGTGTCATGCGCCAACACGCAGGCGCTGCGGCTCGCCGGCATTTCGCGCGACACCGTCTCGCCCGTCGACGTGCTCAAGATCGAGCGCGATCCGACCGGCGATCCGACCGGCGTCTTCATCGAAAACGAATTTCAGCCGGTCGCCGAGCTGATCTGGTTCCGGCACGCCGCCGGCTTCACCCGCGCCGACCGCGCCCATGCGATGCCGCGCTCGCAGGCGGCCTATCTGGCCTGCGGCACGACGAGCGTGTTCGAGGAGCACGGCGCCGCCAACGAGCTCATCCGCGCCTACAAGGATGCGGCGCGTGACGGCACGCTCGCGATGCGGGCGACGCTTGCCTTCAGCCCGAACTGGAAGGCGGCGGGCGACGCGCCGCTCGGCCGCCTCATCGAGGCGTGGGCCGGATGGCTCGGCGAGCCCGCGCTCGGCGACGACCACCTCAAGATCGCCGGCCTCACCATCGGCATCGGGCGCAACCCGGCCGACGAGGTGCGGGCCACCGCATCGCCCTACACCGGATGGGCAGGCTTCAACTACGACGCCTTCCTGCCGCGCGACAAGGCGAAGGAGATGCTGCTCGCCTGCGCGGCGAACGACATCCGCCCGGTCGCGCTCGCCGGCACGTCGCCCACCATGCTGGACCTCTACGAGGAGGTGGATCGCGAGATTCCCATCAAAGGGCGGCGTTGGGTGCTCGGCCACATCGTCACGCTGTCGCCGCACGACATCGAGCGCATCGCCCGCATGGGCATCGTGCTGACCACGCACACCAACCGCTATATCTTCAAAGAAGGCCACCTGCTGCAACAGCGCCTGCCGCCGCAGCGCCATCGCGAGATCACGCCGCTGCGCGATCTCCTCGATGCCGGCGTCAATGTCGGGCTCGCGACCGACAACGTCCCGGTGTCGCTGTTCGCCCCGGTGTGGCAGGCGGTGGCACGCATCAACCGCTACACCAACACAGCCGTCGCGCCCGAGCAGGCGATCACCCGCGCCGAAGCGCTGCGCTGCGCCACCCTGCACAACGCCTACCTGACGTTCGACGAAGCAAAAAAGGGCTCGCTCGAGCCCGGCAAGCTCGCCGACCTCGCGGTGCTGAGCGCCGATCCGCTCACCGTCGCGGAAGACGCCATCGCGGACATCACGGCATCGATGACCATGGTGGGCGGGGCGCTGGCGCACGAGCGACCGCCGTGGCACGGATGAGACGTTGAGACGGCAGCGTCTGCTATATCGAGACCCACGATCACGATACCTACACCGGCCACTTTCGTCTGCGGCTTATTGAGTTCACACCCACACGCCTCGCCTTCGAGATCGCCAGGACGCACCACAAATACGTCGAGGTCACGCCGCCGGGCACGAAGTTCGACGGCGGAATTCTGACCCTGAGCGGAAGTCCGCAGATGTTCAGAGGATCTCTTTCGCGAGGGAGCGCGAAAGATCGCAAGATTTGTAGGGGCGGGTTTCAAACCCGCCCCGCTTCGGCAGAAACCGCTCGCGAGATGTTCTCTGGATCATCCACCCATCGCGCGGGATTGTTTGCGATCTAAGCGCGAATGCGACCTAACGCTTTCTCATTGCGAATAACGTGCTCGTAATAGCCACGCTGCCACCGGACGCCACTCTTGCCGGCCCGTTCATTAACGCGACGCGCGGAGAACGTCTTGAAGCCGCGCACGATTTCCGGAATGGCGTGGCGCCGTTCGGGCTGATCGGCCAGAATGATAAGTCCGTGCACGTGGTTGGGCATCACAATGAAGGCGTCCAGATCAATGCCATGGTAATGCGTCGGCAGGTCATCCCAGGTTTGTTGCACGATCGTGCCCATTTCATTCGGCCGCACATCGCCGTCGATGACTTCCCCGAACAGCATGGCGCGATTGTGTATGCAAGCCGTGATGAAATACGCGCCGGCTTGCGAATAATCGTAGCCTCGCAAACGCAGGGGGCGGCGGCGTGGAAGAGGGTCGATGGGCATTGGCGCTGGAACCTGTACAAACCACCTCTTATCACGGCCCCCCATAGGGTGTAGGGGCGGGTTTGACGCGCTTCATGTATGCGGATGCTCAGGTTCATAGTCCGCGTCTGCTGCGCCAGGGCGGGTTTGAAACCCGCCCCTACATGAGCCTCGATCCATCCACAACATTGGACCCTGCCGCCGATAAGTAATGGCATCTCATATGCTTCGTTGCCGGCGGCTCACGCGAGGCGCGGCAGCAGCGTCGCGGCATTCGCCCGGTACACGGGAGCGCTCAATGGGCCCGCCCAGAACGCATCGATGCCCGCGATGGTGGCCTCGATCGGCACAAAAGGATAGTCGGTGCCGAACACGATCTGCGAGGGCGGTACGAGCGCCGCAAGGGCGGCGAGGCTTGTCGGCGAGGTCGCGTTCGACACCTCGTAGATGAGCTTCTTGAGCTCGTATTCGGCGCCGTTCGGCACCAGCCTGTCGAACTCGGCGCCGAGGCGCCTGGTCGCGACCGCGATCCGGCCCGCAAGCATCGGCACCGTGCCGCCGGCATTGGTGAAGATGAAGCGGATATCCGGGTTGCGCGACAGCGTGCCGTTGAACAGGAGGCTCATGATCGCCCGCGTCATTTCGTGCGGCGTCTCGGTCATGACATCCGGCACGCCGGAAACAACATTGCCGCAGCACAGCTGCGATGAGCCGACGCGACCGAGATGGAAGAACGCCGCCGCCTTGCGGCGGTTCAACTCGGCGAAGACCGGTGCAAGCGACGCGTCGCCCGGCCACGTCGTGTCGGCGGAGGTCGCGTAACTCGTCATGATGGCGACGCCATCTGCGTGGAGCGTGTCGAAGGCATACTCGATCTCGCGCAGCGCCGCGTCCGGATCGGGCAGCGGCAGCGCCGCGAACAGGCCGAAGCGGCCCGGATGGTCGCGCATCATCCCGGCGGCGTAGTCGTTGCATTGGCGGGCGAGACGCTTGGATGCTTCGATGTTTCCGAACCATGGGCCCGGCGTCGAAATCGAAAGAATCCCGGTCGCGATGCCATGGCGGTCCATCGCTTCGATCGTCCTCGCCGAAGACCAGCCTTCGAGCGCGGCGCCGAGGGCGGCAGGTCGGTTCAGCCGCACCGCCGCATCGCGCTGCGCGTCAAGGAAGGCCGGCGGAAAGTAATGATGATGCAGGTCGATCCGCCCGGGCGATCGCGCGCCTTGAGCCCACGCCAATTTCCCCGCCAGGAGTGCGCCGGCCCCAGCCGCCGCCGAAGCGACGATGTCGCGCCGTGTTGGCGGTCCCTGCTGTCGCATCCGCTCCATGCCGGCCTCCCTATTTATGTCACGTTCGTAGGGCCGATTGGCGCGAAGCGCGCAATCCGCCGGTTCATTCGGAGCTTTAGGTCACCGTCTTAGCAATAACATCGGCTTTTACCAATCCGTGCCGCTTGCCACGTAACGCGCCGCTCATTGGTTTTCTCCGCGCCTTTCTCGCGTCCGCTTCACGAATATGGCAACTAAAGAAAAGCAACAGATTGCCCACGCAAGACCAGCAAAAGTTAAAGCTACCAGGCCCAGCAAAGTAATATTTCCATGATCCATTCTACTCGCTGCTTGTAGGAGCGGCATCGAGACAAAGATGGCCACCAATGCCAATGGCAAGAGCGGGTTCAAGGCCGTAACCTTTGCGGTGCCGTCCTTTCGATATTTCCAGACCATGAGGATTGCTGCCACTCCTAGAATGACGCCTACGATTCCCGACAAGATCATAGCAACCGCAATCATGCTTCCTAGCGCTGACGTCTCCATGCGATCTCTCCTGCGGCGAAGCTGCGGTAGGTACCGGCGGCAAGACCTGCACCCCACATACTGGCGGCATTCTCGGTCGATCGGGGGCCGAGGAGGTAGAAATGCTGATTTTCGCCCTGGGCGCAAGGGCTGTGGGGGCCTGAGGCGGCCCACACCGTGCCGAGGAACCTGCGGCTCGGCCGGCCTCATCAGTGTTGAAGCCTAGACAAAGGAAGTGGTGTAGATATCGGCCGCTTTGTGAGGCGCCGAAACCGATGGCGCGGTCGATCTGGCCAGCCAGCACATTCGGAGTGTCTCCCGCATCCGCTTTTTCATTGCGCCAAAAACGAGACGATATCTCGCGTTGCCGCGAGGCCAAGGCCCATCACGTTTCGGGTCTTTGGCGAGGTAAATGAATTCATAGCGAGTCGGCCTCGCGCTGGTGCACCGTCAGAGCCCCTTGCGCACGCTGCTGATAGAGATCTCCGCACGCAGGGGAGGGGGCGTCATCGCGATCATTTCCCCTTTTTTGGGCTTGCAGATATAGGACTATTGTGCTATAGGTAGGACTACAACTATCGCGCCGGAGGATATCTACCATCGTGTCGACAGCACCAGCTCCCAATCGTCATGCTCTATCAGGCAGCCCGTTGAGCCTGCCGCATTTTGGCGGAACAAAGGAAGGCGCCAGGAGGCTGGCGCGATTGGCTGGTGGAAGTCCAGTCCAGGTAAGGCGTAGCGAGCCGCCTGGAGGCGAGTGTTGCGTGAGCCGGCGGTAACGACGGCCACGAAGCGTACACAGCTGCTGCGTGGGGTGTGTGATTGAGCCACGAAATTGCCTACTCGTGGGGGCGGAGATCGTGTTTGTGATCGAACGCAACATGGGCTGGACCGTCATGCGAGGTCCTGTTCACCCTGCCGGGGTCGAAGAGCACATCACGCGCGGAAGGATCGCGTCGGAAACTGGGAGATCCCACGTCTGGCCGTCGGCTGATGAGGCCTGCGGTCCGCATCGGGAAGGCGAGGAGCCGTAGCCGATGATGTACGGGCGCGGGAAGTCGGACGAGGCCATAGTAGCTTTGAAGCCGGCGAACAAGGCGGAGTGATCCGCTGCGGAGCAGGTGGAGCGAAGGGCCGAGGCCAAGGGAAATGTGTGCCAGCGCTCACGCACCGGGCTCAGTACCGGGTTGGGCGTGCTCTCGTCGCTGGTCCGCATGCGCACCATTGCTTCCGCGACGGCGCGTTTGGACCCGAGGTGGAAGCCGTATGCGGGAAAGCTGCACGTACGGATTTGTGCGGGGGGCGAGGAGCAATCCTCGTCCCTACCGCGACCCACCGCGGCCGCAGCCGTCACGTTTTGGCAAAACAAAGCCACCCGGCCAGGGCGAGCGCTTGCGCCACGCTCGGCATTTGCCATTTTGGCAAAAACGGCAAAACGAAACACCCCTTTTTCATCAAGCGGATTCAAAGGCTTACGAAGACCCTGTACCCCGACCCGGCATCGCGCCTCGTTTTCCCCGGCCGCCGGGCGCGCGCCGCACCTCGCGGACTGCTTGATATGATACAAACTTCGGCAAGCACCGAACTCCAAACCGGGAGGATTCGATGACCGGTCTCGCTGTCGCAAGACGAATGATCGTGGTGCTTTGCGCCGCCGTGCTGGCACCGCTCGCCGCCGCCGCGCAGCCCGCCGGCCGCGCCATCACCATCGTGGTGCCGTTCACGCCCGGCACCGGGCCGGACATCCTCGCGCGCGTGCTCGGCGACGAGCTGCAGAATCGGCTGCATCAGCCGGTGGTGATCGACAACAAGCCGGGCGCGAGCGGCAATATCGGCACCCAGTTCGTGGCGCGCGCGGCGCCCGACGGCCTGACGCTCCTGATGACGAGCTCGCCGTTCACCCAGAACCTCGCCTTGATGAAGAACGTGCCCTACGATCCGATCAGGAATTTCGTGCCGATCATCGAATGCGGCATCGGCGTGATGGCGCTGGTGGTGCATCCCACCATGCCGGTGAAGTCGACCGCGGAATTCGTCGCCTACGTCAAGGCGCGGCCGGGCAAGATCGACTATGCCTCGCCGGGTTACGGCACCCCGCACCACCTCGCCATGGAATTGTTCAAGGTGGCGAGCGGGATCGACCTCAAGCACATCCCCTACAAGGGCTCGGCCGGCGCCGTGCAGGACTTGGTCGGCGGCCACGTCAGCGCCATGTTCCTGCCGATCCACGTCGGCCAGCCGCTGGTGCAGAACAACGACATCCGCCTGCTCGCCGTCGCCAACGCCACGCGCGTCGCCTCGGCACCCGACACGCCGACGCTCGAGGAGAGCGGCTACCACGTCGATCTCGATTACTGGTTCGGCGTGGTGGCGCCCGCCGGGACGCCGAAGGAGATCGTCGCGCGCTACAACGTGCTGGCAAACGAGATTCTCAACGAGGCGCCGATCACCGCCAAGCTCGCCGTCCAGGGCATCACCATCGTGGGCGGGCCGCCGGAGCGGTTCGGCGACCTGATCGGGCGCGAAGTGGTCAAGTGGGAGAAGCTGCTGCACGCCGCCGGGATCGCGCCGGAGTGAGGCCCACGGCCCAAGAGCACGCCTGGGCCTGCCGGCTGGTCCTACTTTCCGCCCTGGCGCACGGTTCCCCACGGATCGAACTTACGGTCGGGATCCGGGACGCGTTTCAGGCCGTCCTTGTACGCCTTTTCGTCGGCCTTCTGCTTGGCCGGATCGACCTTCGGCTCTTCGGGCGGGCGCCCGGCGCGACCGGCGCCCGACGCGGCGTTGATCCCGCCCGCGCCGTTGGCCTGGGCATGGGCCGGAATCGTCCCCGGAATTGTCAGCAGTGCGATTGCCATCGCGGCAATGAAGATCCTCATCACCTTCTCCACCACGTCACAACGAGACCACGTCACAACGAGACCACGTCACAACGAGACCACGTTACAACGAGACCACGTCACAACGAGACCACGTCACAACGAGACCACGTCACAACGAGATCACGTCAAAATGAGCGCGTGTCCCGGCCCCCGGACCCGGCGCTCCGGCGGTCACCGCGCCCGCGATTTCA
>Ga0209415_10011082_pt1 | contig 15238 bp, 18 predicted proteins | sample PeaSoiSIISIP2007_FD_187696 | JGI IMG/M metagenome (GOLD analysis project Ga0209415, IMG submission 187696) | Peat soil microbial communities from Weissenstadt, Germany - SII-SIP-2007 (SPAdes) (version 2) | ecosystem: Environmental > Terrestrial > Soil > Wetlands > Peat | place: Germany... | reverse complement strand
TATGGACGGGGCTCAGGCGAAGTGATCTCCGGCCTCAAGGGAAGGTGGTTCGGGCCTCTGCGCTGGCTCGGATACTCCGAGGACGAGCGGGGGACCACCATGAAGTGGGTCACAGGAGACGGCGCGGTCCAAATCGATGCCATCTTCTCCGAGGGCGAGCTCGCGATCGAGGGCAACGTCCGGGAGGGCAAGGACCTGACCGACGCCATCAAGGCGTCCTACCAGCTCGTCGGTCACCTATCGCGATTCACTCCAAGCGGTCCAGAGGGGCGCGTCGCATTCTTCTCGCTGGGCCGCGCTTTCTCGCTCCACAACTGACAGCGCCGGGCGCGGCCCAGCGGTGTGACCGACTTCCCAGATTCTCCATCAACAAGTATCCCCGCATTCCATATCCCCGCAGTGATACGATAACTTGAGTCTAAAATCAAGCGGAATACTGCAGACGATCTCCGGCGAAATTGAGCGAATCGCCGAGAGCGGCGGTCGCTCGGTCGTGAGTGTGAGCTCAGGCCACGGAAACGGTTCGGGAATAGTCTGGGACGAGCGCACAGTCGTCACGGCGTACCACGTCGTGAGGGGCGCTGAAGAGGTGAGCATCGGGACGGAGGACGGAAGGAAGCTCTCAGCCAAGGTCACGGGGCGCTTCAGGCGCTCAGACATCGCCGTCCTGGCGGTCGAGGGGCCGCTCACGCCCATCGAGAAGGGAGACTCCGATGGGTTGAAGGCGGGACAGTTCGTCCTAGCACTCGCCAACCCATTCTCTTCGCGCACGAGCGTCACCTCCGGGATCATCACGGGCGCGAACCGCAGCATAGGCGGATGGTGGGGGATGACGATCGAGAATGCCGTCATCACGGACGCGCGGGTCAACCCCGGACACTCCGGAGGCCCTCTGGTCGACGCGTCAGGCCGCCTGATCGGGATGAACGTCGCCTACGTCTCTAAGAGGGGGATTGCGGTTCCCGTGAACACGATATCGAAGGTCGTGCAGAGGCTCGCCAAAGGTCAGCCGTTCAAGAGGGCCTACCTAGGGATAGTCTCGAACCCCGTGGCGCTCCCAGAGGAGGTCTCCTCCGACCAGCGAGTGGGACAAGAGGCGGGTGTCATGGTCTTCTCGGTCGAGGACGGCACCCCGGCGAAGAAGTCCGGCCTGTCTTTCGGCGACGTCATCCTGAAGTTCAACGGGAAGAGCATCTCGAGCTCGGAGGACCTTACCAGCCTCCTCGGCGAAGAGGCGATAGACCAGCCCGTGAAGCTCTCGATCCTCAGGGGCGGTAGCGTGGTGGAGCTGGACATCACCCCCACCACAGGAAGGGAGGAGTAGAAGTTTGGAGCCAAGAGGGCCTCCTAGACCGTCAGTGCCAGAGCCAGGGCCTCCCGTGAGGCCGCCCTGGTAGCAGGGGGTGGGGAGACATGGGTCTAACAGAGCTAGAGGGACAGATAACCGGCGCCGTCGAGAGGCTGAGCGAAAGCGTCGTCGGGATCGAGAGCACGAGGATCACCAGAGACTACCGCTTCGGGATGGTCCCGGTCGAGGGGCAGGGGTCGGGGGTCATCATCGATCCGCGCGGCATCATCGTCACCAACAACCACGTGGTCGACGAGTCCGCGAGGGTGCAGGTCAACCTCAAGGACGGAAGGACCTTCGTGGGAGAAGTGATAGGCACGGACTCCGCGACCGACGTAGCCCTTGTGAAGGTAGACGCCGACAACCTCCCGTTCGCAACGCTGGGCGACTCAGAGAAGCTCAAGGTAGGGCAGATAGTCCTGGCCATCGGCAACGCCCTCGGCCTGCCAGGGGCGCCCACGGTGTCGATGGGGCTGATAGGGGCCTTGGGAAGGCCCCTCCCCGGGACTGACTTCGTCGTCGAAGGACTCATCCAGACCGACGCTGCAATCAACCCCGGGAACAGCGGCGGACCGCTCGCGGACCTCGACGGCAAGGTCATCGGGATGAACACGGCGATGATCCCCTTCGCGCAGGGGATGGGGTTCGCCATACCCTCAGAGACCATCAAGAGGATAATGGACCAGATCACCCGCAACGGCAGAGTGGTGCGGCCGTGGCTTGGAATCTCAGGGATGGACGTCAACAAGTTCGTCGCCAGGAGATACAACCTCGCGGTCGAGCAGGGGGTGCTCCTCGCCGAGGTCCTGAACGAAGCGCCCGCGCGCGACGCGGGACTGCGCGTTGGGGACATCCTGATGAAGATCGAGGAGTCCAAGGTCGAGGGGATGAAGGACCTCGTCGGAGCGCTCTCCCACCTTGCCATAGGGGAGGAGGTCTCGGTCCAGTTCGTGAGAAACGGGACCAGCTACGAGACGAAGCTGCGGCTCAAAGAAGCGCCAGAGAAGATAGTCGCCAGACGCAGATAGAGCAGGACGAGTCCGGCCGCAACGGGGACGGGGGCTAGCTAGCCGCTCGTCTTCGGCCGGCTCTTCCAGAGCCCGCCAATGGTCACGAGAAGGCCCAGAAAGAACACCGCGAGCCCGTCGTATATCCAGCTAGTGCTCTGAAACATGAACGAACTCCTGGGGCCGACTATCCCAAGGCCTTGGAGGGTGAAGACGAAACCTGCGAGCGCGAGCAGGATCCCGGGAATGACGAGATAGAGTCTCAAGCCCTAGAGGCCTTCGTTCCCCGCCGTCTATTAAGCCAGTCCTTTGTAGGTCTCTCTGAAACCCGACTCGTCGAGCGGCTGGGTCATCGCGATGCGAAGGTTCTCCTTTGTGTGCTCAGGGCTCTTCTGGCCTATCAGAGGTGCCACGACCGCCCGGTGGGCAGATCGGGCGAACTGGATGAGGGATAGCGCCTTCGACCCCTCGAGTCGAGGCACCCGGGTGTGGTTGAGAAGCCGCCCTTGAGACAGGGGCACGCTCGTGAAGACCCCGACGCCAAGCCGCGTCGCTGCCTCGAACGTCGTGAGCGGCTCTTCGGCGATTCTCTGGTTCTTCTGGGTCAAGGCCTCGTTCATCGCGACGTTGAACGGAAGCTGCACGAACCTGAAGCCGTGCTCCTCTCCCCCGACGCCCCTCGCCGCCTCCACCACGTCCTCCAGGTTCACGCGCTCGGCCTCCCCTTCCCTGACCCTGAAGCACGACCAAGAGGCCATCCCGTAGTAGAGGATGCGCCCCCTCCTCCTCTCTTCTTCGTAAAGGGCGAAGACCTCCGAGAGCTTCTCCATGAACCGCCCGTATCCGATTTCCGGCAGCCAAGACTCCGCCGCGTTGTGCAGGTAGAGCACATCGACGCATCCTAGGCCCAGGTTCGCCAGGCTTCTCCTCAGCTGCTCACGCAGGAAAGGGAGCGCCATGGAGTGGGCCTCTCCGGCTATCTCCTTCTTCCTGAGCTTCCCGGGCTTGATGAACTCGTCCTGGATGTAGGTCCAAAAGTCCGTGGACAGCTCACCGTCTGAGCTCAGATATCCGTTCTTTGTGCAGACAAGGAGCGCCTCCCGCCCTCCCTCCATCCCTTCTTCGCCTGCCAGGCGGGTCAAGGCCCTGCCGACCGACCTCTCGGCCCTCTGGAGCCTATAGTTGATTGCCGTGTCGATCACGTTGACCGCGCCTGAGGAGACCGACTGCGACACTGCCTCCTCGACAAGCTCGTCGGTCTCGGCGTCCAGGCCGCCGAGGTAGGTCCCGATGCCAAGGGAAGACAGCCTGAGGCCGCAGAACTCCCTGAAGTGGTCGCGGTTGACCCCCTTTTTGCCGACAGCCCATGCGGCAAACTTCGAGGTCCCTTCCCTCGTGGCGTGCCCGGCTAGCATGATTTTTCCTGAGGCGCGCTCGATTAAAACATTCATTTGGGCACCCCACGAAGCCAAGGAGAGAATGCCTTGAGGCCGTCACAATCGAAGACTCGGGGGCTCATCTCGCCGCGGGTGAAGCTCTTCACGGACTCCGTGATTCGGGAGATGACCCGACTGGCTGCCGTCCACGGGGCAATAAACATGGCGCAGGGATACCCCGACTTCCCTGCGCCCTCGGCACTCAAAGCGGCAGCAGCCCGCGCCGTGAAGGAAGACTACAACCAGTACGAGATAACCTGGGGGTCGTCGGAACTCAGGGCGGCGATAGCGGAGAAGGCGCGGCGCTTCAACCGCATCCAGGCAACGGGCGAGGACAACGTCACGGTCACCTGCGGCGCGACGGAAGCGATGGTGGCGACCATGCTCGCGCTGACCGACTCGACCGACGAGGTGATCGTCCCCGAGCCGTTCTACGAGTGCTACCTTCCGTCGGCGATAATCTCGGGAGCGAAGGTGCGTCACGTCCGGCTCGCGGGACCCGGCTTCAAGTTCGACGAGGAAGAGCTGAAGCGCGCGTTCTCAGGCCGGGGCGGCCCCAAGCCCAAGGCGATCATAATCAACACGCCCAACAATCCCACCGGTAGGGTCCTCTCGAGGAGCGAGCTGGGGTTGCTCGCGGACCTCTGCGCAGACCACGGAGTCCTCGCGATAACCGACGAGATCTACGAGCAGATAGTGTACGACGGGGCGAAGCACGTGAGCCTGGCCTCCATCGGGGACATGGCAGACACGACGGTAACCATCTCAGGGGCCTCCAAGACCTACAGCGTGACTGGGTGGAGGATAGGCTACACAGTAGCGGAGAAGGGGCTCACCGAGGCAATAAGGAAGGTGCACGACTTCCTGACGGTCTGCGCTCCGTCGCCCCTCCAGAGGGCAGCGCTCACGGCCTACAGCCTGGACGGATCATACTACTCGAACCTCACGAGGAGCTATACGAGGAAGCGCGACTATCTCATGAAGTCCCTCGGGGCGATGGGGTTCGATTGTCTAGAGCCGCAAGGGGCATACTACATCCTAGCGGACTTCAGCGGTATCTGGAAGGGCGATGACGTCGGCTTCGCGGAGCACATGGTCAAGGACGGCGGCGTGGCGACGGTCCCCGCCTCCAGCTTCTTCTCGACGCCCGGCCTAGGCAAGAAGCAGGTCAGGCTAGCCTTCCCCAAGCAGGACAAGACGCTTAGGGAGGCCGTCGAGAGGATGCGCAAGAGAGTGGGCTGAACGGCATCGAAGCGCGCTCTGTATTCCCAGCTCGTGAGGTACTACGACAGGGTATACTGGTGGAAGGACTACGACCAAGAGGTGGACTTCCTGGTCAAGGCCTTCAGGAGGTGCGGTATCAGAGGCAAGCGCGTCCTGGAAGTCGCGTGCGGGACGGGCAGCCATTCGAAGATCCTCGTCGAGAGGGGCTACGAGGTCACCGGCGTAGACATCAGCGACGACATGCTGAGAGTCGCCCGAAGCAAAGTAAAGGGGCATGCGACGTTCCTCCAGGGTGACATGAGGAACCTCGACGCCGCGGTCGACGAGAAGTATGACGCAGCAATCTGCCTCTTCAGCTCGATCTCCTACAACCTGACCATGCTAGACCTGAGGCGCACGATTCAGGGGCTGTACGACCACCTTGCGGAGCCGGGCGTCGTGGTCTTCGACACCCACTTCACGAAGAAGGGGTTCGTGGACGGCCACAGGGGCGAGGACGTCTTCGACGACGGAAGGGTCATGGGCGCGAGGCTCAGCGTCTCGAAGCGCGAGGGGGATGTAGGGGAGTTGTCCTTCTCCTACCTGATCAAGGACGGCGCCAAGACCATCGTCCTGAGAGACGACGTCCACAGGCTCGGGCTCTTCGACCACGAGGACTTTCTCCGGACCATGCAGGAAGTCGGCTTCGTCAGGACAGGAGCTTACCTGGATTGGTCCTTCAAGAAGGCCAAAGAAGAGAACCAATTCCGGGACGTCGTGTTCGTCGGGTGCAGACCAGGCACCGGCTCAGTTTGAGAGATTGGCGGGCCCGGCAAGATTTGAACTCGCGACCCCTGGCTGTCTTCCATCGTTGGATAGAAGGCCAGTGCTCTGTCCGTACTGAGCTACGGGCCCGCAAGTAAAGCGCATCGGACATTCAACATAAGTGTTTATGGGAAAATGCCAAGCCCACCAGCGCAGCGCATCCGCATTCTTGCATGAATTAATGATAGACACATCGATTATTGCAAGTCTCGTATCATTAAGCCATAGAAGACCCAATTCTTTATTTCAAAGGTTTTTAATGAGTTCAAGGAGCAAAAACCAGCGTGCTAGCGCCCCAGGGACGGCTCTTCGGAACCAACGGCGTCCGGTTCATCCCCGGGGTGACCGGTGACATGAGCTTCGCGCTCAAGCTGGCGGAGAGCATAGGGACGTACTTCTCCGAAGGCGAAATCCTCGTGGGAAGGGACGGCCGCCTCACCGGCCAGATGATGTTCTACTCCGTGACCGCCGGGCTGATGAGCTCGGGGAGGAACATCGCCGAAGCCGACATGGTCCCCACGCCCGCGCTCCAGTTCTCGACGAAGGCGCTGGGATACAGAGGCTCGGTCATGATAACCGCGTCGCACAACCCGTCTCAATACAACGGCGTGAAGGTGATGGGACCGGACGGCGTGGAGGTCTCAAGGCTTGACGAGCAGAGAATAGAGAAGATCTTCCACGACGGGTCGGCTAACAAAGCCAACTGGAAGGACGTCGGGACCGCCAGGCCGGAGCCCTCAGTCATCAGGACGTACCTGAACGGCATAATCTCCAAGGTCAACGCGAAGCTGATTGCGGAGAGGAGGCTCAAGGTGGTCGTCGACCCCGGGAACGGAGCGCAGTCGCTCGCAGCCCCCTACCTGCTGGAGGCGCTCGGCTGCAAGGTGATAACGGTCAACTCGATAATCGACGGGAGCTTCCCCGGGAGAGGGCCTGAGCCTACCCCGGAGAACCTTAGGGACCTCGTCGTGGCGGTTCGCGCCTCGAACGCCGACCTCGGCGTTGCCTACGACGGGGATGGGGACCGCTCCATCTTCTGCGACGAGGGAGGGAACCTGTACTGGGGCGACCAGAGCGGCTCGCTCATAGCAGACTATCTCCTCGAAAGGAACCCCAATTCCACGGTCGTCACTCCTGTCAGCTCGTCACAGATCATAGAGGCCGTGGCGAAGAGGCGCGGGGCCAAGGTCATCTGGACGAGGGTCGGCAGCGTCGACGTGTCAAGGACCATCATGGAGAGGAAGGCGCTGATGGGCTTCGAGGAGAACGGCGGCGGCTTCTTCCCTTCGCACGTCCCCACGCGGGACGGAGGCATGACCACTGCGATGATGCTGGAAGTCATTGCGACCCGGGCGGCGCCTCTCTCGAGGCTCATGGCTGCCGCGTTCCCGAGGTTCTTCCAGGCCAAGACGAAGGTCCCGATCGACCCGAGCAGAGTCAGGGAGATAATGAAGACGATCGAGCGCCATGGCGACGGCAAGGTGGAGAAGGTGGACGGCCTGAAGATCTGGCTAGACGAGAAGACGTGGGCGCTCATCCGACCCAGCGGCACGGAGCCCATCGTGAGGGTCTTCGTTGAGTCAGATACGAAGGAGAAGGCCGACTCGACCTCGAAGAAGTTCGTGAAGGCCATCAAGGCGGCCTAGCCGCGCCAGCTAGGGCTTGCTCCTGAGGTGGACCCACCCGTCCCTCCGCACCTTCCTCCCGTCAGGGAACTCGACGCCCTTGAGGACATCTGGCGAGACCGTCTCGCCTATCACGCGCAGCTCGCACCCCATGGAGCGGGCCTTCCCCTTCGCCTCCCGGATGCGGCCCTTCCCGACAGTCCCGACTATTTCATACTCCTCCCCGCCGTAAAGCGCCAGCTCCTCAGCTGAGTACGAGTTGAGCGACGCGAACTCCTCGAGGCCCTTCTCGTAGGGGACTTCGGTCAGCCTCACTCCCACCCCGCTCATCTCTGATATCGTGTGGAGCGATATCGCTAGGCCGTCGCTAGAGTCAATCGAGGAAGAGAGATACCTCGAGATGGCGAGCCCCAAGTCCAGGCGGGGGCGGGGCGCGAAGACCGAGGAGATGGCCTCCTTCCTGAAGCGCGGCCCTGCCTTCGCCCCCTCCATGAGGATTTTCAGGCCTGCGCTGGTCCGGCCGAAGGTCCCGGTGGTCACGACGTATTCGCCCGGGCGTGCCCCCTTTCTCCTCACTATCTCCTTGGCGAAGCCCACCATCACGCAGTCGATTATCAGGTCGTCGGCCTCGCTCGTGTCTCCCCCCACTAGCCTCACCCCCCACTCGCGCGAGGCCTCCACCAGGCCTGACGCCAGCTCCACCACCCTGCCTTCGGAGGTCCCCTTCGGAATCCCTACCGAGACCATGAACGCCGTCGGTCGCGCGCCCTTGGCCGCAAAGTCGGATACACACATCCCGACTGCCTTCCTCGAGGCCATCTTCCACGACATTCCCGGCGGGACGTCGGTCCTCGCGACGAGCATGTCGCACTTCAGGACCACGCACTCGCCCGCCCTCCCCGGAGGGACCAGAGCTACATCGTCGCCTATCGGCGCGTAGCCCTCGGGAAGAGGGCCGAACCGCTTCGTGATCAGCCTGATGACGTCGTACTCGTCGAGCATCGCTCAGGCACCGGCACGCCTGACCTTGAGAGCGTATGAGTGCGCTAGCTGCTCAGCCTCTTTCATGCTGGGCGCCTCGGCGGAGACCCGGACGCCGTCCTCCGTGTTCGAGACGCGTATCAGCACCCAGGAGGAGTCGGAGGTCTTGATCTTGAGCCCGTCGAGCGCGTCCGCCCCGGAGTTCTCCTTCTGCAGCCTCCTCACCGCTTCCAAGCCCTTCTTCCGCGGCATCCCCATCTTCTCGCGGGCGATGTGGTACGACCTCACCTGGCGGTAGACCTTCGTCCCCTTCCGCTTCAGCGCCCCGACTATCAAGGCCGCGGCCACAAGAGAATCCCTGCAGTTGTTGAAGCTGGCATCGATTACCCCGCCGCTGCTCCCCTCGCCCCCGAGCCTCACCCCCTTCTGGGCCATCAGCCCCACGACGTTGCCCTCCCCGACCTTGGCCCTGAAGACCTGGCCTCCTGACTCCTTGACGACCTCGTCGATGGCCTGGGTCGTGTCAACCGAGACGACGACGTCCTGCTGGCCCGTCTCCTGGAGGGCCTCCTTGATCGCCAAGGTGAGCATGTAGTCCCCCGTCCGCGCCTTCCCTTCGCTGTCCACCAGGGCCAGCCTGTCCCCGTCGCAGTCGAACGCAAAGCCGACGTCCGCGCCCTCCGTCTTCACCGCCTTGCAGAGCACCTCGAGCGGGTCGTTCGTCGGGTCGATCGTACGGGAGAATATCCCCCGCGTGTCCCCGATGGTCGACACCTCGCACCCCAGCGCACGCAGAATCTCCGGGGCGTGCCCGATCGCGGCGCCGCCGTTGAGGTCGAGGACAACCTTTACTCCCAGCGCCGAGCCCTCCCCGGCCATCTCCACCAGTTCCTTGTTGTAGGAGATGCCTCCAGCACGCGTCAGCCTTCCCGGGGAGGGATGTCCGTCCCCCTTCGCCCCCTTCCGCAGTATCTCGTCGAACTCGGCCTGGTTGATTCCGCGGCCGTTGACCACGAACTTCAGGCCGTTCCACTCCGGCTCGTTGTGCGAAGCCGTCACTATCACCGCCGACCTCTCCTTCCTCCTGCTCTCTCGGAAGATGGCCGGCGTAGATATGACCCCATAGTCGACCACGTCGGCGCCCGTCCCGAGGATGGCGCTGGTCACGACGCGAGAGGCGACCGGGCCGGTCGCGCGCGTGTCCCTGCCGACGAGGAGCTCGCCCGGCCCGAGCAGGCGGACGAACCTCCGGGTGTACTCGGCCATGTCCTCAGGAAGGAGGTCGGAGTTGAAGACTCCGCGGATGCCGCTGGTCGACGTGACCGTCAAGGAATCATCGACCGTCCTTTGATGATGGCGTAGGTGGAATTCCGTGAGACAGTCGCCTACTCATCGGGAATGGTTGCGGTATCTGTGCTTAAAGCGCTTTGTGTAACTTATGCGTCAACAGAAGTTGAGTTCCCGCCTTTTGATTCCGCAACAGCCTTCTTGGTATTCAGATGGCTCCGAAGATATTCAAGGCGAAGCGAAGCGTCAGCCTGGGCGAGTACAAGTTCACCCAGATATTCATAGGCGCCGAGAACTCGCCCACTCTGCTCAGGCTCTTCGGTTCCCAAAGGAGCATGTCGAAGATAGTCAGGCACCTGAAGGTCAGCATCGTCGATTCCGACTGGGGGATATGGCTCGACCACAACACGGGGGCCGTCTGCGTGGGCTCAAAATACCTCTCAACCGCCAAGATAAACTGCCTCTACCTGGACGTGATACACGTGCTCGTCCACGTCAAGCAGTTCCTCGACGGCAAGGACCTCTTCGACCAGACATTCGAGTACGTCGACCGTCCCACTGAGATTGAGGCATACCGGTACACGGTCGACGAGGCCAAGCGGCTGCAGATGACCGAGGACGAGATTCTCCGCTATCTGCGCGTGGAGGCCGTGGACGACTCAGAGCTCGGACGGCTCATAGAGAAGATAGGCGTAAGGCCTCGCCGATAGACCACCGCGTCTCGAAGCCTTAAGAAAGGCTCCACCGAAAGAAGCACCTTCGCATGAAATACGTCGAGGGAGCGAAGAAGGTGTTCATGGACACCGGCACCCGCTTTCCTCGGAAGATAATCTGGTCGGTCGCCCTGATAAAGCGCGAGGCGGCCGAGGCGAACGCCTCTCTAGGTTTGCTGGACCCCAGGGTCGCCTCGGCGATAGCGCAAGCCTCTGACGAGGTCATGAAGGGGAGGCACGACTCTAAGGTCACCGTGGACGTCTTCCAGACAGGCTCGGGCACGGGGCTCAACATGAACCTCAACGAGCTAATCGCGGAGAGGGCCGGCGAGCTTCTGGGGAAGAAGGTCCACGCCAACGACCACGTCAATATGGGGCAGTCGTCGAACGACGTCGGGCCTTCGGCGATCAGGATCGCCGCCGTAGCCCTCTGCAGCGCAGAGCTCGTGCCATCGATTGAAAGGGCGTCGAAGAGCCTCACAGCGCTCTCGAAGCGCACATCCACGGTCTACAAGGCGGGAAGGACCCACCTTAGGGACGCTCTGCCGGTCACGATGGGACAGGAGTTCGCCGCATACGCGGACGCCTTCGACCACGACCTTCAGCTCCTCAAGGCCGTCCTGGCGTACGCGAAGGAGCTCCCGATGGGCGGGACAGCAGTCGGGACAGGGGTGAGCGCGGACCCAGCGTTCGGGGCTGCCGTTATTCGCGGAATCAACGTGTCGACCAAGCTGGGCTTCTCCGAGGCGAGGAGCAGGTTCCGGGCCATGAGGCTCCTCTCCGACCTGATCGCGCTCAGCTCGATACTGAACTTGGCCGCGCTGGACGTCTACCGGCTCTGCCAAGACATCAGGCTCATGTTCTCCGGGCCTGTCACAGGTCTCGGCGAGATAGAGATACGCACGCAGGAAGAGGTCGCGGGGAGCAGCATCATGCCCGGGAAGACGAACCCGATCACGGTGGAGGCGGCGATGCTCGTCTCAGCCCAGGTCATGGGGCTCGACCGGGCGAACCAGGTCGCCGGGATGCTGGGCGAGTTCGAGCTCAGCATGGGGGTGCCCCTGGTCGGCTACAACGTGGCCACTCAGATCGCCCTTCTCACAGAGGCCCTCAGGAAGCTGTCCGATGTGGTCCTAGACCACGTCGTCCCGAACGTGAAGAGGAACAGGGCGTACGCGGAAGCCAGCCCAGCGCTGGTCACGGCGATAAGCCCGTCGATTGGCTACGACAAGGCGGCCAAGGTGGGAAAGAAGCTCGCGCGCGGGCTCTCGGTGAGGGACGGGCTGAAGCAGCTCGGGTACACCGACAGGGAGGTGGACAAGATCCTAGACCTCCGGAAGCTCGTCGACCCGTCAACCCGAAAGTAGGTGTCGCGCAGGTTGAGCAGCGAAGCCACCATCGCCTCCGTCGCCAGAGAGTTCAAGGCCCAACCGTCGCTGCTTCGCTCCTTTCGGAGTTCGGCGCTCTGGGCGGAGCTGGGGGAAAGAGGTGACCCGATTTTCGTCGGAGCGGGGGACTCCTACGCAGCCTCGCTGTGCGCGTCATTCCTCGCCGGGCCGCGGGTCCTTGCGCTCGACCCGTACTCGCTGACCGAGTCGATCAGCTGGGCGAGGGGAAGGCCTGTGTACATCGTCTCGGTCTCGGGCGAGACCAGGTCCAACATCGAGCTCGCCCGCGCGCTGAAGGGGGTCGCGACTCTAACGGTCGCCATCACCTGCAACCCGGAGAGCCGCTTGGCCGCGGTGGCCGACAGCGTCGTAGAGCTCCCCTTCAAACCGCGTGGCAAGTCCCCCGGCGTGGCCACCTTCACGCTGGCGCTCGGCGCCGTGCTCAAGGTCTGCGGGCTCGAATCCGGCTGCGACTTCGAGAAGGTGCTCGCGCGCGCCACAACGGTGGCCAAGAGGATTCGCATCGCGAGCGGACGCAACCTCACTCACTTCGCGGGGAACAATGAGGCGTACGCCGCAGCGGTGTACGGGGTGGCGAAAATCTACGAGATTCTTGGGGGGAGGGCCCAGGCGTCCCTCCTCGAGGAGTTCAGCCACATGCCGCTCTTCTCACTCTCGGACTCCGACTGCGTCAACATCGTCGAGTCTCCAACCGGGCGGAAAGGTGGCCAGCTGCAGGAGAGGCTCACAGAGGGCGGCTACTCGTCCTCGCTCATACGCCTCGAGGGCGACCCCGTCGAGAGGCTCTATCTCCTCGTATTCTCCATGCAAAGGGCCGTAATCGACGCAGCGAGAATGGAAGGGCTGAAGAGCCCATACTTCCTGGGCGCGAAGAAGAAGATGAGGATCAGCGACGAGATGATTTACTAGTGACTGGCGCCGCTTCCGCAGCCGCAGCCCTGTCCTTGGACGTTCGGATTCTCGATCTTGAAGCCCTGCCTCTGCATCGTGTCGACGAAGTCGATTTTCGAGCCCCTCAGGATGTCAGCGTTGTTCTTGTCTGTGACGATCTTGAAGTCGTCAACCTCTTCGACAACGTCGTTCCCTCTCGGCTTGTCGGCCAACTGCATCCCGTAGCTGTAGCCGCCGCTGCATGCGCATCCACCGGAAGCGTAAACGTCAATCCTGAGGTAAGAGCCGTCCTGGGCCTGCTCCTTCAATGCCTCGGAGAGCTTCTCCTTTGCGAGAGGCGTGAACTTCACTATAGGCATCATCTTCTGCATATTAGGCTGGGAATAACGTAGGTCATATTTAGCTATTCGGATTCTCTCCCCACATCGGCCTCGCGCCGCCTGCCCGACCTCCAAAACAAGAACGACAGGAGGTACAACGCGACCATCGCCGCCGTGATAACCAATGCGACGGTCGCGAGAATCCCGGAGTTCGGGCCGCGGCCGAAGACTATGGGGATTGGCCCAATCAGGATGAACCCGCCGCCGGAGCTGGAACCGCCAGACCCGGTAAGGGTCCCTAGGGCGACCACCAGGAACCCCACGAAGATGATGGCGACCCCCACCGATGCCAGCCTGGGGTTCACCGGCCGATCAAGACCCCTGAAAAGAGCACGACCACGACCAACACGATGGCCAGGACCATCGCTATGCTGGCCCACTTCGCGTCCGACCCGAAGACTATGGGGATCGGGCCGACCATTACGACGCCTCCGCCTCTCACCTCGGTCCGCCTCCCCCCTTTCTCGGACGACTTGTCCGACATGACCGTCGCCAGGAAGACGACTAGGAATCCCACGAGGATTATCCCTATCCCTACGAAGACAAGGTCGAACATCCGGCCTTGTTCCCACCGGCGGTTTCATATATAGCGTCGGCGGCTCTTTGAACTAGGCCCGATTGGCAGAGTACAGGTATTGCGAGAAGTGCATGATGAGGACGGAGCACGAGGCGGTCGTGGACGGCCGAGACTACAACCCCCGGGGCAGGGGCCTCTACAAGTGCAAGAAGTGCGGGAGGGTAAAGTCCATGAGGCATCTCCGCCCGAGCTCAGAGATCGGGTATTGACGCCCCAGCTCAGGAATATTCTGACCTGTCGACGACGTTCTTCAGCGGCCGGCCCTCGAAGTACCTCGTCAGGTTCTCGACGACCCCCTTCCCGACCCTTCCGGTGATTATCGCGCTAGGCCCGGAGCAGTGCGGTGTCCCGATGAAGTTCTCAAGCTCCAGGAACGGCAGGTCGGGAGAGAAGGTCTCCACGCCCCGCTTGTCCGGCCACCACACGTCGGTCGCGTAGACGAACCCGGGGTTCTTCACGAGGTAATCGTAGATCGCCTCCTTCTGGACGACCTCCCCGCGAGCGACGTTCACGATTATTGAGCCAGGTCTCATCGCGCCGAGCTCTTCCTTCCATATCATTCCCCTGGTGGCGTTCGTGAGAGGCACCGCAAGGACGACAACGTCCGATTCGCGTAGAAGCCTCATCAGCCCGGCTTTGCCCCTGAGCGACTTCACCCCTCTGTCGCTGACGGGGTGCCTCCCAAACGCCAAGATCTTCATCCCGAAAGGCTTGGCCATCGTGCCGGTCGACCTGCCTATCCCGCCATACCCGACGATTCCCAGCGTCTTTCCCCTGAAGAAGGCCACCTGCCGCCCGAGGTCGTCGAGCCTCTGGTGCGCGAAGGCGCCCGCCCTCAGCTGGCGGTCGAACTTGACTATGCTCTTCCCGGCCGCGAGCTCAGACCGACGGCGAACTCGGCCACCTCGTCAGAATAACTCCCTGCGTTGCTGCAGACCACCACCTTCTCGTCCAGCAGGTCGAAGCGGATGCCGTTCACCCCCGCGTTTCCGGCTTGGTAGAGGCGCAGGTTCTTCATCGTGGATGCCTTCACCTTGTCCAGGGCCTTCGGCCACCCGTGGGAGTAGACGCAGTCGATTAGGGGGAGCACCCGCGCCTGCTCCTCCTCGTCCATGTCTTCCAGCCAATAGATGTCGGCGTAGCGCTTGAGGGGCTCGAACTCCTCCCGACGGTTCGCGGTCTGCGCCACGAGGAGCCTGGAGCGGTTCTTCCTCATCTGGAACCCTTTTAGGTGCAGCGTATTCAAACGATTCGTACAGGGTCGGAGTCGTGAAGCGGGCGAGCAGGGTCAACACGAGGCTCGCCTCTTCTCTCCTTGTGCTCGTCGCCGTCCTGTCTGCGCTCCTGCTGGTCTACTCAAGCGCCTCGAGCAACCTCGTGGTCCAGGCGATTACGATGCTCGCCTCCATGGGGCTCATCTTCTACGCGAGCCACCCTCTCGGCCACTTCTTCGTGGCGAGAGCCTACGGCGTCAGCACAGAGTACTTCTTCGTGGGGCGGAGCGACTTCCGGAAGCTCAAGCTGAAGCCCATGAGCCTCGTCGGCGGCCTCACGCC
>Ga0209415_10011080_pt1 | contig 15240 bp, 16 predicted proteins | sample PeaSoiSIISIP2007_FD_187696 | JGI IMG/M metagenome (GOLD analysis project Ga0209415, IMG submission 187696) | Peat soil microbial communities from Weissenstadt, Germany - SII-SIP-2007 (SPAdes) (version 2) | ecosystem: Environmental > Terrestrial > Soil > Wetlands > Peat | place: Germany... | reverse complement strand
CAGCCGCCAGCGCGCATCTGACTATTTCCGATCGGGCGGAGTCGTCTACCATCGGCGCACTCTCTATCGGACGGATGATCTGCATGACGCCGAGCGAGCAGCCCGATTCCGCCATGATGGCGCCCATCGAACGGGTTGCCGCGTTCATCACCTCCGGCGGCGTCGGCTCGGCCGTAGAGGTGTTCGCCGGCAGCGACGTGACCATCCTCGAGAATTTCGCCCCCTACCTGTTCACCGGCGATACGGCCGTCGAGACGTGGACGCTCGGGATGCAGGCCCACCTGAGCGGTCTGACGGGGCTGCGTCACCAATTTGGCCAGCCGCACAACTTCAGCCGCGCCGGCGACCGGGTGTTTCTGTCACTGCCGACGCAATGGTCCGGCTTCATTGGCGGCAGGGCCTTCACCGAGAGAGGCGGTTGGTGCTTCGTCCTGACGAAGCAGGCTCACGAATGGCGCATTCGCAACTACGGATGGGCCGTCACCGAGTTGTCGGTGGAGCCCCTCGCCCCGGCATGACCAAAACGTAACGCACGCGGCCGACGTCTCCCATTGCCCCACCGCCCTATCGCAGCTACTTTGCAATACAAAGCGAGGGCGAGCATGCAGGATCTGAACAGGGCCTTGGCGGAGATCGGCGCGATACGCAGCCAGCTGGCGCGGGGCGAGCGGTTCCACGGGCTAGGGCCGACCGCGTTCGCGGCGACCGGCGTGCTGGCGATGCTGATGGCGATCGGCCAGGCGCACTGGATGAGCCCGCCCAGTGTGACCGGGTTCCTGACGCTCTGGATCGCCGTCGCCGCGATCTCTGCGGCCGTGATCGGGGTCGAGATGATCGACCGCTCGCGGCGGATGCATTCGCAGCTGGCCGACGAGATGATCGTCGCGGCGGTGGTGCAGTTCCTGCCGGCGGGCGGCGCCGGCGTGCTGCTGACCGCCGTACTGTGGTGGTTCGCGCCCAAAGAGCTGTGGATGGCGCCAGGGCTCTGGCAGATCACCTTCGGGCTCGGGGTGTTCGCCTCGTGCCGCTTTCTGCCGCGCGGGCTGCTGTTCGTCGGCGGCTGGTATGTCGCCAGCGGCCTCGCCTGCCTCGCCTATGCCCAAGGAGGGCACGCGTTCTCGCCCTGGACCATGGGCGCGGCGTTCGGCGTCGGTCAGATGCTGGTGGCGGCGGTGCTGCGGTTCTCGGAGGCCAGTGATGACTGATCCAGCCCCGTTCGCCTACGAGGGCCTCGACCGGGTGATCCACGAGCGGGCGCGGCTCGGCATCCTGACGTCGCTGGCGGCCAACCCCAAGGGCCTGGTGTTCGGCGACCTGCGCCGGCTGTGCGGCCTCACCGACGGCAACCTCAGCCGCCACCTGACGGTGCTGCAGGAGACCGGCCTGGTGCAGGTGACCAAGGGCTTCGAGCGCAACCGCCCGCAGACGGTGTGCCGGATCACGCCGGAGGGCCGCACGCGGTTCCTGGAATACCTCGAGGTGCTCGACCGGGTGGTCCGCGACGCCGCCGCGGCAGCCAAGACGCAGCCGAACGAAAGCCCCCTGCCCGGCCTGGCCCCTGCCTGACCCCTTTTTTGGAAGGATACTTTCCAGTGCAAAGTACTTGGCGGACGCCAAACCCGCTGCATGTGGCGATCATCATGGACGGCAACGGCCGCTGGGGCGTGCGCCGCGGTCTGACGCGCACCGACGGACACGAGGCCGGCGCGGACGCGGTGCGGCGCACAGTGGAGGCCGCGCCGGACCTCGGCGTGACGACCTTGACCCTGTTCGCTTTCGCCGCCGCCAACTGGCAGCGGCCGGCGGGCGAGGTCGAGGCGCTGATGACGCTGTTCCGGTCCTATTTGGAGACCGACGCGCCGCGCCTGATCGACGGCGGCGCCCGACTCTCGATGATCGGGCGGCGCGACCGATTGCCGGCCGATCTGGCGGCGGCCGTGAGTGAGATCGAGGCCGCAACAATGTTAAATGATCGCCTCAACCTGCGGATCGCACTCGATTATTCCTCCCGCGAGGCGATTGCGCGCGCCGCCATCCACCTAGGGCCTGCCGCCTCACTCGACGACCTCGACCGGCTGATCACGGGCGATCCGCAAATCGGCCCGGTAGACCTGCTGATCCGCACCGGCGGTGAACAGCGCCTCTCCGACTTCATGCTCTGGGAGTGCGCCTTCGCCGAACTCTGGTTTACCCGCCGCATGTGGCCGGAGTTCAATGGCGTGGACCTGGCCGAGGCGATCGCCGATTTCCGGCGACGGACGCGGACGTTCGGCGCGGTGGTCGAGGGGCCGCGCCTGCAGGTAGCGGGATAGCGCGTCAGGCCAAGCGAGGCTATCTCGCACTTCCGTTGAGAGCGTGCTCAATCGCGCAGTCTAAGGGAGAACCGCGGAGATCGCGGAGATACGCGGAGCTACCGTGGGCTGCATCGCAAACGGCGCGTAAGCTCGTCGGGTCTTGTTGGCCTGTCGGCCAGCGAACCGCCGACCTGCGTGATGCTCGCTTGCTCCGCGTATCTCCGCGATCTCCGCGGTTCATTCTTTTGCGGTGAGCCCCGCAGCGCTGAGACCGCCGGTTAGATTAGACCCGCAGCACCGTCGTCTCGACGACCGGGCGGCGTTCCCAGATGCGGTAGGCGGCTTTCTTCAGCGCCCGCGACAGCGCCTGCTCCACGGTCTGGTCGTCTTCGCGGTCGGGGCCGGAGAGCCGCTTCAGCGCCGTCTCGGCTTCGGCGGCGAGGTCGTCGAGGGCTTCGTCGAGGTCGTAGTCTTCGTCGCCAGGCAGGCCGAGCGCGCGGACCTGGGGGCCAGAGGCGATGCGGCCGCGGCTGTCCAGCGCCACCGCGACAGTGAGCACGCCATTGAAGGATGCGTGACGACGCTCGCGCAGCGCCTCGCCGTTCTCGGGCGTGACCATGCCGCCGTCGACATAGAGCCGGCCGGCGGGCACCTCGTCGATGATAGTAGCGCGGCCGGGGGCGAGGCGGACCATGTCGCCGTTGCGCGGCGCGACCTGCTCGGCGACCTGCAGGTCGCGGGCGAGATTGACGTGTTCCAGCAGGTGGCGGCGCTCGCCGTGGGTCGGCACCGCGATCTTGGGCCTGGCCCACTGGTACATCTGCTTCAGCTCGTCGCGGCAGGGGTGGCCGCTGACGTGCAGGCCGGGGTGGTCGCGCTCGGTGAACAGCCGCACGCCGCGGTCGGCCAGCTTGTTCTGCATGTTGCGGATCGGGATCTCGTTGCCGGGTATGATCCGCGAGGAGAACACGCAGCTGTCGCCCTGCCCGAGGCTCAGGTGCGGATGCGTGCCGTCCGCGACGCGGGCCAGGGCCGCGCGCACCTCGCCCTGGCTGCCGGTGCAGAGGTACAGCACCTTGTCGGCGGGGAAGTGTCGGGCGTCGACGTCGGTTATGAACGGCTGGGTGTTCGCCAGCAGCCCGACCGAGCGGGCGGCGGCGGACATACGGATCATCGAGCGGCCGACCAGGCAGACGCGGCGGTCGTTGGCCTCGGCGGCGCGGATGATCGAGTCCATCCGCGCGACGTTGGAGGCGAAACAGGCGGCGGCGACCTTGCCCTTCAGCGTGCCGATCAGCTTGCCCAGCACCTCGCGCACGGTGGCCTCGGAGCCCGCCTCGCCATCGACGAAGACGTTCGTCGAGTCGCAGACCATGGCGAGGATGCCCTCGTCGCCGAGCTTGCGGATCGCGTCCTGGTCGGTGACGCCGCCGGTCAGCGGGTCGGGGTCGATCTTCCAGTCGCCGGTGTGCAGTATGGTGCCGAGCGGGGTCTTGATCGCCAAGCCATTGGGCTCGGGGATCGAGTGCGTGAGCGTGATCAGCGTCAGCTCGAACGGGCCCAGCTTGATCGTGCCCGAGAGCGGCACTTCGGTGATGCGGGCGTCGTCCAGCAGGCCCTTCTCGCGCAGCTTTTCGCGCAGCAGGAAGGCGGTGAACGGCGTGGCGTAGAGGGGCGCCTTCAGACGCGGCCAGAGCCAGCCCACGGCGCCGATGTGGTCCTCGTGGGCGTGAGTCAGCACGATGCCGAGGATGTCCTTGGCGTGCTCCTCGATAAAGCTGGGGTCCGGCAAGATGATCTCGACGCCGGGCGTGGTCTGGTCGCCGAAGGTGACGCCGAGGTCGACCACGATCCACTTGCGGGCGTGGGGCGGGCCGAAACCGTAGAGGTTGAAGTTCATGCCGATCTCGTTCGACCCGCCGAGCGGCAGGAAGACGAGTTCATCGTTGGGGGAGGCTAGATTGGGGGAAGCTGTCATCCAGCCGCCAGATGGGTGTTGCGGCGGTGGATTTCGAGCAGGCCGCGGATGGTGAGGTCGTGGTCGAAGTGGTCGATCGCGGTGGTGGCGCTCTCGAACAGCGAGGCGATGCCGCCGGTGCCGATCACTGTGAGGGGTTTGCCCCACTCGGCCTTGATGCGCGCGACCAGCCCCTCGATCATGCCGATGTAGCCCCAGAACACGCCGGACTGCATCGCGCCCACGGTGTCGACGCCGACGACGCGGTTGCCGGCCGGGCGGCGGATGGCGACTCGGGGCAGCTGGGCGGCTGCGTCGTGCAGCGCCTGCATCGAGAGATTGATGCCGGGCGCGATCACCCCGCCCTCGAACGCGCCGTCGCCGCTGATGACGTCGAAGGTGGTGGCGGTGCCGCTGTCGATCACCAAGAGGTCGCCGGCGTAAGCGACGTGGGCGCCGATGGCGTTGACCAGGCGATCGGCGCCGGCCTCTGAGGGCTTCAGGATGCGAACCTCGATGCCGAGATCGGCGTTCTCGCCGATCACCAGCGGTTCGACGTGCAGATAGCGGCGCGAGAGGTTGCGCAGGTTGAACAGCGACTGCGGCACCACGCTGGAAATGATGCAGGCGTCGAGTTGGCCCAGGTTGAGCCCGCTCATCGCCAGCAATTGGACCAGCCAGACCGCGTATTCGTCGGCGGTGCGGCTCGACTCGGTCGCCGCGCGCCACTGGGCGATCCAGGCCTGGCCGTCGTGCACCGCGAAAAGGGTATTGGTGTTCCCCTGCTCGATCGCCAGCAGCATTAGGCGCCTCCGTTGGCGGGCGAACCAAAAGGATTGGCCACGGAAAACACGGAAAACACGGAAATGCAGATCACAGAACGAGCCTTTCCACGCGCGCCTTTGGCGCGCATCCGAAGTTCACGAGCAAGCCCACATGCAGCCCGGTCGCCTTCAGATAGTTGAGTGTTTGCGCCCGATGCTCGGGCGCAAGTTCGCGCACCACCTTCAGCTCGACAATGATGCTGTCGAAGCAGACGAAGTCCGGCCTATAGGACTGAGCCAGCAGCATCCCTTTGTAGGTGATCCCAAGCGCCGGCGAGGCGACAAATGGGATGTCCTGCTCCTGGAACTCCAGCGCGAGCGCCTCCTGGTAAACCGCCTCCAGGAATCCGGTCCCCAGCTGCCGGCTGACCTCGAAGACCGCGCTGCGAATTCGGAAAGTCTCCTGCGAGTAGAGGAGTCCACCATCTGAGCCTTGCGTCCCGTCGTCCATGACTCAGCCCTGCCAAGACCGCTCGAAGACAAGTTGGCCACGGAAAACACGGAAAACACGGAAATTGGCTGTGGCGACGGTCCTAGGACATTTTCCCGCGCCTTTGGCGCGCTCGACCACCCCCGACCAGCGGCGCCGACCCTTTCCGTGTTTTCCGTGTTTTCCGTGGCTCACCTTCATCCGGCCCCAAAGAACACGTCGCCCGCGGTGATGCGGCGCACCACGCCGGACGCGATCCTGAGGCGCAATGCGCCGTCGCCGTCCAGGCCCTCGGCGACGCCGGCGATGGTTTCGCCTGGCAGGCGGGCGGTGCAGGCCTCTCCCAGACCGTGCGCCTTGGCCGTCCAGGCTTCGGCGATCGGCGGAAAGCCGAGCTGTTCCCAGAGCGCGCGCCAGCGCTCGAAGCTTTCGGCCAGCACGGCCAGCGCCTCGAGGGGCTGGGGCGGCGGGGCGCGCATGTGCTGGGCGAAGGCGGTGGCTGGTCGCTCGGCGGCGTCAGGCGGCGTCGCCAGGTTCACGCCGCAGCCGACCGCCAGCCAGAGCCCGCCACCCGGATGTGGCCCGGACTCAACCAGGATGCCGGCGGTCTTCTTGCCGCCGATCAGCGGGTCGTTGGGCCATTTCAGGCTGACCAGCGATGCTGGAACGTAGGCGCAGGCGAGATCGGCGACCGCCAGGGCGGCGACGAACGAGACCTGGGCGGCTTCGCCCGGCGGCTTGTCGGTATGGACCAGCAGCGTGGCGGCGAGGTTGCCGGCGCCGGTTTCCCAGCCGCGCCCGCGGCGGCCACGCCCGGCGGTCTGGCGTTTGGCGGTGATCCACAGCGGGCCCCGTTCACCGGCCTCGGCGCGGCGGCGCGCCTCTGCGTTGGTGGAATCGACTTCCTCCAGCGCCTCGATGGGGGGCAGGGGCATCGGGCGGCTCAGCGCACGAAGGCGATGGCGGCGTGCAACGAGATCGGGTCCAGCCAGGTCAGCGCGACCCAGACGACCGGGATCGCGAACAGGGCGGCGGCATAGGCGATGGCGACGGCGCCGCCCGGCGGCGTCTCAGTGGCGCCAGGCGCGGGATCGAACCACATCACCTTGATCAGCCGCAGATAGTAGAACGCCGCCACCACGCTGCCGACCAGGGCCGCGATCGCCGCCCAGGTGGTGAGCGGACCTGCCGCCAGCGCCGCCTTGAACACATAGAACTTGCCGAAGAAGCCAGAAAACGGCGGCATGCCGAGGGCCGAAAGCGAGAAGGCGGTGATCGCCAGCGCCAGGCCCGGCCGCTCGCCCATCAGCCCGGCGAAGTCGTCGAACGACTCCATCGCCCGGCCGTCCCGCTTCAGCGCCGCAAGGCAGGCGAAGAAGCCGGTGACGTCGACGGTGTAGAGCACCATGAAGATCAGCATCGACTGCACGCCGGCCGGTCCCCCGGCCGCCAGACCGATCAGGGCGTAGCCGATGTTGGCGATCGAGGAGTAGGCCCAAAGCCGCTTCAGGTTGCTCTGGGCCAGGCCCGCGAAGGCGCCGACGAACACCGAGAGCAGCGCCACGATCAGCACCACCTGGCGCCACTGGTCGGTCGAGCTGCTGAAGGCCTCGGTCAGCAGGCGGGCGAATAGAGCCATCGCCGCCAGCTTCGGCGCCCCGGCGAAGAAGCCGACGATCGGCGTCGGCGCGCCCTCGTAGACGTCGGGCGTCCACATGTGGAACGGCGCGGCCGAGACCTTGAAGCCGATGCCGCAGATCAGGAACACCAGGCCGAAGATTACGCCGGTGTGGGCGCCGCCGTGGGTGGCCGCGGCGATGTCGACGAAACGGGTCGAGCCGGCGAAGCCGTAGACCAGCGAGGCGCCGTAGAGCAGCAGGCCCGACGAGAGCGCGCCCAGCACGAAATACTTCAGCCCGGCCTCGGAGCTCTTGGCGTCGTCGCGCTGGAACGCGGCCAGGATGTAGAGCGCCAGCGAGTGCAGCTCGATGCCGACATAGAGCGAGATCAGGTCGCCGGCGGAGACCATGATCCCCATGCCAAGCGCGGCCAGGATGATCAACACGGTCAGCTCGAAGCGCTGCGTGCCCTTCTGGGTGAACCAGCGGTCGCAGAGCACGACGGCGATGGCGCTGGCGGCGAAGATCGCCACCTTGGCGAAGCCGGCCCAATCGTCGGCGATCAGCGCGCCGTTGAAGGCGCGCCCGCCCTGCCCGGTCGCCGCGGCGAAGGCGGCGACCGCCAGAGCCAGGACGGCGGCCAGGGTGAAGACCGGGCCGGTCTTCTTCACGAAGGCGCCCCAGATCAGCAGGATCAGCGCCGCGCCGGCAAGGATCGCTTCGGGGAGGGCCAGCATGAAGTCGTGGGCGAGGTTCATCGCTTACCGCCCCGTCGCGGCGCGGTAGGCGCTGACCAGCTGCTCGGTGGCCGCACCGGTCACCTCGAACACCAGGCCGGGCGCCAGGCCCAGCACCAGGGTGCCGACGATCAGCGGCGCGAAGATCAGCACCTCGCGGCTGTCGAGGTCGGTGATCGTCGTCAGCGCCGAGTTGGTGATCTCGCCGAAGATCACGCGCCGGTAGACGGTCAGCATGTAGACCGCCGAGAGGATCACGCCGGTGGCGGCGATGATCGCTGTCCAGGTGGAAGCGCGATAGCCGCCGGTCATAGTCAGGATCTCGCCGACGAAGCCGCTGGTCCCGGGCAGGCCGACGTTGCCCATGGCGAACAGCATGAAGGTCGCCGCGTACCACGGCATGCGGTTGGCCAGCCCGCCGTAGAAGGCGATCTCGCGGGTGTGCATGCGATCGTAGACCACGCCGACGCACAGGAAGAGCGCGCCGGAGATCACCCCGTGGCTCAGCATCTGGAAGATGGCGCCCTGCTCGCCCTGAATGTTGCCCGAGAAAATGCCCATGGTGACGAAGCCCATGTGCGCCACCGACGAATAGGCGATCAGCTTCTTGATGTCGGTCTGCCGGAACGCGACCAGCGAGGTGTAGACGATCGCGATCACCGAGAGGGTGAACACCAGCGGGGTGAACTGCACGCTGGCCTGCGGGAACATCGGCACCGAGAAACGCAGGAAGCCGTACCCGCCCATCTTCAGGAGGATGCCGGCCAGGATCACCGAGCCGGCGGTGGGCGCCTCGACGTGGGCGTCGGGCAGCCAGGTGTGCACCGGCCACATCGGCATCTTCACCGCGAACGAGGCGAAGAACGCCAGCCACATCCAGGTTTGGGCCTGCGGCGCGAACTTGAAGGTCATCAGCACCGGGATCGAGCTGGTGCCCGCCGCGCTGATCATGAACAGGATCGCCGCCAGCATCAGCACCGAGCCCAGCAGCGTGTAGAGGAAGAACTTGAACGCCGCGTAGACCCGGCGCTGGCCGCCCCAGATGCCGATGATCAGGAACATCGGGATCAGCTGACCTTCGAAGAACAGGTAGAACAGGATCAGGTCCAGCGCGCAGAACACCCCGATCACCAGGGTCTCCAGCACCAGGAACGCGATCATGTATTCGAGCACGCGGTCCTTGATCGTGGTCCAGCTGGCGAGGATGCACAGCGGCATCAGGAACGCGGTCAGCAGCACGAACAGCACCGAGATGCCGTCGACGCCCATGCGGTAGTGCAGGCCGGCGAACCAGGGCGTGTCCTCGACGAACTGGAAGCCCGGGTTGGCGCCGTTGAACGACGCCACCAGCACGATCGAGAGCGCAAACGTCGCCAGCGTCACCGCCAGGGTGATCCAGCGCGCCGCGCCGGCGGCCCGGACGTCGTCCGCTGCGAAGGCCTTCAGCGCCAGGAGCGCCGCGACACCGACCAGCGGCAGGAAGGTGACGAGCGAGAGGATGCCGACCATCTAGTGCGGCCCTCCCTTCGAGAAGGCCCACAGGCCGTAGGAGAGCAGCGCCACCACGCCGACCAGCATCACGAAGGCGTAGTGGTAGACGTAGCCGGTCTGGAAGCGCCCGGTGCGGCGGCCGACTGCGTACGAGACCGCGGAGACGCCGTCGGGACCCAGCCCGTCGATGATCTTCTGGTCGCCGCCCTTCCAGAACAGGTCGCCCAGCACCTGGGCGGCGCGCACGAAGGTCGCGTCGTACAACTCGTCGAAGTACCACTTGTTGTAGAGGAAGCTCCAGACCGGGCCTTTGCGGGCGGCGATGCGCGCGCCCATGCCCTCGTTGGCGATGTAGACCCACCAGGCAGCCGCAAACCCGATCGCGGTGACGGTCAGCGGCGCCCACACCACCCAGGGCGGCAGGGTCGAGGCTTCGGGCAGCGGCGGCGCGCCGAGATTGAAGATCGCGCCTTTCCAGAACTCGATCCGGCCTTCGCCGATGAACGACGGCGCAAAGATCGCGCCGGCGACCACGGCGCCCGCCGCCAACGCCAGCAGCGGAACCAGCATCACCCAGGGGCTCTCGTGCGGATCGAGCGGGCCATGGTCGTCATGGCCGTGCGCGGCGTGGTCATCATGGCCATGCGCGTCGTGACCGTGCGCGCCGGTTTCGGCGGCCCACTTCGGCGTGCCATGGAAAGTCATGAAGATCAGCCGCCAGGAGTAGAACGAGGTCAGGCCCGCGGCGAGGACGCTGATGATGAAGGCGAAGCCGCCAACGCCGCTGCCGCCGGCCGAAGCCGCGTACGCCGCGTTGATGATCGCGTCCTTGGAGTAGAAGCCGGCGAAGCCCACATCGAGGTAGGGAATCCCGAAGCCGGTGATCGCCAGCGTGCCGGCCAGCATCACGGCGTAGGTGATCGGGGTCTTGTTCCACAGCCCGCCCATCGAGCGCATGTCCTGCTCGTGGTGCATGGCGTTGATCACGCTGCCGGCGGCCAGGAACAGCAGGCCTTTGAACGCGGCGTGGGTGAACAGGTGGAACATCGAGGCCTGGTAGGCCCCGACCCCGGCGGCGATGAACATGTAGCCGAGCTGCGAGCAGGTCGAATAGGCGATCACCCGCTTGATGTCGTTCTGCGCCAGCCCGACCGTCGCCGCGAACAGCGCCGTCACCGCCCCGATCACCGTCACGATCGCCCTGGCGGTCGGCGCGTACTCGAACATCGGCGAGAGCAGGCAGACCATGTAGACGCCGGCGGTGACCATGGTCGCGGCATGGATCAGCGCGGAGACCGGAGTCGGGCCCTCCATCGCGTCCGGCAGCCAGGTGTGCAGGAAGAACTGCGCCGACTTGCCCATCGCCCCGACGAACAGCAGCGCGCAGGCGAGATCCACCGCGTAGAACTGGTAGCCGGCGAACTCCCAGCCCTGCTTGGCGTGCTCGGCTACATGCGGGAAGATCTCGGCGAAGCGGATGGAGCCGAACACCCAGAAGGTGGTCATGATCCCCAGCGCGAAGCCGAAGTCGCCGACCCGGTTGACCACGAACGCCTTGATCGCCGCGGCCGGCGGCGCGGGGCGTCGGAACCAGAAGCCGATCAGCAGGTAGCTGGCCAGCCCGACGCCTTCCCAGCCGAAGAACAGCTGCATGAAGTCGGCCGCCGTCACCAGCGCCAGCATCGAGAAGGTGAAGAACGACAGGTAGGCGAAGAACCGGGGCTTGGAATCGTCCTCGGCCATGTAGCCCCAGGAATAGAGGTGCACGAGCGCCGAGACGGTGGTCACCACGACCAGCATCACCGCCGAAAGGCTGTCGACGCGCACGCTCCAGGCCGACTTGAACGCGCCGACGTCGATGAACGGCGCGAGCTGGTAGGTGAAATGCCAGTCGCCGTAGACGGTGTTGACGAAGGTCAGCCAGCCCAGCGCGCAGGACAAGAACAGCAGCCCGGTGGTGACCGTCATCGAGGCCACGTCGCCGATCCGACGCCCGAACAGGCCGGCGACGATCGCCCCGAGCAGCGGGGCGAGCACGATGACGGTGACGATGAGCTGAGGCGACATCCGCCCTACCCCTTCATCATCGAGGCGTCGTCCACGGCGATGTCGCCGCGGTTGCGGAAGAAGGTGACGAGGATGGCCAGGCCCACGGCCGCCTCGGCGGCGGCGACGGTCAGCACGATCATCGCGAAAATCTGGCCGGTGATGTCGTGCAGGTAGGCCGAGAAGGCTACCAGGTTGATGTTCACCGCCAGCAGGATCAGCTCGATCGACATCAGGATGACGATTACGTTCTTGCGGTTCACGAAAATGCCGAAGACGCCGATCGTGAACAGGATCGCCGCGACGGTGAGGTAGTGCGCCAGGCCGATCATGGCGCGAGGCCCTCGCCGGATTTGATCTGCACCACGCGCATGCCGGTCGCCGGGGTGCGGGCGACCTGGTCGGCGATGCTCTGGCGGCGGACGCCGGGCTTGTGCCTCAGCGTCAGCACGATGGCCCCGATCATGGCCACCAGCAGCACCAGGCCCGCCGCCTGGAAGTAGTAGACGTAGTTGGTGTAGAGCACCCGCCCGATCGTCTCGGCGTTGGAGACGCCGGCGACGCTGGCCACGGGCGCGGCGTTCTTGCTGGCCGCGCCGTGGGCGCCGATGGCGACGGCCACGATCACCATCTCGACAGCGGCGACGCCAGCCACCAGGCCGCCGAGCGGCAGATAGCGCGCGAAGCCCTCCTTCAACGCCGAGAAGTCGACGTCGAGCATCATCACCACGAACAGGAACAGCACGGCGACCGCGCCGACGTAGACGATCACCAGCAGCATGGCGAGGAACTCGGCCCCGAGCAGCACGAACAGTCCTGCGGCCGAGAAGAAGGCGGCGATCAGGAACAGAACGGAGTGGACCGGATTGCGCGCCATGACGACCGCCAGGGCGCAAACGATCATCATCGTCGCGAGCAGGTAAAAGGCGATCGCCTGCACGTCCATCGGCCGCCGCTACTCCCTCAAGCCCGTGAAGCGGAGGCGGGCGTTGCCGGCCCCTCGTGAATCGCAAGCTCGTCTTAGCGAGGCGAAACGCGCACTTCCAGACGCTAATCGCACGCGGCGTGGCGGCATCATCGGCCCGTCCCGTAGGCGTCGAGCGCCGCATCGAGGCCCTTGCAGGTCACATCCCCGAAATCGTCCGGCGCCCCTGACGGCGGGAGCACCATCCGCAGGCCAGGCCCGCCAGGCACGAAGAGGGCGAACCGATCATGGCAACAGGCGATGCCGCCGGATCTGAAGGCGACCATCCAGTCACCGTTCCAGTGGGCCGCCCACAGGAAGCTGGCGGTGAGGTCGCCCGGCATGATGGAGTCGGTGTCGTTCCAGCGCTCGCCGTGGAGCGCCATCCAGGGGTGCAGCTGGGCGAGGAGCGTCGGCGGCAGGCCGTCGGCAGCGCCGACCGTCGCCAGCGGATGGCGGCAGTGGAGCTCGGGTCCGGGCTTCGGCGCCGCGCAGGCGCTGGTCACCAGTCCGACTGCGAGCAGCAGCCCGATCGACGTTGCACCGGCTCTCATCGATAGGGCGCGTCGAGCTCGAGGTTGCGGGCGATCTCACGCTCCCAGCGGTCGCCGTTCGCGAGCAGGCGCTCCTTGTCGTAGTAAAGTTCCTCGCGCGTCTCGACCGCGAACTCGGTGTTCGGGCCTTCGACGATGGCGTCGACCGGGCACGCCTCCTGGCAGAGGCCGCAGTAGATGCATTTGACCATGTCGATGTCGTAGCGGGTGGTGCGGCGACTGCCGTCCTCGCGCGGCTCGGCCTCGATGGTGATGGCCTGGGCCGGGCAGATCGCCTCGCAGAGCTTGCAGGCGATGCAGCGCTCTTCGCCGTTGGGATAACGCCGCAGGGCGTGCTCACCGCGGAAGCGGGGCGACTGCGGATTGCGCTCGTGCGGGTACTGCATGGTCGCCTTGGGCGAGACCAGGTAGCGCAGCCCCAGTCCAACGGCCCCCGCGAAGTCCATCAGCGCCGCGCCGCGAACGGCCTGGCCGATCCGCTTCAGCATCAGCTTCCCTTCTTCGGGTTGCAGGCATAGTCGCCCAGGTGGGTGGGATCACCGCCGGGCTTGAGCTGGAAGTCGCCGCCCTTGGCCTTGCAGGCGTCGTCGGCGGCCTTGAGCGCGTCGTAGTTGGCGTCGCCCTGGCTGTACCAGGGGTTGCCCTCCGGTCCATTGCTGGCGCAGGCGGCGAGCGCGGCGAAGGCGGCGGCGATCAGGACGATGCGCATCATGGGTTCAGCCAAAACACGCGGAAAGCGCCCATCAGCGCTACGGCGACGAGGGAAGTAGGCAGGAACACCTTCCAGCCCAGCCGCATCAGCTGGTCGTAGCGGTAGCGCGGCACCACGGCGCGGACCATGCCGTTGAGCAGGAAGAAGAAGAGGGTCTTAGCGGCGAAGACGAAGAACCCGATGATGCTGACGACCGTCGGGTTCCAACCGCGGAAGTCGACCGGGAACGGCAGCTGCCAGCCGCCGAAGAACAGCGACGCCGTGAACGCGCTCATCAGGATGATGTTCGCTGTCTCGGCCAGGTAGAACAGCATGTAGGGCGAAGAGCCGTATTCGACCTGGTAGCCGGCGACGAGTTCCGACTCGGCCTCGGGCAGGTCGAACGGCGGACGATTGGTCTCGGCGAGGGACGAGATGAAGAAGATCACCGCCATCGGGATCATCACCAGCGCCGCCGGCAGGCCCCTCCAACCGTAGCCACCGAAGAAATTCCAGTTCCAGAAGCCGCCGGCCTGGCGCTGAACGATGACATCCAGGTTCATCGATCCTGAGAGCAGGATCACCGTGACGATGACGAAGCCGATCGAGACCTCGTAGCTGATCATCTGCGCGGCCGAGCGCAGCGCGCCCATGAACGGATACTTCGAGTTCGACGCCCAGCCGCCCATGATGATGCCGTAGACGCCCATCGACGAGACGGCGAACAGGTAGAGGATGCCGACGTTGATGTTGGCGACCATCCAGCCCGGCGCGATCGGGATCGCCGCCCAGGCGCCCAGCGCCAGGGTGACGCTGATCAGCGGCGCGAGCAGGAACACCACCTTGTCCGCGCCGGCCGGGATGATCAGTTCCTTGAGCAGGAACTTGCCGAGGTCGGCGAACGACTGCAGCAGGCCGAACGGACCCACCACATTGGGACCTTTGCGCATCTGCACGCCGGCGAACAGCTTGCGATCGCCCCAGATCAGGAACGCGCAGGAAAGCAGCAGGCCCACCGTGATCAGCAGGATCTGCCCGAAGGTGATCAGGGCCCAGCCGCCCGGGGTGCTCATGAAGGCGGTCATCGGCGGCGACTACTCCGCGGCGATCTTGTGCGCGCCGGAGACCAGCGCGGCGCACTCGGCCATGGTCACGCTCGACCGGGCGATCGGGTTGGTGAGGTGGAAGGCCTTGATCGGGCTGGCGAGCGGCGCCTCGGACAGCGGGCCAGACGTCCCCAGGCCGGACAGATCGAAGACCGTCGGCGTCGCGCCCGGCGCGTAGTCGACCTGGCCAAAGCTGGGGTGGTCGGCGAACAGCTTGGCCCGCAGCTGCTCCAGCGAGTCGTAGGGCAGCTTGGCGCCCAGGTTCTCCGAGAGCGCGCGCAGGATCGCCCAGTCCTCCCGCGCTTCGCCCTTGGGGAACACCGCGCGCTCGCCGCGCTGCACCCGGCCCTCGGTGTTGACGTAGAGTCCGGCCTTTTCGGTGTAGGCCGCGCCCGGCAGGATCACGTCGGCCCGGTGCGCGCCGGCGTCACCGTGCGTGCCGAGGTAGACGACGAAGGCGTCGGTCTGCGAAAGGTCGATCTCGTCGGCGCCGAGCAGGAACAGCACGTCCAGCGCGCCCTGCTGCA
>Ga0209415_10011079_pt1 | contig 15241 bp, 11 predicted proteins | sample PeaSoiSIISIP2007_FD_187696 | JGI IMG/M metagenome (GOLD analysis project Ga0209415, IMG submission 187696) | Peat soil microbial communities from Weissenstadt, Germany - SII-SIP-2007 (SPAdes) (version 2) | ecosystem: Environmental > Terrestrial > Soil > Wetlands > Peat | place: Germany... | reverse complement strand
GTGGTCTCAGTAGACCCAATTGCCGATTATGTTCGCATTTTAGCGGCCAGAAGCAGAAGTTACTATAGGGTGGGTTCCGATTCCCAGGCGTGGTTTGTTTTCAAGGGCTCTGCAATCTTCCGTAACCCTCGTGCATAAAGCTGGTTGGACCCTGGGAGCAGTTCCTGGCAGATTTTGTCGGCGGGGATGACAAGTTGTGTCATTTTGGCAACCCAGAGATAAGACGTGGTCCGCCCAGACCTTGGAGCAGGTTGTCGTCTGCAGGCGGCAGCATTATTGCCTCAAAACAACAGAGCAACGGATTTCTCCGTTGCTCCCCGGTTCGTACTCTCCCTCAGGTAACTTCGCCAGATCCAAACTACTGCAACTGTGGGTACCCGTAGCAGGTCGCAGCTACTGTCGTCGGAACACCGTTCTGCGATGGGTTGGCATGGATTACGCCGTCAGCGTTGGAGCAGAAGCCGCGCACACCGCTCTGGTTGAACAAAGCAGCCGAGCCGCCGGCCGTGTAGACCGTGTTCGGAGGAGCGCTGGCCGGGCCGATATTAAAGTAGTAGCCGCTTTTCGCAGTGGCTATGGTTGAGGCCAGCGAAAGGGTGTTGTCAATCAAACAAGCCGCGGTGACAACCGGGCCAGTGGCCGGACAGGTGGCGGCTCCCGGTCCGAGCGCCAGCATGCCCGCTGAAGGCGCGCCCGTCGAGTAGCCGTTCGTCGGGTAAGTGGAGTAAAAGCTGACTTCAGCCGTGTTGATGGTACGAATCGAGCTGGCCGCAGACGCCTCATTGGCCGAAATGCGTGCTCGCAACAGGTTCGGAATAGAGATGGCAGCGATGATAAGAATAATCGCCACTACGATGAGCAACTCAATCAGTGAAAAGCCCTTATCTTTCCGCGTGTTCTTCACAAGTTTCTCCATAAACAGGGTGAGTTTCTTGAACTCGACTCTAGACTGATGGCAATTTGGTTGCCATCGCGGACTGCCAGCGACACTCGACGTCACCACCTCCTAAGTCTCACGTCTGCCGCATATCTGGTGGGGCGGGGGGTGCTTTGCCAGTTGAAAGCAGTTCGGCAAATGGCTCAAAAGGAGAGACCCTGACAAATTTCGTCAACTGGATCTCCTTTGCGATTACGCCGCTTTTACCAGCATGCAGGTTATGTCGTCGTGCTGAGGAGTGGGGCCGACGAAGGCCTCGAGGTCGCTCATCATGCGGCGAAGCAGTTCATCCGGGGTGGCTCCGGCGCCGGACTGGAGAACGTTGAGCATTCGCGGTTCGCCGTATTCTTCCTTGAGTCCATTCTCCGCTTCCGCTACGCCGTCGGTGAAAATCACCAGCCAATCTCCCGGTTGCAGGATGACGTTGCCGGTTTCATAAGTCTTATCCGCCCACATTCCCAAGGGCAGTCCGCCATTCGTCAGCCGTTCGATTGCGCCGGAGTTGCGTCGCAGGATCGGCGGGTTGTGTCCGGCGTTGATGTAGGTCAAGCCGCGGGTGGCTGGATCGAACTCCGCCAGAAAGGCGGTGGTGAAGCGCAGGCCGCTTTGGCTGTTGGTACAAGCGTAACGGTTCATGCCCGTCACCAGTTCGGAGAGAGAACTGGAAGTCTCCGAAAGTGTTTTGAGGCTGGCCTGGAAGGTGGCCATCAGCAACGCCGCGGGAATGCTCTTGCCGGCGACGTCGGCCACTGCCAACAAGAAGTGAGGTTCGCTTGAGTCCATCTGCGGCCGGGCGAAGACGTCATAGAAATCACCGGCGACCGTATTCGCAGGGCGAGTGGCGAAAGCGATGTTCAAGCCGCGCACTAGAGGTGGTGTTGCCGGCAGCAGCCATCTCTGAATATCGCGCGCGATTTCGAGGTCACGTTTCATGACCACGCGATCCGCGACTTCGAGCATCAGCAGCACGAAGAGCACGGCCCCGCCCCAGAATCGAAGGTCTAATTCGACGATCTCGACTTCTCCTGTCTTCCCGTGATAACTAAAACCGCCCGCCGGAAATATCAGAAGCAGCAGGCCCAACAGCAGCAGCACTCGTCGCGCTGGGGTGAGCTTTTCGAGGATCGCCCAAATGAACTCCTGGGCTGTATGCCAGAAGCGGTGCTGGCGGGCGTCTTGTGGTGCCCGGGCCTGAAAGTCACGATGATAGAGGCGGTAGCTGGAACGAGCATCCGCGCTAAATTGCTTCCAGAGTTGACCGAGTTCAAGTCCCTCGGTGACTCGAAGCCAGAAGCGGTCGAGCTGCTCAAAAAACTCCGGCCTGCGGGTTGCGGCCGGCGGAGGCGGGCTGGGCGCGGCTGGTGTTTGCGAGGGATTCATTAAATCTCTTTGGGAGCAGCCATTATAGAAGCTCGCGAGGGAAAGCGCTCGAAGCGTATCTCCGCGCACTGTGTGAATTGCGATAAACTACCAGATTTCTCAGAAGCCGTCGGCGTATCTCCGCGCACTCCGCGGCCGTTCTCCGCGTACTCTGCGTTCTAAGGTTTTGCTCTGCCTTCGACAACACAGGTCTTGAGTCGCAGAGTTCACTGGGAAGGAGCAACGGCGCAGCATCAAAACAGTTTCATTTGCGCCCCGGGCTCGGGTTCGGCGGGGGAATGCGTTCTCTGGCCGTAGCGATCGTAGTCACTGGGGATGCCGTATTTTTGCCGCAGTCGCTTCATGAGCTGTGACAACGGCTTTCGATACGATTCCGGAAGAAACGAGCGGTCTTTGTAGCGTTTCTGATAGCTTTCGACGAGTTGCGGGAACTCCTTTTCCAGAAACGGCAGGAAGACGGCCGCCGAGCACGGCTTCAGGAACAGGGAATTGGCAAAGACGTATTTTCCGCCCGCTTTGGCCGTGGCTCGAACCAGTGCCTCTAGGTCGCGTGGTGAATCAGTGATGCCCGGGAGTACAGGAGCGCAGATCACACCGGCCGCGACGCCTGCCTGGTTCAGCTTTTGCATGGCTTCCAAACGCAGGTCGGGACGCGGTGCGCGCGGCTCCAGAATGCGCGCAAGCTCTACCTTCAAAGTGGTTATGGTGATGTTTACATACAGGCGATTGTTCTTTGTAATTTGTTGGAGTAGGTCGGTGTCCCGCAATATCAGATTCGATTTGGTGACGATGCCGATCTCGAATCCGCGATGCCGTGCCAACTCCTCGAGGATGGCGCGGGTCACCTCAAATCGCCGCTCCGCTGGTTGATAGGGGTCGGTCGCGGTGCCGATCGCGATTTCTTCCCCCGGCTTAACGTGGTGCAGTTCCTGACGGAGCAGGTCAGCCGCATGTTGCTTCACGAAGATCTTCTGCTCGAAGTCGACGCCATCTCTCAGTTCCATGAATTCGTGGGTATAGCGGGCATAGCAGTATTTGCAGGCGAACTCGCATCCCCGGTACGGATTGATCGTCCAGGTGAAGGGCATGCGCACGCCAGTGCACCGGTTGAGCAGGGAACGGACGGGAAGTGTGAAATATTCAACCTCGAGCCCTTGACGAACGGATTCTCCCTGCGAGGCCATGCGAGCGATACCCACGAGTCTGGGCTGGGAGTCGGGAAGAAGGGGAAGAGAAGCCATGACGATATTCGCTTTTTATTCGCTACAGAATAGACTCACGAGTTGGGTCTGTCAACAGCTATTTCTGGTGCCTAGAACGCTTGCGGGGCATGGAGCGCACACCGTCGGGGTGTATGCTTGAGTTGCTTGACAGGCTGAGTTTCAGTACTCAAGATTGGCAAAGGCTCCGTCCGATGAACGGGTCTTTTCTCTTTTCAAGGATCTACTGGGCTGGCTTGGCTTCCGGCGCCGGTCTTTCGAACATTTTGGGATCGATTATCGGATTGATCTGAATCGACGTGTATTTTACTGTGCTCGAATCCTTGCCGTCCTGTTTATTCTGGTGCAAATAGGGAAAAGTCAGACCGTCCGCCGTTCTCCAGTCGCTAAGCTCAGTCTCGCCTTGAAATGGACCGGACTGTCCCATTCCCTTATAGGTCTCCCGCAGAATTCGTCCAGTCTTGGTGTCTACGTACCAACGGATCCAGGGCACCGCGCCGCCAACGTCGACGATCGCAGCCTCTACGTCGCCAATCTTTTCGGTGCCTGCGGCAGTGAAAGTGATCGCAGGATCGTTCACGTGCTGCGCCAGATAAATAGGGTCATGATGAATCTGGGTTAAGCTCTCGGTTCTTTGCGATGCCGGCAGATCGCGCGTTCCTCGACCTTCGGCGGACATGAACCCGGCCTGCGCGGAAACAACGATTGCCAGATTGCCGTGCGGCGTTGGAATGCTCACATGCATTCGATCGGGGAAGGCAATGGTTACTTCGACCGGCGTAGGCGTCTGATCTCCGGGATCGCTTTCAGTGAAATTTACTCGCAATGACTTTACGGACTGCAGCTTATCTGGGTCACCCATGGCCTCGGCCACCTTTGCAGCCAAAGCCTTGCCTTCTGGATTCGAGGCAACAGGTTTGGCCGGACCTTCTTCCTTCTCGCTTTTTTCACCGGGAGGCGGCGGAATTGCAATGTCTACGTTGGTCACTGGACCGAGAGTGGACAGCGGCTTGTCGAACTCCGCCGTGTTGCCCACGACCAGAACCGCGAGTTTTTCTTTGTGCAAGTATTTGGCCGCCGCGCGTGCTACATCTTCTTTCCCAACTTTTTCGATCCCGCTGCGATATCGCTCCAGATAGTCCGCAGGATATCCGTAGAATTCGTACGCCATGCGTTCGCGGAGCACTTTCTCAGGCGAATCAAAATTGAAGACGAATGAGTTCAGGATGGAATCCTTGGCCCGTTTGATCTCTTCGTCCGAAATTGGATTCTTCTCCAGATTGTCAATCTCTTTGTAAAGCGCCTGAATGGATTCCACGGTGGTCGCGCTCTTGGTACTCATCGAAATGCGCACAATCCCGGGATGGTCAAACGCCGAGCCTATCCCGCCACCGACGCCGTACGCCAGCCCTTGCGCGGTGCGGATGCTCTTGAACAAGCGTGAAGAAAAGCCGCCGCCGAAGGCCTCATTGAAAACCTGAGCGGCGTAGTAGTCCGGGTTGTCGCGCCGGATACCCAGGTCGGTCATGTTAATGGAACTCTGGTTAACGTCTTCTTTTGGAATCTGGTAATAACCGGGCTTGGCAGGCTGGAATTCGATCTTGTCCTCTTTTACCGGCTCTCCCTTCGGCCAATCACCGTAGACCTGCCGAAGTTTGGCTTCCATGGCCGCAGAATCAAAGTCACCGACGATGCCCAGGATAATGTTGTTGGGATGTACGTGCGCGTGATGCCAGTCGACTAGATCCTGGCGCGTGACCGCGGCGACCGTGGCGTATTCGGGTTCGCGAGCGTACGGATTGTTTGCGCCGTAGGCCAATTTCCTTGACTCACGGCTCGCGATCCCGCTCACATCGTCATTGCGGCGCGAGATGGCATCGTCCATTTCTTTTTGTGCCAGGTCGATCTTCTCGGCGCGGAATTCGGGTTCGCGCAGCACATCGTTAAACGCTTTGAACACATCGTCGAAATCGCCCTTCAAGCAAGACCATGAGATCGTAGTCGAGTCTGCATTGCTGCCGGTTTCCACTTTGGCGGCCCTAATCTCAAGGTAGTCGTCGAGCCGATCGCCGGTTTGCGCCTTGGTTCCACCAGTGCGCCAGACTTCGCCGTAAATATCCAGCATTCCGACTTTGCTCGCGGGCTCGGAACGCGAGCCGCCGCGGATGCGTGCAGTGCCATCGATGACCGGGAGCTCGTGGTCTTCCTGAAGAAAGATCACCATGCCATTCGGCAACTCGATGCGCTTGGGCTCTTGAGGATGAAACGCGGGCAGAGGCGGAATCGGAATCTGCTGCCAATTCGTCGCTTGCGCCGCGGCTCGCGGAACTGCCGCGCTGATGACAACTAAAATCAAAAGGAGAATGCGCGGGAGATGAGTTTTCATTGCGCTCCTCCTTTTTGGTCCGCTGCTGGAGCAGCGGTCTTGGTTTCGATAATTCCTACCGTACGATTGGTCGGAACAAAAGTTTGATTAGCCACGCGGCGAATGTCGGCTTTGGTGACCTTGTCAATGCGGTCCACGGAGCGGAATAGTTCGCGCCAGTCGTCGTAGCGCGCCTGATACAAAGCCAGATTGTTGGCCAGGCCCTCATTGCTGCCCAGGCTGCGGATGAGATTGGCCTTGGCCCGCGTCTTGATCATCTTCAGTTCCTCATCACTGATGTCTTCATTCTTCAGCTTCTCGATCTCGACATGGATGGCGTCGGCCATTTCTTCGGGCTTATGGCCAGGAAGCGGGAAGGCATAGAAAGCAAAAAGATGTGGATACTTATTGCCCGGCAGTCCTGTGAACCCTGCAGAATCAGCGGCGATTTTTTTGTCCCGCACCAGCGCACGATACAGCCGCGAAGTGCGTCCGCTCGACATCAGGTCGGCAATCGCGTCGTACACTGCGTCATCCGGGCTGCGGTAGTCAGGCCGATGGTAGCCCTCAAGATAGAGCGGTTGCGACATATCCTGTAGCACTACGCGCCGCTCGGCGTTTTGCGGCGGCTCGGTGGTCGTGCGCTCGTCCGGACGCAGGCGCGAAGGGATGCGGCCGAAATATTTTTCGATGATTGGCAGCGTCTCGGATGCCTTGACGTCGCCAACTACGGTTACGACCATGTTGGATGGAATGTAGTATTCGTCGAAAAACTTCTTGGCATCGGTTGCGGAAAACGAATTTAGATCCGACATCCAGCCGATGGTCGGGCGATGGTACTCATGTGCCTGAAAAGCCGCCGTGGTGAATTGTTCGAGCAGTCGCCCGATGGGGTTGCTGTCGACACGCATGCGGCGCTCTTCGATCACGACATTCCGCTCTTTGTAGAACTCGCGCATAACGGGATGAAGGAAACGCTCCGACTCCAGATAGGCCCACAACTCCAGCCGGTTCTCGGGGAACGAGTAGAAGTAGTTGGTCTCGTCGTCGCTGGTATTTGCGTTCAGGTCCTCGCCGCCGTTGATCTCAACAATCTGGGGAAATTCGTTGGGCTTCACGTATTTGTCGGCTTCAGCGCTGGCATCTTTCCAGGCCTTCTCCAGATCCTTCAGTTTCTTCTCGTCCCGCCCGACGGGCTTGTCGCGCTCTGCGATGTAAGCTGCGTAAGCCTGCTCCACCTTCTCCAGAGCAACTTTTTCGGCGGCGTAATCCTTGGTGCCGATCTTGTCGGTACCCTTGAAAGCCATGTGCTCAAACATATGAGCCAACCCGGTCTGGCCGAGAGGGTCCTGCACCGAACCGGCATCCACGTGTGTGAAGAAGGAAAATACTGGTGCCTCTGGACGTTCGCAGATCACGACGGTCAAACCGTTGTCCAGTTTCTTGACCGTAGTGCGCTTCTCGAAAGAGGCAACATCCTGCGCGGCGGCTAGCGCAGCGAGTACCAGAACAATGGCAAACGACTTGAAAGAGCGGTTGCGGCTCATCGGACCTCCACGAGGTTGGACGCGAATGAAGGGCAGAAGTTTGAAATTACGTGGCGGAAGGGGAAGTTGTCAAACGGAAGGCCCGTGACTTCCCGGCCTAAATTGGGCCCCCACGTGCCCGCCCGTTCACTCGAGCCAACAAATGTTGCAGCTCGCAAGTTAGACTGGCGGGGTGGAAGATGATCTTAAGAAATCGAGAGAGGTTGAGAATGTACGCCGGATGGAGGAACGCCGCGGCAGGAAACAGCCGGAGTCAGAAGCTGCGCAACTCCGCCGAAGACTTGAGAGAAATGCTAAGGATCTCATCGAACTTGATCTGGAAGAATTCCTGAAAGCCCTGAAGGAGGATTACCAGCTCAACGAGTCCCAACTCGCAAAGGCGAAGTTGTTTTGGTATCAGAGTCGCGGCGGTTAGAGACTCTCTTCTCGAACCGATCATGCATCTTGGCCTGTTCGACGGGCGTGAAGTTAGCGAGGTGTTCCTCCAGTAATTTTTCGAGCTGCTTCGAAGCTTGCTTCCGTCTGTTCTTATCGGCCATAGTCGGCACACTGCCTTCGGCGGTTTCCGGGCACCGCTGGATTCGATCCGCCTGCCTTCAGCCTGTCAAAGATGGCGGGCGGTGTCAACTGACAAAGGGCCTGGTCCGCTGCGAGCCGAGAGTAACCCATTTCATGTCAATCTCATGGACTCTTATAATGCTGATTAGTATGGCGAGCAAACCAGAGGTAGTTGAGGTCGACGGCAAACATCTGAGTTTGACTAACCTGGACAAGGTTCTTTACCCCGCGGCTGGGTTCACCAAGGGACAGGTGATAGATTACTACGCCCGCATCGCGCCTGTCCTGTTGCCGCATCTTGCGGGACGTCCGCTCACTCTGAAGCGCTACCCCGAAGGCGTGGACAAAGAATACTTCTTCGAAAAGAACGCGACTAAACATCGTCCGGACTGGGTAAAGACTGCGCCGATCTGGAGCGAAGGCAACCAGCGCAACGTAAATTACATTTTGGCGAACGATTTGCCCACGCTCATCTGGATTGCGAATCTTGCGGCCATTGAACTTCATCCGTCGCTTTCGCTGGCGAAAGATATTTCTTCGCCGCGTAGTATGGTCTTCGATCTCGATCCCGGCCCTCCCGCGAATATCGTGCAGTGTTGCCAGGTGGGTATGTGGCTGCGGGAGATTTTCGAGCACTTCGGATTGCAGAGCTTTCCTAAGACTTCCGGCTCGAAGGGGCTGCAGATTTATGTTCCCTTGAACTCGCCCACCAGTTACGACTTCACCAAGCCCTTTGCCCACGCGCTCGCGCGATTGCTCGAGAACGAGCACCGGGAATTAGTTGTCTCTGACATGAAAAAGCAGTTGCGCGTAGGCAAGGTGTTTGTGGATTGGAGCCAGAACGACGAGCACAAGACCACGATCAGTGTGTATTCGTTGCGCGCGCGCGAACGCCCTACGGTCTCCACCCCGGTGAAATGGGACGAAGTGGAGCAGGCCCTCAAAAAGAAAGACGCGACCCTGCTGGTGTTCGAGGCAGGTCAGGTCCTCGATCGAGTGCAGAAGATGGGAGATTTGTTCGAACCTGCGCTCACTCTCAAGCAGAAGTTGCCGAAGTTGGCGGGGATCGCGGAAGCTCCACCCCGGGCGGGGCTAGACCTGGCGGCCCAGGCGGAAGATCCCGGCACCAAAAAAGCGAAAAAGAAAAGCATGAAGCCCGCCCGCCGGCGCTCCGTCCCGAAGCCGAAGGGCCGGAAGGTATAATCCGGCTGATCTTTTAATTCTTAAGCAGTTCGGAATTGCCGGAGCAAAATCATGGCGCAACTCTATGCCGGCACATCGGGGTGGGCTTATCCAAGTTGGAAGCCCGACTTTTATCCCGCCAAGTTGGCCCAGTCTAAATTCCTGCATTACTACGCGACGCAACTCAACGCAGTCGAGGTCAACTTTACCTTTCGCCAACTGCTGAAGGAGACCACCGCCCAGAAGTGGATCGAGGCCACGCCCGCCGGATTTCGTCTCAGCATCAAGGCGCACCAGGTCATCACGCATATCAAGCGCTTGAAGAAGACTGAAGACTTCATTCCGCGCTTCTTGAGCACGATCGAACCCATCGCACGCGCGGAAAAGCTGGGGCCGCTCTTATTTCAACTGCCACCGAACATGAAAGCAGACGCTACGCTGTTGGGGGAATTTCTGAGTGTTCTCCCACGAGCGGTTCCCTCCGCCTTCGAGTTCCGGCATGCATCATGGTTCGCGGACGAGATTTTTTCTCTGCTCAAGAGCGGGAACCGAGCGCTGTGCGTTGCGGAGACTGAAGAGCGGACCACACCTGACGTAGTGACGGCAGACTTTTGCTATTACCGCTATCGCAAACCCAGTTACACCCCTGATGAACGGCGTGGCATGGTAGACCGCATCCGCGAGCACGTTGAACAGGGCCGGAATGTGTTCGCATATTTCAAGCATGAGGAAACGCCTGAAGGAGCGATTTACGCGGTTGAGGTGCTGAAAGAAGTAAATCAAAAGTAACTTGAACTGTAGAGACGTTGCTGGCAACTCTCGTTTTGCCGACGAGTCGGGCGTGTTCATGATTTAGTCCTCAATTCCAAACGTGATTTCTTCGTGAACGGGAGACCTAGCGAGCTACGTCTCTACAGCATCTGTTTTATTACTTCTTCTAGCGTCCGATAACGCTCATACTCTCCTTGTGCCTTCAGACGCCAACTCTCGCGTGGTCTCCGGCTTTCTCGACTACCTCAAAATCGAGAAGGGACTGGCGCCGCTAACTGTCGCTGCATATACCACCGACGTGAGTCAATTCACTGGATTCCTGGCGAAGCACAAGCGCACGTTGCTGAATGCACAGCGCAACGACGTGCGCGATTTCATTCAGGAACTGTTCACAAACTCGGTCGACGGGAGATCGGTGGGAAGAAAGCTTTCAGCGTTACGCCATCTGTATCGCTATCTGCTGCTCGACAAGCTTATCGAGCACGATCCCACGCTGAACATTGACTCGCCGAAACAATGGAAGGTGTTGCCCAAGTCGCTGGCTCGCGACGAGATGGAAATCATCTTGCGCGGTTCGCCTCCTGGGTTCACGCACAAGCACGCTGAAGCGATTGCACTCCGTGACCGTGCAATCCTCGAAGTTTTCTACGCTGGAGCGCTCCGCGTCTCGGAGTTGGTTGCAGTCAAGCTTGAAGATCTGAAGCTGGACCTCGGATATGTACTGGTTCGTGGCAAAGGCGATAAAGAACGGATCGTGCCTTTGGGGAAATCTGCGCAGGAAATGCTGGCCGAGTACATGAAGCATTCACGGCCCAAGCTAGCGGGAGTGCGCACATCGCCACTTCTGTTCCTCGGACGCGGTGCGCGCAAGTTGACTCGCCAGCGCGTCTGGCAAGTGGTTCGGGCCGCGTCGTCGAGCATGGGACGCAATGCCAGTCCGCACATGCTGCGCCACAGTTGCGCCACGCACATGGTCGAGAATGGCGCCGACCTGCGTACGGTTCAGACCATCCTGGGACATGCTGATATTTCGACCACGCAGGTCTACACACACCTGGCGCTCGATCGGTTGAAGAGCGTGTACCAGAAGCACCATCCGAGAGCGAAGGCAAGATAGTACGTGATTTTTCACCACCGAGTCACAGAGACACAGGGAAGAATTCCGCGTCCTCTGTGTCTCTGTGACTCTAGTGGTGAGAATGGTTTTGGGAGATATGGATAAGAAATCGAGCCGTACGCCAGTCGAGAAGGCCATCGACAAGTTCCTGCATTCGCTGCGCCAGCGCAACGCGTCGGTTCACACTCTCAAAGCCTACACCGGCGACTTGGACAATTTTGCGGCATACGTGGGCGCACGCGACTGGCGAAGCATCGATCACCTGACGATCCGCGGATTTCTATCCCATCTTTACGAAAAAGGGCTTGGGAAAACCTCGGTTGCGCGAGCTCTGGCTGCCGTCCGTTCTTTCTACCGCTGGCTGGCGCAGGAGGGAGTGGTGGAACAAAATCCTGCCGCATTGGTTTCTACACCGAAGCTGCCGAAAAAGCTGCCTCGCGTCCCCACGATCGAAGAAATGAACACCGTGCTCGACGGGCAGATGCCCGAGGTGGCATCCTTTCCCGAACGTGACCGCATCATGTTCGAACTGCTTTATGGATGCGGTATCCGTAATTCCGAGTTGATCGGCATCAATCTCGACGATATCCGCTTGAGCTCAGAGGCGATTCTGATCCGCGGCAAAGGTAAGAAAGAACGTTATGTTCCCTTCGGAGATTCGGTGAAAGCGGCGCTCGCTGCGTACTTGCCACTGCGCCAGCAAACGTTAGCGGAACGAAAAAAGATTACGACCGCACTGCTGATTAATCAGCGCGGCGGACGGCTCACGACGCGCAGCGTGGGACGAATCATCAAGAAGGTCGCTGTCGCGAAAGGCCTCTCGCCGGACGTGCATCCGCACACGCTGCGTCACGCCTTCGGCACACACATGCTCGAGGAGGGCGCCGACCTGCGCTCGATTCAGGAGATGCTCGGCCACGAACGCCTTTCAACCACCCAACGCTACACCCAACTTTCCATGAAGCACGTGTTGGAGGTGTACGACCAGACACATCCACGCGCCAAGTGACCTGTAGAGACGTTGCTCGCAACGTCTCCCGCGTAGATATAACTGGGAGACGTAGCAGAGCTACGTTTCTACAGAGGTGCGCTTTCGCAGTTGCTCCCACATCTCCATTACTCGGTCCTTCAACTCCGCCGTGAGCTTTTCGTACGCTTCTTCCGAGGCCTCGGCTGCGGGTGGTGGACAAATCGGATCGCCGATTCTTATCCGCAGCGGCGCAAATTTCTGAAATTTCTTGCCCCGCGGCCAAGCTTCATGAAAACCTTCAATCGCCACCGGAACAATTGGCACCTGGATGTGAATAGAAAGGATCGCGGCACCTTTCTTGAACGTCTTCGGCGGGCCATCAATCGAACGCTCGCCTTCAGGGTAAAGCAAGAGCACTCCGCCATTCCGCAGGCCGAAGGCTCCGGCGCGCATGGCAGGAATCAGGTTCGCGTCGGGATCCACCACAACGACGCGCGCCCACCGCGCCAGTGTCCGCATGAAGCCCTTGCCGAAAATGTCGCTGGTCCCCACCGCGAAGGTATCGCGGAATACCAGCCAAGGCAGAACGCCTGCAAGGGTGATCGGGTCGATGAAGCTTTGGTGATTCGAGCAAATAATAAATGGTCCGTGAGCAGGAAGTTTTTCTAGCCCGGAAACGCGTAAATGAAAGCGGTCGAGAGCGATGATCTGGATCAATCGGCTCACCACATACCAGAACGTTTCCTTGAATGGCTGTCGCTCGAGCAGAATTCGGAGCTCAGGGTCTGCAGGTTCATCTTGCAATACTGCGTTCCAGCCGGCGAAGTGCGCGCGGGGCGTACCAACCACGCCGCTGGCTCCGCTCTCGCGCACCGCATCCACCAGTTCGCGTACGGTGTAGATTTCTGACAGACGCGATTCCTCGATGCTCCCGCCAATCTCTTGTTCAAGGGCGACGAGAAGCTCCACCCGTTGCATCGAATCCAACCCAAGATCGAGTTCAAGGTTGTCGCCGGGTCGGATTGATTGAGGCCTATTTCTTGCCGCCTCACGCACGATCTTGAGCGCGCGTTGCACCTCGGGCTGTTCCAGCCACTGGGCGTCTTCCGTGCTTAAGGGTTTTTCCGAGCTAAGCTCCGCATCCCCCGACCGGCCCTCCGCCTGATTTGCTCGCACCCGCTTCTCGATCTCAAATCGCTTCAACTTTCGGGTGGTCGTCCGCGCCAAACTGTCCTGCCAGATTTCATAACTTCCGATTCGCTTAGTCGAAGGAAGTTGTGCCGAGAGGTTTTCAATGTCGTAGCGGATGACCTCTCTTGCGTTGACGATCTTGCGCTGTTTGAGCACATCAAAATTCGGCACCACCACGGCATGTAACCGTTCCTCACCCGGGCGGCCTTCGAGGCCCATGACGGCAATTTCGCCAATGTAGGGGGATTTCAGATAGTGCGCTTCGACTTCCTCCGGATAAATGTTTTTCCCGTTGCTGAGGACAATGACTTCCTTCATGCGACCAGTGATAAACAGATTTCCACCGGCGTCGAAATAGCCGAGATCTCCAGTGTGCAGCCAGCCATCCCTGAGAACCGCGGCTGTGGCGTCGGACCGGTTCCAATAGCCTTTCATCACGATGGCACCACGAATCGCAATTTCGCCAACTGCTTGGCCGTCTTCCTGCGGTTGAGGATCGATGATCTTTCCTTCCACGCCCTCGAGCGGTTTGCCCACCGAGCCAATGACGTTGTCCGCATGCGAAGTGGCGAAAGCGGCGGCGCTGGTTTCGGTAAGGCCGTAGGCCTGCAAGATGTCAATTCCCAGCGCACAAAAATCGCGTCCGATTTCAGGATCAAAGCGTGACCCGCCTGTCACCAGATAGCGCATCTTGCGGCCGAACGTATTATGGATTCGAGGAAAGAGAATGGGCCCAGGATTCCATCCGAATCTTCGGCTGACGCGTGTGATTGCCATCATCGTTCGCACAGACCAACTCGCGAATCTTCCGCGTTGCGAAACTTCCTTGAAAATCCGTTCGTGGATCAAGTAAAAAAACTGAGGCACCACCGCGAACGCTGTGATTTCCCGCTCTGCCAGTGCACGAAGCAACTCCGTCGTATTCAGAGTTTCGAGATAAACGACACGGGAGCCTTTCACCAGAGGCAACAGCAAGTTCGCCATTTGCGACAGCACGTGAAAAAGGGGAAGCACGCCGAGCAGCGCGTCCTCAGGGCCGATATGCGCCCAGCCGAATACGGCCCGCACTTCGCCCATAAGGTTCGAGTGCGTCAGCATCACTCCTTTGGGATCCGCAGTAGTGCCAGAGGTGTAAAGCAGCGAAGCAAGATCGTCATCCTTAGAGAGGACAGGAACAAAGTTCCCCGGCCCTGCCGCAAAGATGCTGTCGAGATTAGCTCGCGTGGGGGCAGCCGCCCCCGACTGTCTAGCCGAACGAAGCTCGGCAGAATCCGTTAACAAAATCTGGACCGACACTCCCTCCACGGCTTTCTGGGCGACCGCCAGATGCCGCACATCGCAGAACAGCAGGGAAGCGCCGCTGTCCTTGAGCAACTTCGCAACCTGATCGGCATGAAACGCCGTGTCCAACGGAACCGCCGCACAACCGGCTGCGATGATGCCAAGGTACGCAGTAATCCAGCGCGGATGATTATCAGCCAGAATCGCAACCCGTGCGCCCGGTCGAAACCCGCTCTCCGTGAGCCAGCGGCCAATGCTCTCCGCCATGCGCCGCGCTTCGTCGTAAGTGATGCTCTCCACGCGATCACGGCGTTGAATTTCAAGCGCAATGTTGTCAGGCCAGCGCGTAGCGCATTCGCGGAAGAGTTCGTAGAAGGTCGGCATTGGGCCAGCGGGAAAATATACCTGAAAACACGCTACTGCGCTGTGGCCGGAGATCCCGCCGAGAAATCGGCCTCAAATCCTGCTTTCGTTGTCCTCGGTGATTTTAAGCGGCTCTTTTTGGAAAGTTTGCTTGAGAAGCCCTGCTCGCGACTTACGCGCCAGGCACGCATCTAATATACTAACCTTCTATACTAGGCTTCTGGGATAGCGGGTGTAGTGCCCTCCAAGGATTCTCATTTTGATTAATGCTCTGGTAGCTAAAGTTTTCGGGACCAAGAACGAGCGCGAGATCAAGCGCCTGATGCCTCGCGTCGAGGAAATTAACGCGCTTGAGCCTG
>Ga0209415_10011078_pt1 | contig 15241 bp, 17 predicted proteins | sample PeaSoiSIISIP2007_FD_187696 | JGI IMG/M metagenome (GOLD analysis project Ga0209415, IMG submission 187696) | Peat soil microbial communities from Weissenstadt, Germany - SII-SIP-2007 (SPAdes) (version 2) | ecosystem: Environmental > Terrestrial > Soil > Wetlands > Peat | place: Germany... | reverse complement strand
CCCAGCGTCTGTATATGCTAGGATTCAAAAGAACTTGACCAGCCATTCATTCGAGCAGCGATAGGGGCTTCTATTGACCAAGCGGCATTCCATTCCATCGATTCTTGCGCTTACCGCGATGGCCATCGCCCTGGGTGCCAGCGCCGCACAAACAACCGCCAAGTGGACTATCGAAAGCGTGCTCGAGATGATGGACAAGTCCGCGAAGGACTTCCGCAGCCTGACAGCAGACATTGAAAACGTGAAGTACACCGCAGTCGTGCAGGATAAATCGACGGAAACGGGCCAAATCTGGGTCCGTCACGATCAAAAAATGCGCATCGAGTTTACGAAGCCCGAGGCGCGAACCATTCTGCGTACCGGCGATTCCCTTTTTCTTTACAACCCCAAACTGAATCGCGTGGAAGAGTACGACCTCGGCAAGAATCGCGCCATGGTGGATCAATACATCCGACTCGGCTTCGGCACGAAGAGTGAAGATCTCAAGAAAAGCTATCTGGTGACGGTTACCGGCGAAGAGCAACTCGATAACAGGAAAACCGTTGTGGTGGAACTGACGCCGAAAGCCGACCAGATTCGCAGCCAGATCACGCGCATTCAGATGTGGATCGACGAAGCTTCCTGGCTCCCCATCCAACAGAAAATTTATGAGACCGGCTCCGGCGACTATATCTTGTTTCACTACACCAACATGATGAAGAACCTGAAGATCAACGAATCCAAGTTCAAACAAGACTGGCCCAAGAACGCCAGCCACGAAAAACCCCGTACCTGAAACGCGAAGCTACTCAAAACACAGAACTTACATGTAGTTTCGGCTCACCTGCTGCCTTATGTCGCAAAACTTCGGGCCTTTGTATTCAACCAACTGGTTAAATACAAAGGCACTGTCTCAAGTAGCAGGTCGAGCCGCTGATCTGACTTAAGAACTGCATTTTCAGTCAGTAGCGGCTCGTTCCGTGGCCAGCAGTTGCTCCTTCCGCGAGAGCCCCCAACGGTAGCCCGCTAGGTTACCGTCGGCGCGAATCACGCGGTGGCACGGCACGACGATGGATACGGGGTTGGTGGCGCAGGCTCGGGCCACGGCGCGCACCGATTTCGGACTCCCCAGGGCACGAGCCACCTGCGAATACGTTCGCGTTGTTCCGCGCGGAATGCGCTGCAACTCTTGCCAGACGCGTCGTTGAAATGCCGTTGCCTGCAGATCGAGCGGCAAATCGACTTGCGCGGGTTTGCCTTCGATGCGCTGGACAATTTCGCGAACCCAGCGTTGCGCGCTGCCGGTGGCTGGTGCGATTTCCGCGCGTGGATATTCTTCACGCAGTTCCGCGACGAGCTTGTTTTGCGCGTCTCCCAGATAGACCGCGGATACCCCGCGCTCCGTTGCCGCGACCAAGACTTTGCCGAGCGGCGACTTCGCGATTATGTATTCGATTTTCATGCCCTTTCCTCCTTTTTGATACGTTGCCGGCGTCATTCCGAGTTGTGCGTTGCTGCGTTCATAGACGCGGCTCGACGAGCCGTATCCGGTTTCGTAGAGCGCATCGGTGATGTTTTTGCCGGCGCGTAGCAAAGTTTTGAAGCGCTTTATGCGCAGCGCTTCGGCGAGTTCGCGCGGGGCGAGGCCAGTGACCTGTCGGAAAGCGCGGCGCAGTGTTCCGGCATTCGAATTCAGTACCCGAGCGACCTCCGAAAGCCGCAGACCGTCTTCTGAAGATTCAACAAGGTAATTTGCGGCGCGCGCTACCAGCGCAGCCGAAGCCGCAATCTCATTGGGCCGACAGCGAAGGCAAGGCCGAAATCCTTCTTTCTCTGCTTCTTTCCCTGTGTGAAAGAAAACTACGTTTTGCCGCAGCGGGCGTCGCGCCGGACAAGACGGCCGGCAATAGATGTGCGTGGAACGCACAGCCAGAACAAATTTGCCGTCGGCGCGAGCGTCGCGTTCCAGTGTTGCGCGCCAGTATTGTGCCGCTTTGCGTGGCGAGACCTGCCTGGCCACGCTGTTGTTCGAATGGTTCATCGTTTCCATGCTACGAAAAATAGCGCAGGGTTCAGAGCAAATCTATCCGGAAAGGCACGGCAAAGTGGCTCCGACTAAATCCGGCCAGAGGCCTCGTAGGAGGCGGGCTACAGGTTCGTTTAGGCTTCGCCTGGGTTGGGCAAAGCTTCAGCGGCTTCGACGGGGTTTTTGTGCGGGGCAGTGATCACTAACAAAACAGCGGTGAGAATGACCGCAGCCGCGAGCGCCGTTCGAAGCGTGATCGTCTCTCCAGCACCGAGCCAACCGAGAAAGAGCGCAACCACAGGGTTTACGAACGCGTACGTGCCCACGCGAGCGGCCGTGCTTTTCTTCAGGATGTAAACGTATGCGGTAAAGCCGATCCCCGTGCCAAAGACAAGCAGATAAGCAAGTGCGAGCCAGGAACGCGTCGTGATCGCGGAGAGATGCAACTGGCGGCCTTCGCCCGCGAGCAGACTGACAATCCAGAGTGCGGTGCCGCCCGCAAGGCTCTGCATGGCAACTCCAAGCATTGGCGAGCTGGGAAGGTCGTTGTGCTTCGAATAGATGGAGCCCCAGGCCCATGCAAAGGATGCGACGAAGAGAATCCCTGCGCCGATGGGATTGACGCGCTCCGAGCCTCCCAGATGCGCTGGGCCTACCAATAGGATCAATCCGCCAAACCCGAGCACCAGGCTAGCCACAACTCTAGGTAGCGGGCGCGGGCCACCCGGGCGAAGCCAGTCGATTAGGACCATCCAGAAAGAAACCAGTGCAACCAGCAAGGCGGCCACGCCCGAGGGAACGGTGCGCTCTGCTAAGCAGACCCCGCCATTGCCTACCAGCAGGAGCAACAGTCCGGTGATGATGGCCGTACGCCACTGGCCGGGGGTTGGCCGGATCCCGGTTTTCCAGCGCAAGATGGGATACAGAACGAGCCCCGCGATAAGGTGGCGTGCCGCAGGAAGCATAAGCGTCGGAAACGACTCGATTCCCACGGCAATCGCAAAGTAGGTCGAGCCCCAGATTACATAGACAGCGGCAAACGCGGCAACAAGGAGAGTGGCATCCCGCTTCGAGCTGGCGTGCGATCGAGGCAGAGATCTAGCTTCCCCTGTGGATGGTTCGACGATGGGTGTGGACATTCTGCGGAGCCTAAAGAAATAAAGCTACTTGCTATTGAGGTGAGGTGTCGAGCACCATATTGGACGACGACTTCCACAGGACATGGAGAGAGCGGGACCGAAGGGCGGGTACTATAACCAAGTGTTTGATGTTAAGACACTTCGCGCGTTTTCCACAGGTTGACGTAGAGAGCCTGAAGTGGCATTTTATCCACCCGCTCCCCAAGTCGGGGGATTGGTTAAGAACAACAGAAAGTGCAGTTGGGCCAGTTTTGGCAGCGACGTAGTGGCATCTCTGAGGGCGAGATGGGCGCGACGAAGCGCGCAACACCCCTGCGGTCTGGGGAAAAAGAACTGGGCAGGGTCAATCTGGCGCCGCCGTTGCTGGAAGCGGAGGCGACACCGTTGCGCGTGCCTGCGCTACGCGTGACGCCGTTGCTCGCGCCGGGACAGCCTCGGCGTTTTGTGCGGGTGCCGACGCACGCCGTTGGCGTCAATCACGAGCAGCGCGAATACCCGCGCGCTTCCCTGAAACTTCCCCTTCGATTGAGGAGAGTGGGCTCCCGCGCGGAAGACTTCCCGGTAACTCTAGTGACCCGCGACATCAGTTCTACTGGTGTGTTTTTCCTTTGCCCTAAAGAGATAGCGCAAGGCGCACAGATCGAGCTGGAAATCGTGCTGGTGAGCCGCCCCATGGGGCACGGCAGCGTCGTTATCGTTAGCACGGCGCGTGTGCAGCGAATCGAGGCTGCGGCCATGCCTGGATGGTACGGGGTCGCGGCTTCCTTCGACGATGTGCAATTCGACCGCGATGATGGCGTGCCTTCTCGATTTCTTCGTCCCTGATTGTTGTTCCCAAGTACTCAGTCAGACCTCCATCTTTGCTGTTGGAGGATTTGCCCTGACGGCGCGCGGGACTGCTGCACGCACATAATCACGCGCCGGAATTCTTGCCGCGATTTCAGCGGGTGATAAAGAATAGATCCTGCGAAGCCCTGCTCCAGCCTCGGATAGAATGCGGGCTGATCAGCGTAGGCGTGTGGCTGTCGGCTCTGTCGCTCATGTGCAGAGAATAGCCGTTGGCCAGATAAGAGGGGATATCGCGCGAATCGGTAACCGGAATATAAGGTCCTTCCTTACCAAGCTGGACGTGGTAGCGGTCATCTTTGAAGCGATGCGGAAGCAAGCGGGTCCCGCGCTTCCTGCCGCGCGACACTATGGCGAACAGCATGGTGGACCTCCCAAACGATATATTCGCGACTAGCTTACAAACAGCCTGGCTTCGCTTGTAAGAGGGCTGTCTGTGGAAAAGTGTGGATCATTTAGGGGCGGCTTGAATGGCAGTTCCCCTCTTCGCTCGGGACTCTCTTCGTTGAACTTTCAGTGGCCGGTTGGGTACGCGGGTTTGCTACTCTAAACGTTCATGGCTCGAACAAATAAAAAAAGCCTCGACGGAGTGCTTTTTGATTGGGACGGCACTCTCATTGATTCTTATGCCGCGGATTCCGCGGCGTATTTGGCGATGTTTCGCGAAATGGGAATTCCCTGGGGCTTAGATGAGTTGGCGCGGCACTATTCGCCGAATTGGTACCGCGTATATCGAGCCGCGAAATTGCCTCGCGCGCGCTGGGACGACGCCGATCGGGTTTGGCGTGCACAGTATGCTAAGCATTCGCCTCAGCTGATTGCAGGTGCGCGGCAAGTACTTGGACGGCTCGGCCGGATGCATCACTTGGGCTTGGTTACGAGTGGCGACCGCGACCGTGTCACGCGGCAATTACGGGCCTTTCGCCTCACGCAGGTATTTGCTGCGCGGGTCTGCAGCGGAGACACTCCAGAAAAAAAGCCGCATCCGGCGCCTCTTCGGCTGGCCTTGCGGCAGCTTTCTTTGGCGCCTTCATCGTGCGTCTATGTTGGTGATTCGCCTGAGGATTTGGAAATGGCCAAGCGCGCCGGAGTTCGCGCGATTGCCGTGCTTGGACCTTTCCCAACAGAAAAGCGCTTGCGCGCCGCGCGGCCGGATTTCTTGCTCGAATCCATCCGCGAATTGCCGGACGTACTTCGGATTCTAACCGGCCCATAAATGAAGCCGAGCTGTCTTCAGAGACTTGGTTTGGCTGGAGCCGCAGGAGGCGCGGGTGCCGCGCCGGATGTCGAGACGGGCTTGTACTCGGTCCACTTGATCACCAGACGCACCGGAACGTGAATATCCTTCAGATTCAGCGTGTCGTCGGAACGCATATAGTTGGGCAGCCAGTACTTTCCCTCAACATTTTCCCGGTACGTCTCAAAAATGTTGAAGGGCATGGTGGCGGAGCGTGTGTCGCCAAGGTCGTTGACCCACTTTCCATACGTCTTCACGACTTCCAGGTACACGTCATCCACCCAGACAATACCGTCGAAATAAAAATGCGCTCGCTCCACCGCTTTAGGCTTCACCTGGAAGATGTAGCAACTGATCTCGTCGACGAGTTCCTTGCCCAAATATTTCAAATTGTATTTCCCGAGCTGAGCCGTGGTGAGCGCGTAGGCCGGCATGCGCGCGAGCGTCTGGAAGTCTTCGGGCCCCATCTCCAGATAGCGCAAAGTGGATTGCGGACGCTCCACGGTCTTTTCGTAGAGTTTGCCGTCGGTGCCGGGCTTCGCTTCGACCACCAGCGTCAGTTGTCCCGAAGGCTTGCCATCCGGCCCGAATTCCTCCAGCCGGACCGTTTTCTTATACGTATATCCAGCGCGGGCGGCGATGTACTGATCTTCTTTTTCCGAGAAACGTTTGATGATCTCTTCCGGCGGGATCGACGGCGGAGCCGGAGGCACAGGCTCCGTACCCACGCGGTGCACGTCGTGCTCGGGGGGAGGTGTCAGCGGCCCTTGTTGCGCTGCCAGAGCGCGGAATCCGAAGCCTGGGAAAAGACAAGCGCAGAGAAGCACAGCGCTACGGAGAACCGCTCTGGAAAAGCAGTCGCGCGTTTGAGGTGCTTTCGAGTTCATACAGAATTGGATGCGCCCGGGGCTCCGAAGAGCAGCTTCACCGTCGCGGCCGACCTGATTGAGTTTAACGCAATTCACGAGGCAGCGTCCCGCTCATCTCGTCGTATGGCCGGGTTGAACGATGGCACGAATGGCGCTTCCAGCGACTCCGCGAGGTCTCTGCTACAATTCCAAAGTTTGTGGGCGACGAGAAACAAACCAGGCGCTACTTTGTCTCGGGAATCGTGCAGGGAGTGGGATTCCGCTTCTTTGTGCAGCGCGAAGCCAACAGGCTAGGCGTCGGTGGCTACGCCAGGAATCTGCATGACGGCAGAGTCGAAGTCCTGGCCGTCGGGTCTCCCACCCAGCTGGATGCCATGAAGTCCGCGCTCGAGTGTGGACCGCGATTTTCGAGTGTCTCCGGCGTGCGGGAAGAGGAAGCGCCATCTAGTTCACGGTATGAAAAGCGATTTGTGATCGAGCCCGACGCTTGAAAAAGACCCTTGCCTCGAAATGATGAACAGGAGCTGTCTGCATGGACGATTTGAAGAAACTGATTCGCGAAGTGCCGGACTATCCCAAGCCGGGAATTCTTTTTTACGACCTCACCACGCTGTTGAAAGATAAGGCAGGATTTCACACGCTCATCGACCGCCTCTGCGATCACTATAAGGGACGCACCATCGATGTTGTCGCCGGAATCGAAGCGCGAGGCTTTATTTTTGCTCCTGCACTGGCCTACAGGCTCGGAGCTGGTTTCGTCCCCGTGCGCAAGCCGAAAAAATTGCCGGCCAAAACGGCCAGCATTTCCTACGCACTGGAATACGGCACGGACACGCTCGAAATTCATGAAGACGCAGTGAAACCCGGCCAGCGCGTAATTATTTGCGACGATCTTCTGGCCACCGGCGGCACGGCCGCCGCCACCGCGAAGCTCATCGAGAAGCTCGGCGGAAAAGTCGAAGGTGCAGCCTTCGCCGTGGAATTGACGTTTCTCAACGGCCGTTCAAGGCTCAACGGCGTGGATATTTTCTCCCTGATTCAATACGACAAGTAGGAGACTGCTTCTGACCCACGATGGCCGACGAGATGACACAGTCTGAAAGGGACGCGATCGCACAATTCCCCGTCGTCGCCGAGGAATTCTGCAGATTCATCGACAATTGCAGCGGGTTCGACCGTAAGCGTCTAATTCAAGATGTCGGCGTGCTCCTTGCAAAGCTGAGTCAGGCTGCGACTCGTCTACCCCTAGTAACCCCTTCAAGTGGAGGCGCGGATAGTAGAGACGAATCGGTCGCTGCACGGGCGAATGAGGAGTACCAGATTTCGAAGCGACTCCGCGAACAATTGGGCGACCTGGATGAATTCTGGGACGTCTTCGATCCTACTCAAAAAGAAGAAGTGGTGCTGTGCTCTCTCTCCCGGCACATCGCTGAAATCTATATGGATTTGAAAGACGCTTTGAAGCTTCAGGGAAGTGGCGCATGCTTGGACGATATTTATTTTGATTGGTGTTTTGCTTTTCGTAGCCACTGGGCCTGGCACGCGGCTTCGGCCGCAAAGGCAGTGATTCTTATCTCACACAGGGCGTGAACTGCCACGCCGCTGGCGGATGGCCTCGAACAGCACTACGCCTGCGGCTACGGAAACGTTGAGCGATTTCACAGGTCCGGTCGTCGGCAGCGACACGACAAAGTCGCACCGTTTGCGTGTCAAGTCGTGCAGACCTTTACCTTCGCCGCCCAGCACAATCCCCACCGGCGATGTATAGTCCACTTCGGTGTAACTCTTGTCGCCGTCCTCGTCCAAGCCGATCAGCCAGTAGCCCGCTTCCTTCAGTTCTTCCATGGTTCGGACGAGGTTTGTGACTTTCGCGATCGGCAAGTGCTCGATCGCGCCCGCGGAGGCGCGCGCCACGGTGTCCGTAAGTCCTGCGGCGCGTCTTTCCGGAATCACCACGCCATGCGCTCCCGCTGCCAGCGTGGTGCGTATGATCGCACCGAGATTGTGCGGATCTTCCACTCCATCAAGCAGCACGATGAGCCCTTTACTTCCGTGATCCGTGCCTTTGTTTGCCGCCGCGAGAATGCTTTCGAGCGTCGCCGGCGCGCGCGCCGCGGCCAGCGCCACGACTCCTTGATGGTCTTTGGAATTCGCAAGACGATCGAGCTGGCCGCGGTCCTCGAAGCGCACAGGAATATCCCGCGCCCGGGCTAGCTGAACAATTTCTTCAACGCGGGTGTCCTGCCGCCCGCGCGCAATCAATATGCGATCGAACGGCCTCCCGGCATCGAGCGCTTCGCGAACCGCATGAATACCCGTAAGCTTGTCCATCGGTCAGTTAGTGTATCGCACGTAGGGCGCGCGATCTGCCACGCCGAGTGTAGGGGCACGATTCATCGTGCCCTCCCACCGACACGCCGCCTCCAATCAATCCAGCGCAGCGCAAAATTCCAGAATGCGTTCGCGCGCCGGCTTCACTGGCGTAACGAATCCAGCCGCGGCTCCTTCATCGATGAGCAGAATCACCCGATCAAGTTCGCCTTCGCCAGCGCGGCCGGTCAGCGCGAGACGAATAGGATGAAAAATCTCGCGGCTGCTCAAGCCGATGCGCTCTTTCAATGCGGTGATGATCTCCTTGAATCGCTCAGTGGTCAGCGGAGCGCCTTCGAGCAAAAGAAGCGCGAGATGCCTCAGCACGTCGCGCGCAGCGTATCGAGCGAGGACGGCGTGACTCTCCACTCTGCCCAGAAGCTCATGCGCGTCATACTGAAAAACGAGTTGCAGCAACTCGGCGAGCGGGCCGCGATCGGAAACCTGCGGACTCAGCAGCGCGGCGGCTCGTTCGCACCAGGCGATTTGCGCGGGAGTGCCTTCACCCCCTAGCCATCCTCGCTCGCGCAGAATCCCGGCTACATCGCGAGCCGTGAAACCGTTTGTGCTCGCCGCTGGCGAAACTGGCTTAGGCGTTTCTTGCGGAGGCATTGTTAGAATTTAGCGCGAGCCGGGCCTATGACTTGGAAGCGGTGGCATAACTATCGCTTAGAAAGCGTCGCCACCACATGAGCAGCAATCGCCTCGCCGCGGCCCACCGCATCGACGCCTTCGTTCGTCTTGGCCTTCAGAGAAATCTGCTCCGTGGAAACACCCAAAGCGCCCGCGAGCGCCTCTCGCATTTTCGGAAAATGCGGCCCCAGCTTCGGTTTTTCCAGAATGACCACGGCATCGACGTACTCGATCACAAAGTTCTTCCCGCCAAGCAATCCCCGCGTGTGTTCCAGGAAAAGCAAACTATTCGCGCCCTTCCATTTTGGATCCGTATCCGGAAAAAGTTTGCCAATATCCCCAAGCCCGGCAGCGCCCAGCAGCGCATCACACATGGCATGCGCCACTACGTCTCCGTCTGAATGGCCCACCGGTCCCTTATCGAATGGAACCTCGATTCCGCCAACGATCAGCTTGCGCCCTTCCGCAAGCCGGTGCAGATCGTATCCAATGCCGCAGCGCACGCTCATGCCTTCTTGCGCTCTTGTTCGAGGTAGAAGCGAGCGAGGTCCATGTCGGCGGGCCTCGTGATTTTGATGTTGCGCTCGGAGCCCAACACCACGTGCACATCGTGGCCCATGCGCTCGACGAGACCCGCCTCGTCCGAAGCGTTGACGCCATCGGCATGCGCCCGCGCAAACGCTTCCTTAATCAGTTTCGTTGAAAACGCCTGCGGCGTCTGCGCCAGCACAACCCGTTCACGTGGAATGGTCCCGATAATCAGCGCCACATCCTCCGGCAAACTCGCGCGCTTCACTTCTTTCACCGTGTCCATCGCGGGGATGCCAAGTATTGCGGCGTGGCAGCGCCGCGCTTCTTCAATCACTCGCGCAATCTGCTCGCGCGTAACGAATGGCCGCACCGCGTCGTGCACCAAAACGATTTCTGTGTCGTTCGAAACTTCATGCAGAGCCAGCGCCACAGAATCCTGCCGCGAATCTCCGCCGCGCACCACGCGCACCGATTGCATGAATCGTTCGCCCTGAATGCGCTCCTGAAGTGATTCCACGACATCCGCGCGTGTCGCAACAATAATATCGGTGACCAGCGGGCAAGAGGCGATACGCCGCACGCTGTGAATCACGATCGGCGTTCTATCCAACTCGAGAAATTGTTTCGGCGTCTCGGCGCCCATGCGCGTGCCGAGACCTGCGGCTGGAAGAATGGCGGCAATGTGGCTCATTTTGGACGCGGCCCGCACCAAACAAGAAAAACGCGGCGGCCGCAAACTTCAGAGTGTACCTCAAGCCGGGCGTATCAGGCGAATCCCGGAATGCGGAAATGATGATTGGCTGACGCAATTGCTGCGAAAAGAAAAACCTGTCCGAAGTGCCCGCTTCCGAAATTGCGCGCACATTGCTTCACTACATCCGCTCGCGGTGAGCGGACGCTAGTCCGCATCCGGCTCGGGAAAGATGGGACCGCGCGGATGTTGCAGGATGAACAAGACAAATGCGAGATATCAATTATTGGAGATAGACGCGCGGAACCCGCTGGCTCACCGCGCACAGCAAATCGGACGTCACCGTTCCGATACTCCGGGCGATAACGTTCGCAGGGCGAACGTGCTCGCCATCGCTGCCGTAGATCGCCACGACGTCGCCGATCTCTGCTCCCGGCACGTCGGTCACATCGATCATCGTGACGTCCATCGAGATAATTCCCACAATCGGCGCGAGTGTGCCGCGTACCAAAACGCTGCCGCGATTTCCCAGCGAACGATGAATGCCGTCGCCATAACCCGCCGCGAGTACCGCGATCCGCGTAGGCCGCTTGGCGATGAACGTTTCGTTGTATCCAACGCCCGCGCCTTCGGGAATTTCCCGCACGTTAATAATGCGCGTGCGCAGGCTCATCACCGGCTTGAGCGGAAGCTTCGCCTCGATTTGCGGGCGCAGCTCGACGGGATCATAGCCTGGATGGTAGCCGTACAATATCGCTCCGGGACGCACCATGTCCGCCCATGTCTCCGGACGCGTGGCAATCGCCGCGCTGTTCGCAAGGTGCACAATCCCTGGATCAATTCCCAGCGCGCGCAAGCGGTCGAGCGCCGCATAAAATCGCTCTTCCTGTTGCCGTGTCTGCTCTCCCACGCGCGTGTTCGTCAGAACCTCCGACGAAGCAAAATGCGTGAACACTCCGCTCAATTCCAGATGCTTGCACTTGGCCAGCTGCCCTGCGAAGCATTCCACGTCGCTCGGCGCGATTCCCAGGCGGTTCATGCCCGTGTCCATTTTCAGATGGAACGAAACGCGTTTGCCGGCCTTCTTGCTACCTTTCTTACCGCCCTGCTTCGCAAGAAAACGCGCAGCGGCGCGATCAAGTTCCTTCAGTTGTTCGCAGCGATGAACCACCGCCGTCAAATCGTGTTCGATCAGCCGCGCCTCTTCGCCCGGCGAAAAGCTCGTCAGCACCAGCACCGGCTTGCGCACTCCGGCTTCGCGCACGGCAATGCCCTCTTCCGTGCACGTAACGCCAAACCAGTCCGAGCCGGCTTTTTCCAGAGCTTTGGCGACCTGCGGGCCCCCGTGCCCGTAGCCGTTGCCCTTCACGATGCAAAGAATCTTTCGTGGCGCCTTACGCTTTTCTTCCGCCGGATTCACAAACTTGCGAATCGCGCGGAAATTTTCCGCCAGTGCGCCAAGATCCACTTCCGCCCAAACCGGACGTCTCACTTCCTTGCGGGGACTTTTCTGTGTGCGAGGCATGGCCCTTCCGAAAAATTTAGTTTACGCCATCCGGCGGCCGCGAGCCGACAGCCACTTTGGATGCCGCCAGAATGACAACCCCCTCTCACAGTGCAAGCCAAAGGCCCTTCTCTTCTCCCGCCAGGCTCACTCGCTAGTCATCATCCGGGTCGGTAGGGGGGCGCTTGTCGTTGATGAAGTAGGCCGCCTTAAGCGCCGTGGGGATTGGGTGGAACCCGACGGGCGTGTGCGTGAGGTTGAAACAATCGGAAAGGTCATCCGCCGGCGCATCCGCGTAGCCCAGCGAAGGCAGGTTGTACGTAGTCTCGATAAATTTCAAGATGCTGCCAAAGTCGTGGGTCGTGTGCGAAATGTAAGCAGTCTTGGCATACGGCGATACCACGATCAATGGGACCCGGAAGCCATATACATATCCTGATCCCCAGCTGACTCCGTCGTTGATCACTTTCGGCGCCACGTGGTCGTACCAACCTCCCCAATCGTCCCACGTGATGATGATGGCCGTGTTCGCCCAATACGGGCTATTGCCAATCGCGTTGACAATCGAAGCCACCCACGAGGGTCCGCTGCCGTCATTGGCAACCGCATGATCCGAGCTTTGCCCGTTGGGAATCACCCAGCTCAATTGCGCGAGGTTGCCATTGGCGATGTCCACCAGCACCTGCGATTGCGGGATTTTTACGTTGTTGACCCAGTCCGGTCCAGTGCACGTCAGCGTGCCGTTCACCGTCTGCTGCTGGCACATGTGCTGAATGGCATCGGGCCCTGTCCAGATCGAACCCGCCGAAGGAGCGTAATAGCGCCAGCTCACACCCTTGGTATTGAGCAAGTCGGTCAGCGTGGGATGGTCGAAGCATGGATACTGCGCCGCTTGGTTGGTTTCGCTCCCGCTAGGATCGATCATCTTGACTCGATTTGTCGCAGCCGCGATGCACCCCGCGGGGCTCAGCGCCGGGTTTTCCGCGGCGAAAAGATTGCTCCCCGTGCTGGGAGCCGATGTGCCGGAAATGATGAACTGGTGCGCCGGAAAGCTTGGCCCCTCGTTGGTCTGAAACATGCGATCGCCAAACGTGTACTGCTCCGCCAGCGCAAAATACGGCTGCACGTCCGCTGGTTTCACGTACATGTACTGCGGGTTGGGATGCGCGTTTGGCGGGCAATTCGCCGCTGGTGAGCAGGGAATTAGGCTCGCTCCGTCCATCTTGCCGCCGTCGTACATCGAAACAAACGCCCCATTCGCATGGCTGAGATCGTAGTTTTGCGGGTTCGCTCCCGTCGTGCCCAGGTCGATGGGGCTCAGCGGAATCGTTTGCCCCGTTGAATTCAAGCCGCTGCTGGCGATGTCCGCGCCCCGGGATATCAGCACGGGATCCTGAAACAAATTGTCCGGGCTCCGGTTTTCTTGAAAGATCACCACGATATGCTGGAACACCGCGGTCGTTGTCAGTGCCAGCGATTGCGGGCCGTTGCTGGGAGCCAAACTCTTCGCGTCGCTCCCGGTCACGATTATGCTGTAGCTCCCGCCAGGAGTCCCGGTCGAAGTCGATACCGTCAGCAGCGAAGTTCCTGGCGTATTGCTGCTAATCGCCACCGGAGTCGTGCCGAACGAGCAAGTAGGCGCTGGATTGCCTCCGCTGATCATGCTGCACGAAAGGCTCACACTGCCCGTATACCCATTTGCCGGGGTCACCGTGATGGCCGAAGTAGTCGTGTTTCCGGCGGTGACAGCCTCCGGATTCAACGGCGTGGCGCTCAGCGTGTAGCTGGGCTGATTCATTTGTCCCGGAGACGAGCTCGAGTTGCAGCCGCTTAGCCCGAGCAGGAGCGCGCCCAGGCTCAGGCATGCACCGTGTACAAACGTGAGACGAAGTGAGCTCACAGAAGGACCTCCTCGCAGTTGTTGGATTGTTCTCTGCCGCATATCAACCCAACTACTGGCGATTCGACTCGCCCGAAATACAGTTTTTGACGCATCCCGCCCCGCCCGCGCCAAGCTCCGCTCCGGCGCCCCCAGTGGCAACCCCCTTCCCGTCAACGATATTTCCGTCACCCCGCGGGGGACTCTTTAATCGAGGTAAGAGGGGGGACATTCTTAAGGAGGTGAGAAAGGGGACATTTTGATCGAGGCAAGAAAGCGGACATTTTAAGAGAGGTTTGACACCCCCGAAAATCGCCCTTGCTTTTTTTCCATTTTGTGCTATACTTGTTCCTGTAGAATTTTGCGTTCCTCGACTGCGGCAGACCCTCTGCCGCTTTTTTCATTTTAGGCCGATAGCCCCGGTCATTCCACCTAAGTCCTTTAAAATGAATGGATCAAGAAACACAGCGTTTTGCCGTGTTTCACCGGTTTTTCTGGCCCCGCAACCCTTTTAGAATGAACACTTGCAAGAATCTCCCACAAGTGTTCATTCTAAACAACTTACGGAGACTGTTAAGCCCTTTAGAATCCGCACTTACGCAAAAAAGGGGGAGGGGGTGTCAGGGATTCCCCGCCATCCACTAACAGTCCAGTGCAGCACACCCAAAGTGTGTGCCCTCTGCCACGCCGTGGCCCTCCCGGGTCGGACGTCGACCCATTCTGAAAGAGCTTCGTTGGATTTATGAAGTTGAGACCGAGCAAGACTCATGAAGATTTTGAGGCGGCTCGGCGTGAAGGACGAGCATCCACGTTTTGCCTTGGTCGTGCAGCTCTTCAGCGACTTGCCGAGCGGTAAGACTTGAGGGCGAGCGCCTTGATCTCGGCTCTTGCCTGACGCGCCTTCGCTGCTGGCATTTCGGCGAGTATGTCGAGAATCGCGTCCGCGGCTTGCCAAGTGCCTTTTCTACTCTTTGATTCTTCTTTGCCATAATGAACAGTTTAACTAACATGCAGACATGGGGGACATCCTTTGGATAGTGGTCGAGCTAACTCCACCCCCTGGATATCAACGCGGAAAAGTCAAAACCCGCACCCTTGCCAAAAGCGCAAGAGGCGGCATCCGGTATAAAACAGTACGGCAAGTTCTGGGATGACCGGTTGTATCCAGGTCGGTCTAAACAAGAATTAGACCGCAGAGGAGACTCGATGAAGCGCACGTGGACGATCATAGGGGTAGGCAACGTGCCGGGCAGCGTCAAATGGTATCAGACCCTGTTCGGCCAGCCGGCTACCCTTCCTGCCCATGATTACTTTGCGCAAATCCTCGATTCCGATGGAACTGTATTGCTCTGCCTCCACGCGTGGGGCGCCCACGAGCATCCTTCCTTGATAAGCCCCGATCACGCGACGCCCGGCAACGGGCTCCTGCTGTTTTTCCGTGTCGATGATTTCGACCTGGCGCTTCAAAGGGCACGCCCTCTCGTCACTCGGCTCGAAGAGGAGCCACACGTGAATCCGAACACGCAAACCAAGGAGT
>Ga0209415_10011077_pt1 | contig 15242 bp, 13 predicted proteins | sample PeaSoiSIISIP2007_FD_187696 | JGI IMG/M metagenome (GOLD analysis project Ga0209415, IMG submission 187696) | Peat soil microbial communities from Weissenstadt, Germany - SII-SIP-2007 (SPAdes) (version 2) | ecosystem: Environmental > Terrestrial > Soil > Wetlands > Peat | place: Germany... | reverse complement strand
TAGAGCACGAGGTCTTCACCCAGCAGCCGCAACGGCTTGACCGAGATCGAATCGAACTCGCTGGCGCCGCCGATCGGCATCCAGTAGCGGCGCAGGAGATTCCCCATCGGCTTCCCCGGCCCGACCTCGGTCAAGAGTCGATTTTGCTCTTCGGTTAACACCTTATTTCAGGCCCCCGCCGATTTTGCTAATCGGGACGAAGGCGTCTTTCAACGGGTCCCACGCCACCATAAGCCCCGAGTCGGTTACCGAAAGTCCGCGCTGCGGGACCGCTTGGAAATTGAAGACGCCGGTTGCGCCGATGAAGCCGCGCAGGTTGCTGATGTACGCCTTGAGCTGATCGGCCGTTGGGTTTGGTCCCAGCTTGCGGTAGGCGCTGACGACGATCCAGGCGGGATCCCACCCGATGGCTTGGGTTGCATCCGGACGGACCCCGATCGACTTGAACGCCGCGTTGTACTGCTTCACGGCATTGAGAAACGGACCGGCCGGCGGATTCTCCGCTGCCGCGGCCGGGAACGCGGCCGACACGAGGAAGTTGGGCAAGATCCTACTGTACTGTTTGAGCAGCGGGTAGACGATATTGCCTGCGGTGATGCCGACGGGTATTTCGAGCCCGACATCGGCGATGGCGTGAAAAGCGGTCCCGACCGGGGTCCCGGTTCCCCAAGCGATCAGCGCCTGCGCGCCCGAGGCCTTGATCCGTTCGACTTGGGCCGTCGCGCTCAGGTCCGTAACGTTGAAATGCTCGCGCGCAACGAGCGTCACGTCCTTATTTTGCGGCAAGGCTAACGCGGCATCGACGCTCCGCTCACCGTCTTGACCGCTCGCATCGGTGGTGGTTAACAGCGCAATGCGCTTCCAGCCGCGGTCGCGGAAGTAGCCGACGTTCAACGCGATCAGATCCGTCGTGGTCGGTCCCCAACTGAACATCCACGTGCCGGCGTCCGGATGGAAGCCGGGCGAGAAGCAGTAGTCGACCGGACCATTCTTGAGCAACGGGAAGACCGCGCCGCACGCCGCGGTGAGGGTCGGCCCCATCAAAAGCGGGGCCCCTTTGGCCACGATCCCGTTCAGGAGCTGCACCGCGACCTGCGCGTTCGTTTGATCGTCTTGCAGGTCGAAGTGCAGCGGGTGTCCGCCGATCCCACCGCTCGCGTTCACTTGCGTCTCGACCAGTTGTAACGCGCTCGCTTCGTTTTTGCCGAGGAACGCCGCCGAACCAGTGAGCGAGACGATCACCGGAATGACGATCGGGGAGCCGGTCGGGGCTGCCGCGGCACCGGCGCCGGCGGGGACGACGACACACAATACCGCGGCGAGCAGGAGAGATGCAATGCGCGCCATTCAGTCCGCTCCTTCTTCCGTCAACAGCGCGAGCTTACGATACAGTTCGCGATCTGAAACAACGAACAACAACGCCGGCTCGTCTGCCGTATGGCTGATCCACGCATCGCTCGGCAAGGTGAACACGTCGCGCGCCTCCCAGCGCATCGTCTGCGCCCCGACCGCCGTCCCGCCGCTTCCCCGTGCAACCGCACACACGCCGTGCGCGTTCGTCCGGAACGGACGCGTCGCCGCACCCGGCTCGAGCGCAATCATCCAGCAATCGAGCAAGTCCATGACCGGACCACCGGTGAGCGGGTTGACGTAGCGCACCCGTCGCGAACCGTCAGGCGCCGGCGGTGTCGACTCCAACGCTGCAACCACCGAAGCGAGCGGATACCGGAACACCGGCGAGTACCGGGTCGCCGTCACGTCGGGAATGATGCCCGAAATCCCGAAATTTTCGTCGGCCGGCAACTTCGGAACATCGTGCGGCGGCCCCGGCTCGAAGACGAACGTCCCCAGATTGATGTGGGTGTGGACGTTGAGCACGTCGAGCCACACGATCGGACTCGAACCTTCGTGCCAGTGCTCGTGCCAGCAGTTTCCCGGCGTCAAAACGAGATCCCCGAACTGCATCGGCGCGACTTTGCCGTCGACTCGCGTCACAGCACCTTCGCCGTCGAGCACGAACCGCAGCGCGTCGGGCGTGTGGCGATGCGCTCGCACCTTTTCCCCGGGTGCGATGATCTGGAGCGCCGCGTTCAGGTTCGTAATCGTGTGAAAGTCACCCGGCCGGGCGTCCGGTGCGATGAAGCTGAGGACGCGCCGTTCGGCGACCTCCGGCGATGCCAAGTCGAGGGCGCGGCGGGTGAGCGGTCCCATCGTTCGCCACGGCCACAGGGTGCCGTGGGGCTCTCGTTCGGCAACCGTGTGGGCCTGTTCGATTTCCCACAGCGGCCGCACCGAGGCCTCACTCCAGGCGCTCCGGTCTTCAGGCGTCGCTTTTCCCGTCAGGGGTTCATGAACGCTCATTAGCACGCTGCTTTCATGGTGGTGGGAGTTCGCTCCACGACCCGCAGGAGCAGGCTCATAAACACCGTTCGCTCCTCGGGTGTGAGCTCCGCCAGCAGCCGCGTCTCGACATGCGCCGCTTGACGCATCACCAAGCTGAGGAACGCCTCCCCGCGCGAGGTGAGCGTGAGCTGGCGCGTTCGCCGATCGTGTTTCCCGATACGCCGCCTCACGAGCCGCTTGGCAACGAGCCGGTTGACCAGACTGCCGATCGTCGCGGCATCGTAGCCGATGAAGTCGGCCAGCGCCGACAACTCGATCCCCGGGTGCCACTCGATTGCCGACAAGGCCGCGATCTGAGCCGATGTCACATCGTAGCCGGCGGTCTCCTCGGCGAAGAGCGCATCGTGGGCCTGATGCGCACGCCGGAGCAGGTGTCCCGCGATCCGCAGGCGCTCGTCGATCATGCCGGCACGGGGGCCGTCCGAAACCGCGGCATGACCTCGCGCGAGAACAACTCGATCGACCGTAACGCCTCGTCCATGGGCAGCATGTGGAAATTTACTTGCATCGAGGCGTAGTCAAAGCCGCCGCACGCCTCCGAGTAACGCGCGATCTGCGAACACACCTCGTCGGGCGTGCCCACCCAGGCGGCGCAATTCGCGATCAGCGTATCGATGTTGAATTTGGCGAACTGCTCGCGCTGCTTTTCGTATCCCACGTAATCTTTGGACTTTACGGTGTCCATGCCGGCCGTCGCCTCGACGAGCGACTTGAAGTACGATTCCACCTCCGCGCCGGCGATACGGCGCGCGCGCGCCGAGTCGGGGTCGACGAACATGTGGAATGCCAGAAACACCTTACCGCGTCCCGGATGCCCGGCTTTCTTCCAAGCTGCGTGATAGATGTCCAAGTGCGAGCGAAGTTTCTCGGCGATCATGGGTATCGCCATGATGTAGTATCCCTGTTCGCCGGCATACTCATACGATGCGTCAGTACTATTGGCAGCGATGAAGAATTGCAACCGCGGTTGCGTGGGCCGCGGCAGCGAAGTCGTGCTTTCAAAGGAATGAAACGCGCCGTGCGAGGTCACGTTTTCCTCGGTCAGCAGCCGGACGATCTGGTCCATTCCTTCACGAAAACGCGCCTGCGACTCGTCGCGCGAGACACCGAACCGCGTGAACTCGTGGGGCAGGAAGGCCCGGCCGAAGCCAACCATCAAGCGCCCGTTACTCATCGCGTCCAGCATGCCAAGCTCGCCGGCGATCTTGAGCGGGTGGTTGAAAGCCGGAATCACCGCGCCGGTGATGAGCTTCATCGTCTCCGTGCGCCCCGAGAGACCGGCCAACATGACCGTCGAGCTCGGGCTGTAACCGCCGTACCCCGTGAAATGGTGTTCGATCGAGCGCACGTGCGTGTAGCCAAGTTCTTCCGCCCGCTCGACGATCGCAAAGGACTCACGAAAGTAATCGGCAGGCGTCTTCTCCGCCGGGCCAACGTCAGGAAACAGCGTAATCCCAAATTCCATCCGCTCCCCTACGAAATACTATGCATACGTTCCTTCTCAATGTTGTCGCGCAGCCGCGCCCGTAAGATGATCTTGAAGCCGCCGCGCTGAACTTTGGCGGCGAGGTTCACGAAGATGCTCGCTCGCACGGATTTTCTGCGTATCGTCGCGGTGGCGGGGGCCGGCTGGACCCTCGGGCTCGAGACCCGGCCCAACGTGGCCGGAGCGGCCAGCGGCGATTGGTCGTCGCTCGGCTGGGTACGGTTGGACGCCGACGGCATCGCCACCGTGATGGTCAACAAGGCCGAGATGGGCCAAGGCGTGACGACGTCGCTGCCGATGCTCGTCGCCGAGGAGCTCGAACTGCCGCTCGACCGCGTGCGCTTCGAACTCGCGCCGGCCGAGGCGCGCTGGAACCCGCCCGGCCGCGACGCAATGTCGACCGGCGGGAGCCAAAGCATCAAGCAAATGACGCCGGTGATGCGCCGCGCCGGCGCGACGGCGAAAACGATGCTGATCGCCGCGGCCGCGCAGCGCTGGGCGGTCGATCCCGCGACCTGCCGCGCTCGCAACGGCAGCGTCTACGGTCCGGCCGGCCAGCGCGCCGACTACCGCGAGTTGATCGCGGCGGCGGCAGTGCTTCCGATCCCCACCGAAGTGACGCTGAAAACGCCCGTTCAGTTCACGTTGCTCGGAACGCGGCCGCGCCGGCTCGACGTGCGGCCGAAGACCAACGGGACGTCGGTCTTCGGACTCGACGTTCGCGTCCCCGGGATGAAGTTTGCATCGATCGAGAAGCCGCCCGAGATCGGCGGCACGGTGACGTCGTTCGACAAGGCCGCGGCGCTGCGCGTGCCGGGCGTGCGCGCGGTCTTTCCGGTGTCGTCGGGAATCGCGGTCGTCGCCGACCACACGTGGGCGGCGTTGCAAGGCCGGCGCGTCTTGAACGCCACCTTCGGGCACGGGCCGAACGCGAATGCATCGACGCCGGCGATGTCGGCCACCATGCACGAACTGGTGAAAACGCCGGGCGGAATCGTCAAGAGCGTCGGCAATGCGCGCGCGGCGCTGGTGACCGGGACCGTCGTGCGGGCAACGTACGAGGTGCCCTACCTCGCGCATGCCCCGATGGAGCCGATGAACGCAACCGCCGACGTTCGCGCCGATCGCGTCATCGTGTGGGCGCCGACGCAGGTGCCGACCCTGTCGCAGACGACTGCGGCGAAGATCGCGGGTTTACCGATCGAGGCGGTCACGGTCAACTCGACCATGCTCGGCGGTGGCTTCGGCCGGCGTCTGGCGGCCGATTACGTCGCCGATGCGGTTGAGGTTTCGAAGGGTGCCGGCGTTCCGGTCAAGGTCGTGTGGACGCGCGAAGACGACATCCGCCACGATCCCTACCGCCCCGGCTCGGTCAATGCGTTGGCCGCCACGCTGGCCGCCGACGGCACGATCGCCGCATACGCCCACACGCTCGCGCTCGCGTCGATCGCCGCGCGCGGCGACGCAGCGAACCTCGTGAACGGCGTCGACCCGGGCGTCGTGCGCGGCACCGGCGACATCGCCTACACGATCCCGAATCTGGTGGTCGACTTCCATAACCTCGACAACAAGATACCGGTGGGTCCGTGGCGCGCGCCGTACGCGAACGGAAACTTCTTCTCGACCGAATCGTTCATCGACGAACTCGCCCACGCGGCCGGTAAGGATCCGGTCGCGTTTCGGCTGGCGATGCTCCCGGCCGCCTCGCGTCCGCGCAACGTGCTCGAGCTCGCCGCGCGGCGCGCGAACTGGGGCAGCGCGGTCCCCGCCGGCCGGGCGCGCGGCGTCGCGCTCGCGGTGTGGGACGACACCTGGATGGCGTTGATCGCGGAGGTTTCGGCGCCGGCGGGCGGAGTGCAGGTCCATCGCACGTGGGCTGCCGTCGATTGCGGGCTCCCGGTCAACCGCGACGGCATCGAAACGCAGGTCACGAGCGCGATTCTCTACGGCCTCTCGGCCGCGCTCTCGGGCAAGATCACGTTCACCGGCGGAGCCGCCGATCAGAGCAACTTCAACAGCTACACGGTCTTGCGCATGGGCGAAGCGCCGTCGTTCGACGTCACGATCGTCGCCAGCACGGCATCCCCAACCGGTTGCGGTGAGATCGGAACGCCCCCAATCGCCCCGGCCGTCGCCAACGCCTACTTCGCCCTAACCGGCAAACGCGTGCGCACTCTGCCGTTGCTGGAAAACCTGACGTAACCGCATGAAGTCTCGTCTGAATGCACTCGCCTCGATCGTGGGGTTTGCGATCGTCGCATCATTGCTGCCCGGCGGCGGTGCTGTAAACGCGCAAAGCGGCGAAACCGTGCGCGTGGCCTCCCTCCCAATCGATGTCGGGGCGCTGTCGTACTTCGCCGATCAGCAGGGCTTTTTCAAGAAGCACGGTCTCGACGTCAACATCATTACGCTAGGCAGTGGCCCGGCGATTGCGGCTGCCGTCGTCGGGGGCTCGCTCGACATCGGCGACGCCAATACGACGACGCTGGCGACCGGGCACCAGAACGGCGTCCCCTTTGTTATGCTCGCTCCGTCCGGCGCGTATTCGAGCAAAACGCCGACAGCCGCGCTGATCGTGCTCAAGACGTCGCCGCTCACAACCGCAAAGGACCTCGTTGGGAAGACGATTGCCCTGGCAAACATCCGCACCATCAGTGACGCCGCGACTCGCTCGTGGCTCGAGAAGAACGGCATCGGTCACGACGATGTCAAGTTTGCCGAGATTCCCTTCGCCCAAATGGGCCTGGCGCTGACGACCGGGCGCGTCGACGCGGTCGTGGCCGAAGAGCCTTTCGTGACAGCCCTTCTGAGCGCCGACGGTCGCGTTCTGGCGCACGTCTATGACGCGATCGCCCCGCAATTTATTGAAGGTGGCTATTTTTGCACGCTGGACTACGCCAAGGCGCACCCGGATGTCGTCAAGAAATTCGCCGATGCGATGGCGGAAGCCGCGGTGTGGGCAAATGCTAATCACGCCGCGACGGCTGTTATGCTTCAGGCCTACGGGCAGCGCCCGGTTGATCCAAACCAGACACGGATGTACTATCCGGATCGTCTGCGCATGGCCGATCTGCAACCGCTCATTGACGCTTCTGCAAAGTACGGCATTCTGAAGGCACAGTTTCCAGCCAGAGACTTGTTCGCACCTGGCATCGCCGTCCAATAGCAGCTCGCCGGCGCTAAAAAAAGATGCTTAGATTTTTCGAAGTTAAGCTGACGTGATCGAGATAGACGTGGCGCCGCGCGATGACGAAGCTCTCACCGTTGCGGCGTAAGCGGTCCTCGCGCCGGCCCACCCATAGATCCTCATCGTTCGCAAGGCGGGAACGATAGAGCATGAAATTGCAGCCGATGTCGATCGTTTCTCCGTCAATGCCGTTTATGCGTACGTTGGAGACGAGATGCCGCGTTCGCGACGGTGGATCTTCCGCCCAGGCGTACCCCGTGACGAGTTTGCGCATCCGCTCGCTCATCGAGTTTTTGTCATCGTCAAAGAATGCGCTCTCACCCGGTTTGGCAAACTCATTGGCCTCGTCCCCGCGCGCGCGCGTCGATCGCACCGGCATCCAGTACTCGAGATCGTCGGCCAAGAGTGCCAGCCAATCATCGAAACGGCGATCGTCGAGTAGCATGGCCTCGTAATAGAGAAATTGCTCGACATCGTATTGCAGCTCGCGGCGCGCATCCCGTTGGGCCGAGATCACAGCGCGCCCCGCGGCTCGTCGTGGTGTGCACGCAACTCGGGCCAGTTCGGCGCATCCATGAACTCAGCCCAGGCACGATACATCCACAGCTGGGCGTTTTCGTTGGTCAGCGTCTCGATTCGCGCCGGCCCCTGCTCGTCGTTGACGACCGCGCCGTGACCGAGTCCCATCGCGTAGTTGAGATCGTAACGCTGAGAGACGTTTCCGCGCGCACCCGCCGTGCTTTGGTCCCAGTTCTCGCCGTCATCCTGCTCGAACATTCCGGCCGGTCCGAAATGCCGGTTTGAAGCGCGAACCTGCATGCGCTGAACTTCCGCCGGCGCGTTCCTGTCAACCAGGATCGTCTTCCAGATCTCCATTCGGCCGGGACCGAGCGGGTTGCGAAGCATCAACTCGCGCGAACCGGAGTTCACGAACAAGTTCGGAAAGACGAGCATGTTCGCGCGATTGACGCGCGAGCGCAGCGCACCCAGTCGCGCTTGCACGGCCGGGTCCTTTCGCCAGGCGGACATCGGCGTATTGAGATTGAGCACGGCCGGATCCACGAAATTCGCGTTAAATCCGTGACCGTACGCGGTCACGACCGTGAAGCCCCCATCAAGCGAGGCGCTTCTCGGAACGCGCACGGCATTCGTCCCGTTGCCGCTCGTGTGCCCGGCCATGATCGCGGAACGATGCGACCACGCTCCGTGGTACATGTCGCCGATTGCGTTGTCGGAGGCGAACTTCCAGTTCACGTCCATCGACCAGCGCGTGATGTTTGGCACGGCCGCAAACTCGCCTTGATCGAAGAGCAAGTCGAGCCCCCAGCGCATGTCACCGAGGTATTCTTCGAGCGGCGGCGCTTGGGGATCGAACGTCCCGAAGATCAGCCCACGATAGCTCGCGACCTGCGCGACTTTGACGAGCCCCCACTCCTTGCGATCGAGCTCGCCGTAGTAGAGATCGCGATGGCCCGGCACCCCTTGAAGATCGCCGCGCGTGTCGTAGGTCCAACCGTGATATGGGCAGACGAACGACTTCACGTTCCCGGCATCGGCGCGGCAGACTTTGTTACCCCGGTGCCGGCACGAGTTGATGAAAGCGCCGACGGCATTGTCCTGATCGCGGCACACGATGACGGGTTCCTCGCCCATAAAAACGCTGACGAAATCCCCGGGGCCGGCGAGCTGACTCTCGTGCGCGAGGTACAGCCAGCAACGCGCGAAGATGCGGTCGCGCTCTTGGGCGTAGATGTCCTCATCGACGAAGATCTTCCGATTGACCAAACCGCGGGCGCGGTCGATGTATCGGGCAAACGTGGCGGGGCGATCGGCGAGCATGACCTCATTATGCGCCCGGCGCGAACATGGCGTCAATGTACCGGGGCTCGGGAGCTAGACGTTCGTGGCCTTCGCCGAAAAGTCGTACCAAAAGTCCGGCTGCCAGCCCTTACGCGGGCCGTTGTCCTTTTGCTTGATGGGAGCGCCGATTTCGATCACGTAACCGAGGGCTTGGCGCGTATCCTTGTATTGAAACAGCGCAGCGTGATTGCGTAACCAGCCGCTCATGCACGTGGGAGCCGCCATCTCTTCGATCAGCCAATCGTTGATCGCATCGAACTCTTCCATCTCCTTGGTGGGCACGCGCACGTCTACGTGGTGTATGCCCGGACCGAGAAGTTGCAGGTAATCTTCTTTGTAGTGGCTCGGGCCGTAGGTTGGCTGGATCACCTCGAAACCGAACGGCAAACCGGAACGGTTTTCCCCGAGGTCGGTGCGTCCGGTGAAATACCCGTGCTTCACCGGCTTCCCGTTATTGGTCGTATCCTCGAGCGATCCGGGGGCGGTGTGCCAGTGCATTCCGCGCCAGACAGGCGCCCCGAACAACGTTGCGAAGCGCGGCAGGCGTCGTGTTAGGTCGTCGACGACGACTCCGAAATGCGACAAACCGCTCGCACGGGTCACCGCTTCCGTGAGTTTGGGACGTTCGACCGGGAAGTTCCACACCTCATCCGGTGGTACCGACGTTTCCCAGTTGGACGAATGCGGAACGACGACTTGGATGTAGAAAGCGCCCAGCGCCGAGCGCATGTCGAAGTAATAGTAGTCGGCGTCGCCGAGCTTGTACGACTGGCCGACGGGAATTCCCTCAGAGGCGAGCCAGGATTTCAGCCCCGGAAAGTCCTTGGGATCGACGATGGTTGCGAAGATGCTGTGGACGCTCTGGCCGCGCGTGATCAACGATTCTTCAAAGGTGCTCAGTCCACTCGTTGGTTGGATGAGCCGAAACCGGATCTCTCCGCCCGGGCTGCTGCCGGTCGCGGTGGTGAAGCCGTACTCGCCGGGGATCGGCACGGGACCTTGTAGATCGAACGGCGGCGGCTTGGTCGGCACCCGGCCGTGCACGGTCGCCTCTTTGAGCCGATCGGGGGTTACGTGAACGACGTCCCATTTTTCGATGCCGTAGAAGAGCGAATGATTGCGCGCCATCGCCTTGGCGTCGTGCACGACGATCGTTGCGTATTGGAGAGTGTCGATCGGAATTTTGTTCATCGCGTCCTCAGACAAAGATACTACGCATTTTTGACAAAGTCGATGGTATAGCGGGCAAACTCGTTCGGGCGTTCGACAGGAATCCAATGCCCGCAGTGGTTGAAAACGATCAACCGCGAGTCCGGGAAATAGTTGAGAAGCCGCACGTCTCCCTCCAAGGCGCTGATCAAGTCGTTGCGCCCGTGCATCTGTAGGACCGGCTGCGTAACCTTGGGCAGTTCGGCCGATACATCGCGCTGAACGCTCTCGGACTTCTTGCGCGCTTCTTCCAATTCGGGACGCGAGAGCCAGGCCTCGAGGCGTTCCTTCAGCATCAGCTCTTCGTCGGAGTATGAAGCGCCGTTATAAAGAAAGGCGTGCATCATACCGCGCATCGTCTCCAGGCTGGGCTTTGCGAACGCCGCGTTCATTGCGATGAAGGCAAAATTCGACGCCGGAGGATGGCCGAAAAGCGTTGGCCCGCTTATGCCCGCCGCGTGTAGCACGAGCTTCTTGACGCGGCTCGGATTTTCGATCGCGAAGACTTGCGCGGTCTGCGCGCCGAACGACATATCCACGATCGTTGCCGATTGTATGCCCAGAGCGTCCATGAAGTTGCGGACGGTACGCGCGTACATCGTGCTGCGTGATTCGCCCTTTACCACGACCGGATCGCTCTTGCCGTAGCCCGGCTGGTCGAGGAGTAGGCAGCGGAAATGGTCCGCCAGCATCGGAAAAACGCGATGGTAAACGACCCAAGCGCTAGTCCCGGCGCCTTGGCCTTCGCAAAAAATCAGCGGCTCGCCGGTGCCGGCTTCGTTGTAGTGAACTCGAAGGTCACCGGCCTGCACGAACCGGCTCGTTCCGCCTTCTGTGACGATCATGTCACCGGCTTACGGCGACCTCGGAAACAAGCCTTTCGGCCGAGGCCGGTCCTCGGGAGCGCGGTTGACAACCCGTGGGCATACGCATATCGTGTGCCAATAATGCGCCCACCGCTCTTCGGAGGCTCTTGAAAAAGGTCGCAATCGTTACCGGCGGGGGATACGGCATCGGCCGCGCGACCTGCGGGCTGCTGGCTGAAGACGGCTGGAGCATCGTGAGCTTCGATGTGAACGCCCGGCACAACGACGAAACGGTGGCCGAGCTCCGCTCGAAGGGCGCGGACGTCTACGGTCTCGTTGGCGATGTCTCGCAAGCTGAAAATGCCGAGGCAGCCTGCGCGCTTGCCGAGGCCGACGGCAGATCGCTCAAGGCGCTGGTCAATTGCGCGGCGATGCGCCATGCCGGAACGATTGTCGACATTACACCGGAGCAGTGGATCGAAACGGTAGGCGTGTGCCTTACCGGAACGGCCTTCTTCTGCCGGGCCGCCATCCTTCGGATGAAGGCCAACGGCGGCGGCTCGATCGTGAACTTCTCGTCGGGCGATGCCGCGGGACGCAAGGCGATGGTAGCGTACGCGAGCGCGAAAGCGGCGGTTGAGACGCTCACGCGGTGCATGGCCGTGGACCATCTGCACGACGGAATCCGTGTGAATGCCGTGATTCCGCCCTTCACCGTGACGGGAATGACGGAACACTATTCCCCCGAGCGGCTGGCGATGATGGACGCGGCCTCGCCGTCCGGTCACCCGCGTCGCGCGAGCCGCACGCGAAGCCCGTGCTTCGGGCGCAGCGTGACCGAAGGCTCCGGGATGGCCGGGGGCTCGGGCAGCACCTCGACGTCGAACGCGCGCGCGAGGGTCGCCAGGACGAGCACGGCCTCGAGCTGCGCGAAGGCCTGGCCGATGCACAGGCGCGGCCCTCCGCCGAACGGGAAGTAGGCATACCGGGGAAGTCGCCTGGCGAAGTCGCCCTCCCATCGCTCGGGTCGGAAGGCGTCGGGCGCGTCGAACCAGCGCGGGTCGCGGTGGATCGCCCAGGGGCAGAACCAGACCTGCTGGCCGCGCGCGATGCGGTGGCCCCCGAGGTCCACGTCCTCGCGGGCCTCGCGGCCGAGGGACCACGCCGGGGGATAGAGCCGGAGCGATTCGGCGATGACGTGGCCTGCGAAGCGCAGGGCGGGTACGTCGGCGAAGGTGGCGGGGCGATCGCCGAGCACGTCGTCGAGCTCGCGCACGAGCCTGGCCTTCGCGTCCGGGTGCCGCGACAGGAGCAGCCAGGTCCACGACAGGTTGATGGCGGTCGTCTCGTGGCCGGCGAGGAAGAGCGTGAGGCACTCGTCGCGCAGCTGCCGGTCCGACATCCGGGAGCCGTCCTCGTCCTGCGCGTGGAGCAGCATCGAGAGCAGATCGTCCGCGTGCGCGGCGCCCGCCTGGCGGCGCTGCTCGATGACGCGGTAGATGATCGCGTCGAGCGTCGTCACGGCGCGACCGAAGCGCCGCCGCTGGGGAGTCGGGAGGCGCCGCAGCACCGGCACGAACATCTCGAGGGGATCGGCGACGATCGCGAGCACCGCCTCGAGCGCCTCCCCCACGTCCTCGGCGCGCTCGCCGACGTCGGCGCCGAAGAGCGCCTGCGCGACGATGTCCAGCGTCAGGCGCATCATGTCCTTGTGGACGTCGCGCACCTGCCCGTCCCGCCACGCGCGGGCGAGGCGCGTCGCATGGTCGACCATGATGCCCGCGTACGCCACGATGCGATCGCGATGGAACGCGGGCTGCGCCAGGCGGCGCTGCTTGCGCCAGAAGTCCCCCTCGCTCGACAGCAACCCCTCGCCGAGGACGGGCCGGAGGTTGGTCTGGAGGAAGCGGTCCTTCTTCCAGAGCTTGCTGCGCGTGACCAGGATGTCCTCGACGAGATCGGGGTGACTGAGGAGCGTCACCTTCAGCGGGCCGATCGCCACCCGTACGACGTCGCCGTGCCGGTCCCGCATCGAGCACAGGAAGCGGAGCGGATCGCGCCGGAACTCGAAGAGGTTGCCGACGAGGGGCATACCGGGCGCGATGGGAGTGGCGGTCATCTCGCCCCAGGGTGGCACGTCTGCTGGTCTCCGGGTCCGCGACGGAGCATCCTGGCCTCCATGAGCCCATCGCCGACCGTCGACCTCGCCGCGCTGACCACGAAGCGGGCGTTCGTCCATGCCCGCGACGCGAGCCAGTTCCCGTCGGGGCCCCCGCTCGACCGCGCTGCGCTCGAGGCGTTCGAGCAGCGGATGGGCGTCGCGCTGCCGCGTGACTACGCTCAGTTCCTCGTCGATGTCGCGGACGGGGGCGCAGGGCCGCCCGCCTACGGCCTCTACTCGCTGGCCGAGGCCGTCGCGGAGAGCGACAAGGGCATCTACTCCTTCGCCGAGCCGTTCGAGCCGCCGACGACTCAGCACGATCTCGTGGACCTCGAGGCGCCCGGGATGCTCCTGCTCGGCCACCAGGGGTGCGGCTACTGGGATGGGCTCGTGCTCGCCGGCCCCGAGACAGGCACCGTCTGGACGTTCGTCGAGGTACGACCCGGCTGGATCCCCATCGTGGCGCAGGACCAGCTCCGACGCCAGGACGGGCAGCCCTTCACGTGGAGCGACGACTACGACGACTTCTACGGGGTGACCCTGCTGCCCGCGAACCGGGCGCTCCGACTGTCGTTCAGCCGCTACTACGAGCAGTGGCTCGACAGGCTGCTCGCCGAGCCCGGGCCGTCGCTGCCGGAGGCGTGACCCCGCTCACCAGCGCCACGCCTGCGCGTGGGAGCCATCCGCCGTCCAGAGGGTGTCGCCGGCGAAGGTCGCCGCGCGCACCTCGCCCTGCGTGGGCAGCAGCCCGACCAGCTCGCCGTCGGCCATGGTCCACAGCCGCGCGCGGGAGTCGTTCCACATCCGCGTCACCACCAGCGCGCCGTCCGGCGACAGCACGTGCTCGTGCCAGGAGTCTCCCGCCGGACCGGCGAGGGTGCGCGCGTGCCCGCCCAGGGTCGCGATGCGGCGACCATCCTGCGGATCGAGCAGCAGGACGATCCGGTCCCGACACGGAGACACGTGGCTGAAGAGCAAGAGGCGCGTCCCACGCAAAGAGAATCGACCTCTGGCGAAGCCACCGCGCACGGCGTACGTGGCGACACCTCGGTTCGTCTTCAGATCCCACAGAACCGCGTCCCCGGGCTGCGTGCCCACGACGAGCCGCTCGCCGTCCGGTGACGCCTCCAGGGTCCCCACTCCCAGCCACTTGCCAGGGACCGGAAACTCGGCCGCCGTGGACCCGTCGAGGTCGTGGACTCGCACCCATCGCTCGTCCATCGTGGCCACCCGCGCGCCGATCCAGCGCGCGATGGGCAGCCGTGGCTCGCAGGGGCCGAGGACACCCCGTCGCTGGCCCGTGTCGGTGTCGTGGAGCACCCACTCGCCGTCGATGGCCGCGAGCAACCACTCACCGGCCGGCGAGAACACCCCCTTCGCCGGGTGGGGGACCTCGGAGACGAGCGTCCCGGTCCTCGGGGCGTACAGGCGGCCGACCGGCGCGTCGTCCCGCGTGACGAGCACGCGCTGCCCGTCCGGGGACCAGGTCACGCGCGGGTAGCCCCGGCCTTCGGGCGGAGCGCATGCGAAGAGGGTCTCGCCCGTCTCCGGATCGCGACTGGCGATCGTCCCCTCGTGCTCCGTGAGGACGGCGCGCCCGTCGCTCGACCAGCGTGCCGCGCTGACCTCGTCCCTCCAGCGGACCCGCGCTTCCACCAGGTCGACCACGGACACCGAGTCGTACGCGGACACGAGCGCGCGATCGCCTCGGCCATCGAGGACCAGCGATCCGGCGGACCCCGCGGCCAGGGAGACGACGATCCGATCGCCGTCCCAGACGTGGAGCGTGGGCGCGCCGGGTTCCTTCGGATCGGCGAACCCGCCCGTGACGACGCGCCCGTCGGGGAGCACCGCTACCGAGCACACCGCGGCGTGGGCGAGCTGGCGCACGGGCGTGAGGGCGCCATCGGGTGCGCCGCGAGGCGACGGCGCGCGAAACGCCGCCTCGTCGAGCGACAGCAACTGCACCGTGCCGTCGCGCGATGCGGCAGCGACGGCGCGATCGGCGCCCGGCTGCAGGGCGAACACATGGTCGCCGAAGCCGTTCCACACGTGGACCGTGGTCTGCGTCGCGGCCGAGCTCACGCGCACGGTGGCGTCCTCGGCGCCCGTGAGGATCCACTCGCCGCA
>Ga0209415_10011075_pt1 | contig 15243 bp, 13 predicted proteins | sample PeaSoiSIISIP2007_FD_187696 | JGI IMG/M metagenome (GOLD analysis project Ga0209415, IMG submission 187696) | Peat soil microbial communities from Weissenstadt, Germany - SII-SIP-2007 (SPAdes) (version 2) | ecosystem: Environmental > Terrestrial > Soil > Wetlands > Peat | place: Germany... | reverse complement strand
ACCAGCCGATCGACTACGTCTCGCACGCGGTCGTCACCGGCAAGGACGGCGTGGCGCGCGACGCCGTGATCCGCGTCAACCAGCCGTACGACGTCGACGGCGTGAAAATCTATCAGGCCACCTACGGCTTCGGTATCACCTTCGGTCTCACCAAGGACGGCCGTCAAATCGCCGGGCCGCCGGCGACGCCGATCGAGGAAGGCCGAGCGTTCGACATTCCCGGCACCTCGCGCGCGATCGAGTACCGCTCGTTCGTCGGCACGATCAACCGCCGTACGAACCAAGCCGGCAGCGATCCGCGGCCGAACGATCCGGGGGTCGTGCTCGAGGCCTTCGACGGCGACACCCCGCTCGGCGACGTGCTCGTGCCGCTCGGGACCCCGCTCGACCTCGGTGCGGGGTACGCCCTGACGCCTCAGAAGTACACCCTCTACTCCGGCTTCCAGTACCGCTACGATCCGGGGATCTCGCTCGTGCTGATCGGCGCGATCGTGCTGGTGGCGGGGCTGTGCATCTCGTTCTACTTCACGCCCGCGCGGCTCTACGTCATCATCACCGGCGCCGGCCGCGCGTGGAACGTCGGAATCGCCGCCACCACCGTCAAAGGGTACGAAATCTTCGAGGACCGCTTCCGCGAGATCGTCGAAGCCCTGCGCCGTACGCCCCAGGCCAGTTAGGACACGCCCATGCTCGATCCGCTCAAAGTTGCCATCGACCACGACCTCGTCGTTTTCACGCTCGCGACCTACGTCGTCGGCACGCTCGTCTTGATCGCCTACTTCCTGCTGCGCACCCCGCTGCTCAAGCGGGCCGGCATCGTCTTGGCTTGTCTCGCGTGCCTGTTGCAGTTCGTCGAACTGGGAACGCGCTGGAACATGACCGGCGTCTGGCCGCTGACCAACCTCTACGGATCGCTCTCGCTCTTCAGCGGCCTCGGCGTCCTGATCTACATCATCTTCGCGCAGAAGTACGATCTGTGGCTGATTGGCGGCGGGGTGCTCGGCATCAGCGCGATCGCATTCGGTTACGGGACGACCTGGAACGAGGGCTACATGCCGGCGGTTCCGGCGCTGCAATCGTACTGGATCAAAGTGCACGTGCCGATCGTCGTGTCGTCGTACGCGTCGTTCATGGTCGCCTTTGTCGTGTCGTGCCTCTATTTGTTCAAAGCGTACGGTGAGAAGCGGTTCTCGGCCGGCGGCGTCGTGCGCGGGAGCGCGGCGGGAGGGCCGGGGAACGTCACGCTGGCGGTCGCCGCACCGCCCCCCAGTGCGTTGGCCGCGAACGCCGCGCGCACCGAGACGCCCAACATCGCCGCCGCCGCGCAAGCCGGCGATCCGTTCGCCGTGTGGCTGGCCGGCCTGCCCTCGCTCGCGCGGCTCGACATGCTCACGTACCGCATCGTCGCGATCGGGCTCGTGCTGCTGAGCGTCGGCATCATCACCGGCGCGATGTGGGCCAACGAAGCGTGGGGCGCCTACTGGCAGTGGGATCCCAAAGAAACTGCCGCGCTGCTCTCATGGATCGTCTACGCCTCATTCATGCACCTACACACGCGCAACGCCTGGCGCGGCGAACGCAGCGCCTGGATCAGCATCCTCGGCTTCGCCTCGATCATGTTCTGCTACCTCGGCGTAAACATCTGGATCAGCGGCCTTCACTCGTACAAGATGTAGGGTCGCATTGTCATCCCTGTTTCGGCGGGGACGTTGAGTTGGACGCGTAGGTCGTGGGGCCAGGGCCACTCGCGGAGGGCGCGGTTGGTGGCGAGGGCGCGGAGTTCGCGAGCGAAGATTTTGCGCAGCAGGATGACGGCGAAATCGCCTCGGCCGAGGCGGTCCGGGGGTCGTTCCCCGAGCGGTTCCTGAAGTTCCATCGCGACCGTGTCCTGAATGCCGATGATGTCGGGGCGCGACTCGTCGACCTCGTCGATTTGCCGCTCGCCGCGGAAGATCGCCGCGACGATGTCTTCTTCGGGTGTCAGCTTTTGCAGCAGGGCGCGACGCTCGGCGCGCATGGCGAGAAATTGCTCCGCCTCCGCACCGTCCAGGTCGACGTGGTTGATGATGAACGCGCGGTGCGAATAGTCGTCGATCGGCACGCGGAACGCGAGGTGATCGATGGGCTGCGTTCCCTCGACGACGGTGAGGAAGGCCGCTACCGGCATCAAGATGTGATTGATGCTGACCTTGCCGTCGCTGTAAACTTTCTTGCCGGCGATCCCGTAGGCGGTCTCCTCCGCGTCGACGCGCGGAATTTCGCGGTTGACGCCGATGCCGGTGAATTCCGACCGCATGTGCACGAAAAACGGGTGCGTGTAGTCGACGCTGTTCTCAACCGAATTGAAGTAGTTCGTCTTACGCACGTAGCTGCGGCTGAAGTTCAGGCCTGGCGCGGAGAAGCGGTCCAGCTCGGGAAAAGGCGGCGGTGCGCCCTCGCCGAGGTAGGCGAACACGAGTCCCTGATACGTGCGCGTCGGATACCCTTCCATGCGCACTTTGGCCGCAAACGATTCATCTTCCGCGGGCTGGTCGACGCACCGTCCCGTGGCGTCGTACATCCAGCCGTGGTAGAAGCAGCGCAGGCAATCACCTTCGACGCGGCCCGTGAACAGCGGCGTGCCGCGATGCGCGCAATAGTACCCCAGCAGATGCGCCTCACCGCCCTCACCACGGTAGAGCGTGAAGCGTTCGCCCATGATCTGGATCGCTTTGGCGCGTTCCGGCGCAACGTCGCCGATTTCCGCAACCGGCAGCCAAAAGCGCCGCAAGAAACGGCCGCCTAGCGTACCAGGTCCGGTGCGCGCGATGTTGGCGTTGTCGACGGCGTCGTCGGCCGTACTCATTGCAACGCCTTGGGTGGGGGAAACAAATTTCCCTCCGCAAAAGGGTGGCGCATGCGAATAGGCCGCGCGCTGACCATTGCAACGTTGCTTGCGTGCACGCTCGCAGCCCCGAGCGCACTTGCGCAAACGAATGCGTCGGCGCACGACCCGGCCAACATCGCGGAGTTGACGAAGGCCGCAGCGCAAGACGGCACGCTCGACGTTGCTTGGGGCAACATCTACGGCGGCGCCGAGGGCATCCGGCGCATCACGGCCGGCATCGCCAAGAAATACGGCGTAAAGCTGACCATCAATTACTCGCCGGTTTCAAACGGCGCCGCGTATCTCAACCAAATCGCGCAAGAAGTTCGCGCCGGTCAAACGGCCAGCTCCGATGTCATGTTCACGCTAGCCGATGGGCGCCAGGCCGCGGCCGCGCAATCCGTCGACTACCGGCGCTACCTCCCCGGCCTGCCCGAAGACGTGATGTACTACGATCGGCGCGCGGTGGCGGTCGTCAGCGTCATCGTGGCGGAAGAGTACAACGTCAAGTTGGTCCCGCGCAACAAAGTGCCGACGCAGATCCGCGATCTGCTGCGTCCGGAATGGAAAGGCAAGATCGCAAGCACGCCCTATCAAGGCATCCAAGGCGCCTACCTCGGCCTGCCGGAGGTGCTGGGCCACGAAGGCATGCTCGCGTTCTACCAAGCGCTCTCCGGACAAATCGGCGGGCTGATGACGTGCAACGACTCCGATCGCGTCGTGAGCGGGGAGTTCTTGTTCTTCGGGCTCGACTGCGGCGACTATGAGGTTCGCTTGCACCAGCGCGAAGGGGACCCGATCGGCGTCTTCTATCCCAAGGAAGGCACGGCGATCCGGGCCTTCGCCCCGGCCATTCCGCTCACGTCGGCGCACTCGAATGCCGCGCGCTTGTTCATCACGTTTCTCCTGACGCCGGAGGGCCAACAGATCATGTGGGACACGATGGCGGCGGACAACTACCGCCTACCGGGTTCGCACATGGCCAAGATCATCGCCGACCAGCGCCGCCTCGGCGTGAAGTTCATCGACGACTACGGCCTCGACGTCCGCCACCCCGAACTGGACGGCTACCAAGGCGAGATCAACAAAATCATCAACACCTCGCGCTAGCCGCCCGATCGCTATGCAAGAGCAAACACCTCGCGCCGGAGCCTGTGCCGAGCGCAACGAGGTGCGCTCGGCCAAACACGTCGCGCCGGAGCCTGTGCCGAGCGCAGCGAGGTGCGCATCGCTAGAGCGCACCTACCATCCCCATTTGTCATCCCGAGCGGAGTCGAGGGACCGCCTCCATCTTGCCTTTGGATCCTGCCGCAGCAGAGGTAGGGCGTGCGCACCTACTACGTCTACATGCTCCGATGCTTCGATGGGACGTTCTACACGGGAATCACGAACAACATAGAGCGCCGCTACGAAGAACACTGCATGGGCTATAACGAGACGTGCTACACGCACTCGCGCCGCCCACTACAGCTCGTCTACGCCGGAGAATTCTCGCACCCTAGCGACGCAATTGATTTTGAAAAGCAGCTCAAGGGCTGGAGCCACAAGAAAAAACGAGCCCTCGCGGATCAAGACTGGCCGCTTCTGAACCGCCTCTCCATCAGCCAAAGCGCACCCGCAATTGCCAAGGCTGCGGCTGCCCCTCGACTCCGCTCGGGGTGACAAATGACGGGTGGTGGCTGCGCTCTAGCGATGCGCACCTCGCTGCGCTCGGCACAGGCTCCGGCGCGAGGTGTTCGGTGGGCCGCTAGTCGCCGTGGGGGTGGTTCCAGATGGCGGCGGCGGCAGCGGGGAGATTGTCGGTGCCATTTTTTAGGAAGTAGGCGATTTGCCAGATCTGTTCTTCGGTCAGCGTTTTCTTGAAGGAGGGCATGCCGGTGAAGCGGATGCCGTGCTCGATCTTCCAGTAGGTTTCGCCGGCCGGGTCGTCGTCGACGCCGTGCTTCTTGAACTGCGGCGGCCGCACGTACTGGCCTGAAGACGCATTGGACTCATCGCCCGCGCCGCCGCCGTGGCAGACGGCGCAGTTCGCCATGTAGCCTTTCGCGCCGGCGAGCAGCACCGCGTCCGTGACCGGTCCGTAAGGGTACGGCGGCTGCGGCTCTCCGCGCGCGATGTTCGCGGCCAGCGTCTTCTTCGCGGCCCAACGCTCCATCGGCAGGAATGAATTGTCGGCGCCGGCCGGCATCAAGCCGAACCAGGCCGTCGCCAGCCCTCCCAGGACCAGGAGTACGATGACGGTCGCTATGCCGGCTACATAGGCTCTCACGGAAGACGCAACGGATGGCGCGGTGCGCGGGGTTTCAACGATGATGACGGTTGCATCGTCCGCGGGGGTTGCCCTCGAAGAGCTGGCTTTCAGCAACGCCTTTGCCGCGCTCGGCGAGCGGTTCTTTGAGACGCGTATGCCGAGCGGGCTCGCGGGCGCGCGGTTGGTGGCCGTGAGCCCGGATGCGGCGGCGCTGCTCGATCTGCCGGAGAACGAGTTGACGCGCGACGAGTTCGTGCGCGTCGCGAGCGGCACGGCGCTACTGCAAGGGATGCAGCCGATCGCAGCCTTGTATGGCGGGCACCAGTTCGGCGTGTGGGCGGGGCAGCTCGGCGACGGCCGTGCGATTACGCTGGGCGAGATCACGAACGCGCGGGGCGAGGCGTGGGAAATTCAGCTGAAGGGCGCCGGCCAAACCGCGTACTCGCGCTTTGCCGACGGTCGTGCCGTGCTGCGCTCGACGATCCGCGAATTTCTCGCCAGCGAAGCAATGGAGGCGCTCGGCATTCCGACCACCCGCGCCCTCGCCATGGTGGCCAACAACGAACAGGTCATTCGCGAAAGCATCGAAACCGCAGCCATCGTCGTGCGCCTCGCGCCGTCGTTCGTGCGTTTCGGTTCGTTCGAGATCTTCGCCGCGCGCGGCGAGCACGATGCGATCCGGCTCCTCGCCGACTTCGTCATCGACCGCTTCTATCCGGAGTGCGGGAACGGCGCGGACCGCTACGCGCGGTTCTTCGAGACCGTCCTGAAGCGCACGGCGCGTTTGATGGCGGATTGGCAGAGCGTCGGCTTCATGCACGGCGTGATGAACACCGACAATTTCTCGATTCTCGGCCTCACGCTCGATTACGGCCCGTACGGTTTCATGGAAGGCTACGCGCCCGAGCACATCTGCAACCACAGCGATCATAGCGGGCGCTACGCGTTCAACAAGCAACCGTCGATCGGGCTCTGGAACTGCTACGCCCTGGCGAACGCCCTAGCCGCGATCGCCGAACCGAAAGAGCTCGAGGCCGCGATCACCGCGTACGTGCCCACGTTGCGCGAGACGTTCCTCGAGCGCACCCGCGCCAAGCTCGGCCTCGCACAGGCCGAACCCGAAGACGACGAGTTGGGCATGGATCTGCGCACCGCCATGGCCGCGGCGAAGTCCGACTTCACGCGCACCTTCCGCATGCTCGCCGATATCCAAAATAGGGAAGCGCTCCACCTCGCGCTCGGCGGAACCGAAGCGGCGGCCGCGTGGCTCGACCGCTACGAACGCCGGCTCGAGCGCGAGACGCGCCCCGCCGCGGAACGCGTGGCGGCCATGAACGCGGCCAACCCGCGCATCGTCTTACGCAATCACCTCGCGCAGGAAGCGATCGCCGCCTCCCAGGCCGGCGACGACGAACCGGTCCGCCGCCTCCTCGCGGCGCTCCGCCGGCCCTTCAGCGACGACCCGGCGGTCGCGGCCTACGACCGTCCGGCCCCGGCCGGCGAACCCGCCGTCGAGGTCAGCTGCTCCTCGTAAAGACGCCGGGCGCTCCGCGGAACCGCGGAGGAACCTTGGAACGGGCGCTACGAAAGTACGCGAGTTTGTCGGGCCTTCTCCGTATAGTTGCATCTACGGGCGGTCGGGCGGCCGCATCCCAAGGAGAGAAATGGCACAACCTGAGGCGCACGCACAGGCCTACCTAGACCCGGGAACCCCGGAGGAGCAGAGCCGCCGGACGTTCATGGTCAACGCCGTGCTCACCCTGGGCGGGGTGATCACGCTGGCGATCGCGGTCCCGGTGCTCACGTCCCTCGTGCCGGCCGCCGACGCCGTCGGCAACGCGTGGTCGCCGCTGACTCCCGACGAGTGGGCGGCGCTGCAAAAGGCCACTTCCAAGCCGATCAAGGTCACGTTCACCTTGCACCAGGTCGACGGCTACTTGCCCCCGGAGGACGACGCGGAGTTCGTGTGGGCGGTCAAGGCCAACGAGGCCGACTTCAAGGCCAAGCGGCCGGACCTGTTCGAGGGCTCGACCAAGATTCCGTATCCGCTCGTCTACCTGGGCTTCACGATCTTCAGCCCGATCTGCCCGCACCTCGGCTGCCGCTTCTCCTGGGTCGACGCGCAGAACAAATTCATCTGCCCCTGCCACGGCTCGGAGTTCACCAACATCGGCACCCACATCGCCGGCCCCGCGCCGCGCGGACTCGATCCGCTGCCGCTGCGCGCGGTGAACGGCAAAGCCGAACTGACGTGGATCGAATACAAGCAGAACACGCCCGACCACATCGTCCTGCGCATCGGCTGACCGGAGAAGTTGTAACAGCATGTTAAATTGGCTCGACCAGCGCACCGGCTTCGTCACGCTGACGAAGGACTTCCTCACCGAGGACGTCCCCGGCGGTGCGAGTTACTGGTACGCGTTCGGCAGCGCGACCGTCTTCGCGATGATGTTGCAGATCGTGACCGGCATCTTCCTCACGTTCTACTACTCGCCGTCGGCGGCGACCGCGTGGGAATCGACCAAGTACATCATCGAGAAGGTCCCGGCCGGGCAGCTCGTGCTCTCGCTCCACTACTGGGGCGCGACCGCGATGATCGCGTTCATGATGATGCACATGCTGCAAGTGCTGCTGTGGGGCGCCTACAAAAAGCCGCGCGAGTTGCAGTGGATCGTGGGCGTCATCCTGTTCATCGTCACGCTCGTGCTGGGGCTCACCGGCTACCTGCTGCCGTGGGATCTCAACGCGCTGCTCGCCTCAAAGGTCGCGATTCAGATCGCGGGCTCGGCGCCCGTGCTCGGCAAAGCGGTGCTGCTGTTCCTCCAAGACGGATCGGGCATCGGCACGCTCACGATCAACCGCTTCTTCGGCATCCACGTCTGGCTGACGCCGGCGGTGCTCGTGGTGCTCGTCGCCATGCATCTCTTGATCTTCCGCTGGAACGGCTCGGCCGGCGCGCCGATCGACACGATGCCCAAGCTCAAGCCCGGACGCTTCTGGCCGGATCAGATGTTCATGGACACCGTCGTCTCGTTTGCGATGCTGATCATCATCTTCGCGCTGTCGATCGTCTCGCCGGCGCCGCTCGACGCCAAGGCCGACCCGAACAACACCCAGTTCGTGCCGTATCCGGCCTGGTATTTCATGGCCCTGTTCTCGCTGCTCGACGTGGTCGGCAGCTTTAATTTCCCGTCCGCGGTGATCGACTTCCTCGGCCTCTTCGCGACGATCATCTTCCCGACGCTGCTCATCGTCGTGCTCATCGCGCTGCCGTTCATCGATAAGAATCCCAGCCGCCGGCTCTCGCGCCGGCCGCTCGTGCTCACCTGCACCGGCCTCGTGCTGGGCGGCGCGATCATCCTGAGCTTCTACGGGCAGTATCACGTCGAGCAGCAGCAGATGCTGCACGGCATCAACCAACCGGCGTCCGCAGCGACGACGACCGTCGCCGCAACCGCTGCCGGCGGCGGCGGAGCAGCAGCACCCGCCGGCATGGCTGCCGGAGCGAGCGTCTACACGGCGAACTGCGCCGGCTGCCACGGTGCAGCGGGCACGGGACAACCCGGCGTGTTCCCGCCGCTGGCGAACAACGCGGTGGTGACCGGACCCCCCGCCGCGGTGATCAAGATCGTCAACAGCGGGCTAACGGGCGCGGTCAGTATCGGCGGCTCGACCTACAACGGGATGATGCCGGCCTGGAAGGGCAACCTGACGCCGGCGCAGATCGCCGAGGTCGTCACCTATATTCGCAACTCGTGGGGCAACAAGGGTAGCCCGGTCACGACGGCTGAGGTCCTCGTCGCGAAGTAGTCAGCGCGGCGGGTCGGCTCGCATCTCCGGCGCGGCGTTGATCGTCGCGTGCAGGTTGCGCGCGAAGTCGACCGCGCCGCGGATCGGCATGTCGTAGGCGGCGCCGAGATATTCCTTGACCCCCGCCATCGCGATCGACGGCGTCGCCTCGAAGATCGCGACGAGCTCGGCGACCGCGGCGTCGAGGCGCGCGGCGGGAACGACCTCGGTCACGATCTTCATCGCTTGCGCGCGGGCGGCGGAAATCGTCGCGCGCGAGAGCACCAGGTACATGAGGTCCTTGCGCGCGACGCGGTCGACCAGCGACGACATCACCATCGTCGGCAAGATGCGGTGATTCATTTCGTTGATCTGAAACGTCGCTGTGTCGGCGGCAAAGGTGATGTCGCACAGTGCGGCGAGCGAGCAGCCTAAGCCGAGCGCCCGGCCCTGCACGACGCCGACGATCGGCACCGTGCAGGCCCGAAACGAGCCGTAGAGGGTGAAGATCACCTCGCTGCCACGGCGCCGGTCCAAGGCGTCGGCCTGCGGCGCGCCCGGCGGCGGGCGCGGGTTGTTGCGGCCGGTACAGAAATCCGCGCCGCTCGCGCGCAAGACGACGAACGCCGAACGTTCGTGCGCGTGCAGCAGCAGCTCGGTGAGCTCGCGCGCCGTCGCGTCCGACACGCCGGCCGGATCGTTGAGGGTGATCTGCACGCCGCGCCCCAGCGCCGCGACGAGCAGGCTCGAGCTAGCGATCATGCGACCGGCAGCGCCGCTTCGTCGAGCCAGGTGATGCTGCTCGCGACGTCGCGGCCGCGCGCGGTGGGCTCGTCCTTCCCGACGGCCCCGAGATACACGATCGCGATGATGCGCTCGCTCGGATCGATGCCGAGAAAGCGTTTGACCTCTTCGCTCGAGACGATCTTGCCGGTCTTCCACGCGGCGCTGAGGCCCTTGGCGTGCGCGGCCAGCAGCAAATTCTGCACCGCGGCCGCGGTCGCGATCAGATCTTCTTCGGCCCGCACGGGGTCCGCGTCGGACTTCACGCTGGCGACGATCAGCGCCGGGGCGCGCAACGGTTTCTTCGCTTCGCCTTGGAACATCGCATCGCGCTTGGCCGGATCGGCGCCGGCGGTCGCTTCGCGCGCCCATACTTCGCCCAGGCGTTCGCGCGCCGTGCCGGTCACGACCGTGAAGTGCCAGGGCTGCGTCAGCTTGTGATTCGGCGCCCACGTCGCTGCTTCGATCAGCTCGGTGATCGTTTCGCGCGGCACGTCGCCGGAGCTGTTGCCGACCGAGCGCCGCGTCCGGATCGCTTCAAGTAAATCCATACGGAAACGGTGCTACATCGAGCCCGAGGAACCTTCAGCGCAGCCCGGTCCTTCGACGTGCAGGGCGGCCGTGCCGCGCGCGTGTCGGAGCTCGACGGCGCGCCGCCCGCGCGCGGCGGCCAGCGCAGTAAGCCGGGGCACGTCGGCTGTGTGCGCGACGAGGAACAAGTCGGGGTCGGCGCAGATCGCCCGCGTGAACGCAGCGTCGTCGTCGGGGAGCGTCGCGACCACCGGCGCCGTGTAGAAGATCAACGCGTAGGTGCCGGCGACGCCGCTGCGGATCGCGACGACGGAGCCGGGTGCGCGCTGCGCGTCGATCGCCTGCGCAAGCCGTGGAATCGGTTTGAGCGCTTCCGCCGCCGGTTCGGCGACAAACGCGATGAACAGCACGAGCGCAGCGGACGTCGCAGCGAGGACGTAGGGCGCAAGCCGGCTCCAGTCGCGCTTCGCGATCGCCGCGACCGTCGCGAGCGATCCAACCAGCATCACGACGCCGAGGATCTCGAGTTGCGGCACGACGATCGCCGTCGCGTCCTCGAGATGGTTGGTATGAATGAAGACCGCGATCGCGATGCCGAGCGCCCCCACGAAGATCGGGATCGTCAGCGCGGAGACAATCGCGGCGCCCTGCTCGACGGCACCGAAGTCGCGGTCGAACCAGAGCGCAACGATGATCGCGAGCGCCGGTAAGATCAGCGCGATGTAGTTCGGCAGCTTCGTCTGCGCCAGGCTGAAGAAGATCAGCGGCACGACGGTCCACGTCAGCGCCAGACGCTCGAGCGAACCGGCACGCATGCGAGCCTCATCGATCACCGCGCCGGCCGCGAGCGGCACGAACGCAATCCACGGAAAGAAGCCCAGCACCAGGACGGGCACATAGTACCACCACGGTCCGGGCTGGTTCTCGATCACGCCGGTGAAGCGGCCGAACGTGTAGTGGCCGAGCAGTTCAGCGAGCGCTTGCGGGCCCGCGCGCAGCGCTTCGAGCCCGAACCACGGCGCCGCAACGAGCACGAACAGCAGGACCGCCGCGGCCAGCTTCGCCGGCGACGGGAGCACGATCGCCGCCCCGCTGCGCCGCTCCCACACGAGCCACACGCCGATCACGAGGATCACGATTACCGGCGCAACCGGGCCCTTCGCGAGCGTCCCCAACGCCAGCGCCAGCGTGCCCCACAGGTACGCGCCGCGAAACCAGCACAGAATCGCCAGCAACACGCACAGGTCGAGCAGCGCGTCCATGATCGCGAGGCGCCCGACGATGGCCTGCATCAGGCTCGTCGAGAGCACGACCGCGGCCACGATCCCGGCGCGCGTGCCGGCGACCCGAGCGGTTGCGTAGCCTACGGCCTCGCCCATCGCGATCGTCGCCAGCGCCGCCGGCAGCCGCAGCGCGAACGCCGTCACGCCGAACGCCTTCGCGCACAGCGCGGCAATCCAAAAATAGAGCGGCGGCTGGACGAACCACGGGGCCCCGTTGACGTGCATGACGACCCAATCGTGCGTCAGCAGCACCTCGCGGGCGACCTCACCGTAGATCGTCTCGCTGTTGTCCCACAGCGTCCCGTTGCCGAGTCCCGGGAGCGTGACGACGGCGGCGCAGAACGCACCGATGACGGCCGCACGCACGGGGACGATTCGCATCTATGGGAAAGGACGACGACGTGTTTCCGATCTCCCTCTCCCTTGCCGACCGGCGCGTCATCGTCGTCGGCGGCGGGGCGGTCGCCGAGCGCAGGGTGCGGGCTTTGCTCGACGCCGGGGCTCGCGTGACCGTGGTCAGCCCGGCGCTCACCCGCGAACTGGCCCGCCTGGCGGAGGCCGGCGACATCACCTGGACCGCGCGCCTGTTCGCCTTCGGCGACTGCGCCGGTGCGCTCTTGGCCTTCGCCGCGACCGATGATGCGGGGATCAACGCTGCGGTCGTCGTCGATGCCCGCAAGCACGGGATCCTCGTCAACGATGCCGGCGATGCCGAGCGCGGCGACTTCATGATCCCGGCCGTTCACCGGGCCGGAAAGCTCACCGTGACGGTCGATTCGTCCGGCCTCGCGCCGAGTTTCACCGCGCGCATTCGCGACGAGCTCGCCGTGCAGTTCGACGCCCGCTACGCGCGCGCGGCCGCGACGCTCGGCGCGCTGCGCGAACGCGTGCTTGCCGTCGTTCCGATCGAGCGCCGCGCGGACGTGATGCGCCACTTCGCCGAGCGCGACATCGACGATCTGGCCGCGATGCCGCCGGGCGCAATCGAACACGAAGTCGAGCGCGCGGTCGACACCCTCGGCGGCGTGCGTCCGAGCGAACTCGCCACGCTCGTCGTCGCCACGCGCGCCAGCGCGCTCGCGCTGTGGCAAACGCGTTCGGTGATGGCGCAACTCGCCGGCGGCGGCATTCCGTCGACGATCCTGACCGTCACGACCAAAGGCGATACCGTCCAAGACCGCTCGCTGGCCGCGATCGGCACCGACGGCGTGTTCGTCAAAGAACTGGAACTGGCGCTGCGCGAACGGCGCGCCGACTACGCGGTGCATTCGTGCAAGGACCTGCCCAGCACGCTGCCCGACGATATGACGCTGGCCGCGGTCGGCAAGCGCGAGGACCCGCGCGATGCGTTCTGCAGCGAATACTACGCATCGTTCGAAGCGCTGCCCGCGGGCGCGCGCGTCGGCACCTCGAGCCCGCGCCGGCGCGCGCTCCTGCGCGCGTTGCGGCCCGACCTGACCTACCAGGACGTGCGCGGCAACGTCGACACGCGGCTGCGCAAACTGCGCGACGGGGAATACGACGCGATCGTGCTCGCCGCCGCCGGTTTGAAACGCCTGGAACTTTCGGCCACCTACACCGTGCCGTTTCCGCTCGACGTGCTCGTGCCGGCGGTCGCGCAGGGCGCGCTCGGCATCGAGATGCGCGCCGGCGATCCGAACATCGCGCGCGTGCGCAAGCTGCTCAACGATCCGCGCACCGAGCTCGCGGTGCACGCCGAGCGCGCGTTTCTGCGCACGCTGCGCGGGGGGTGTCTCGTGCCGGTGGGCGCGCACGCCGACTTCGACGGCGAGTTTCTCCTCATTCAAGCCGCGGTTGCCGCGGCCGACGGTTCGACGGTCGTGCGCGGCGACCGGCGCGTGACGACGACCTCGGCCGCCGAGATCGAAGCCGCGGCCGTGGCGCTGGCTGAATCGATGCTGGCCCAAGGCGCGGCGGCACTGCTCGCCGGCGGCAACGCCCCTGCGGCCCGGGTCCTCGCCGGGGCGCTGTTCCTGTTGCCACGGACGCAGGAGCGCCCGAGCCGCATCGCCGCAGCGTTGCGCGAGGAGGGCGCCGAGGTGATCGAGGCCGTCGACGGTCAGGCGGCGCTGGCTGCGCTCGCCGGGCGCACGCCGAACGCGATCCTCTTCCCGTCATCCGGTGCGGTGCGGGCCATCGCGACCTACCTCGCCGAACCTCACGGGGCGCGGCCGATCGTGGCGGTGATGGGACCGGCCTCGGCCGCGGCCGCGATTGAGGCGGGGTGGCCACCCGACGTCGTCGCCGCGGCTAGCGACATCCCAGCGTTCGTCCACACGGTCACGCATTTCGTCCTGGAGCACACCACATGAACGTCGCCGAACGCCTCGGCTTGCAGATCCGGCCGCGCCGCTTGCGCGCGAGCGCCGCGCTGCGCGGGCTGGTGCGCGAAACGCAGGTCAACCGCGACGGCCTCGTGCAGCCGCTGTTCATCGTCGCCGGGGAAAAAATCGTACAGCCGATCGGCTCGATGCCGGGCATCTCGCGCCTCTCGGTCGACGCGGCGGTGCGTGAGTGCCGCGAGCTGGCTGCGCTCGGGGTGAAGGCGGTCTTGCTCTTCGGCATCCCCGACTTCAAGGATGCGGTGGCGACCAGCAACTACGATCCCAACGGCGTCGTGCAGCGCGCCGCTCGCGCGATCAAGGACGCGCTGCCGCAGCTGCTGGTGATCGCCGACCTGTGCAACTGCGAGTACACCGATCACGGCCACTGCGGGATCATCGGCCCCGACGGCGACGTCGACAACGATCTGACGGTCGAGGTGCTGGTGAAGACCGCGCTCACCTACGCGCGGTCCGGCGTCGACGTCGTCGCGCCGTCCGACATGATGGACGGCCGCGTCGGCGCGATCCGGCGCGCGCTCGACGCCGAGGGCTACATCAAGACCGCGATCATGTCGTACGCGGCCAAGTTTGCCTCGGGCTTTTACGGCCCGTTTCGCGAGGCGGCCGATTCGACGCCCAGCTTCGGTGACCGGCGCACCTACCAGATGGATCCGGCGAACGGCCGCGAGGCAATGCGCGAGGTGGCGCTCGACATCGCCGAAGGCGCCGACATCGTGATGGTCAAGCCCGCGCTCGCCTACATGGACCTCATCCGGCGCGTGCGCGATGCGTTCGACGTTCCGCTCGCGACCTACAACGTCAGCGGCGAATACGCGATGGTGAAGGCCGCCGCCGAACGCGGCTGGATCGACGAAGAGCGCATCGTCGACGAAATGCTGACCGGTTTTGCGCGCGCCGGCGCCGACATCATCATCACCTACTTCGCCAAGGACTATCTGCGCCGTCATGGCTGAACGAACGCCGAGCGTGGTCACCGTCGTCCTGCTGGCCGGCGGCGAAGCGACGCGCCTTCCGGGGAAGCTCTTCATGGATGCCGGCGATTTGCCGCTGCTGGTGCGCGTCTATCGCAACGTGAGCCCGGGCCGTACGACCCTGGTCTCCTGTAAGGGCGCGCTGCCCTACGAGATCGATATGCTGATCGATGCGCCGGCCGTCGTCGACCGCTGGCCGATGCGCGGTCCGCTCTCGGGGCTGCTCTCGACGATCGGCGCAGTGCGCACGGCGTGGGTCTTTGCGGCTGCCGGCGACGCGCCGTTCATCGACGCGGCGCTCATCGACACGCTCGAAGCGTGCATCGAACCCGGCGACGAGGCGATCGTGCCGCGCGGGCTGCGCGACGGCAAACTCGAGACCGAGCCGCTCGCCGCGTTGTAC
>Ga0209415_10011074_pt1 | contig 15243 bp, 13 predicted proteins | sample PeaSoiSIISIP2007_FD_187696 | JGI IMG/M metagenome (GOLD analysis project Ga0209415, IMG submission 187696) | Peat soil microbial communities from Weissenstadt, Germany - SII-SIP-2007 (SPAdes) (version 2) | ecosystem: Environmental > Terrestrial > Soil > Wetlands > Peat | place: Germany... | reverse complement strand
CGTAATCCCGCCGTAGTTCCACCAGTCGAACTTCAGCGCAGGAACGCCGTCGGCGCGGCGAATGTTGTTCACCTCCACGATCAGGAAGTTCTCCCCATCGTGCAGCAGATTCGTCACCTCGAAATTGAACGGCGTGAATCCGCCTTCATGATCGCCCAGTTTTTCCCCATTCAGAAAAATCGCGGACCGGTAATTGACTGCCCCGAAGTACACAAACACGCGAACGTTCGGCCTCTTCTGATAGTTGAAGAGACGCCGGTACCAGACCGGGCCTTCGTAAAAGAGCAGTTGTTCGCGCTGCGTGTTCCAGTCGCCCGGGACGTTGAGCACCGGTGACGCGTCAAAGCTGTATTCGACTCTTTCGCTCTTGTCCTTGGCAGTTTGATTGCGATAGAAAGCTCCGGACGTGCCGTTATCGTAGGGGTCCACGATGGCGTGCCAGGCGCCGTCCAGGCTGATCGTGGTCCGGCCCGGAATGTTCGTAATCAGGGTGGATGGGGCAGGGGCGGCATAGGCGAGCCCCGTGAGCACAAGAAGTATCAGGCAGCGTTTCATGAGGGCCTCGGCGCGCCGCCCATGTTAATGAGGTCAGAGCAGCCGGTCAACCGGGGCTAGACAGAGAGCGCGGAAGAGACAACTGAATCCTCTTGGCAACAGATTCCGGTATTGCATTTCAGGAGTTCAGCCTAGGAATTCGGGTCAATGCGTGTAATAGAGATTTAGCATCACTTGAGACGATTCCCTCACGGGTAGCGACTCGGATAACTTCCAGTATGTAACAAATCAATCAGTATGTAACAAATCAATCCCGAATCGTCGCGTCCCGTTGGCAAGGCGTCGGAACCACGCGGGACATTCCACAAAGTGCTCTTGGTAAGCGAGTTCCTTTTGTTCACTCTATCCGCGCAACTTTTGCTTGCTGACCTTGACCAGGTTGTCTCTGGGTACGCTGGTCGGAACCATTGTGAGGTCCCAACTTCGCAACGTGGCCGGGCCGCCTCCGACGGGTGACTTCCTGTTGATCTCAATATGGTCCGCACTGTTGGGATTCTTCAGCGTTTGAACCTGTGGCTTATCGACATTATCCGACCACTCCCTGACGTAAAGGTCACACTTTGTGCCTACTTTGCGAAACTCGGCATAGGCCGAGCACGTCTTACCGGCGTAGTGTTTGGAAAGGTCAAAGCCGCTGATCCGCCCAGAGTAGTGGTGCAGTTTGTCGGCGTATATCAAAAGCTCTTCCTTCCATGCTGTCGCTCGGTCTGCTGAAAAACCATCGGATTTGAACCAACCTCTCCTCTGAATAAAACAAACTCCGTACAAGCGTGTTCCCTTTTGGCCCTTCCCATGGCTATCAACGAAATCCGCGAACATTTCGGCTCTATTAGCGGCAGTGTTGTTGTTGCCTCCGAAGAGGTGATAACCATAAAGCCCAGAGGTGGTCTGATAAACGAGGCCCAAACAGCCGTCGAGGCTGGGGAACCCAACAGCGTCCTTATCAAAAGCCACCTGATGTTCTGCGATGAATTTCATTGGGAATCTCTTTCTCTTGGTTTCAATTGCTCCTCGATTGATCACCGACCCCGACGCAGTGGTTCACATCGAAAGACATCTTATTCAATTTCAATCTTTTCGGAAAGCGCGAGGTCGGATTTTACTTGACTGACGTGACGTCTTGATCAAGAATTCCCGACGCACCTGCTGGTTAGGCAATGAGACGTCGAATCTGCCACATGTTGTCCCTCCTGAGGATCCACAGGCCAGACTGCGAGCACTGTATGGCTCGCCTCACGTGTGGGGATGAATTGCGAAAACGGCTGGAAGAGTTGAATGTGCGGACGCAGCTGGATTCGCACGGGAAAAGGGATTCAAAAGTAGCGGTGAGTACATCTCGGCGAGCCGCGTAAGTGTCGAAATCAGGCCTTACCCTCGTTGATCTCAGCATGCGTCACGGGCGACCTAGGCCAAACGTCCGGAGGGAGCATTTTGCCGTCTGTAATACACTACCCCATCGACTAGCGCTGCAGGGTCGAGCGCGGAAGAGACAACTGAACCCTCATGGCAAAAGGTTCCGGTATTGTTTTTACATTTTTGTGACAATTGCCAGCCGGTTGGAGTCTTATCCTGACACCATCCAACATCCTCACAGGTTGTGAGGACTGCGACTTGGCCTCTCTTTCTCTCTCCGGCCAACTGCAAAGGGGCCCGGCTGCGAACCGGGCCCTATTTTGTTTCTTGACGTTTTTGTTCGTGCTAAATTTCGCTCAGCCGACGCGAACGGGCGCCGGTTCCTCGACATTCGCTTCCCGCAGGAATTTTGCGGCTTCCTCGGGCGGCGTGGGATTGATATAGAAACCCGTACCCCATTCGAATCCTGCTGTCTTAGTCAGCTTCGGCATGAACTCAATGTGCCAGTGGTAGTGGTCGTTGGTAGGGTCCTGCGCCGGCGAGGTGTGAATGACCAGGTTGTAGGGCGGATTGTCGAGCACGCGGTCGGCCTTGGTGAGCAGCGTCTTCAGGGCGCGGGCAAGGTTCTCGAACATGTGTGACGACGAGTTTTCGAACGCCGATTCGTGCTGCTTGGGCAGAATCCAGGTTTCGAACGGGAAGCGCGGAGCATAGGGCGCGAGCGTGAGGAAGTCTTCGTTTTCCGCCACCACCCGGATGGCGCTGTCCATTTCCTGGCGAATGATGTCGCAGAACACACACCGCTCTTTGTACAGGAAATACTGTTTGGAGCCTTCCAGTTCCTGGGTCACGTTGATGGGCAGAATCGGCAGCGCGATCAGTTGCGAGTGGGAATGCTCCAGCGACGCTCCGGCGGCTTCGCCGTGATTTTTGAAGAGCAGGATGTATTTGAAGCGGCGATCTTTCTTCAGATCGAGAATGCGGTCGCGGAAGGTCCACAGGACATCTTCAATACGTTTGGGCGGCAGCGTAGCCAGGCTGGCATTGTGGTCGGGAGTCTCGACGATCACTTCGTGCGCGCCCACGCCGTTCATGCGGTCGAACATGCCTTCGGCCTGGCGGTTCAGCGTGCCTTCGATGCCCAGCGCGGGGAACTTGTTAGGAACGACCCGGACGGTCCAGCCCGGGGTGTCGCGCTGCGGAGCCGGGCCGCCATTCGCATTGGGACGGTAGGCCTGGATCTCAGGGGGCGTCTTGAGTTCGTTCCCGTAGCAAAAGGGGCAGAAGCCCCCTTTGATTTTCATGTTTTCCCGAACGAAGTCAGTGGGGCGCTTGGCCCGGTCGGTCGAAATAATTACCCAGCGTCCGACGATCGGATCTTTTCTCAGCTCAGGCACTACTAAATCCTTTCACTAGCAAAACCGATATTCTACGCCGAAAGGGAGGCATTGCGAAAGACTTCGATCTGCGGCTGGCTGGTCGGCGATTTTGCATAGTATACGCTCACGATGTCGAACCTCCACTGGCACGATGGTGGCTGGCGGCGCAGGTACTCTCGTGCTACGGCCGCCACTTCGCGGCGCTTGTGCCGGTCCACAGCCGCCGCGGGAGTCTTCACTTCGAGCGACGTTCTGGTCTTAACTTCTATAAAACAAAGCATATCGGCATCCCAGCCGATCAGGTCAATCTCCCCACGGCGGCGTGGTGTGCGGTAGTTCCGGGCCACGATGGTGTAACCCAGCTTCCGGAGATGAAAATAAGCGTCCTCTTCTCCGCGCCTGCCGGTGCGCTGGTGCGCCGGCAACTTGCCGGGCGGCAGAGTGTGCCGGGCCAGCCAGTCGAGGCTGCGGACGGCTGCGTAAGTAAGGCGGCCAGAGAACATGGCGTAGTCTGAGGGAGTTTACTTCGCAGCAACGAAAATGGATGTGACGGATGTCACCTCCGCGGCGATTCCCGATTCGGAAGGTCGTTTTTGGGAATTATTTCGGGAATTATTCAGAGACCACCTCGCCTGAAATGACTTCTGCCTGCTCCACGGCCACATGGCTCGGTAGCAGGCAGAAGTCAAACCAATCGTCTCCTCGGTTCCGGCGGGCATTTAAGCGTGTTGTGCGATGGCAAACTCGTGCGGGCTGCTACGCGTCTTTATTCTTATTCTTTGCCCGCCAGCTTGATGCACTCTTCGAGCACATCGATCGCGACGTCGGCTTCGTCTTTAGTGACGATCAGCGCCGGACAAATCCGGATGGTGCTCGGACCGCAGCCGAGGAACAGAACGCCGCGCTCGAAGGCCAGTTCGACGATGCGGTCGCGGTCGGCCGCGCCATATTCTTTCGTGACTTTGTCCTTCACGATCTCGACTCCGATCATCAGGCCGCGGCCGCGTACATCGCCCACCAGCTTCAGTTTTGATGGCCAGTCCGCCATGCGCTTCCGCATGTGGTCGCCGACTTCGGTCGAGTTCGCGAGCAGGCGCTCGTTCTCGATCACGTCGAGCGTAGCCATCGCGGCGGCAATACAGACAGGATTGCCGCCAAAAGTTGACGCGTGCGATCCCGGGACCCAATCCATCACGTCGGCCCGCGACATGGTGATGCCCAGCGGCATGCCCGAGGCGATGCCTTTGGCCATGCAAACGATATCGGGCTGCACTCCGGTGTGTTCTACAGCGAACCACTTTCCAGTGCGGGCGATGCCGCTCTGCACTTCATCCACGACCAGCAGAATGCCGTGGCGATCGCAGATGCGGCGCAGTTCCTGCATGAAGATGGTGGGGGCGACCACGTATCCGCCTTCGCCCTGCACCGGCTCGACAAAGATTGCGGCCACTTCTTCCGGAGCCAGCGTGGTCTTGAAAAGTTTTTCCTCGATGAAGCGGGCACAGCCCAGCGCGAACTGGTCAGCTTCCTGCGCTCCGCCTACGCAGCCGCGGTAAACGTCGGGATAGCGCACGTGGGTCACGCCCGGCATCAGCGGACCGAAACGCCGGCGTTGCTGCGGCTTCGAAGCAGTTAGAGAAACGGCACCCATGGTGCGTCCGTGGAACGCGCCGAAGAAGGCGATGATGTTCTGGCGCTCGGTGTGATAGCGCGCCAGTTTGAGCGCGCACTCAATGGCCTCCGCGCCGGAGTTGCCGTAGTAGATGCGGTGCGGTCCGGGCATGGGCGCGATCTTCGACAGGCGCTGCGCGAGAGTGACCATGCTTTCGTAGTAGAAATCCGTGCCTGACATGTGGATCAGTTCGGCCGCCTGTTTCTGAATCGCAGCCACCACATGGGGATGGCAGTGTCCGGTCGAGGTCACGGCGATGCCGGCGGAAAAGTCGAAGAATTCGTTGCCGTCCACGTCGGTGACGACGATGCCGCGGCCGCTCTTGGCCACCAGCGGATAGGAACGGGTATAAGACGGCGAAATGTATTGCTTGTCGCCCTCGAGCACGCGCTTGGCGTTGGGCCCGGGCAGGGCGGTCTTGAGCTTGGGTCCGATCATAGTCTTGGTAGTCATGTTGGAGTCCTCCAAAAGGCAGTGGCCAGTGGTTAGTGGCCAGTGGTCAGGAAAAGCAACCTCGAAGCACGCGCCCTGGTTCAGGCATACGTAGGCTGAGGCGAATCAGGCGGAGGATGGAACTAGTCGCTACCGAAGAGGCTGGGACGCAGACGCGAAGGCAGATTCGCCCGATAACGCCGCGGACACACCAGGCAGTGCAGCCAGCACTCGGACAGCTGCAGACTGGGACGGCGCGAATTGGGATTCATGCGCAGCATCGGAAACGGTCGACATCACTGATTCATTATAGCTGGACACGGCGAATGGCGGAACCCCCTTTAGTAATGGTAGTGCGCCTTTCGCCGACGTTCTCAGCCAACTTTAGAATCCAACCAGCCCGCAGACTCGTCTGATATGTTTTAGCTCCCCTGTTTCACAAGCCAATGCATTCCGCACAGCGCCCAAGCCGGTGGATGGTGATTCTTGCCTTCGGACTCGTGTATCTGTTCTGGGGGTCGACGTATCTGGCCATCGACATCGCGGTGCAGACCATCCCTCCGGCGCTGATGTGCGCCGTGCGGTTCTCCATCGCCGGAGTGGTGATGCTGGCGGTTTGCGCGCTGACTGGACATAAGGTTCTCTACTCGCCGCGCCAGATCGCGCTGGCGGCTGTGGTTGGTGTGCTGCTGCTGATGGGCGGCAATCTCACCCTTTCCTATGCTGAACTGACGGTGTCTTCGGGGCTGGCAGCGCTGATCATTGCCATCACGCCGCTGTGGTTTCTGGTGCTGGACTCGCTGCTGCTCGGCGACCATCACATTTCCGGGCGCGGCAAGGCCGGGTTGGCGCTGGGGATTCTCGGGCTCTTCGTTCTTTTTTATCCAGAACTCACTTCGCGAACCACGCTGGGACGCCGCGAACTGTGGGCGTCGGTAAGCTTGATCGGCGGATCATTCTCGTGGGCGTTGGGATCAGTGCTGTCGAAGCGCTGGCAGTCGGGCATGGACGTGTTCAGCTCCACCGGCTGGCAGGTGACGGCAGCGGGCGCGGCAAACTTTCTCTTCGCACTGCTCAACGGAGACTTCTCGCACGTCACCTGGACCACGCGCGGGGTCAGCGCAGTGCTGTATCTGGTGGTCTGCGGCTCGTGGATCGGATACACGGCTTACATCTGGCTGCTGGAGCACGTGCCCACACCGAAGGTCTCGACCTACGCTTATGTGAATCCGGTCGTGGCCGTGTTTCTGGGCTGGCTGATTCTGCACGAGCACGTCGATCGCTTCATTCTTCTGGGCAGCGCGATTGTCGTGCTGTCGGTAGTGCTGGTGACCAGCGCCAAAGTGAAAGGGAAGACGGTGGCCGAGGAATTGCCCGCGGTCGAAGCAGCCGGGGACTGAAGCGGGCGTCGGACCTCGGACTTCTCCTCGGACTTGGGGCGCTGGGCTGCGCCCGAGCTTGGACAGCCGAGGCGGCTGTCGCTACGTGAGTCGAGGCCGACGGGCCGCGGTCTGACGTCCGTTTCTCCCTACTTCGAGGCTTCCTCCTCGTCGTCAGTTTCGGTGACTGTATCGACGGCTCGCCCGCGGATTGCGAACGTCTGTTTCGCACCGTGCGAGGGTTCGAATCTGACCCGCACCGGGGTTCGTTGCCACGCGGGCGCAGGGCACGCCGAGCCCGGCTGGGCGTCGTCCTTGAGGTCTTCCGCGAGCACTTTTTTGAGCACAGGCTTGCGGCGGCTGAGTTGTGCGACCACGGCTGAAATCTTCTTGCCGTCGTCGGACACACCGCAATACGCAACGTAATCCCGGTACCAGCTGGCAACGGAATATGTGCTGTCAAACTCCGCCAGGTTGATGGTGGAGATGTGTCCGGTCGAGCGGTCCACTAGCAGCCACCCCCCGCGCTGCCACTGCCAGCGTGGCACGCCGGGCTCATCTGGCAGGCTGTCATTCAGCCGGAAGGCCCGCTGCACCACGAAAAGCCGCTCCGTCACTTCATGCGTGATGCCGAGGGTGTATTCCTTAACGCGCCCGTCCACGATCAGAGGGCGTACTTTCAAGGTTTGGGGTTGGTCGCTCGGGCCGAGCCACTTCACGGAGGTCCAGTTCCCGAACGCGATCACGTGACTCTTTGCTGCCGCCGCACTGCTCGGGGAAGAAAGGGCGACCAGCAACAGGGCGTTCGCGAAAGGAAAGATGAAACGGCTCACTGGCCCGAGGTTAGGCGCGATCACCGCTTGCGGGCAAGGACATCCGTCACAGGCTTGCGTTCTCCAGTCCCAAATTGGGAGTGCCGAGGACGGTTGCGCGACTTAAGAAGGTGACCAAACCGCTACCCCCTCAGCGCGAAATGCGATACTTGAAGTAATATAACGATTCGATCCGCATCATGAGCTTTTCTTCCCCCTCGCGTAGTCTTCGGCAGGACCTGAGGACAACTTCGCAGCGGGAATTCGCGTCCTATCCAGAGATGGGCGATCTGTTGTATCGACGACACCTGCCGCGCATTCTGGTGGTGGACGACCAGCCCGCAATCGCCGGACTGATGAGCCAGCTGCTGAATCTGCGCGGCTATGACGTGGTGACCGCCGCCAGCGCGGAGGAGGCCGAAGCCGAGATCCGCCGCCAGCTTCCAGATCTGATTTTGTCGGATGTCATGATGCCGGGGAAGTCCGGCTATGAACTGTGCCGCGAACTTAAGGAAAACCCGGCTACACGCCTCATCCCCTTTGTGCTGATCACAGGGTTAAGCGACAGCGGAGACAAGGTCCGCGGCATCGACGCCGGCGCCGACGACTTCCTCAATAAACCCGTGCTAGCCGAGGAGCTTATTGCCAGAGTGAAGTCGCTGCTGCGGCTCAAGGAATTTACCGACGAGCTCGAAACCGCCGATTCCGTTTTGTGTACGTTGGGCCTGATCGTGGAAGGCCGTGATCCCTACACGGAAGGCCATTGCGAGAGGCTGGCCGTGCATGCCGCCGACCTGGGCCGCCAGTTGGGCCTGGACGAGGATTCCATCGTCGCTTTGAAGCGCGGCGGATACCTGCACGATCTCGGCAAGATTGCCGTCCCCGATGAGATTCTAAAAAAGGGATCCGACCTAACGCCTGCGGAATGGGAAATCATGAAGCTGCATCCCATAACCGGCGAGAATATCTGCCGGCCGCTGAAGTCGCTGCGGCTGGTGCTGCCCATCATCCGCCATCATCACGAACATTCTGACGGGTCGGGCTATCCCGATGGCCTGCGCGCCGGCGAGATTCCGCTTCTGCCGCGCGTCCTGCAGGTGGTTGACGTATACGACGCGCTGCGCACCGCCCGGCCCTACAAACCTGCGCTTTCGCACGACCAGGCCGCTCAAACCATGCGCGACGAGGCCGGTCGTGGTCTTTGGGACGCTGATCTGGTTGCTGAATATTTCTCCATGCTGGAACGCCAGCGCAATGTGGCCTAGAGCCGCCATTTCTTACCTCTGACAGAACCAAGTTCAAGAAGATGTCTCCCCGATAGGTCCCAACGTACAATAGCGAATGCTCGCTGAAGGTTCGCGGTCGGAGATCGCGCGTCGTCCGGTCTTAACTGAGAACTGAGAACCGAGAACCGAGAACCGAGAACCGAGAACTGCTCTTGGATCCTGCCTACAGCATCGTCGTTCCGGCCTACAACGAGAGCGCCCGTCTGGGTGCGTCGCTTGAAAAGATCCTGAGTTATGTCGCGCGACAGGGATGGTCCGTTGAGATCATCGTGGTCAACGACGGTTCCACTGACGACACTGCCGAAATCGCACGCCGGCTTGCGCAGCAAAATCCCGCGTTGCGGCTGATCGAAAACCCCGGCAACCGCGGCAAAGGCTACAGCGTGCGCAACGGCATGGTGCAGGCCCGCGGGCAGGTGGTCATCTTCAGCGACGCCGACTTATCTTCGCCGATTGAAGAAGTTCCCAAACTTCTTAAAGCGCTGGATGACGGGGCCGACATCGCCATCGGTTCGCGCTGGCTGCGCTCCGAATTGCAGACGGAGCGCCAGCCGCTGCACCGCCAGCTCTTCGGGCGCGTCTTCAACCTGCTGCTGCGCATCACTCTGGGCCTGCAGTTCAAAGATACGCAGTGCGGCTTCAAGGCTTTTCAACAAAAGGCGGTGCGGAGAATTTTCCCTTTGCAGAGGATCGAACGCTGGGGCTTCGATCCCGAAATTCTTTTTCTCGCCCGCAAGTTCGGCTTCAAGGTGCAGGAAGTGGCGGTGGAGTGGGCACACAGCGGAGGCACGAGAATTCATCCCCTGACCGACGGATCGCGCATGTTCTGGGAAATGCTGCGCATTCGGTGGTATGACCTGACGGGAAAATACGACGGCCCTGTTAGCGTCGGCAAAGTCTTGTCATCCTGAGGCGCCGTTCTTTGGCGCCGAAGGATCTATGCACTCATCGCCAGTTGCACAGGTCCTTCGGCGGGCAAGAAGCGCCCGCCTCAGGATGACAACATAAGCCGGGCCGGCTAGAGCACTCGGAAACTGCCCCAGCCGGCGGATAGCTGGCACTCCAAGAATTCAAGCTGATTTTTCCTTGTTCGCCGAAGTTGCGATCGCTGACGCCTTCACCGCCTCCACGGCCCGCCGCCCCATCTCAATCGTGGAAACCGCTGCCTGGGACTTGCCCGCCAAGTCGGCGGTGCGCCAACCGTGCGTGAGTACCGCGCCCACAGCGTCTTCGATGCAGCGTGCCTCTGGTTCCAGGCCAAACGAGTGCCGCAACAGCATCGCCACCGAAAGAATCGCGCCCAGCGGATTGGCAATGCCCTTGCCAGCGATATCGGGAGCTGATCCATGCACCGGCTCGTACAAGCCGACGAGCCCGCCAATGCTGGCCGAGGCCAGCAATCCCAGCGACCCGACGACTCCACCGGCCTGGTCCGAGAGAATGTCGCCAAACATGTTCTCCGTGAGGATCACGTCGAAGTCTTTCGGTCGCTGCACCAGCAGCATCGCCGCCGAGTCCACATACTGATGCGCGAGCTTCACTTCCGGATAACCTTGCGCAATGCGAGTGACGACGTCCCGCCAAAGCCGCGAGCACTCCAGCACATTCGCCTTGTCCACAGATAAAACCTTGCGCCGGCGCTTCATCGCCAGATCGAAAGCCACGCGCGCGATGCGCTCGATTTCGTGCTCGCCGTAGCGCATGGTGTTGATCGCAACTCTCGATCCGGCCTCGACTTCGATCGACCGCGGTTGACCAAAATACAACCCGCCCAGCAACTCGCGCACAATCAGAATGTCGGTTCCGCGGACAACCTCGGGCCGCAGCGGCGAGCAATCTTCGAGCGCCGGAAAAAATACCGCCGGACGCAAATTGGCGAATGCGCCCAACTCCCGGCGCAACCGCAACAAACCAGCCTCCGGACGCAGATGATTGGGATAATGATCGAACCCCGGGCTGCCCACCGCGCCCATCAATACCGCGGAGGAAGACAAGCAGGCTTGAATGGTATCCGCGGGCAGCGGGTCATTCACGGCAGTCAGCGCCGCCGCGCCAATGAGTTTGTGCTGCAGTTCGAGCCGGTGGCCGAAGGCATCTGCCACAGCCTGTAGCGTGAGCACGGCCTGCTCGGTGACTTCCGGCCCAATCCCGTCGCCGGGGAGAACAGTTAGTTTCAGGAGCATGGGTGTGATTCTAGAATTGAATAGTTGCAAATGCAGTAATCGCGTCCAGAAATTATACCTTTAACAAACTACGGTTTATTTTGGAGTTGAATAGTGCTTCTTGACAAGGTGGGAAGCCGACTCGACGCATACCATCTGCATCGCTCCGTTACGTTCGGGTGTAAACGGGCACACCTCAAAATCGCCCCAGACAGACTCAACGCCGGGGGTGAAAGTAAGCATCTCCTTAGGGCAGATTGGTTCATCTGCGTCATCGGCTCTCGGTCCGGCCGTGACGCCCAACATTCGTCTTGTCCCAACAGGCCACAGTCGTAAGCCGGGTGTGCCGGGGCCAAAAGTCGCTCTGGCATGGACAACGTAACAAGCACCGATGAGCTTGGGGTTGTCCTTGCAATTCCGGTTTGCGGCGAGGGCGGGGAGCAAAAGTAGCAGCAGTACGCAGAGGTGTTTCATATCCTCTCGCGCCTATGAGTTCTCTTCATCGCGTCCTGTGCGGTTCCGATTACTAAATTTCTCTACACGCCCCAGAGGTAGTCTTCCTGCTCGGGGTGGTGTTCCTGGGCAACCGGCACCGACATGCCGAAAGCGTTTGTAGGCACCGTGATGGGAAAAGGCTTCGGCGTTTCTTGCGCTGGCGTTTCTTGCGTTGGTGTGCCCACAGAGGCCGCGGCCGCGCCGGGTAGCGGATCGATCAGCGGAGTCGCCGATCCCGCCGTCTTGTGCGTGTCGCGGATGAGTTCGAGCAGATGATGATCTTCCACGTGTTTAATCTTGTCCGCCAGGCGGACAAACCTGCGGTAAATATCGTCGAGCGCGCGCCGGTCGAACTGGTAGCCCAATTGTTCGCAGCGCATGTTGAGCGCATGCCGGCCGGAGTGCTTGCCCAGCACCAGTTTCGAGTCGGGCACGCCCACCGATTTCGGCGTCATGATTTCGTAGGTCAGCGGATTCTTAAGAACGCCGTCCTGGTGGATTCCAGCTTCGTGTGCAAATGCATTGCGCCCGGTGATAGCCTTATTCGGCTGCACCGGAACGCCCGTGATTTCGCTCAACAGTTGGCTCGCGGAAAACAGTTGCTCGCTGGCCACCCCAGTTTCGTACGGAAACCGGTCGGGGCGCACCCGCATCGCCATCACAATTTCTTCCAGCGACGCGTTGCCCGCGCGCTCCCCGATGCCGTTGATGGTGCATTCCACCTGGCGCGCACCCGCGGCAATCGCCGCCAAGGCATTGGCCACGGCCATGCCCAGATCGTTGTGGCAATGCGCGGAAATGATTACATTCTCAAGTCCCGTAACCCGCGCCCGAATGGTGGAAATCAGGTCGCCGAATTCCGCGGGCACGGTGTAACCGACCGTGTCAGGAATATTGAGCGTGGTAGCTCCCGCATCCACCACCGCCTGCAACACGCGGCAAAGGAACTCAGGATCGGTGCGGGTCGCATCCTCGGGAGAAAATTCGACGTCGTTGCATAGTGACTTGGCGAAACGGACCGATTCCCGTGCCTGGGCAATGCACTCGTCGCGCGTGATCCGCAACTTGTACTGCAGATGAATGTCGGAAGTCGCCAGGAATACGTGAATGCGCGGACGAGCCGCATCCCGCAGCGCTTCCCACGCCCGCTCAATATCGGGCCGGCAGGCGCGCGCCAGGGCGGCAATCACAGGCCGGCGAATCACCTCGGAAATGGCCCTCACCGCCTCAAAATCACCATCTGACGCGATGGGAAAGCCCGCTTCAATCACGTCCACACCCAGACGGTCGAGCTGGTGCGCCAGACGCAGCTTCTCCTGGTGGTTCATGCTGCAGCCGGGCGATTGTTCGCCGTCGCGTAAGGTGGTATCGAAAACGGTAATACGGGCTCGGTCGGTCATGTCCTCTCTCAGAGACGCAAACTTTATACTACGTTGCCGAGGCACAGAAGAAAAACTTATAATTATTTACTTGTGATTAGATATAGTTATACTATAAGAGATATTAATCGATTCAAAACTATCGATAAAGGATTACGGAATTGGAGCTTTCACAACTTGAAGTCTTTCTGGCCGTCGCCCGCGAGCATCGTTTCTCGCGCGCGGCGGAAAAGCTCTATCGCACCCAGTCCGCGGTCAGCCAGACCATCCGCAAGCTGGAGGTCGAATTAGGCGAGGCTTTATTTGACCGTTCCTCGCGCGAGGGAGTTCTCACCGACGCCGGCAAGGTTCTGGTGGAATACGCGGAAAAGCTGCTGAACCTGCGCAGCGAGGCTGCGGAATCGCTGGTCGAATTACGCGAGTTGCAAAAAGGCAAGCTGGTGATTGCCGCCAACGAGTTCACAGCTCTCTACCTGCTGCCGGTGCTGGCCGAGTTTCGCCGCCTGCATCCCATGATCAAGATCACGGTGCAGCGGGCGCTGGGAAGCCACATCCCCGACGATGTTTTACGCTACCGCGCCGAGTTCGGCGTGCTCTCCTACGAGCCTCAGGAGGCCAGCCTGCACTCCGTCGTGGTGTACCTGGACGAACTGGTCTTTGTGGTTCCTCCCAAGCATCCCCTGGCATCCGCCCGGGAGGTCAGCATTCGGCAGCTGGGCGCGGAATCTTTCGTGGCCCACATCGTCTCCTCGCCCTATCGCGACAAGGTCTTGCAGCTATTCAAGACCCACAAGACTCCGCTGCACATGGACCTGGAACTGCCGACCTTGCAGGCCATCAAGCAGTTTGTGGCGTTGGGAAACGGGGTGGCGCTGATTCCGGAAATCAGCGTAGAGACCGAACTGGCGCGCGGAGAACTGGTGCGCATTCCGGTTCGCGAGCTGCAGCTGAAACGGAAACTGCGCTTGATTTACCGGAAAGACGCCAATCTTTCCCACGCCGCACGGGCGCTTCTTAAGGTTGTGGAAGCGGTAGCGCGGGAGCGTAAAGGGCGCTACCGTTTCCAGCGCGAAAGCTAGAATGCCGGGATCACTTCCAGGCCCGATCCGCAGGCTCGATCAGCAGTCGGCGCAGACTTCGTCTTCACGAAACGCTTCCAGCGCGTCGTTCACGGAAGAATGAATTTCCAGCACGGAATCCAGTTTTGTCAGGTCGAGCAGGTCTCGTACGAAGCTGCTGGGCCCGGCGACTTTGAAGTCCACATGCTCTTTCTGTGCCGAGCTGTACAAGAGCGCAAGCGTGCCGATTCCGGCGCTGTCCATGAAATTAACGCCGCTCAGGTCAAGCACAATTTTGCGCGCGTGCGACATGAAGTTGCCCACCACACGCGAAAGTGCGGCCGCTTCGTCGCGATATACGGCGCGGCCCTGGCAATGAACGATGATGACGTTCCCACAAGAGCGAGTTTCCAGACTGAGCTTCAACGTCGGCTCCTTATCAGTATCAGTTGCGAAAGATGCCCATTTTCGCGGCTGCGCTTGCCAAGTTGTGTCGGTAGATTGCATAGTAATTAGACGACCTCAAAGGGGTTTTGGCACTATTAAATCTGGATGAATGTTTTGGGGCCAAAGTCAGAAGACGAGCACGGACGCGCCGCGGGGGACAAATTTTGTCAGCCGGGGCATCTTGGCCGTCCGGTACACTGCATCTAACGGATTTCGTTCATTGGGTATAAGTTTTTGCCGGCGCCGGGCGCCGGGGAGGATTGGCGCGATCGGAGATGGAGCTCCTTCTTCCAGATCGAGGTCTTCCCGGCCATGCCTACATCCCCGCCACTCTGAGCTCACCCGCGCCGACCGCCTGCAGTGGCATCGGCATCGGCCCGCCCGCGTGCTCGATGAGCGTCATGAGCTCGCTCTTGCGGCTCGAGGAGGCGATCGCCGTTTCCGGCGCGACGATGCGTCGCGTGATCAGATCGGAAAGCGCCTGCTCCATCGTCTGCATGCCGTAGCGCGACCCGGTCTGCATGTAGGAGTAGATCTGCTCGACCTTCCCCTGACGGACGAGGTTCCTGATCGCGTCGTCGGGTTGGAGGATTTCGAGTGCGGCAACCCGCCCGCGCCCGTCGATCGTCGGCAGCAGCGCCTGGGTGACCACCCCCTGGAGCGAGCCGGCGATCATGGCGCGCACCTGGTCCTGCTGCACCGCCGGGAAGACGTCGATCATCCGGTCGATCGTTCCGGTGGCACTCTGGGTGTGCAGGGTGCCGAAGACGAGGTGGCCGGTCTCGGCGGCGGTCAGCGCGGTCGAGGTCGTCTCGAGGTCGCGCATCTCGCCCA
>Ga0209415_10011073_pt1 | contig 15245 bp, 9 predicted proteins | sample PeaSoiSIISIP2007_FD_187696 | JGI IMG/M metagenome (GOLD analysis project Ga0209415, IMG submission 187696) | Peat soil microbial communities from Weissenstadt, Germany - SII-SIP-2007 (SPAdes) (version 2) | ecosystem: Environmental > Terrestrial > Soil > Wetlands > Peat | place: Germany... | reverse complement strand
TCGTGCAGTCGCTCATCCGCGATCATGCGCGGCCCGATCAGGGCGAAGGCGACGACCGCTCCCTCTACGCCGACGACGGCGACGAAGAGAGCAGCAAGGAGCCGCGCGATGAAGTTTGATCCCAAGAAGCTCAACGCGCTTTCGGTGCGCCTGCATGGGAAGCAGATTGGCATCATCAACCGCCTTGCGGGCGACCGGCAGATTTTTGCGTTCGAGCAGGACTACATCGACGACCCGCAGCGTCCGACTTTAAGCCTCTCGTTCAAGGGTCGCACCGGCGGGCTCGTTACGGCCCTGCGCCCGGTCCCGCGCCGCGTACCGCCGTTCTTTTCGAACCTGCTTCCCGAAGGGCACCTGCGCGAGTATCTCGCAAAACTTGCAGACGTGAATCCCGAGCGCGAATTCTTCCTCCTCGCGGTCCTCGGCGCCGATCTCCCCGGAGCGCTTGTCATCGCGCCGCTTGAAGGCGATGCCAAGGAGGACCATGCCCATCATGACGAGGCTGATGCCGGCCACGATGATGATCGCCCGCGCGACGCGGTGCTGCGGTTCTCTCTCGCCGGCGTGCAGTTGAAGTTTTCCGCCGTCATGGAAGCATCCGGCGGCCTGACAGTTCCTGCCGGCGGCATGGGCGGGTCATGGATCGTCAAGCTTCCCTCCGCCCGCTTCGCCGCCGTCCCCGAGAATGAATTCGCGATGCTGGAACTCGCGCGCCGCGCGGGCATCGTGGTGCCAGATAACCGCCTCGTCGAAGTGTCAGAGATCAAGGGACTCCCCGAAGAGGCGCGCGCGCCGGGAAGCAAGGCTCTCGCCGTGCAGCGCTTCGACCGCGTCCCCGGAGGCGATCCCGTTCACATGGAGGATTTCGCGCAAGTATTTGGCCAATTTCCCAATGACAAGTACCGCTTTCGCAGCTATGCCAACATCGCGTCCGTCCTATGGGCGGAGGCGGGTGAGGACGCCATCGTGGAATTTGTCCGGCGCCTTGTGTTCTCCGTTGTCATCGGCAACGCCGATATGCATCTCAAGAATTGGTCGCTCCTCTATCCCGACCGGCGTAAGCCGGTCCTGTCGCCGGGATACGATTTTGTGGCGACGCTCCCTTATATTCCCAACGACAAGCTCGCTCTGAGCTTCGGAGGTAGCCGCAGCTTGTCCGAAATCACGCCAGGCCAGATGCGGCGCTTTGCCGACACGGCTCGGATCCCCGCAAGCCCGCTGTGGAAGATTGCAGTCGAGACGGCGGAGCGCGCTGCCGCGGCGTGGAAGGGCCTCGAACAGGCGGACCTTCTGCCAAAGGATCTGCGCGCCTCCATCGACAAGCAGATTCTCGCGGTCGCCGCCACGGTCAAGTGACGCTACATCGCGTTCGGCGGGATGAGTCTCGACTTACGGCCCATCAGCCGAAACTTTACTCTCTACCACTGAGACGACGACCACTTTGGAGGACGGCTGTGTGTCAGAAGTGTGCCGTTGTTGTGGATTTACGGTCCCCAGCCGAAATGCTGCCATAACGACCGAAGGGAACAATGCCTGACCTAGCTCGTTTTCTCACAGTTTATAACAATTGCTATAACATGTGTTGACACCCTGGGCGGCTTGGACTAGGCTTAGTTCATGTTGGATGCGGGTCATTTGGCGAGCATTCGCGGCAAGCTCGGTCTTCCACAGGAGCAAATGGCTCATCTGCTGGGCGTGTCGTTTGCCAGCGTCAATCGATGGGAGGGAGGGCAATCCTCTCCCGCCGGACCGATTCGCGATCTTTACCTCGCTTTGGACGCTGCCATCAAGGGTGGAAATTCAGCGGAGGCAATTCTGCGAGCGGCCAACAACGAACGCGGCGCATTCTTGTACTCTCTATTCAGGATGGCTTATTCGCGTCCCAGGAGGACACGGTGAACTTTGAGGTTTTGAATTTGCAGATGTTCCGTTCCGGGGGCAATGGAGATTTATATCTCGGGCAAAGAAGTGACACCGGCGAGTGGGTGGTGGTGAAGTTCTTGCGCGAATACCACCTGGCCCATTGTAGGAAAGCTTTCGCTCGGGAGGTTAGAGTGCTGCTACGGAAGTCGCGCGGAATGATTCCGTTGCTAGCCTGGAATTTGGCGGTCGAACGACCTTTCTATGTAATGCCGTATCTGGAAGGCGGACCACTTTCTCACTACGCGGGCAGGCTTGTCAGCACCCAGCTACAACAGGTCGCGGAGAATCTGGCCATGACGCTAGCGAATCTCCATACTGCACTCGATCTTCACGGTGATTTCAAACCCGACAATGTCCTTTTGACAAAGCAGGGTTTGCTGCAAGTTGCCGATCCTCTCGGCAACGGTACGCTGTTTACCATTCTGTTCTCCGAGAATCGAGGCGGAACGCCTGGGTATATGGCACCCGAAATCATGGCAGGAGGGACGATTTCGCGTGCGAGTGATGTTTACTCTTACGGGGCGACAATTTATCACCTGTTAACCGGAAAAGTACCTCAGCATGGACAACGCTTCGATCCGGCATCCGAAGGCGACGGATACGAGCCGCGTATGTGCGAACTAATAACGGCATGCTGCGATCCGATCCCCGGTGCACGACCAACGATGCAAGAAGTACTTCAAATGCTTAGCGGAAAACCATGGGCTACGATCCGAGAATCCAGAAAACAGCGTGAGGAATTTGTGAAGACGGCATGTGTCTTCGGGGGGCTTGTTTTTCTTGGCGTTGGATTAGCAAGGAGTCTGCAGGCAAGTACATAACCCTGCGGCGTCGACACTTCTCCGAACTGTAATCAGTGGCTCACCGCTCCGATCGCGGCACGGCCCAAGTTCACAGCGTGAGTTTTTCTCTTTTCCACTGGTCGAAGCACCTGAGAAAGTCTGCTCGCCCAACCGGGTTCAGGTTCATCGCCTTCGCGCAAGCGACACTGAAAAGCTCAAGCTGGCGTCTGTTGGCAGGATCGGTCGGAAATGTGTCGAGAAGCGCCTTCGTCGCGACGCACTTCGTCTCGGGCAAGAAAAGCTCCAAGGATAATTGCAGGACGAACTCGCCGAGCATCAGGAACGCATTTTTCCGGTCGGCAGCCAATGGCGAAGCCGCCAGCGGTGCGAACGCCTGAATTATCTGTCGCATCGGGAAGGCGTCGATCGAGCCATGCGAAACGCGCAGAGCCGCGACCATCGTCATGCCCCGGAAGTGCGTCGACTGGTAATTGAACCCGACCAGTTTGGCGTAGGTTTCTTCCGCGAGCGCTCGATCGAGGAGGCCGCGAATTGTGAGATATTCGACAATTGCCTGAGTCCAGACTCGCTGGCCGCCCACCTCGGACTTGGCGTATTCGGCGAACACGAGATCGTCAGTCCAGAGAATGCTGTCGGGCGCCAACGCGGCGAACGCTGCCTCGAGACCCTCCCATCCGAAGGCTTTTTCCAACACCTTGCGTCGTTCGGGATCCAGAGTTGCGATCTCGGGCACTGATACAACCGTGGTGTTTTTCTCGACGCACTGCATCCACTCCTCGAACGCAGCCTTCTCTCTCTCGGACTGCTCCTGCGTGGTCTGAGTCATGTAGTGCTGATTGTCTTTGTAGAACATTGTGCCGTGCGGTGTTGAAAAACGTGCCTTCGCGCGAAGCTCCTGCAGTTCGGTGTAGGTCGCCGCGGAGATGACGAAATGGAACCGCCCGCTCGTCAGGACTTGGCGCGTGATGCCCAGCAGACGCAACGTCGTGAGCGCGACGAGATCGAGAACCACTGTGCGCTTAGTTTCGAGAGTCGCTACAGCATCAGGTAGGGCGTTCGGCGTCGGATGCGCGCATCGAACGAAATCTTCTTCCGACGTCGCGAGATCGAACAGCGCCTCGCAGGGACCGTTCCCCAATTTCGCCCCATACATGTTGAGTGTGATCGCGGTGGTTCTGTAAATCTCGCGGAGTTTGGTAACGACTTCGGAACGTGCCTTGATTGTGTCGAGCATCGGCTGGATGTCAGCGACGCTGATCTTCTCGGGCGGCGGGACTTGCATGGTCCAGATAATGGTTTGGCCGGGAAACTTCAACTCCATCTCGCCGCCGACGACCTGGAACCGCCGCGTGTACTTGCTGAGAATTTGAGTGATTGTGCCGATGCGGTCCTTCACAGGGCTCTTCGACAGCACGAACGTGTCTCCGACCCTTTTCCCCAGCAGCGTCTTCGCGAGATCGTCCGACGCTGAGGTTTCTTCGAACTCTTTGGTGGGCTTGTCCGTGTCCTCGATGACTCGCCACTCGGTAGGACCGTCGCTCTTCTCTGAAAACGCCACAGCGCTTCCGATAGCGACCTCATCCATGGTTGCGGGAATGTCGTCTGGTCGGGCGCCCTCCATGAGACTTGCTAGGTATGCTTTGTGGGCTTCAAACTCCGTCGTGTGAGCGCGAAGAACTCGGTAGGCGTAGTCGACGGCGAACTTGGCGTGGCCTTGCCACTGTAGGACTCGGACAGCCGCCACGGCGTATCGCATTGGGAGATCGACCGGCGCCGGGAGCGTGGACTCCGACAGCGGCGAGAGATCGTTCTGTCCATAGCGCATTGCGACGAGGGCAAGGCGGAGCTTCGCCAACCGATGATCGGGGTTTGCGGCGATAAACTCGCGCAATCGGCTGATGGCCTTCTGGTGATCACGTTCGATGAGGTATTGCGATTCGAACTCCAGCAGTCTCCAATCCCTGTGGCCGCGGTCATAGAGGGTTTGGCACGTGTCCAAAATGATCTGCTCTTTCTCAAGGAGACCAGCGCAGTGCAGCAGCAAACCCACGTCGAAGTTCGGGTTCTGAGCGTCGAAAAGCTCCTGCAACAGCGGCAGTGCGTCGGATGCGCGACCGGCCTCAAGCAAAAGCTGGCCGAGGAAATTCGTGAGGGATTGACTGTCCGTCGCGCGGCGACCAGCGACCGCCTGGTCCAGGAACTGAGTCGCCTCCGGCTGACGCGCCTGTCTGAAGGCAGCGTATGCCTTTACAGCGGCGACCATGGCCGGCGAGCCTGCGACTTCGGGCCGAGCGGCGTAGCCTTCGATGTCTCCGAAGCGTTCCGCCAGGGCCAAGGCTCTTACCGCGCCGACCGTGAGCGGATCAACGAGCTCGCGGGGCAGGTTCGAGAGGTTCGCCGTGCTGAAGACCTCGAAGGCGCGCTTGAGGTCCTGAGGTGCGCCACGTTGCAGCAAGGCCTCGCCGAGCATGAAGCAGACGTTGGCGGCGGCTTTCGACAGCGCATGCACTTCCTCGAGAATGCGGATACCTTCGTCTGGATTTCCGATGGCGATGAACGACTCCGCGAGCGCCAAGCGTCCATTCAACTCTCCTGGGCCAGCGCCGAACGCTTCGCGTGCAAAGCGCGCCGCGTCTTCCTTGCGGCCCTGGATCAGCGCAATGTCAGTCTTGAGTGCAAAGGCGTGCGCCTTTACGAACTGAACACACTCGGCTTCTGCGGCTGAGATCGCGGCGTCGCAGAGAGCGAGCGATTTGGCGAGAGTCGCTGCTTTTTCTTCGGCATTGAGAGGCTTCACCGTGCGTTCTGCCGCTGCGACTCTCGCGAAGTAGGCCTGCGCGAGCAGCAGATGAGTTTGTGACCACTTCGGATTGTCCGCGACGGCATCCTTCGCGTGTTCGATGGCTCGGTCGAGTTGGCCGCACGCCAAGGCTCTCCTACATAGCGCGGAAGCGACCTCGTCATCCTTTCGCATGTGGGCCGGCGTCGCGTCGAGCAACTCTTCGTAAGTTTTCTCCTGCGGCGCGGATTGGATCCACAGCGAGCGGATGCGAGTCGAGTTCGGGAACCGTTCGATCGCGGTTGCCGCTTTCTCGCGGGTTTCTTTCTCTTGGAGAAGTAGGTGGTATGCAAGCACCTCGTTTCCGACTCCGGTCTCGTCGTCAGGTGCGAGCGGCGCTGCGTCCAGAAAATAACGAACGGCAATCTTGCCTTCCTCGATCATGAGGTTGGCGGCACCGAGGTTGGTGAGAACTCGGAAGCGCTGCCATTTAGAGAGTGCGCCGCCCTTGGTGAGCTGGATTTGCTCCAGCATGTGAATGGCGATCTTTGCCTCGCAAGCGTTGACATGCGCCCGGGCTTGGTTGATCAGGCCGTCGATTTCTCCTGCGGAAAGCCCCGTGACTCCCAACTGATCTCTGCAGATGTCGGACTGTGCGGGATCGAGCAGCCAGACGACGAACTCCTCGCGCGACATGACCTGGAGCGCCAGGCCGAACTCGTCGGCGATCTGTTTTGCCCAGCGCCGCTTTGTGTGCTGGCTGACCTTTTTCGGCGTTGCGAAAATCAGCACGCGCACGTCGGGATAGTGTTCCTTCGTCTTGGCTGCATCCACCCTAACTTTCTTGATCGTCGCGGTTGTGGAGCAGGCGAGGCCGAGTCCATTCCCGTCTGGCTCCAAAGCTCCGTCCGCGTGCGCGTCGAGCCCGCCGTCCCATTTGCGCTCACAGGCGATGAGTCGCGGCCACTTCTGCTGGGCGCGGACGACGGCAAGGCCCTGAAACTTGTTCCCCATCTCGTCGGAGATGATCTCGTTTAGGGCCCGGTCGATTTCGGTGCGGTATGCCATATTCGTCTTGACTCGCCAAACGCTAACGCCACGCGGTTTCCTTATTCCGTTTAGTCCTTCAACGCGGTTGCGTTGGCCATCCTTCGGAGTCACATATAGAACCGAAAACTCGGCTGCACAGCAGCACCATCGCCCACGCACTTGAGGATGTCGCCGACTCGACGAGCAGCCCTCACAGTGATTGGTTCTCCGCCATCAAACTGGGTGTTATTCCAATTTAATTTTGAAAGTGCCAGCATCTCGCGAGCGAGCTGTTCAACAGTTGTTTCTGTTTGGGCCAGGGAGAATTCGAAGGGTCTTGGGACATACATCCCCGGGTAGGTCTCGAAAAACTGCACACTCCCACGCAGGTACAGTAACCCTATGGTGTCCGCCAGCTTTAAGAAGCTACCGCGCAGGGGCGGGTAGCTCCCGGCGCGAAATAGCCTGGTAAGCGATCTCCTGACGTTTGCGAGTTCCACTACGTCAATTTGTTGCTCATCCGCAGCCGCGCCAAATCCTTGCAGCTCTCCATCCGTCATTTTCGAGGTCTTGTGCACGACAAGCCGTGCCGGACTGGTTCTATGCTCCCTCCGATAAACCTCGATTGCATTCTTCAACAGCGAATGAGCATCTTCTCTCGACAGGTGGGGTTGGCGATCATCTTTGCTAAGCTGCGCCTGCGCACCTTTCACGATGACTCCCTCTCCACGTTCGTTAAATACCTGCGCCACGCTGGTAAGGAGCCTCTCACCATCTAATGACTTATAGAAACTGACACCGACAAAGCAGGTCGCCAAATCGGTCGAGTTTCTCAACAACCGCCACGGAACGCCCCCAGCTTTGTAATACAGCGCTGTATGAAGATTCCAAGCACGCGTCGCTTCGTCCTGCAGCGGCGCGGATGAGCCGCGGCGGTTGCTCTTGCGTGCTCGTTGTCCCGTGTATGTGGATGGCCGAACCATCTGAAGGGGAACCCCCAACGACATGCCGTCGGCCTTAAGAACGTCATGAAAAGCCGGTGAGAGGCGGCCATTACTACGTCCTGTTTCCGATCCCTCATCGAGCTCTTGGTCAAAAACGTCGGATCGATCTGCAGCAGGATCATCGACCGCACCGAGGAGATCCTTCGGTGGAACGCACAGAATCACCATCGGACCACCGTTCTCAGTTATGCCCTTTGCATGCTCGATGAACAACCCGGCTGCCTCACGAACGGCGTCGGGACTTTGACAGTGGGCCAGAAAACCATCTATCTCTCGCTGCCTGATGGCCGAACACCACCGATCATGAAAAATCAGTGACGAGCGAAAAGGAGAGGCGTCTGAGAAGCCCGGAAATGCGGGAAACAAATTGCCTAACTTGCTTTGCTTCGCCGTGACTCCGTCTCGGCACTTCTCCAGCCATTCCCGGAGCGCGGCGATGGTTTCATCAGTGCCTACGATACCGACCCTAAGGCCGGTCGGTGCAGTAGCCTCTCCGATATCGAGCGGCCCATGTTGTGTGATCCCATATCGAATATCGACGTGCGTGCCCCCGCCGCCAAATTCGAGTTCCGGTTCATGGAAAAAACTGAACTTCATAAGGCGAATCCTTCGTCGGGGAAAAGTATCTTGCTCTCGATGGCGGCCGCACGAGCGAAGTCAGGATCGTCGGACAGCCACTCTTGATCGACGATCCCAACCCCGGAATCAAAAGTCACGAGTGATCCGAACTGCAGCGGAGGCGGCGAGTCGTTGAAGAGATCTGTTCTTGGCCTTAGGTAGTCGGCCCAAAAGAGCACACAACTGAGGACCGCCCGATTGCCCTCAATACGCTTGATTCCCTTTAGTCGATCCAGATGGAACCGATCGAGACTTGACCCGTCGCTGGTAAATCGGTATGTCGGCGTGATTTCAAGAAACCAATTGTCCTCTAGGCATCTGAATTGCGCCCGAAACGCCAGATGCCGAAACCACTCGAAGCGCCTGCCATCAGCAGCAGTTTTCGTGAACTGGGATACTACGGTGATCTTGCTCGGTCGTCTCAATGACTGATAGGACAGTTTGTGCGGCTTGCCTGTGATTGCGTAGCAATCCTCATTGGGCCAATAGCGCACCCTGGGCGAAATCTGGGCCCTTAGCGTCTGATTGAGGAGTTGGACGAAAATCCGCTGCCGTTGTGGGTCAGTGGATGCAGCCCACTCGCTGGTCGCAAACGCCTCTACCGTGCCAGCCTCGCAGATGGACGGCCAAGGAGTCTCGCTCAAATCATGAAAGCTGATGATTTTCTTTTCCCAGAGGACCCAGGCACCATCTACCTCCTCCTCGCTCTTACGTACCAGCGCCCAGACATCCCGTGCAGTCCGGCAATCCGTGGCGGCGATGAAGACCTGCGAAGGCAAACCGTCCAACGGAAGAAGATTCGAGTGAAGCCTCTCTGTGCGCCGAGCTGGTGCCAGATACAAGCCCCGCTCCGGCGCCGCTATCACCAGGAGTTGACGGAAGTTCGTTGCGTCAAAGTGCCGCTCGCTCTTAACGAAGGTCACGCGTGTGGAATCGCTCAGTTTCCAGCCCTTGAAGTAATCCTTTATCGAAACCCAGTAGGCTTCATCGGTTGCAGGATTGGACACGACAAGAATCACAGGCGTATTGCCATTCAGCCAGTATTCAACGTCGTTGGCATCGCACCAATAGTCGAAGGTTTGCTTCCCCGCATCACTGATGGAGCTGACGACTTTGCTTTGAACCGCGAGCGTTGCCCCCAAGGCTTGTCGTGAATTCGGATCGAATAGTTCGATGTAGCCGTCTATTCCGATCTCGTTAGGACCACTCGGAGTCCAGCGCGACCCGATCTGCAGCACCCTACGCTCAATGAGATTTATCCCTTGTTGTCCAGACAGGCCCTGAGCGGAGATCGTCTTTGGACGAGTCTGCTTGCGGCGAACTGGCGTTGCACCAGACACAGCTTCAATGCCCTTTGTTGGCAGGCCATTTCGCAGGCGGCGAGGCCACACCCGTGTAGAGAGTCGTCTGCGGCTCCTCGTGATGCAGTACAGTATCAAAAGGAGTACATTAAGAATATAGTCCGCTTCATTATGAGTCAAATGTGATATTTTTGAAAGTCTGTGGAAATCGGGTTCACAGCACGGCAAGTCGTTAAATTGACGGGCGTTCCGTATTCCACCCTCAATCTGTGGGCGAAGAACGGGCTTGTGCAACCCAGTGTCGCCCCCGGCACAGGCACTGGCACCGAGCGCGTCTACAACTTCAGTGATCTGATCGCACTGAAGGTTGCTTTTGCGTTAAGAAGATCAGGTGTAACGACCTCCTCGCTGAAGAAAGTCGTAGATTTTCTCCGTCGCACTGAGCACATGGACAAACCGCTCTCGGAGGCTCGCTTGGTGGTCAGTGGGCGCGACGTCGCTATCGTGCGCAAAGGAGAACTTGTAAGCGCTCTTTCGAAGCCAGGCCAAGGCTACTTGAGCTTTGTTGTGGATTTGCCGGAGATGATCGGAGAACTCGTCAATCTCGCGAATGAGACGAGTGCTTTCCTGCACGGCATCGGATTTTCGCAAGCGGGCAAAGACGAGGAACCCTCTCGGAAGCAACCTGTGTCCATTGGCACTCGGCGCCGAAAACGGGTCAGAGGATAGAATCTTCAAGCAACAATTTGTCGGGACTCGACGAGCCGAATGGCTGCGAGGGATAAGGTTCAATTTCTGAGTGCCTCTTGCCAAGAAATTTCGGCTTTCTGAATATCCACTCCAAAAACATCTGAGCGTTTCGCTAACCTGCTGTTCCAGGGCGTCATCGAACGTGATTGCAACGGCGCTGTACCCTGGGTCACGGAGTTTTCGAACGCGGTTGGTTTGTCGTTCGTGCCGGGAATGTGACGCCGTCTTTGGCTTTCGGCTGATGTCGGTCAGCCGCGCACACATCCTTTTGAGATAAGTTTCAGACGCCGACTTCCGATAATAATCCTCGTCATTGCGTGTCCGGTAACTTCCGGATGCAGACTACTCGGGTATAAGAGACAGAGATCAGCCCAACATTTGCTCGCTGGTACACTGAAAATCTGCACAGCTGCGACGGTTCTATCCCGGCCACGTGCCCGAGGGATTCGGGGAGGTTAGGGGAAGGACTAGTGTTTTGAGCAATATGCCGCGGGAGCTATTTATTCACGTCGATGTCGACGCTGCGGGACGCTACGATTTCCGGTTGCGCTCTGGCAGGCGTGAGGTCACAACCAGCGTCAATCCAGACCTCGCTGCGAGTTTTTTTGAGGACCTGCGGCTCTTGCGATGGAAGTCGATCGGGATTCACGATCCGGGAGACATCCTGCTCAGCGATGTCGGCGACCGGCTCGCCGCGCTCGTGGCGTCACCTGCGACTTGGGAACAGTTGAGGCTGCCCGATGATGCAATGCTGGTGCACGTGCAGTTCTCGAAGGCCGCGCACCGTCTCATGCAGTTCCCCTGGGAACTTCTTCGCGTCAACAACCGTTTCCTGATCGGCGACCGCGGCAGTCACCTGAAGCGCGAGTTGCCGTCACCAGTCCCAAAGCGAAAGAGGCGCAATCCCGTCACCAACATCGTGCACGTCAGCCTTGGCACCGACAGCAATCTTCGGCTAGACGAGGAGCGCTGCATGCTCCTCGATACGGTCCCCGCCGACATCCCCATCGAGTTTCTCTTCTATTCATCCGCGCGACGCTTGGAGTTCGAGATCGACGCCTTCCGGCCGCATATCGTGATCGTCTCGGGACACGGACACTACGACGAACTTCAAGGAGAGCATTACCTTTCCCTGCGGGACGACGGATATATCCGGACGGCTGAGATCGTAGCGCTGTGCGCTTCTTATGGCTGCAAACTCCTCGTGCTCTCTACATGCGAAAGCGCGCGACTCGGAGGGCCGGTCGTCGACGACGGCACGGTAATGCCGGCAGACGTCATCGCTTTCTCGTTCCCCGTCATGACCACAACGGCAACACAGGGCATCGAGTGCTTGCTCCGCGAAGTCATCCGGGGCCAGACCGTCGACGAGGCAATGGCCGCAGTGCGCGCCATTGATAGCGACGACGAGTATGCCTTCTTCAACGCCGTCCATCTCCACGGGAGTCGCGAACGGTCACTACACATGAGCGCCGCCGCCCCGAGACGGGCCGGTGCGCTGGCAACTCGTTGCCCCGGGATGGAGTTCACCCTTGGCTGGCTGAATGGCTATGCACACTGGGAGCAACCGGCCACGCTGCTCGCTGCCGCGGGAAGCGGCGGAGAGACGTTGATCCGTCACTGGGCCGAACTCGTTCAGCGATCGCAAACGCAAGCTACCCGATGGCGTGTCCTTCTCGACGAAGTTCCGATTCTCGACGTGGCTGGGGCGCAACTTGTGCGACTCGCATATCCATACTCCTTCGTCCCCGTGCCCACTGAAAACTTTGTGCACGGCGATGGGATGGATCAGCGATTTGCACACACGTTGCTCGCGGCCAGAGACCAAAACCTCGCAACGCGGGTAGCTGGGCACCCGCTCCTGGGCATGTTGGGTTTTGTCAACGACCTCATCGCCGGGCGCACGGAGCGCGAGGCCACCGAGCGTTTCGAACAAGAGAACAGGATGGCGGAGCGTGCAGGCAGGCTGAACCGGGAAGGCTCGCTGTTCGCCAGTTGGTTGTTCACAAATGAGGGCGTGGCTGCGACCAGCTTCGATAACCGCGCTGAGTTTGCGGAACGCATAAAGGAAATGGCCGACATGACCCCGGCAGCCATCGTGGCTGGCATCGAAAACGCGGTGGCGGCGACGGTCGTCCTTCCCCAACAGGATGTTCTCTACCTAACAAACGAGTTTATGATCCTCGGAGAACGATGGTTCCCTAACTGGCGCACAGATCACCGCGCAGGTTTTCGCCGCCTGTGCGGCGCTTTTTTCATGCTCGCCGCAAACGGCGACCTCAAGGTAGAAACGGGATCCCGCCTGCTCGATTGGGCGATCCGCCAAGAAGATTGGACCACCGCGATTATGATCCTCGTTGCCATGTCGCGCTGGTACGGCGAACAGGGAAGGCTCGAAGACCTCGAGCCAACCATTGATCTTCTGCTCCCGCACGCGACAGGGATGGAGCGTGTTGTTTTACGCGGGCACCTCGTCACCATTGCGACGAATCGCGGCGATTATCGCACGGGGCTGACAGAAAATCAGCAACTCGAAGCTGATCTGCAGGGACTCGCAGAAGATAGCGACTACTACCGGAACTTGCACTCCGCCATTACGCAGCAGATCGACTGCCTCGTCGAACTCGACCAACTCGACGAGGCTGAGCGGCGTTGGCGGGATGCCGACGCTCTCATTACGTACCTAGAAGAAAACAGAGTGGAAGCTCAGGCGCGACTGCTTGGACAGCTCGCAAACTTGCGACGGGAGCAAAACCAGATGGATGCGGCTATAGACGCTGCTTCGCAGGCAGTTCAGCACGCCGTGGCGAACCACTGCCCGGACGTGCTCATCGCAGAACTACGAAACACTAAAGCAGACGTGCTGCGTCTGGCCGGACGAGATCGGGAGGCGCTCGAAGAACTCAACGCAGTGTCGGGCATCGACATGCCGCCAGGACTTCGCTCGCGTTTCCTCCACCTCAAGGCACTCCTTCTGAAGCACTACGGCGCACCGCAGGCACTTGAGCACCTCTTGGAGAGCTACCAGAATGATCGACTGCGCGGCGACGACGGCGGTGTTGCGATCTCCTTGCTCGCAATCGCACGCATCTTCACGGAAGAACACGAGTACGATCGCGCACGCGAACGCATCAGGGAGGCGCTACCATTGGCAGACGCCTGCGGGCTCGTGAACGTCGTCGGCGGACTCGCTCTTTTGTGGGCCGAGATCGATCTAGCAGAGGGCAAGACTTCGTCCGCCGCGAGTTGGCTTGGCACGGCGCGTGACAAGTTCGCCCAGGACGATGACGAGGACGGCGTTGCCGACGCGACCCGTTTGCTCGACGCGCTTCGGGTGCCGGGAGAGTGACCACGTCGACATCCAAAGGTTGATTGAACGCTATGAGTAGCCGAATGACCTTTCAAGTGATCGCGCCTCCTTCGCCCTATGAAAAAGCCGACTCCGAACGTTGCGATCGAAAGCACCACAACGATGGAAAAGTAGTACACTGCGCTTTCCACTCTCAGTCCTCCTCACTTCTGAACATCTATTGACAGTTCTAGTTAAGCTGGTTCGGAGCCCTCGACGATTGTTCACCGTGACAAGGCGCCCCACATGCCGGAAACTCACACGTGCTACGGCAGGACTATTATTTGGCAATCAGGCAATTCGTCTCGGCAAGTTTTCAAAACTCCAGCAGATAATCCTTTTGCCACGATTATGTATTTCTTGGGGTCAAATTGATTGCGCTTAAGAAAAGCCGCAAAGTTGAAAGCATCGCTAAACGTTAAGAAGTTCGGAAGTATCAGGTAGGTCCTGTCGCACCCCGGAAGAGATGGAAGAGAACAACTGTGCTCTTTCAAGTCACGTTCTGTGAATTTGTGAAAGCACGGGGTTACTTCCGGAATATCATCTGGTCGATGGATTAGGGCGATTGTCAATTCGTTTCCGACACCTCGATGCACCGGGGCCAAAACAACATGCTCGGAATGGTAGTCAAGTAGTCGCTGCATGGCTGCAGCACCACCTCGTTTGTGCTGCTCTCTAAGAATGTCTTCATAATGAAACGGCTTGCCATTGTCAGAGAGAACAATTCTTCTGGACTCAATGGACAAGACAAATTCGGTCGCATATCCATGCCCAAAAGCATTTCGGACCAATTCGATAGCTAGATCCCTCACAGCTTCGGCAAGTTCTTTTCCCCAAATCTCGTGAACACAACTGTTCAAGATCGCGTTGCCGATTCTCTCGTTTTCTGAACCGATACCATCTAGCTTTATCTCGTCCTCTACAAGAGGCAAATCTGCAGATCGGGCAGGTCCAAACTCGATTTCTCTTCCAAGTTGCTGCCTCAGCATGGCCTTTTGCTCTCGGATTCTTCGCCAAAGTTGAAGCATAGGGATCGTGTAGGTGACTTCATCCCTGTCAATTAACCGAGCATGGCTTGCACACATCCAAATGCCATTATCGATACCTTTGAGCTCGTCTGGGGAGAGACGATTCTTATTGGCTCTACGTGCTCCCGGACCGGAGGATGCGGCGACAATGTGAGCGGCATCCCCGGAATTGGAGATCTTGTCAGGACCCTCTTCACTTGGACCGATAGTGGACTGCGGGCATTGTGGGAACGAGCAGCGATTATCAGCGCGTTTTGCGAGGGCTTCCTTTACGGCCAGAGGAAAATCAGCTTCACGGGGCATCGGTCAACCTGCAAGACATCTTGCTCGAAGTGGATAAAGTCGGACCTACCCTCGCCTTGTCGAGGTAGCAACGACCTTGGGCTTTGCTTCGCCTTCAAACGTTCAGAGGCTTCTCGCAGTATGGAGGTCAATCGATCCGAAGGTCAAGGAATCCATCTTCGCTGACCGCGATAAACATTTTGGCGACTGACTGTCGGTCAGTCCAAGCTGGCTGGCCTCCCAAGACTTTCGACCGAACAGTGTGCCGCACGTGTGCTGAATTCCGTACACGCACTCGGGCGGGCCCCGTTCATAGTTTTCAGTCCAATTCTCCGGACGACTCCTTGTGCTGACTTGTTTCGAGGTCCCCGCAGCAAGG
>Ga0209415_10011072_pt1 | contig 15246 bp, 11 predicted proteins | sample PeaSoiSIISIP2007_FD_187696 | JGI IMG/M metagenome (GOLD analysis project Ga0209415, IMG submission 187696) | Peat soil microbial communities from Weissenstadt, Germany - SII-SIP-2007 (SPAdes) (version 2) | ecosystem: Environmental > Terrestrial > Soil > Wetlands > Peat | place: Germany... | reverse complement strand
AACGGGATAAAGGTTGGGGCGAGCGTTAGTCCAACACGGCGGAACTCGTCCGCGACGGCAACGAAGTCGGCTCGCGTGTGGCCTTTGTCGAGTTTGGCGAGTACGGCGTCGTCGGTCGACTCGACCGCGCTTGTGACGAACAAACAGCCAGTCTCGCGGAGGCGCGGAAGCAACTCGCGATGCTTCAGTAAGTGCTCAATCTTGATGGTCACGTCGTAAGTCACGGCCGGAAACTCGTGATGCAGCGCATCCACGATCCGCATGGCGTGGGTGGGACCGTTGAAGAAGTCGGGATCGCCGAAGGTGATGTGCTGGGCGCCCGCGGCGACCTGCTGGCGAATATCCGCGAGGACGATATCCGGCTGGACAATCCGAAAACTTCCCTGATACACGGGAACCACCGGGCAATGGCGGCACCGATGCTTGCAGCCTCGGCTGGCCTCCGTGTATCCGGTGCGCTTCAAGACGCCGCCGACATGCAGCCCCGCGTATTTCGTAATAGGCGGCAGTCCCGACCGGAGAGGTACCAGGAATTGCAGCCGATCCAGCGAAATCCCCGATTTGGGTTTCAGACCTTCGGCCAGCGCCACCAGACCCGGTTCGAATTCGCCGCCCAAAATGGTCCCGGCACCTATGCCCCGCAGGTAGGACTCATTCAGCGGGGCATACAGTCCGTAACAACAAATCTGGGCGCTAGGATTCAGCCTACGCACTTTCTCGATGGCCTTCGCGGCCAGTCGCGTGGCGGTGTGCATGGGCAGATAGAAGGCGACCAGATCGGCTTCACGAACGGTGTCCGGGTCGAACGCCTCGACGCAAAGATCAGCGCAGGCGACTTGATGGCCGCGCTCAGCCAGCCAGGCCGCGGGCGAGGCTAAACCGAAGGGTTGGTGGCCGAGTTCGTAAGTGGAGACAAGAAAAACCCGCATGGCCGGACACTTCCAGTATGCGGGAGGTGGGCGGTGGGATGTGGGTTGTAGGAGATTTCCCACCACCCACCACCTACAACCCACTACCCCTTGGCGAAATACAGCGCGGTGGCGCGTTCCAGCTCCGACTTGCTCATGAAGGGCGGACGGCCTTCGTATTTGCCGATGGACGTAAGAATGTTGCAGATATCGGCCGGATAGCAGGCGCGCAGCTCAGTACGGCCTTCGCGCAAGCACAACTTGCGCAGATATTCGGAACTGTCGGGCTCGCAGGGAATGGCGAAGCTGGTGATCACGCGATGGAATATCTGATCGAAGGCTTTGTCATCGACGGCGTCGACGAAGATCTTGTTGTGGATACGGCGCAGGAAGGCTTCGTCCGCCAAATCGCTAGGCTCCAGGTTGGTGGAGAACACCACCATGAGCTCGAAGGGGATTTGGAATTTCACGCCGTAACGCAACATGAGGTAATCCACGCGGCGATCCAATGGCACGATCCAGCGGTTCAACAGATCGCGTGGGGACATGAGCTGGCGGCCAAAGTCGTCAATGATGAAAATGCCGTTGTTGGCCTTCATCTGCAGGGGAGCGGCATAGATACCCGAAGATTCGTCCAAGCGCAATTCGAGCATGCTGGGAATCAGCTCGCCACCCACTACGATGCAAGGCCGGCGGCAGCGCACCCAACGCGGATCCACGTCCGGATCGTCGATGTCCAGCTTTTGATGGACTACCGGGTCGTACAAGCTGATCACCTGGTTGTCCACTTCCACCGCATACGGCATGAGCACGGCGTCCTGATAGACCCGCAGCATGCGCTCCGCCAGACTGGTCTTACCGTTGCCGGTGGGTCCGTACACGAAGATGGAATTCTGCGAAATGAGCGCGGGACCGAGCTGATCGAGGAGCTGATCGGTGACCACCAGATCCGAAAACGCCGAGCGCAAGATTTTGCGGTCGATGCGGACCTGCGCGGCTTGCGACTTGGTGGCGCTATGGTAGTCCTTCAGGGACACTGGAGCAGCGCCCGCATACTGGGAGATTTGGAATCGCTCGCTCGCCAGCTGTTTGCCGGCCTGGGACAGCGTGAAGTTATAGTCGTTGCCGAGCATGCCCTTCACTTCCACCAGTTGCAGTTGGCGCATGTGGGTGAAGACGACATTCAAGATGGGGACGGACAGCTTGAGGGTATTGCTGAGGCTCTGGAGGTTGCTGAACCCTTCGAGCAACAGGCGGCGTACCACAAGATCGAGCACGAGCGACTGGGAAATCCCTAATTCTTCAAAGGTTTGCGGAACGGCTGGGCTAAACGCGGTGTTTGCTGGTGCGAGTGTGGCGGCCATGAAAGATGCTACTCCTCATACCTTCATCGGCTAATTAGCCACATTAGTTTACACGGCTACGGCACCGATCCCGTCAAACCTCTTGTGAAGTTTTGCCGCGGCAAAGTGTGGGGTGTGTTCGCTGGCTTGATCTTTACCTGCTTGCAATTGGGGGCGGCCACGCCGGCCGAGCAGTTGTTCCACCAGGCCCAAAAGGCGGAGCGCGACGGGGAGGTGGTAAAAGCCTACCTTCTCTATGCGGAGGCAGCGGCAGCCGACCCAACCAACATCGATTATTGGTCGCGAGCGCAAGCGTTGCGTCCCGCCGCCAGTCTGATGAACGCCTCTCCACCTAAGATGGAAGAGTTCCCGAGTGACAAGATCGATCGAACGCTATTTGGAAATATCGCCCCCGCGGACCTGGAAGCCTCGCGCAAACCGCTGCCTCCCGCCCGGCTCGCCGCCGAGCCAGGCCGCCGTGATTACGATCTTCACGGGGATTCCAAGCAGCTTTGGGAACAGGTGGCCGCGACGCTGCATCTGCAGGTATTGTTCGACGGAGCGTACCAGCCCACGCGCGCATTCCATTTTGAACTGACTGACGCCGACTATCGCGACGCGCTGCGGGCCCTGGAGGCCGCCACCAACTCTTTCCTGGTTCCCATCAGCCAGCGGCTCATCTTCATCGCCAACGACAGCCAGCAGAAGCGCACGGAGTTCGAGCCAACGGCGGTGGTTGCGGTGCCGTTCCCGGAAACCATCAGCGTCCAGGAACTGCAGGAGATCGCCACTGCCATCCGCGGCGCGCTGGATTCGCAGAAATTGACGGTGGACACGGCACAGCATTTGATCCTGATTCGCGACCGGGTCACGAAAGTGCGGCTGGCGCAGAAGCTTTTACAAGACTTGATGCGGCCGCGCGCGCAAGTGTCCATCGAAGTGGAAATCCTGACCACGGATGTTTCCTCGACGCTGAACTACGGGCTGTCGCTGCCCTCATCGTTTCCCATCGCGAGTTTCTTGAGCCGTACGAATCTGATCAACAACATTCCTTCGGGCTTTTCGTCTTTCCTGTCGTTCGGCGGCGGCGCGAGTCTGCTGGGCCTGGGCGTTACCAGCGCGCAGCTCTTCGCGACGGTATCCAATTCCAACTCCGAGAGCATCTACAAAGGGCAACTTGTCGCGGTGGATGGCCAGCCGGCAACGTTGCACGTCGGCGAGAAGTATCCCATCATAACCAGCGGTTATTTCGGAAACACGTCGAGCAGCGGCACTGTATATACGCCGCCGCCGACCATCAATTTCGAGGACCTGGGGCTGATGATCAAGGTGACGCCGCACGTGACTGGGAGCGACCAGGTGACGCTCGACCTGGACGCCGAGTTCAAGCTGCTGGGCGCGACCAGCTCCAACGGCATTCCGGTGGTGGCGAACACCCAATATCAATCGAAGGTGAGCGTCGCCACGGGCGAGTGGGCCGTGCTGGCGGGCTTGATGACAGCGCAGGAAGCCAAGGTCATCACCGGGCTTCCGATTCTGAGCTACATCCCGCTACTGCGAAACACCACGATCACCAAGGATCAGGGCGCGACGTTGATCGTGCTGAAGCCGCACGTAACGATCGCGCCGCCATCGGAGACACCCGCGTGGAAGGCGTGGACCGGAAGTGAGACGCGGATGCCTACGGAGCTATGAATTCAGCCGCTGATTAACACAGATTCACACCGATACGAATTTTGTTTCCATCCGTGTTTATCAGTGTTGATCTGTGGCAAATTACCGGACGACGCCGGCTAGCGGACTGCTTGCGCTGGCATACAGCTTCTTCGGCATGCGCCCCGCCAAATATGCCAGGCGGCCGGCCTGCACCGCCAGCTTCATGGCTTCCGACATCTTCTCGGAATCCTCCGCTTCGGCGAGGGCGGTGTTCATCAAGACGCCTTCGAACCCGAGTTCCATCGCGATGGCGGCGTCCGAGGCCGTTCCGACACCTGCGTCCAGGATCAGCGGCACTTCGGTGATGGTCTCGCGCAGAATCCGCAGATTGGTGATGTTCTGAATGCCGAGGCCCGACCCAATGGGCGCACCGAGCGGCATCACGGCCGCGGCGCCCGCGTCGATCAGCTTCCGAGCGTTCACCAGATCGTCGTTAGTGTAGGGCAGGACGATGAAACCCTCGCGAGCCAGCACGCGCGTGGCTTCGACCAACCCTTCGTTGTCGGGGAACAATGTTTTCTGGTCGCCGATGACCTCTAGCTTCACCCAATTCGACAGCCCGACCTCGCGCCCCAAGCGCGCCGTGCGAATGGCTTCGTCGGCGTTGTAACAGCCGGCGGTGTTGGGAAGGATGAACATCTTCGAACGATCGATGTAATCGATCATCGATTCCTTGGAACGATCGGTCAGATTCACTCGCCGCACTGCTACCGTCACCACTTCGGCGCCGGATGCCTGATGACAGCGCGCCATTTCCTGAAAGCTGCGGTATTTGCCCGTGCCGACGAACAAACGCGAATGAAACTCGCGATCCGCGATGCGAAGTACGTCCGACAGAACTACACCCGACATGATGCCCTCATTCTATCGCAAGGGTCGCGAACCGATACAATGTTGAGTTTTAGAGATCGCGACCTACAAAGGCAGCGGGAGCACGGACGACGCAGCAAGTTTCATGTGTAAGAAGCCTTAACGGAGGCGCTTGCGCAATTCGCTCTTGATCGGTTCTTCCACGAACGCCGCGTCGAGCGCCGCTTCATTGCAGGCCAGCAGATCCGCCGAGGTCCAGCCGAAGTGTTCCTGGAGGTTTCGATACTCCTCGGTGAACGTGATGTTCGTGATGGTGCGTGTGTCAGTACTGATGCTGAGGGGCACACCGGCCCGATAGAGCTTGTCGACGGCGTGATCGGCGAGGTTTTCCGCAATGCAAGTTTGCACGTTGCTGGTGGGGCAAACCTCCAGGTGAATGTGCTCGCGCTTGAGATGCTCGATCAGAGCCGGATCTTCGATACTCCGCACACCGTGGCCAATCCTGGCGGGCTGAAACTCGCGTAGCGTTTCCCAAACGCTGTCCGCGCCGCGGGCCTCACCGGCGTGCGCGGTGCGATGCAGCCCCTGATCAATGGCATGCCGAAACGCCGGAACCTGCGCATCAATGGGATAACCGGCTTCGTCGCCTGCGATATCGAGAGCGGCCACACGGCTTCCGCGAAATCGCTCCACCAACTGCGCGGTCACTTGCCCCTGCTTGTGATCGAAATGACGGAGGGTGCACAGAATGAGCCGGGCCTGGATGCCGCTCGAACGGATACAGCCTTCGGTGGCGCGATCCACGGCGGCCACCACTTGCTCGGGCTTCAAGCCTCGCTCGGTGTGCAGCAGAGGGGCAAAGCGAATCTCCGCGTAGATCACACCGTCGGTGGCGAGCTGTTCGAACAGATCCTCCACCACCAACCCCAACGCCGCTTCGTCCTGCATCAACTGAAAGCCGCGCGGCGCTCGCGTCAGGAAATCCGCCAGACTGGTGCAACGCGGTGGAGCGATGAACTCGCGCTGGTACTCTTGGAGCGAAACGGAGTCATCGAGCTGCGCGACCACGGCGTAGCTGAGCGAGCAATCGAGGTGCAGATGCAACTCGACTTTAGGCACTTCTTTCACTAACTATTCGACGCCGAAAGCCAGCAAAACGTTGCCGGTGGGGCCGCCGATCACGCCGTAGCCCGATCCGATGAACAACATGCCGTTCGCGATGGTGGGGCCAATAGACGCGATCGATCCACCCTTGGCTTCCACCTTATTCACAGTGTCAAATGGCCGGTTCGTTTCGTACGACCAAATTTCCGTGCCATCGGCCGACTTCAGGGCGTGCAGCTTGCCGTCGCTTCCTGCGATGAAGACCACGCCTTCCATCGCGGTTGCAGCCGCGCCATTGTTGACACGCTGGCCAGGTTCAGCCAGGGGCTTGTGCCATAACTTCTCGCCGGTGGTCAATTGAATCGCGGTAATGCCTCCGCCGGTCTGGCCATAATAGGCGGCTTTCTCGTCGAAAGCGCCGCCCCAGACAATACCGCTCAGGCGGAACAAAGGAGTGCCAGGCGGATTGTCCACCACCTTGGTTTGCCACACCACCGCGCCCTTCTTGTCCGGATCCAGCGCAAACAATTTGCCGTCCTTCGTTCCGGCCACCACGATGCTCTTGCCGCCCGGGAGCGAGTGGAGCACGGGAGAATTGCCGATATCCAGATCCGGCCCGTTCTCGGTAGGGCAATTGTCGGTTTTTTCCGGACCGGTGCAGCCGCCCAGAAACGCATCGCCGGCCTGCGCCTGGTAATGCCACAGCACCTTACCGGACTTCATATCGACTGCCATCACGGAGTCGGACATCTTCGCGGCGGGCTCGGTCTCCGAATCGCCGGTGCCGAAATAAATCGCGTGACGTTTTTCGTCGATGGTGGGTGAATTCCAAACCGAAGCTCCGGCCGGCGCATATTGCTGCACGCCGCGCGAATTCTTGCGGGTGGGCTGGGGTGTCTCGGGGACAACGTAAGTCTTCCACTCCTGCGCACCTGTGCTGGCGTCCAGCTTTACCACGCTGCCGCGCGATGTGCAGCAGGGATAATCCAGATTCGCGGCCGCGAATTCTTCGGATGAAGATACCGGAACGTAAAGCGCGCCCTGGTAGAGCTTGGGCGACGCCGTGATGCGCGCCACAAAGTGGTCGTCCACTTTCCTGGTCCAAAGCTCCTGGCCGGTCTGCGCGTCTACTGCGTAAACATTGGCATGCGCGTCTCCAAAGAACACCGCGTATTTCGTAGCGCCATGGCCCTTCACCGGCCCCACGCTGGGACCTCCGCGCACGTTGCCCTTGGCCTGATACGACCAGTACACGCATCCGCTCTTGGCATCCAGTGAGTACACGTAGCCGATATCGGTGCCGACGAAAACCCGGCCCGATGCAACGGCGGGCTGCCCGAATGCGGAGACCCCGGTGGGATAACCGAAAGCCCATTTCAACTTCAGTTGCGGCACCTGATCGGCCGTCAGCCCCGCGCCCTTCGCCGTTTGGTAGCGGCTATTGGTGACGTCGGCGCTCCAGCCGTTCCACGACGGACTGGCGGTCGGATCGCTCATCGGCGGATTTGCTTCGCAATGGTTGGGCATGTTCTTTGCGTCGCCCTGTTCCGCGCTACCGAACGTCCGGCCACTCATGAAAACGGCCAGCATGCGTTTCTGGTCGTCGGCTAATGACGCGCCCTGGGTCTTCATCGCTCCGCTGGTCAGCGCCTCATAGATCTTTTCCGGCGAGAATTGCCGCAGAGTCGCGGGATCGGGCACGCGCCCGGCCATCGTAGGGTTACCGTGACAGCCCATGCATTTGGTTTGGAACACGGCGAATCCAGTTTCGGTTCCCGAGAAACGCGGAGCCTGGCTGGGCGCTTGCGCTTGAGCGGCGGTTAGGGCGAGCGACAGGCTCGCGGCCACAAGCACAACGAGGTGAACATGTTGTTTCATTTGATTTCCTTACGATCCCACAGCATATCGAACGTTGCATGCAACTGGCAAGGAGCGTTCTAACATATAAGAACATATGCGATACCTCGTGCTTGTAATCGCGATTTCAGGGCCCCTGGCCGCTGCCGCTCCCTGCCAGAACCTGGCAAAGCTTGCCCTGCCGCACTCTACCGTCACCATGGCCGAGACAGTCGCCGCTGGACAGCTGACATTGCCGGCTGGAGCCGTGCAAACCTTTCCCGGCTTTCCAGCGCCGAACTTCGGAAGTCTTCCGGCATTTTGCCGGGTGGCGGCCACTCTGAAACCGACCAGCGATTCCCAAATCAAGATCGAAGTGTGGATGCCTCTCTCTGCTTGGAATGGAAAGCTGGAGTCGGTCGGCAACGGCGCATGGGCGGGCAGCGTTAGTTATCGCGATCTGGCCACTGCGATCACGGCCGGTTATGCTGCGGCCAGCACCGACACGGGGCACACGGAAACCACCGCCGCCTTTGTCGTTGGGCATCCAGAACGATTGATCGACTTCGCGTATCGCGCGGTTCATGAGATGACGATCGCCGCCAAGGCGGTCACGGCGGCGTATTACGGCAGCGGTCCGGTGCGCGCGTACTTCAACGGATGCTCGACTGGCGGCCGGCAGGCGCTGGCCGAAGCGCAGCGCTTCCCCGATGATTACGATGGCATCATCGCCGGAGCCGCCGCGAATTATCCGAGTCACCTGCAAGGCGCGCAGGTGTGGACCACCGAGATCACGAACCAGAGCGATGGCTACATCCCGCCCGCGAAATATCCGCTGATTCACAACGCGGTGCTCGATGCCTGCGATGCGCTGGACGGCGTGAAGGACCGCGTGCTGGAAGATCCGCGCCGCTGCCATTTCGATCCGCGGACCATCGCCTGCAAAGGCCCCAGCCAAGGCGGCGATTCGCCCACATGCCTGACGGCCGCGCAAGTGGAAGTGGCGCGAAAAATCTATGCCGGGCCGGGTGCGTCGCTATTTCCGGGCCTGGAGCGCGGCAGCGAGCTCGGTTGGGCTACGCTGTCCGGACCGAAGCCCATGGCGCTAGCCGCCGAAACCTACCAATACCTGGTGTTCAAAGATCCCAATTGGAATTACCTCACGTTTGATGCGGCCCGTGACATCGCGATCGCGGACAAAGTGGCGGGGCCGGTGATGAATTCCATCGATCCCAATCTCAAACCATTCTTCCAGCATGGCGGAAAACTGCTGATGTATCACGGCTGGGCTGATCCCGGTATCGCACCGCAAAACAGCGTGAACTACTTCACTAGTGTCGCCAAAGCATCCGATTCAATTCGCTTGTTCATGGTTCCCGGCATGGGCCACTGCGCCGGCGGGGATGGCACCGACGTTTTCGACAAAATCGGAACGCTCGCACACTGGGTGGAAACCGGCAAAGCGCCCGATTCCATCCTCGCCGCGCATAAGACTAAGGGCGTCGTCGATCGTACGCGTCCGCTGTGCTCCTACCCACAGACCGCGCACTACAAAGGATCGGGCAGCACCGACGATGCCGCAAATTTCGTCTGCGCGGCGCCATAGCGAGCCAATATCCGCTTGCTGATGAGCCCTGTTCAGGGCCAAGGGAGCGGCCGCCCAATGGAAAAGGGCGCCGATTGCTCGTGCGCCCTTCGCCGCGTCGTTCGGAATCGACCCTGGAGTTGTGACTTCTTGGTCCCCTTCTGATCGGGGCTCCACGTTCGCCAAACAACCTTACGTTATCACGAAATCTTCTCGCCGATCGTCTTGGCTTGCAGGAACTGCAGTAAGTAATCCGGGCCGCCCGCCTTCGAATCCGTCCCTGACATATTGAAGCCTCCAAACGGATGCGCCCCCACCATCGCGCCGGTGCACTTGCGATTGATGTACAGGTTCCCCACGAAGAACTCCGCTCGCGCCTTACGGATTTTCTCGTGATTCTTGGTGTAGACCGCGCCTGTCAACCCGTACTCGGAATCGTTGGCCATTTCAAGCGCGTGCTCGAAATTGCGCGCCTTGGCCACCGCCAGCACCGGCCCAAAAATCTCCTCCTGGAAGATACGGGCTTTCGAATCGACGTCGGCGATCACGGTCGGCTGCACGAAATAGCCGTCGCCTGGCGCCTTGCTGCCTCCCGCAACCAGCCGGCCTTCCTGCTTGCCCACCTCGACGTAATCCAATATCGATTTCATGGCGCCTTCGTTGATCACCGGGCCCATGTAATTCCCTGGTTCGTCCGACGGCCCAACTTTCAACCCGGCAACTTCAGCCTTCAGCTTGTCCACGAACTCATCGTAGATGGCCGCATCCACAATCGCGCGCGAGCACGCCGAGCACTTTTGACCCTGGAACCCGAACGCCGACCACAGCACGCCCTTTACCGCACTATCGATGTCCGCTTCCCGATCCACCACGATCGCGTCCTTGCCGCCCATCTCAGCGATCACGCGTTTAATCCAGATCTGTCCCTTGCGCGGTTTCGCGGCCAGTTCGTTGATGCGGAGCCCAACTTCTTTCGATCCCGTGAACGCGATGAAGCGCGTCAGCGGATGCTCCACAAGCAAGTCGCCCACCACCGCCCCGCTGCCCACCAACATGGAGAACGATCGCGGCGGGAATCCGGCATCCAGCAATACTTCAGCGAACTTGGCGGCGATCACGGGTGTATCGCTGGACGGTTTGATCACCACCGTGTTTCCCGCCACCAGCGCGGCCGCCGTCATCCCCACCATGATGGCTAGCGGAAAGTTCCACGGCGGCACAATGACACCCACGCCCAGCGGCAGGTAGAACAATTCGTCTTTCTCGCCCGGCAATTGCACCAGCGGATCCGGCTTGGCCAGGCGCAGCATCTGGCGCGCATAGTATTCGCAGAAATCGATCGCCTCGGAAACGTCCGCGTCCGCTTCGGGCCAAGTCTTGCCCGCCTCGTACACCAACCACGCGTCGAATTCGAATTTGCGCTCGCGAAACAGTTCGGCGGCACGAAACAGAATACTCGCGCGAGTTTCGGGGGGCACGGCTGCCCACTCCGGAAAATACGCGTGCGCCGCCTCCACCGCTTCCTTCGCCAGCGCCGCGGTCGCCTTGCCGTGAAAGCCCACCATCTCGCTCGGGCGCGACGGATTTACCGACTTCAGCAAGTCCCGAGTCTTCTCGCGGCGTCCGGCGATCAGCAGCTCGTATTCGCGGCCGAACTGCCCGCGCACCTCGCGCAACGCCCGCTCCATAGCCTCGCGATTCGCGGATTTCGAGAAATCGGCCACCGGCTCGTTCGCAAACGGCTTCGCCGGCGCCTTCACCGGCTGGGCAATCGTACTGCTCATTTTCGTGTTTATCCCTTCAGATTTGACGCGGTGCTCTCCACGATCTTTCGGCCGCGCTCGAACATGTCGGCGGCTTCGTCGGCCAGCTTCCGCCCGCGTTCGTACATCTCGCGCCCGCGATCCAGTAAATCCTCCCCCGTGTCGGACAGCACATCGCGGCCCTTCTGCGCTTTTCGGACCAACTGCCGCCGCGTCTGTTCGCCCGTGGCCGGCGCGTAAAGCAACGCCACCGTCGCCCCAATCGCGATCCCCGCCATGAACCATACCGCCTTGTTGCCGTATTCTTGATCCGCCATATTCCCTCCCACTCTCATTCTACCGCCGCCCCGCCAGTTCCCCGGAATCAAATCGCGAGTAGAATCAAATCGTGAGCAGCCAACCGGAATTAGTCACCGTCTATCGTTCCATGGACGCCGACGCCAAGGACGACTCGGAATGTATTCTCGATCTATTGAGCGACGCCGGGATGCAAGCCGTCATGCTGGACGACTCCGCGCCTGGAGTACCCGAAGGCGTCTTCGAGGTGCGAGTTCCCACCGCCGACGCCGCGCGCGCCGAGCAACTGATCGCCGAGAATCCTCTCCCTGACGAAGCCGAAGAAGTGGATCCCTCATCGGAGCTCGACGTGGAGACCATAGCCAGCGCCGTGAGTGAAATGGAAGCCACCAGCATGAAGAATTTCCTGGACTCGAACGGTATCGCGACCGTTTTGGTCGGTGACTCGGTGCTGCCCAACCTGGCCTTTGAGGTCCGCGTCGCTCGCGATCAAGCCGCTGCCGCCCGCCAGCTGATCCAGAGCGCCCAACGTGACGTTCCGCCCGACTCAGAAACGTAAATTACTGCTTCCGATAAGCGTTGGCTTCGTATTGCGCGAGCATGCGCTGCGTGTTGAAGAATGACGCGTTCACCGCGATTGCCGATCGCATCACTTTCAAATACTCCTGCGGCGACTTATAAAACATCGGCACAATCTCATGTTCCAGCTTGTCGTACAGCGATTCGATCTCGTCTCCCAGATCGTCGTCGGGCAGCTCCTCGCTCCCAATGGCCCAGCCCGTGACGCCTTCAAGACAACCTTCGATCCACCAGCCGTCCAGAATACTGAGACTGGGAACGCCGTTCATGGCGGCTTTCATCCCGCTGGTTCCCGAAGCTTCAAACGGGCGATGCGGGGTATTCAGCCACAGGTCGACGCCGCTGGCTATGAGCCCGCCCCACTGCACGTCGTAATTCTCCACGTAGGTTACCTCGATCGCCCCGCGTAGCACTTCGGCGGCGTCAAAGACCGCTCGAATGGCCTCTTTTCCAAATTCATCCTGAGGATGCGCTTTGCCCCCATAGATGATCTGCAAAGGACCCACCTGGGCCGCGATTCGCCGCAGACGGTCCAACTGCGAGAACAGCAGATCCATTCGCTTATATTGCGCGGCGCGCCGGGCGAAACCGATGGTCAGTACTTTCTCATCCAGCTTCGCTCCAGCTTTGTTTTGCAACGCCGCCAACAACGCCCGCTTGGCCTCCTGGTGCGCTTCGCCAATGTCTTTTGTCGAAATCTTGATCGCATAACGCAAGTACAGGTTGTCTCCGCGCCACTCAGGGATATGTTGATCGAACAGCTTTTGAAAGGCCGGAGAAGTCCAATGGACCGCGTGCACCCCGTTCGTAATCGCATGTACGGGATACGCGGGAAACATGCCGCTCGAAACTTCGCCGTGCTTCATCGCGACGCCATTGACATAGTGTGAAAACCGCAAGGCCAGGTACGTCATGTTCAGTGTGCCGTCCGTGCAGCAATGCGTTTCATCGATCAGCGCCAATCGCTCTTCGCCCAAGACCTGGCTCACCAAGCTGTTCGGAAACTGATCGTGCCCGGCCGGAACCGGCGTGTGCGTAGTGAACACGCACTGTTTTCGAACGATATTGATGTCGTCTTCGGTGGCCTGCCGCTGCGGGCCCGCCAACTGCTGCTCCAGAAGCCCAATGGTGAGCAGCGCGGAGTGCCCCTCGTTCATGTGGTAGAGGCGAATGCCGGTCAACCCCAGCGCCGAAAGCATCCGGCGGCCGCCCAGCCCGAGAATCGCCTCCTGGCACAGACGGTAGCGATTGTCCCCGCCATACAAATGATCGGTAAGCGCCGCGTCGTCCGGAGCATTCCCAGCCACCCGCGCGTCCAGCAGGATAACGGGAACCTCACCGCCGCTTCCGCGCACCGCGTACTTCCAGGCCTGCACCTGGATCTCGCGACCCTCCAGGATCACGGGCACTACCGCATCCAGACGCTCCAACCGTTCTTCGGGACGCCATTCGTCGTCCGTCTCCGTTTGTTGGCCTTTAGCGTCCAGCTTCTGCCGGAAGTAACCTTTCCGATGGATCAAGCTCACTGCCACCATCGCAACGCCAGCATCGGCTGCCGAACGCAGCATGTCGCCCGCCAGCACGCCTAAACCGCCGCTATAGGTAGGAATTTCCGATTCGAGCTCGATCTCCATGGAGAAGTACGCGATCTCGTAGTGGCTCTCGAGCGGCATTCACGTTCATGATCGCGCAGTTTGCGGCGCCTGTTCCAGCGCGTGCTCGCCGGCATGCAGAAACCAGCGATCCAGCACCACATCGCGGACAAACCAGCGGGTTCCGAGCAGCGTCCTTCCCAAAACTCCCATCCAGGCCGATGGTAAATGTTGTCCGGCCCTTGACGCCCAATCCTTGTCGGACGCTCCGAATCGTTTCCGCAGCAGGGATTCGTATCGATTGAGCGCGGTGCGCGAAAAGTTCCCTTGTGCCGCAACGATCGCCTGAGCCGCCAGCAGCCCCGATTCGATAGCCGGCCGGATCCCTTCGCCGCTCTGCTTGTACGCCAGGCCCGTAGCGTCCCCGATCAGCAACATCCCGTCATCCACCGGCCTGCGCTCCGACACTCCGTACAAAAGATAGGCGTGGCCCAGCAGCGCCGCGGGAAGATCGAACGTGATCCGCCCAGCCGCCTGCAAAAACCGTACGAACGCCGCCACGTGTTCCGAGAGCCGGTGCTGATCCAGCCGGCCCAGACCGATGTTCAGGAAATTCTGCTTGCGAAAACACCAGCCATAGCCCTTGATGTCGGCGCAAAAGTAAAGCTCGGGAATCTCGGCGCGAATGCGGCATCCCGCGCGTTGCCGCTCGTCCATCTCAAACTCGGTTTCCTGGGCCACCACGGCGTTCTCGCGCGGAGGCTTGGCGCCGGTCAGTTTGGCCACCGGGCAGAAGTGCCCGCCCGCGCCCACTAGCAGCCGCGCCCGCAACTCCCCATTGACAATCCAGCCGCCGTTGTCGCGCTGCAAGCCGGTCAGGGTCACGCCTTCGATCAGGCGCGCACCCGAGCGCCGCAGCAGGTAATCGTCGAACTCGCGGCGCCGAATCCCGTAGCTCACCGTTGCGTTGTAATCGGTGTCGATCGCCGATCCGCCAATGCACCCCGTGCGAAATCCCGTGATCGGCTGCAATAGCCTTCCGTGCGCGTAGCCGGCGGCGTCAATTGCCAGCTCGCTCAAAACCGCGGGCGTGATCCATCCGCCGCAGACTTTATCGCGCGGAAACTTCTGTTTGTCGAGGATCGCGACGTCCAGCCCGCTATTTCGCAGCCCCCACGCGCACGCCGAGCCCGCCGGCCCGCCGCCCACGATCAGGACATCGCATGTTTCCATCGGACCTTCTCGACCACCGGCTTGGCTTCCTCAACCACGGGTTCTGCATCGGTGTACAACGGATCGCGCGTCCAGAAAATCGGCTCGCGTTCCGAGCCCGTGAAGACAATCTGGAACAGCTGCAAATGGCCGATCCGAAACGCAGCGATCGATCCCGCCAGGTACAAGCGCCAAGCCCGTACGAATCGCGAATCATACATCGCGGTCACCTGCTGCCGCGATCTGTCAAAGCGCTCCAGCCAATGCTCCAGCGTCTTGGCGTAGTGCATTCGCAAGTTTTCCACGTCCAGAACCGAGTAGTTGCTAGGCTCCAGAACCCGCAAGGATTCCCGCAGCGATGGAACAAAGCCTCCGGGGAAAATGTGCTTGCGAATCCACCGGCTAAAGACACCGGGAGAGTTCCTCCCGATGAAATGCACCAGCCCGCGTCCAGTGTCCCCGATGCTGCGGTGGATGATCTCGGAAAACTCCTGGAAGTGG
>Ga0209415_10011071_pt1 | contig 15247 bp, 11 predicted proteins | sample PeaSoiSIISIP2007_FD_187696 | JGI IMG/M metagenome (GOLD analysis project Ga0209415, IMG submission 187696) | Peat soil microbial communities from Weissenstadt, Germany - SII-SIP-2007 (SPAdes) (version 2) | ecosystem: Environmental > Terrestrial > Soil > Wetlands > Peat | place: Germany... | reverse complement strand
CAGCTCTACACCTTCAAGTCGGACACCAAGAGCAACCCGACCAGCGGCGAGGGCGTCAACGGGTTCTATGTCGTGAGCGCGAGCGGCAGCAAGGTCACAAAGCCCACGACGACAAAGAAGCCGCCGTCGACCACCCCCGGATACTGACCGCTTGACGGCCCCGGCGCGCCGGCAGGAGACCGTCCAGTCGCAGCGCGAGGCGGGCCCGGGAAGACAGGTTCGCCGTCGCAGGTTGGACCAGTTGGCACGCCCGACCGGCTGACCGCCCGTGCCCTCGCGCGAGCCGCTCTTCGTGACCTCGTGGCCGGCGTCGGAGGGTTCGCACGGGACGTCTCGCCACTCCCGAGGAGCTCGCCACAGTGGTTACGATGCTGACCTCCGGGCGCAGCGGCAACATCACCGGCGTGAATACATCGTCGACGGCGGTCTGATCACAACCGCCTGAGGAGGATCGTGGCTGATCGTCGCAAGCGGCTGGCCCTCGTCGCGGCGATCATGGGCTCGTTCGTCGCCGGGCTCGACGCCACCGCCGTCAACGTCGCGCTCCCGGCGATCCGCAGCGATCTGGGCGGCGGACTGGCGGGTCAGCAGTGGGTGTCCAACGCCTACCTGCTCGCGCTCGGCTCGCTGATCCTCGTCGGCGGTTCGCTCGGCGACGTGTTCGGCGAGCGGCGGGTGTTCTCAATCGGCGTCGCCGGCTTCGGGGCCGTGTCGCTGTTGTGCGCGATCGCCCCGACGATCGAGGTTCTGGTCGCGTGCCGCGCGCTGCAGGGTGCGTTCGGCGCACTCTTGACGCCGAGCGCGCTGGCCGTGATCGTGGCGGCGTTTCCACGCGCGGAGCGTGCGGGCGCGGTCGGCTCGTGGACGGCATGGGCCGGGATCGCCACCGTCGTCGGTCCGCTCGCGGGCGGCTATCTCGTGGACGCGGTCTCATGGCGGTTGATCTTCGCCGTGAACATCCCATTCGTCCTGATCACGCTTTGGCTCGTGCATTTCGCGGTCCCCGCCCGCGCACGCGGCGCCGCTCACGCCCGCGTGGATTGGCTCGGGGCTGCGCTCACCTTCCTTGGCCTGGCCGGGCCGGTGTTGGCGCTGATCCGCCAACCTGCGGTGGGCTGGAGCAGCCCGCAGGTGTGGGGTCCCGGCGTGGCGGGACCGGCGCTGCTCGCCGTGTTCCTGGCGCACGAGCGGCGCACGCCGGAGCCGATGCTGCCGTTGGGCCTGTTCAGGCGGCGCAACTTTGCCGTCGGGAACGTGCAGACGTTCGCGATGTACGGCGGGCTCGGTATCACGTTCTTCCTGCTCGTGCTCTTCCTGCAGGAGGTCGTCGGCTACCGCGCGCTGCAGGCTGGCCTCGCGCTGATGCCGTCGACGATCGTGATGTTCGTTCTCTCCAAGCAAATGGGGCGACTCGCCGACCGCTTCGGCCCGCGCTGGTTCATGGGCCTGGGACCACTGACCGCGGCTGTTGGCCTGGCGCTCATGCTGCGCCTGCACGCCCACCTCAACTACCTCGCCGACCTCCTCCCTGCCCTGCTGATCTTCTCGATCGGACTCGCCTGCACCGTCGCACCGCTCACCGCCACGGTGCTCTCCGACGCCGACGAATCCAACGCCGGAATCGCCTCCGGCATCAACAACGCAATCGCGCGCGTCGCCGGTCTGCTCGCGATCGCCGCGGTCGGGGCTGTCGTCTCCGCCCAGTTCACCGCCACCTTGAACCAGCACCTCGGCAAACGCCGGCTGTCAGCGCAGGCACGCACTGCGGTCGCGCAGGCCCGCTCCCAGACGCTCGCGCGCGTCGCTCCATCGACGGCCGGCCCGCAGGTCTCACTCGCCGTGCAATCGGCTTCCGTTCAGGCGTTCCACGTCGGGATCGGGATCTCCGCGACGCTCGTCGCACTCGGCGGCCTGCTCGGCCTCGCCGGGATTCGCAACCCCCAGCGTGTGGTGCGCAGCGAGGACTGCGCCGGCGGTCAGATCGCCGGCCAGCCGCTCGACGCAGCGCGGGCACACGACAACGATGCCGACCCGCTGGCAACGGGGGTGAGGCCAGAAGCGCCGGGCTGGCTCACGTGACACAGGCGTTGCCTCGGTGACGGGGCCCCGGGCCCGACCGTGGCTGCGCCGGCGCCGAGTCGAGGCACCCCTGCTGGGCGCGGCTTTCGCACGCGCTACGGCCCGCCCGGCCGCGGGTAACGACGGCCCGTTACTTGACGACGATCGTCGTCTTCATCCCGTCGGCGGCGTGCTGCGGCAGCGTGCAGAAGAGCACGTAGGTGCCGGGCGCGAGGTTGACCGTGAGGGTCACCGGCGTGCCGGTCTGTCCCGCGGGGACCGGGACCGTGTTGCTGATCTGCTGTCCGCTCGAGTCAGCGATCGCGAGCGTGTGTGGGTCCTGGTCGTAGTTGTAGATGTTGAAATGGATCGTGCCGGCCGCCAGCGTGTGCTCGTTGGCGTCCATCGCATAGAACGGCGACTGCTGGCCGGTCGCACGCTCGTCGACCTCGGTCCCATGTGGCAGCGCGGCCGATGTGGACGAGCTCGCGGTGGTCGTCGTCTGCGTCGTGGTTGTCTGTGTCGCGGTCGTCGAGGTGGTCGTGGACCCGCTCGTCGTGCCGGCCGTCGCGGGTCTCGTCGAGCCGGAGGCGGTGCTCGTCGTCGTGGTCGTGGTCGTCACACGCCGGCGCGGCTTGATGTGGACTGTCCTGCAGACACGTCGGTGGTGTCGGCGCTGGCAGACCAGCTTCGGCTTGCTCGTGTGCGCCTCGCCGATGCTCGCTGTGGCGACGAGCCCCACCGCGAGCGCGCCTGCCACGACCAGCGCGGCCCGCGATCTCACGTGAACAGACCGCTCGTATCGTCGAACAGCCCGGTGCCCGAGTCATAGCGTGAGATCGCGGGGAACGGGCCCCCGGGAAGCACGGCCGTCGGATCGCCGCCGAGCCAGCTCGCGATCGTCTCCTGGTAGACCGAGCGAAAATCGGTCGGGACGAGCACGCTGCCCGAGGAGTCGAGCGTGCCGAGGCCGGGGAACGGCGCCGCGTATCCGCCGCGCACGTTGGTGCCGAGAGCCATCATCAGGCCGCCGGCGCCGTGGTCGGTCCCGCCCGAGGCGTTGTCGGAAGCGCGCCTACCGAACTCGGAGAACATCAGCGTCGCGACCTGCCCGTCGATGCCGCGCGCGGCCAGGTCGGCCTGGAATGCGCCGAGGCAGCGCGACAGCTCGACGAGCTGCGGATCCTGCGTCGCGATCTGGTCGCCGTGGGTGTCGAAGCCGCCCCAGTTGATCGTGATCACGCGCGTGCCAAAGCCGGCCGCGAGCAGGACCGCCGCCAGCTGCAGCTGGTCCGCCAGGTAGGAGTTCGCCGGATAGCCGCTGCCCAGCGTAGAGCTGCTGAGGGCGCTGATCTGCTGCTGCACGCCGACCGCAAGCCCATAGGCGTCGCGCGTATGGGCGAGCGACGCGTTGCCCGCGGGTAGCGTCGAGAGCTGGGCGAGCACCGTGTTCGGATTGACGGCGCGGGAGTCGCCGCCGTTCGCGCCGCCACCGGCGTTCAGCGCGAAGCCCGTGCTCGACAGCGAGGAGACCGTGCAGACCGGAGCCGCGGCGCTGAGCAGCGTCTTCGACAGTGAGTAGCCGATCGAGATGCCCTGCAGCGGGTTCGTGGGCGAGCCGTAGAGGTCGAGCCAGCGTCCGAGCCAGCCGGTGCTCAGCGAGTCCAGCGCACCCGAGAACCAGTAGTCCTGGCTCGTGAAATGCGAGAGGTTCGGTGGCGTGTAGTCCGTTGCCGGGAGCAGCGCCAGCTTCGAGCCGGGGCCGCCGTCGCCGGTGCCGTAGAGCGTGTCGAAGCCGTAGCTCGGATCGCCGTTGTCGCCGCCACCGGTGGCGGACACGGTCGGGCTGGCGAACGCGAGCTCGCCGCCGGTCGTCGGAATCGGCAGCGAGCCGACCTTGCCGCCCGCACTCGGTCCCTGGATGCGCCCGATCATCGGCCGCATCTGCGAGTACAGCGGGTAGTCGATGCTCGAGTTGGGCACGATCACGTTGAGGCCGTCCTGGCCGCCGGCGAGGTAGAGCACAACGACGGCATTCGGCATCGGCGTGGCCTCGGCGACGACCGACTCCCACACGGACTGCCAGCCGAGCAGCCGTGGGGCGTAGACCGAGGCCAGCCCCGCGGCGCCGAACTGCATCAGCCGGCGGCGCGTCAACGCGGCGGAGTCGCGACCGTCGGCGAAGCCGGCCATCGCAAGGCGCGGGATCGGCAGCAGCTGGCTGGCGCGCCGGTCTTGCACCGTGGCGAGCGCGATCGCCTCGCAGTCGGTGCAGCGCGTCGCCGCATCGGGGGGCGCGTCGGCCATCTACATCACCTGCCCGTCGGGTCCGCCGAGGATCAGCGAGCGCAGCGCGTACTGCCGTTCGAGCCGCTGCGAGGCCCGCGTGGCCGGCGCCGAGGCGGCCAGCGTCCGCAGCACGGCCTGGGTGGTGTCCGAGAGCCACGGGGATCCACAGGCGGCGTACGCGCGCGCGTAGGCCTGGTCGGGCGTCTCGCTGGGGACGTCGGTGAGCGCCGCCATCACGCCCTGACACTCGGGGATCAGGCTGAAGCGAGCGATGCTCGTGCCGGTCGTCATCCAGGCGAGGCCGCCCGGCCAGCCGGCGACGTTCGGCGGGTGGTAGGGCTGCTGCAGCATGTCCGCGAGCGCGTCTGTCTGGACCGCCTCCAGCGGCGCACCGGTCGCGCGGAGCACCCCGACGGTGTAGACGACCGGCGACTTGATCATCGCGGGCTCATCGAGCGAGTCGAAGATCAGCGGGTGGCTGAGGATCCCGTGAAGCAGCGGCTGCAGCTGGGTGCCGCTCTGCAGGTAGGTGCTGGTGAGCGATGCCAGCGCGTCGGCGGGAATCGGGGCGGCGATGAACTCGTTCCAGAGTTCGGTCACCAGGAAGGGGGCGTGGCTCGGTTGCGAGAGGATCAGCGCAACGGCGCCGGGCGCGTCGAACGCGCTCGTCTGCCCGAGGATCGTCTTGACGCCCGTGTCGGCCACGTCCGGCGTGAACGTCACGACGGGCGGGGTCATCGAGAAGTCGAGCTGGTATCCGGTGAACGCGCGCGCGACGTTGTGCACGTCGCTCTGGCTGTAGTTCGGGTTGCCGTTCGCGTCGGTCACGCCGAGCGTGAAGAGCTCCATGAACTCCCGCGCGTAGTTCTCGTTCGGCGCGTACTTGACGTTCAGGAACCCCGTCAGGTACTGCGACATCGCCGAGTCCTGCGTGGTCATCTCGAGCGCGAGATTGCTGAAGCTCGCGGTCGGCGTCGTCGCAAAATCCGCGTAGCGGCGCAGCCGGTCGCGGTAGGCCAGCAGCGATGGCGAGTCGATGCCCGCGTCCTTGCTGACCGCGAAGTGGCGGTGCCAGAAGAACGTCAGGCGCTCGACGAACGGGTTCGTCGAGCGCTGCATCGTGTCGAGCCATTCCATCTGCAGCTCGTCGTCGGAGTCCAACGGGTCGATCGGGCTCCCGTAGTAGGACGGCGGCGTGGCGGTTGGCGTGAGCGTGTTGGCTGCCGAGACGAAGAACTCGACGAGGTCGGCGATCGGCTGGCCGGTCCACTGTGAGCGTTCCGCGTCGTTGGGGCCGAACCCGGCGCGCCAGAACAGCCGATCGACCATCGCCTGTGTCAACGCCGGCGGCGGTGCCGGCGGCGGCGAGGGCGGCGGGGGCACGACCGTCGCGGCTGTGAGCGCCGCGGGTGTCGTGATGAACAGGATCCGCGACCGCTTGCTGTGGCGGTCGCCGTCGATCGTGCGGACCGCGTAGCGGTACGCCGTGCCCGGGGTGACGCGGTGATCATCGAAGCGCGCCGTGCGCGCGTGGGCCAGATGCCGGCCGTTGCGCAGCACCTCGTAGTGAACCCGGGGTCCGTGATCGTGTGAGCGGCGCCAGGCGATGCTGACCAGCGACGAGGTCACCGTCAGGGAGTGCAGGTGTTCCGGCGGGCTCGGCGGCCGCAGGTGCACGCCCGAGCGTCCGTGCTTGTGCTTGATCAGCTCGCGTCGCGTCAGACCCGCCATCGCCCATCCCTCTGTCCGCCGTCACCGACGCGCTCACTCAAGCATCAACGCGACCGCTTGGCACGCGAGATCGACAAACGGTCTATTGCTGCAGAAGCAGCGCCCAATCCGCTGATGTCTCGTCGAGCGGCGTCTGCCTAGCGACGGCGCGCCGAGCGTCTACTCTTTCGGAGCATCGTGCTCGTCCGTGATCTCGATTGCCACGTCAGGACGCTTGAGCGTCGTCAGCGCGCGCGTCGTCCAATCATCGCCCGGTGTGTCGATGGCGAGTAGTGGCGACGGCCTCTTCCGTCAGGGCCAGCCCGTGTGGGTCATGGAGGAGGGCGGCTCACAGCGGGCCGCCAACTACCTCGGCGAGAGCGAGACGACTGCGTGGTTCGGCGGGAAGGTCACGGTCATGGTCGTCTACGACGACACGCGGGCCGCTGCGGCGGTTGATGCCGACAGGGTAATTCCGCGCGAAGGCTAGATGCCGCGGGCGGTCACGCTCGCGTCGGCTCGAGCTCGCCGGCGTCCTCGGCGCGCGAGCGCTCGGACGCCACCGGCAGGCGCGCCGCGGAGCCCTCGATGTTGATGTGGGGCAGTCGCGCATCGAGCCAGCGGGGCAGTCGCCAGGTGGCCGGTCCCAGCAGCTCGAGCACGGCCGGCAGCAGCACGCAGCGCACGACCAGAGCGTCAAGGAACACCGCGGCGGCGAGCCCGAAGCCGAACTCCTTGATCGTGCGCTCGTTGCCGAGCATGAACGACAGGAACACGCAGACCATGATCGCCGCGGCCGCGCTGATCACGCGCCCGGTGAACGCGATGCCGTCGCCGACCGCGGCGGAGGCGTCGCGCTGGCGTACCCACTCCTCGCGCACGCGCGAGACGAGGAACACCTCGTAGTCCATCGACAGCCCGAAGACGACGGCGAACATCAGGACGGGTATCCACGGCTCGACCGGGCCCTTCTGGACTCCCAGCAGGCTCCCGAACCAGCCCCATTGGAACACGGCGACGGTGACCCCGAGCGCACCCCCGATGCTCAGCAGGTTCATCGCCGCGGCCTGGATCGCGATCACCACCGAGCGGAACATGACCAGGAGCAGCAGCGCCGACAGCACCACGACGATCGCGATGAACAGCGGCAGCTTGCCGCCAAGCACGTTGGAGAAGTCGATCGAGCCGGCCGTGAAACCGCCCACCAGTACCCGCGTTCGCGCGTGGCTCGCGAGCGCGGGCAGCACCTCGTGGCGCAGGCGGTTGACCAGCTTGGTGGTCGCGGGCGCCTGGGGCGCCGAGGCCGGGTAGGCCTCCATCACCGCGACCATCCCCGACGGCGCGACCCGCGGCGCGGTCACGGCAGCGACGTCGGCGGTCGCGCGAACGGCCGCTCGCACGGCCGGCAGCGCTGCGAGCTGATCGCGGCCAGGTAGTTCGGCGACGAGCAACAGCGGCCCGTTGAATCCCGCGCCGAAACCGTTCGCCAGCAGGTCGAAGGCGTGGCGCGAGCTGGTGTTGGCCGGGTCGTTGCCGGCGTCGCTCGTGTCGAGCCGCAGCGCGAAGACGGGGGTCAGCAACGCGACCATCACGGCCAGCGAGATGAACGTCAACGGCCACGGTCGTGCCTGCACCGCCTCGCTCCACTGGCGCCAGCGCGAGCGGGGCGGGGCGGCAGGCGCACGCGCTTCGGCGGCGGCCGCGCGATTGCGCCGGCCAAGGCGGCGACCGCTGCCACGCGGCCGCACGATCCGGGCGCCGAACCGCGACAGCATCGCGGGGAGCAGCGTCAGCGACGCGGCGAGCGTGAGCAGGACGGCGATCACGGCGGCGATCGCCAGGCCGTACATGAAGCTGACGCCGGTCGCGAACATGCCGAGCAGCGCGATCACGACGGTCGTGCCGGCGAGCAGGATCGCGCGCCCCGAGGTGTCCATCGCCTCAACCACCGATCGCTCCACCTCGCCGTTGGCGAGGTAGTTCTCGCGAAAGCGCGTGACGATGAACAGCGCATAGTCGATCCCGACACCGAGGCCGATCATCAGCGCCAGTTCCGGCGAGACGTTGGACATGCTCGTGACGTGCGTGGCGATCCCGATCAGCGCGACGCCGGTGATCAGGCCCAGACCGGCCGTGACCATGGGCATCCCGGCCGCCATCAGGGAGCCGAACGTGATCAGCAGGATCACGAGCGCTGCGACCACGCCGACGGAGGTGGCCGGACCGATGCTGAAACCCTCGGCGTCCTCGACGACCTGACCGCCGGTGGCGATTTGCAGACCCGGTACGCGCACGGCCTTGACCGCGGCGAGCAGCGGCGCGCCGGTGTTGTTCGGCAGCAGGTTGGCGCGCTTGTCGTAGTTGATCGTCTCGAACGCCGTCATCCGGTCGCGTGAGACCTCGACGGCTCCGCGTGCGCTGTAGGGGCTGATCACGCCTGCGACGTGCGGGAACGTGGCAACCCGCGCGAGCAGGGGCACCAGCCGGGCGCGCACCGCCGGCGCGTCGATCGTGCCGTGCGACACGTGGAAGACGATCGTGTCGACGTCGCCACTCTGCGCCGGGAACTCGCGCGTGAGCAGGTCGACCGCGCGCTGCGACTCGGTCCCGGGCAGGCTGAAGTTCGTCGCGTACTGGCGTCCGACCGCCTGCGCGAGCACGCTGGCCAGGACGGCCAGCGCCACCCAGCCCGCAACGACGTAGCGGCGGTGGGCGATACACCAGCGGGTGAGCTTCAGCATTCGGCCTGCTCCGTTCGTAGGAACATCGCCACGCCGCAGGCCCAGAGTGCGGCGCCGAGGTTGACAGGGATTCCGAGGCCGAGCATACCGACGAGGTCGACACCGCCGCCGTCGACGTGCATGCCGGCGCCGGATCAAGCAGATCGTCCTCACGCCGTTCGGCGTCGAGATCCAGGGCGCGTGCGCGCGAGCATGTCCGCGGCGCCCAGACGCCTTCAAACGGCTTCCGCTCGCCGACCAACGCGCGCTCCGCGACATCCTCCAGCGCGCACTCGAAAACCTGACCTGACAGCCGAGCGCGCGCGAATGCGAGCGCTGACGGCTCTCAATGGATCGGTGATGAGCAGCTTCGTATGCCAACTGGCTCGCCATGGTGCGCACCGCCAACGGTTGGAGCGGGCAGGTGATCGAAGCGCTGCGGCGGGCGTTCTCGTCCGCGCCTGACCACGCCGTGTGACCCGGCGCGCGGCGGAGCAGAAGCCTGACGCGCTGCACAGCGGCCGCGCGTCAACGAGCAGGGTTGACGCGAGGCCATAGTGTCTGCGATCTCGGACGCAATCGGAGACGCAACCGACCGCCGGTCCCAGCGAGAGAGGAGGTACCACCCACATGTCACGAGCACGCACCCCAACCCCCACGATCGAGGAGCCCGGCCGGCCATGACGGTGCTCGACAGCTTCCGCCTCGACGGCAGGGTCGCCGTCGTCACCGGCGGCAACCGCGGCCTCGGCCACGCATTCGCCCGCGCGCTGTGCGAAGCCGGTGCGCGCGTGGCCATCGCGGCACGCGACCAGGCGCGATCCGAGCGTGTCGCGGGCGAGCTGGGTGCCACCGCCGTCGCCGCCGACGTCACAGACCCCGCGAGCGTCGCGGCGATGCTCGAGACGGTGACCGCGGAGCTCGGCCCTGTCGACGTCTTGGTCAACAACGCCGGCGTCTGCTTCCATCGCCCGGCACTCCAGGTGCCCGACGAGGAGTGGCGTGCGGTGTGGGACGTGAACGTCGACGGGCTCTGGCACTGCAGCCGCATCGTCGGGGCGCAGATGGTCGGGCGCGGCGCCGGCGTCATCGTGAACATCGGGTCGCTCTCGGCGATGGTCGTCAACCGCCCGCAGATGCAGCCGGCCTACAACGCCTCCAAGGCGGCGGTCCACCAGCTGACGAAATCGCTGGCCGCCGAGTGGGCGCCGTTCGGGGTTCGCGTCAACGCACTCGCCCCCGGCTACGTCAAGACGGAGATGGCGCCCGTCGATCTCCCCGAGTTCCGCCGCCACTGGATCGACGACGTGCCGATGCAGCGCTACGCGCTCCCGGAGGAGCTCGGGCCGTCGCTGCTGTACCTCGCCAGCGACGCGTCGAGCTTCGTGACCGGGTCGGTGCTCGTCGTCGACGGGGGCTACACGCTGTGGTAGGCAGCACGCACGCCGGCCGGCGGCGACCCGCGCCTCGCGCGCGGCGCCTGCTCGGCGCGAGCGATCGGTGGACCCGCGGTGCAGCTCGCCGTGTCGAGCGGTGCGCCGCGGCCATCGTCAACGAAGCTGAGCGGAGGTGCCGGTGCGCGACTATCCGGAGATAGTCGTCTCGGTCGACCGCGTCGAGCCGGTTCCGCGCCGTGTACGGGCGCTCCTGGGCGGCGAGGTCGTGTTGGACACGATTCGCGCGCTGTACGTCTGGGAGTGGCAGCACTACCCGCAGTACTACATTCCGATCGCCGATGTGGACGCAGACCGGCTGGTCGATGAGCAGCATCCGGAGCACCTTCGGCGCGGGACGGCGCGCCGCCAGGGCCTGCGGGTGGGCGAGATCTCCCGTCCGGGAACGGTGCACGTCTATGCCGACGACGCCCGGCATGGGTTGGCCGGCACGGCCCGCTTCGAGTGGAACGCTCTCGATGCATGGTTCGAAGAGGACGAGCAGGTCTTCGTACACCCGCGCGACCCCTATGTGCGTGTCGACGCGCTGCGCTCGACGCGCAGGGTGCGCATCGAGCTCGACGGGCTGCTGCTCGGCGAATCGTCCTCGCCGGTGATGGTCTTCGAAACGGGGCTGCCCACGCGCTACTACCTCAACCGGACCGAGGTGAACTTCGAGCACCTGATTCCGACTCAGACCGTCACGGCGTGCCCGTACAAGGGACGCACCACCGGTTATTGGTCGGTCCAGACCGCCGACGACGTGCAGCCCGACCTGGCCTGGACCTACGACTTCCCGACCCATCAGCTGCTGCCGATCGCCGGGCTGATTGCCTTCTACAACGAGAAGGTCGACATCCTCGTCGACGGCGAGCGCCTCGCCCGTCCGACGACCCACTTCTTCAAGTAGCGCCGGCGGCCTCGGTCGGGCGAACGTCCGCGCTAGCCGCTTCTCACCGGCTCCCCGGCGAGGTTGCGGCGCCACAGGTCGAGGGTGCGCTCGAAGTGTCGCTCGGCGGCCTGCGGCTCATAGACGGGCAGGTCTGCCATCGCGAAGCCGTGCAGCGTGCCCGGCGCGATCTCGACAACACCGGCGACACCGTTTCGCGCCAGCTCATCGCGGAGCGTGTCGACCATCTCCGGCGGCACCCGCTGATCGGTCTCCGCGAACGCGAAATACAGCTCGCCGCGGACGGTTGCAAGCTCGTGGTGCGGGGAGTCGGGCTCGTCGGTGGCGAGCGGCCCGGGGTGAATCCCGGCTGCCGCGACGAACTCGTCGGGCAGAGCGGAGGCGACGTGGAGGGCGAACCGCGCGCCCATGCAGTAGCCAACGCAGACCTTTGCGGCCAGGTCCGCAGCCGGATCCGACGCGATCGCCTCGAAGATCGCCTCGGTGTCGGCGCGCACCAGCTCGGGCTTCACGCTCCCGACCAGCGCCATCATCCGCTCCATTTCCGGCCCCTGGAAGTTCGCGGCCGCGAGCGCCGCCATGTCGACCGTGATCCCCTCGCCGGAGCGGTAGAAGAGATCCGGCACGACGCAGTAATAGCCGCCGGCGGCGAAGTGCCGTGCGTTGGCCTTCAGCTGCTCGCGGTAGCCGGGCGCATCCATGTACACGACCGCGACCGGGTACGGACCGTCGCCGTCGGGGTGGACGATGAAGGTCTTCATCTCCCCGTCGTCGGTGTGGACGCGGATCTCCTTCTCGCTCATCTGCTCTCCTCGATTTCGAACCGACAAACCGATGCTCCCGCACCACCACCGTCACGTTGGGCACGCGGCAGGCGTTTGACGCCAGAGCCACGGCCCTTCAGCCTGATCGGTCGGCCGCCCCCCGGCGTCCGGGCTAGCATAGCCCGCAGCTCGGGACTGCGGTTGGTCTCTGCAACGTTGCCGGCCACGGCATCTCCTCCCGCCCGGAGCACACCGCGGAACGCGAACACCGGCTACACGTGCGGCAAGGGCGCCGACGCCGCGCCGCGAGGCTCGGCGCCTCGACCGACGGTCTCGCCAACGCCACGCGCGGGCGTCGGGCTGGGGGTACCCGTGCGCAGCGTCGCCAGCGCCGCCAGCATGCACACGGCGCAGATCCCGGCCCCGGTCGCCAGGGTGATACGCACGCCGGCTGCGGCCACCAGAGCGCCGGCGCCAAGCAGGCCGACGAGGAAGCACGCCCCCTCGACGGTGTCCTTGGCGCCGAACAGGCGCCCCTGCACCGCGCTCGGCACGCGGAGCTGAATGAGCTGCATCTCGCTGACCACGAGCAGCGCGTTGGCATAGCCGGTCGCCGCGAACGCCACCGTCGCCGGTCCGACGCTGCCGACGATCGCGCTTCCCGTCATGCCCACAGCCGTGAGTGTCTGCGCGGCAAGGTAGCGGCGGATCAGCACCCCGGCGGGCATGTTGCCGCGACGCGCGACCAGCGCCGACGCCGCGACCATCCCGGCGCCATAGCAGGCGACCAGCAGCGCGTAGTCGCTGCCGCTGCCGTGTAGGACCTTCGTCGCGAGCAGCGGCTCGCAGACATTCAGCAGGCCGCCGGCGATGATCGAACCGGCGGAGCACGCGATCAGCGCCGCGATCCCGGGAGCCGCGAAGGCCTCGGCCAGGCCCGCCCGCAACCCCGATCCGCCGCCGCCCTCGCCGGTCCGGGCTGCCGCCGGCCGCGCAATCGCGACGGTGCTCATCACAGCGGCGGCGATCAGGAAGCTCAGGCCGTTCAGGGCGAGCGGCAGCGCCACGCCGGAGAGCGCGAACAGGCCGGCGGCGACCAGCGGGCCAACGGTCATCCCGAGCCAGCGGGCCGTGTCGTAGAGGGCGGCGGCGACCTGGCTCGACTCGCCGGCGACGAGCGGCAGCGCGGAGCGCAGCGTGGGGCGCAGCAGCGCGTTGCCGACGCCCGCGAGCAGCGCGAGCGCGAGGATCGGCACGGCGGTATGAGCGAACGCGAGCCCGGCGAACGCCGCCGCCTGCAGGAGGTTCGCCGCCACGATCAGCACTCGCTTTGAGTAGCGATCGGCACAGGCCCCGAACCACGAGCCGAACGCGATCGCCGGCAGGAAGTCGGCCAGCAGCACCGCCGCGATCGCCCACGAGGTATGCAGGTAGTGGTAGGTGAGCAGCAGCAGCGCCACGTAGCCGGCGCCGGTGCCCAGGCACGACTGCGCCCACGCGGCGAGCAGCCGACGCAGCGATGGGTTGGATCTCAGCATTGCCGGCACGACTGCTGGCGAGCGTACCGGGCTGCGCAGAGATGCATAGGGTTGCCCAGCGATGAACGGGAACTTGCAGCTCTAAAGAGGTTTTTGCAGCGATGCGTAGGTTTGTGCCACACTGTGTCCAGTTCCCGAGTTCCCGACCAGTTCCCAGTCCCAGATCGTGAGGTAACGAGATGCCCCGCGGAGCCTAGGAAGCCTGACCTGACCGCCGCTCGCCGAACGGCGAAGCCGGTGGCGGTTGTTGGCCTATTGTCGCCCGGGAGGCCCGGTACGCGCAGCGTGCTCGGCACCTCGGGCGACGATCGTTAAGCAGCCCTCGCGTCCGGCACGCGCAGCGTGCGCGGCGCCTTTGGCTGCGGTCCTCAGACCGCGGAGGGGGATTCGTCGTCGTCGCCGTGACTCAGCGACCGCACGAACGCATCCAGCTGGTCGCGCGAGAATCGGCGCTGCCCGCCCGGAGTGCGATAGCCGTTCAGGTGCCCGTCGTTGCTCCACCGGCGAACCGTCGCAAGGGACACGCCGAGGTAGCTGGCAGCCTGCGAGCTCGTGAACGCGAGCTCCGTCTGGCTGCCGCGTCCTGCATTCATCGATGTGCTCATCCGCTGCTTCTCCTGAGTGGACGCTGCTCTCACAGATCAATCGGCACGGGCGGCCGACTTGATTAGGTTTGATCGGCGGTGCCCGACGGTCGCGCTCGCGCGCTCAGGGTCGAGCGACGGGTTCCCGCGGTGTGCTGGTCACTCCGGCGGCCGGCTCCTCGCCGGCTGCCGGCGCGCCGCCAGCGGGATCCTCGGGGCCCTGGTCCGCTTCGACGATCCAGCGTCGCAGCACTTCGACGAGCGTCTGCGAGCGCACCGGCTTGGCGATGTAGTCGTCCATGCCGGCGGCGAGGCATCGATCGCGATCGCCAGTCATGGCGTGTGCCGTCATCGCGATCACCGGCGTGTGCCGGGTCCCGTTCTCACGGCGGCGCAGCTCCCTGGTCGCCTCGTAGCCATCGATGTTGGGCATCTGGCAGTCCATCAGGACGGCGTCGTAGCTCTGCGTCGAGAGCGCCTGAAGCGCTTCGCGCCCGTCGTTGACGACGTGTGCGCGAAAGCCGCAACGCTCGAGCACATGGACGGCGACGAGGCGATTGACGGGGCTGTCCTCGACGACGAGCACCAGCGGCGAATTGGGGTCGCCGCGCAGTTCGCCCCGTCGCTCGCCGCGCTGCATGATGCGCTTGCGCGGCGGCTGGGCGGCGCTCGCAATGACCTGCGGCAGCGGCAGCTCGAACCAGAATCGGCTCCCGCGGCCCGGCTCGCTCTCGGCCCCGATCGTCCCGCCCATCAGCTCGACCAGTTCCTTGGCGATCGCGAGCCCGAGCCCGTTGCCACCGTACTCGCGCGTTGTCGACACGTCGGCCTGCATGAACGGCTCGAACATGCGCTCCAAGCTCAGCGGCTCGATGCCGATGCCGCTGTCGATGATCTCGAACAGGACGGTGTCGGCGCTCGACGCCGCTCGCCGGCTGACGCGAACAGCGACCGACCCCTGCGCGGTGAACTTGACGGCGTTGCCGACGAGGTTCATCAGGACCTGGCGCAGCCGTGCACCGTCTCCGCGCACCCGGAGCGGCGCCTGCGGTTCGATGTCGATCTCCAGTGCGACGCCCTTCGCCTGGGCTTCGAGGCCGCCCGGGACGCAGGCGTGCTCGACCGTGTCGTGGAGGTTGAACTCGGCGAGGTCGAGCTCGAGGCGGCCGGTCTCGATCTTCGAGATGTCGAGGATGTCGTTGATGATCGCGAGCATGTGCTCGCCGGACTGCTCGACCTGC
>Ga0209415_10011070_pt1 | contig 15247 bp, 11 predicted proteins | sample PeaSoiSIISIP2007_FD_187696 | JGI IMG/M metagenome (GOLD analysis project Ga0209415, IMG submission 187696) | Peat soil microbial communities from Weissenstadt, Germany - SII-SIP-2007 (SPAdes) (version 2) | ecosystem: Environmental > Terrestrial > Soil > Wetlands > Peat | place: Germany... | reverse complement strand
TGGCGACCCGGCTCTCCGCCACGACGCACCGCGTGGCACCCTGGATCCAGCAAGTGTCGCGCCATGCGTTGCCGGCCCTGCGCCGGAAGCGGCGCCTGGCGGCCTCCGCGCAAGGCCTGCGAGCCCGCGCAATGGGTGCGATCCGTCGCGCCCGCGTGCAGGCGGTCGGGCCGAACGCGCGTTCGGCTTCCCACGAGACCTGTTCGGAGGTAACCCACGGGGTACTCCGCGCGCGCGAGCTGCGTCCGGGGGGGAAAGATCATGCTGCCCGGTCCCCAAGCAGACCCCGCGAAGATCCTCGTCGTCGACGACAACGAGGCCAACCGCGCGCTCGCCCAGAACACCCTGGAGGACGAGGGCTACGAGGTGCTCCTTGCGACCGGCGGCGCCGAGGGAATCGCCGTGTTCGAGTCGGCGCACCCGGACTGCGTGCTCCTCGACGTGAGGATGCCCGAGGTCGACGGCTTCGCCGCGTGCGAGAGAATCCGCGCGCTCCCGCACGGCCCAGAGACGCCGGTGCTCTTCCTGACGGCGCTGCGGGACGTCGACACGTTCGACCGCGCGCTGCGCGCAGGCGGCGACGACTTCCTGACCAAGCCCATCCGGCCGACCGAGCTCGTCGTCCGCGTCCAGAGCGCGCTCAAGGTGCGTCGTCTGCGCGTGGAGCTCCGCGAGCACTACGATCTCCTGAAGCAGCAACGCGACGCCCTGCTCCGCATGCAGCTCCAGAAAGAGCGCCTCACGGCCTTCGTGGTCCACGACCTCAAGAACCCCGTGAACTCGATGGATCTCCACGCGCAGTTGCTCCTCCGCGAGCCCGGGCTATCGGCGAGCGCTCGAGAGTCCGCCGCGCAGATTCGCGCCGAGGCGCGCCAGCTCAACCGGATGATCCTGAACCTGCTCGATCTGGCGAAGGCGGACGAAGGCCAGCTCTCTCCGCAGCGCTCGGACGTCGACCTCGCCGCGGTCGTTCACGACGTCGTCACGGAGCTCGGAGCGAACGCTCAAAGCCACCACGTCAGGTTCGAGACGGCCATCGACGTCGGACGCGTCCACGCGGACGCCGACCTGCTCCGGCGGACGCTGGCCAACCTCGTCGAGAACGCGATCCGCTACGCGCCCCCGGAGACCGCCGTCCGCGTCGTCTCATCGCAGAACGCGGCGGGCGTAGAAATCCGCATTGCCGACGCGGGGAGCGGCATCCCGGAGGAGATGCGCGAAAAGGTCTTCGACCCGTTCGTGCAGCTGGAGTCCGGCGAGCGATCCGTCGCCCGTGGCGGCCGCGGTCTGGGCCTCACCTTCTGCAAGCTGACCGTCGTCGCGCACGGCGGCCGGATCTGGATCGAGGACGCTGCCCCCGGCGCCGTATTCTGTGTGAGATTGCCGCATGGGCCCTGAGCGCACGACCGCGGACCTTCGGCCGGACTTCCACCGCGTGTTTCAGTCCGCGCCCGACTGTTACCTGGTGCTCTCGACCGACCTCGTGATCCAAGAGGTGAGCGACGCGTACCTCCGTGCGACGAAGACGGAGCGTGACGCCATCGTCGGCCGTGACGTGTTCGACGTCTTCCCGGACAACCCGGAGGATCCGACGGCGGACGGAGTCGCGAACTTCCGCGCCTCGCTCAAGCGCGCGCTCGCCGAGAAGCGGCCCGACGCGATGGATGTCCAGAAGTACGACATCCGGCGCCCCGAATCGGAGGGCGGGGGTTCGAGGAGCGCTACTGGCGTCCGGTGAACTCCCCCGTGCTCGACGACGCCGGACGCGTCGTCTGCTTCATCCACCGCGTCGAGGACGTGACCGAGATCGTCCTCCTGCAGCGACGCGAAGGCGAGAAGGACCGCGCGATGCGCGAGCTGTCGCTCCGGTCGGAGGCGCGTTACAGCCAGCTCCTCGACGCCGCTCCGGACGCGATGGTCGTCGTCGGCGAAGACGGGCGAATCCGCCTCGTGAACCTTCAGACGGAGCGCGTGTTCGGCTACGCGCGCTCGGAGCTCGTCGGTCGACCGCTCACGCTCCTCATACCGGAGCGCTTCAGGCCGTTGCATGCCAAGCACGAGGCCAGCTTCTTCGCGAACCCTACCGCGCGCGCGATGGGCTCTGGGCTCCAGCTCGTCGGATTGCACAAGGACGGCACCGAGGTGCCCATCGAGGTGAGCCTTAGCCCGCTCGAGACCGACGAGGGGAGGACGGTGTCCGCCGCGATCCGCGACGTCACCGAGCGACGGAAGCTGGAGGCCGCGACGAAGCTGATGGCGGATCGGCTCGCGAGCGCCGTCGAGAGCATCCAGGACGCGTTCGCGCTCTTCGACCACGAGGATCGCCTCGTCCTGTGCAACAGCGTCTATCGACGGCTCCTCGGTCAATCGCTGGCCGGTCCGCTCGTGGGCATGACGTACGAAGAGCTCCTGCAAGCCTGGATCGGCGACATCGAGTTCCGAGACGCCGAATCCCGCGAGCGCTTTCGAGCGGAGCGCCTCGCGAAGCGGCGCCACGAGCAGACGACGACGTTCGACGTGCGCACCCGCGACGGGGCGAGCCTCCGCGTGATCGACCGGAGGACCGCGGAGGGGGGGATCGTCAAGACCATCTGGGATCTCACGGACGACGAGCGTCGCGCAGCGGAGCTCCGCGAGGCTCGCTCGGCCGCGGAGGCCGCGAGCGCGGCCAAGAGCGAGTTCCTGTCCTCCATGAGTCACGAGCTGCGCACGCCGCTCAACGCGATTCTTGGATTCGCGCAGCTTCTCCAGCGCGACAAGAAGGAGCCCCTCTCCCCTCGCCACAAGGAGCGCGCCGAGCAGATCCTGAAGGGAGGCGAGCACCTCCTCCGGCTCATCGACGACATCCTCGATCTGTCGCGCATCGAGGCCGGCGGGGTCTCGATCTCCACCGAGCCCGTCAGCATTCCGGAGGTCCTCGAGGACGTCAGGCGCACCCTCGAGCCGGTCGCGGCCCGTCAGGGGATTCGCATCGACCTCGCGCCCCTGCCGGCCCTGCTCCCGATGGTCTCGGTGGACCGCACGCGCTTCGCCCAGATTCTGATGAACTTCGGCTCGAACGCGATCAAGTACAACCGCCCTTCCGGCAGCGTGACGTTCACGGTCTCCTCCGTCCACGCGGACTCCGTTCGCGTCATCGTCCACGACACCGGGATGGGGATTCCCGAGGAGAGCCAAGCGAAGCTCTTCCAGCCGTTCCAGCGAGCGGGGCAGGAGGCGGGGCCCATCGAGGGTACGGGCATCGGGCTCGTCATCACCAAGCGCCTTGCGCAGCTGATGAACGGCGACGTCGGGTTTCGCAGCGTCGCGGGCGAAGGCTCGGATTTCTGGGTCGACGTGCCCGTCCACGCGGCGGGTCCTCGGTCCAGCGTCGCCCCGTCGGTGCGCCAGACCGGCAGCTGGGTCGTGCCGGACGGCAGGCGGCTCGTCCTCTACGTGGAGGACAATCCGGCCAACGTGACGTTCATGAAGGACCTCGTCAGCACGTTCGACAACCTCGACTTCCTCACCGCCCCGACCGCGGAGATGGGCGTCGAGCTCGTCCGCGGACGCCACCCCGACGTCGTCATCATGGACATCAACCTCCCGGGGATGAGCGGGCTCGACGCGCTCCACGCGCTCCACGCCGGGGCCGACACGCGTAAGGTCCCCGTGATCGCCCTGACGGCGGCCGCGTCGGAGCGCGACCGACAGCGCGGCGAGCGCGCGGGCTTCTATCGCTATCTGACGAAGCCCGTGAAGGTGGACGAGCTCATCGCCGTGCTCGAGTCGTTGCTCTCCGCCCCGCGGTGACTGGCTACGGCGAAGTCTTCCTTGCAGCGGAGTGTGGCGGGGCATCAAGAGCGTCGATGGCCGCCGTTCGCGTCGCTTCGTCGACGTGCGCGTCCACCCACGCGTAGAGCGCGTGACTCTCGTGCCGCTCGTGTGCCGCGAGCTCGTCCGCGAGGTCGCGCAGCGCGTCGGTGCCGACCGTGCGCGCGTCGACGGCCCTCCCTATCTCGTTCAACCTCGTGCGGATGTGGCGGTGCTCCTGAAGAAGGACGCGCGCGTCGCGCTCGTGGCCGCGCAGCAGCTCGGGGAGGAGGAACGTCTCTTCGGCCTCGAGGTGCGTGAGGAGCGCGCCGCACAGCTCGCCCCAGAGCATCGAGGCCGCGTCGTCGTCGTGCTGGCCGAGGGCGACGCGCATCCGCTCGAGGATCTCCGTGTGTCTGTCGTGGTCCTCCAGGAATCGATGGCCGACGGCGTGAGCCTGGGTCGACGCGCGCGCGTGCATGGTGCGATCGAGCTATCGCAAGCAGCATGCCGGCGCTCCGTCGCGCGCGTTGCCAAGCCATTTCCGAGCGGACCTCGGAGCTCCCCGTTTGTCCCTGCGCGTTGGTGCAAGAGGTGCGTCGGCCGCCTGGGACACCATGGCGCCCCTGCCGCTGCCCCGCGATCAGCCTTCGCCTGCGCCCTTCGCGGGGCGCACGTCGACGATGCCCCAGAGGAGCGACCGATCGTCCCCCGCCCGGTTCGTCGTGAGGTCCCGCGCCGGTTCGCCGAAGCTCCGCGTGACGAGCACCGCGCCTGGTGCCGCCGCGCGCCGGACGGCGGCGAAGAGTCTCGAAGCATATTCCCGACTCGCGCCGTCGGTCACGTTGGACAAGGTGAACCCGTCGAAGCTCGCGGGCGGACAGGACTCGAGGTACGACGCGGCGTCGGAGAGCACCAGCTCGATGCGCTTCGCGTCGCTCGTCGTCGGGACCGGCTCGGGCGTTCCGAGGAGGAGCGCACGGGCGTACGGGTTGGTCGCGTTCGGGTGGCGGGCGAATCCGCGCTGCAAGCGCGAGCGGAGGACGGCGCCAAACTGTCGTGGCAAAAATGACAGGAACGCCGGCGCGTAGACGGCGCGCAGGCCGAACCCGGAGAGCAGCGCATCGAACCCCGCGCGAAACACCCACGTGTCGAGCCGATCCCGAAAGAATGCCGCCTGCGCGTCGGCGTCGGCCATGCCGAGGAACTCTTCGACGACGCCGAGACGCCAGCCCGCGAGGGGCATGAGCCCGCGCGCGAAGCCCATCACGGCCTCCGCGGTGCCGGTCTGCATCGGCGCTCCAGCGAGACGTCGCTCCGCGTACGCGAGCTGCACCGGGTTGATGTCGCACGCGACGACGTCGTGCCGCTCGCTGAGGCGGAGCGCCGTGCACCCGGCGGATGCGATGCAGAAGACCCGACCTCCGGGCGCGAACGACGAGCGCTCGACGTCCGTGTCTTCGTACATGCGGCCGAAGAGTACGCGCGACGGGCCGCGCTTCGCGTCGAAGCGCCCCGAAGTCCACGGCGTCGCGGCCGCGCTCACAAGCCCGCCGACAGGGCCGCGACGACCCACGCGAGCAGCAGGAACGCCGCGTTCTTCACGACCATGCCGCCGGGGTCGTGGATGATGTGTCTCGCCCAGACGAGGCCGTTGGCGTTCAGCGTGACGAGGAGCGCGGCCTGGACGACGGCGCACGCGCCGGAGTACGCGCCCGAGAGCACCCACAGCGCGAGCGCGACCTCGACGGCGCCGAGCAGCTTCAGGAAGGTCGCGCCGAAGAGCGGACCGAGCCGCGGCACGGCGGAGACGACGTCGACCTGCCGGCTCTCGCGCCCTAGGAGCTTGCACCAGAGCCCTTCGTAGAGCCAGACCGCGGCGACCGAGCTCTTGAGCAGCAGCAGCGGGGGAAGGCCGAGCGTGATGTCCTGCATGGAGACGCGGAATAGCACGCGACATGCCCTGGTCGACACCGTGCGCGCGGGACCCTCTGTGGCACCGCGCGTGCACAGATGGGGGGCGGGGCGAGTCTCCGCCATTGCGACCGCGCCGCGAAGGCGGTAGCTCGACGACGAGGAACAGAACATGGAACCCGCCTCCCCCCAGGCAGAAGCGAAGCACCTCGCGCCCTCCTCGCGGTTCACGGTGCGAGCGCTCTTCAACCTCGTCGGGCAGCTCTTTCCTCGAAGCGATCGCCTGGAGGCCGCCGTGACGACCGTCCGCTTCGACGCGCCGCCGGAGGCCGTCTGGCGCGGCATGCTCTTCTACGAGGAGGTCCCGCGCCGGCCGCTCTTGTTCCTCCGGCTTTTCTTGCCACGGCCGCTCCGCACCTCGGGCGAGAAGACGATCGTCGGCTCGATCATCCGATGCGAGTACGACGGCGGGAGCCTCGTGAAGCGAATCACGCGCGCCGACGCTCCACATCGTGTCGAGTTCGACGTGCTGGAGCAGCGCCTGGGCGTCGAGGGCTGCGTGTCGATGGGGCACGGCTCATACGACATCGCGGGCGTCGACGGCGGTTCCGACGTCGTGCTCACCACGAACTACCGCGGCCATCTACGTCCGCGCTGGCTGCTGCGCCCACTCGAGCGCTACCTGGCGCACGCCGTCCACAGGCACATCCTCGCTGGCATGCGCGAGGTGCTCGCGGCGGCGCCGAAGTCGCTCCCCGCGTTGGCGGATCCGATCTGCGCAGACGTTGCGCAGCCGCCGCACTGACTGCGTAACCGATCGCGACGATGACCTCAATCCATGCGGTCGGAGCGCCGGTCTGCTTCATGCAAGCCGCGCGTATCGAAGAAGGAGTTCATCATGGCCACGCGAACCACAGAAGAGCTCAAGAGCGAGATCAAGAAGAGCTGGGGCCTCCTCTGCACCCTCCGAGACGAGGCGCGCGTGAAGGTCCACCTCGGGACGATGGACGTCAAGAAGGCCTGGAACGATCTGCAGCCGCGCCTGAGCGAGGCAGAGCAGGCGGCCGAACGAGCTGCCGAGTCGGCGTCGGAGGCGACCCTCGAGACGATCAAGACCACGACGTCGAAGCTCCAGAAGCTCGTCGCATCCTTGTGACGAGCCTCACGAGCTGGCGGTCGTACGGTCTACTCGCGCCACAGAGTCTCTGCCGCCGTGCACGCGAAGCGCCGCCGGCCCGGGGGCGGGGGCGCCTGCTCCGCGCGTGACTCGAGCGCGAGCCGCGCGCCGGACGAGGTCAGGCCACGGCTTTCGCACGCGACCGCAAGCTCGCGCTCCGCGACCGCCGTGGCCGCGGAGAGCGCCATCTCGACGCGGCTCTCGGTCGTCGCATCGGCGTCGCCGGTCGTCTCGATCGCGAGGAATCGCATTCGCGGATCGTCGCAGAGGAGCACCGAGACGATGCCGTCCGAAAGCGCCGACGAAGGGAGACACCCGAACGGCTTGAGCGAGAGCGCGAGGTGCGCGAGGTGGTCGCGCTGGGCCATCAGGATACGTCCGACTTCGAGGTGCGCGCTGCCGCCACGCACCTCGGGCGGGTAGTAGGGACGTGCCAGCTCCGCGAGCTCGTCTGGGTCGGCCAGCGACGCGCCGTCGATTCCTGCGGCCGACGCGAGGCTCGTCCAGAGGCGGACGACCTCGTGATCGGCGCGATCGAGCGCGTCGACCTCGCGCGTGGGAACGACGTCGCGTGCGGATCTCCGTGCGTCCTCCTTGGCCGTCCAGATCTGGTAGCGCAGCCAGTCCGAGGCCGTCGGAGCGAGGACCTCGGCGCCGTGATTCGCGAGCCGCCGCAGGAGGTCGTAGCTCGGGTCTCCGTCCGCGAGCGTCGTCCAAGGTTCGCCGGTGACCACGACTCGCGGAAGCACGCGTGTGCGATCACGAGGCACGGCGCGGGCGCGCTCCCCGTGCGCTTCGATGGCAGCGAGCGGCGATGCCCCACGTTCCAACGCGAAGACGAGGTCGCAGATGCCCGCGTCGACGACGGCGTCGACGTCCGCCGGGTCCACGGCGTACGGGCGCAGCTCGAGACCGGACCGCGAGAGCACGTCCCCCGCGACGACCGCGCTCAGCAAGGCGCGCGCACGCGAAGGCTCGATCTGGAAAAGCGGGCTCTGGCCGCGCGCAGGGAGGAAGCTCAGCGAATCGACCAGATGGATGGCGAGGTCGCCGAGGCGGGATGCGGCGAGGACTCGCGAGTACTCGAAGCCGAATGCGGCGAGGCGGCACGGGCCGCACGAGCCGACGGTGAGCCACGCGTGCGTCGAGGCGAACTCGGCCGGCGCGAGCCCGGACGCGCGCGCGTGCTCGAGCACCGCGCCGACGGCGTAGTGCGCCGGGTTGCACTGCCCGTGGTTACCGACGGCTCGCGCGAGGGCGAGGCCACGGTTCGTTCGGGGCGTGAGCGCGACGGTGTCGACTCCGACGCCGCGCAGCGCCGCGGCGAGGAGAGCGTCGTGCACGCGACTCAGCCCGCCGACGAGGAGCGTTCGCTCCTTCATGGGGCGTCCATCCGTGTGCGCGCCTCGTACCGCTCGACGGCGTCGAGGAACGTGCGCAGCCGGAGGCGGAGCGAGCCCACGGGCCGCGTCTCGTCGAGGTCATGGAGCGCGAGGAACGGCCGCCCCCCGCGGCGTGCGAGCCTCTCGACGGCGCCGTAGAGCGAGGCATCCTGACCGCACTTGAAGCTCGAGACCTCGATCGCCGCGAGGTAGGGGTGAGCCCCGACGACGCGCGCCGCGGCGAGCTTCTCTCCGTCGCCCGAGTTGGTCAGCGACGCCCTGCCAGGACCCGCGTCGAACGACGCGTCGCAGCCGGCGGCGGTGAGCATACCCGGGTCCTTCGGGAGCGCGCGCAGCGAGAGCACCGTCCTGCCCAGCGATCGGAGCTCGCTGCCGATGTCGTGATGAAGGCCCGGGTCGGCGTGGTAGGGACGACCGAGCATCACGATGGCGACGCGCCGCTCCGCCGCGGCCCCCGCGAGCGCCGCCGCGCCCGCTCTCTCGAGCCCGAGCTCGAAGGCGCGCTGGGCCGCGCGTCCCTCCGCGACCGCCGCGCGGTGCTCCGCGGCGCCGAGCGCCGGCGCGACGCTTCGGATCGCCTCGAAGAGGTCCGCTTCGAAGCGCTCCGGCTGCGTCAACCTCAGCGTCGGCGTCAGGAGCACCACGTCCCGCGGCAGCGCCCCCGACAGCTCGAACGCCGCTCGGGTCACGAACGGCGTCCCGGCGACGACCGGACAGGACGCCGTGTCCGCGGTCCCCGCGACCGCGGTGACCGCGTGTGTGAGGACGGGGAAGAAGAGCACGTCGAACGGCGCGCGAGCCCGGTCCGCCAGGAGCGCGGCGATGTGAGCCTGGACGACCTTCGCGGGAAAGCAGGCGTCGACGACGCCGCGTCCCGCGTGCTGGGTGAACAAGGACTCCCGCGTCCAGCCGCCCGTGACGATGTGGTCGCGCGGCACTCCGATGGCCTCGAGGTAGTGCGTGAATAGCGGCGCCGAGCGGAACATCGAGAGGACGCGCGGGATTCCGACGCGGAGCCCGCGCCCTGCGTGCGTCGCGACGCGCACGTTCGTGGCGCGCGCAAAGAGTCGCTCGGCCTCCAGCCGGACGAGGTTCCGTGCCCGCGCCTTGCCCGATGCCGCCGTCTCGCGTGGAGCGCGGACGTCGTGGATCTCCGCCCCTCGATCGCAGCCGTGACCCGTCGCAACCTCCCCCTGCGGGCTGTCCCCGCCCGACGCGACCACGAACGTGCGCGCGCACGCGCTCGGGCACCTTCGGCAGCGCGTCGTCTCGTCTTGGCGTACCGCGAACGTGAGACCCACGGCGCGCGGGAGGCCGACGAACCTCGACGGACGGTGAGCCGCCGCGTCGCGCCCCGCGAGCGCGGCGCCGATCGCGCCAGCCTCGCCCGGGAACGGATGGACCATTATGTCCACCTCCGGGTGACGGCGCCGGAGGTAGTCGGCCTGCGCGGTCACGGCCGCGGCGTTCTGCTGCACGCCGCCGCTCAGCATGAACCTCCGGCCGAGCGCCGCGATCGAAGGCGCCGCGACCACGTTCTCCCAGACGTTGCGGGCGAGGACGCTTGCCATGCCCGCGAGGATCTCGCCGGGCGAGTAGCCGTCGCGCTGGCAAGTGACGCGCTCGGTATCGAGGAACACCGCGCAGCCTACGTTCATCTCGGGCACCCTGCGCGCGCTCGCCGCGACCTCCGCGAACCGCTCGATCGGCACGCCTAGATCCCGCGCGGTCGACTCGAGCAGCGCGCCGTTGCCGGCCGCGCACTGGTTCGACAGATGGAATCGCGTCACGGAGCCCCGGTCGAGGAGGAGCACCTTGATGTCTTGCCCGCCGATGTCGCACACGACGTCGACGTCCGCCGCGAAATGGAGCGCGGAGCGGGCATGGGCGAGTGTCTCGACCGGGGCCGCGTCCGCGCCGAGCACGGGGCCGAGCGCGTCGGCGCCGTACCCGGTGACTCCGAAGGACGTGACGTTCGACGCGTCCGCCCCGAGCTCCCTCGCGACAGCCATGAGCACCTCGCGCGCGTCCTCGAGCGGACCGCGGTCGGCGCGCCGGTACACCTTCGCGACGAGGAGGTCTTGCGCGTCGAGGACCACGGCCTTGATCGTCGTGGACCCCGCGTCGATGCCGAGCGCGAGGCCGACGTCGCTCCCGTGACTTGGCGCGCGGGGGGAGGGGAGAATCCTCCGAACCTCGGCGCGGCTCGCGATGGCGTCGCGCCGCTCGGGCTCCGCTCGCCGCGGGCGAACGAGGCGCGCCGTCCGCATCGTGGACGCGAGCACCGCGCCTTCTGCCGCGAAGAACTCCGCGTGCGGAGCGACCACGACGTCGTCGCTCGCGCCGTGGTCCACGCCGTATTCACGCCACCGCGCGATGAGGTGCCGCCTCCAGAGTGCCGCGAGCGAGGGGATGAACGCGTGTGGACCGCCGAGCAGCGCGACCTGCGGCGGAAGGGGCCGCCCCCGCGCGAGGACCGCGAGGTTTCCCCTCACGACGGCGTCGAGCATCGCGGCGAGCGCGCGCTCGAGCGGGACTCCCGTCTTGATGAGGTTCACGAGGTCGGTCTCGGCGAAGACTCCGCACTTGGCGGAGACGACGGGAAGATCGCCCTCGGGCACGGCGAGGCTCGCGAGGACCGCCTCGTCGAGACCGAGCCGGTAGCGGCAGCGGTCGAGGGTGGCTCCCGTCCCCGCCGCGCATCGCTCGTTCATCTCGCTCGAGAGGCCGCCGTCCGCCTGGAGGTGGATCATCTTCGCGTCCTGCCCGCCGAGCTCGACCACCGTCTTGGCGCGCGGCAGGTGCAGGCGAACCGCCGTCGCCACCGCGTGCACCTCGTGGACGTACGAGGCGTCGAGCGACGCAGCCAGCGCGGAGCCGGCTGAGCCGGTCACCGACCGAGGCGCGTCCCTCTCGGCGTGCGCGGACGAGGCCTCGAGCAGCGTGCGGACCGCTCCACGCGGATCCCCACGGTGTCGCAGATACGCACGATGGACCACGAACCTATCGCGGACCACCACCACCTTCGCGGTTGTCGATCCGACGTCGATCCCCACGGATTCCACGAAGCCGCCTCAGCACCGCTTTCTTGCGCGTGCCGCGCCCACCGCGACCAGCACGACGCCAAGCACTTGCAAGAGCGTTGCCATCCCATGGTCGCCCGCACCCGGCGTCACGCCGCACCCGCAGGATCCACTCGAGGACGACGTCGCCCCGGCCGTCGGCTCGAGGTGCCGCACGCACCTGGCGTACGCAAGCCCGCTCACGGTGACGCCATCCACGACCCCGAGGTTGAAGTTGACGCCCCAGGAGAGCGTGGGCGTGCCTTCGTTCTGGGAGGACGTCCAGTACTCGTCCGCCTTCGGGCTCTCGAACGCGGGGTCGATGGCGATGCCACCGTTCGACTTGCCGTACTCCACGATCCCCGTGAGCTCCGCGACGTTCGGCAGGTGCCAGCCCGACTCTCCGCCGAGGCCGAGGGTCGCGCAGTACGCGAGCGAAGCGCTCCAGCTCCGTTTCACGCCGTCGTCCTGACGTTGCCACTCGAGCCCCGTGGCCATGTCCTTCACCGTGTCGGCGCCCGGCTGGAGCGGACCTGCCTTGCGCAGCCCGACTCCGCCCGGACCTAGCGCCGTGCTCTTTCCCCGCACGCAGCGAACGGGGTTCGGGGTGTCCGTCAGCAAGGGGATGACCTCGCCCGCGTCGAACTTCACCGTCCACACGAGCGAATGACCTCCGACGACCGCCGACGAAGTCCAGTAGTTGGTGCTCGCCGTCCCCCGGAAGCGTGGATCGGTCGCGGGCACGTCGACTCCGTAGTCGACGATCGTCATCAGCTCGACCACCGTCGGCAGCCGGAACGAGCCGGCCGGGGCCTCCGGCGTGGAGAGCGCCGCGCAGTACCTCGCCGCGTCGCCCTGCTTGTACATGTTGCCGTCGCCGCCCGCCTGCCAGATGAGACCTGTGACGAGATCGGTGACCTGATCGGCCGTCAGGCCATACGAGCGCGTGTTCGGCTGGAAGTCTCCGTCCTGCAACTCCCAACCCTCCACTGGGCAGCCGAGGTCCTGGGCGGTGTCCGTGGCACACGTCACCACGCCATCGCGGTAGAGCGGCGGATGGGGCGACGTCGCGACGGGTGTCGGCGGGGCGAGCACCACCGTGCCCGATCCGTCGAAGCTCGCGTCGAAGCCGGGTGGGGGGAGGGCGGCGTCCGGCACCCCCGCGTCCGAGTCGCGCAGCAGCGACGCGGGCGAGAACACCTCGGCCCAAGGCAGGCACGTCTGCGGGTTGCACCCCCCCGCGACCAGGACGTCGCCGCTCGCGAGGAGCACTCCGCTGTGATACGCGCGCGCCATCGCCATCGAGGACGGTTCGACCCACGCTTTCGCCACCGGAAAGTAGACCTCCGCGGTCGGAAGACTCGAGCCGGTGGAGGTCGCGCCCCCCGCGACGAGGACCTCGCCGGACGAGAGCGTCGTCGCCGTGTGGTTGTGGCGTGCGCTCGCCATGGAGCGCGCGGGGGTCAGCTTCCCGCCCGTCGCGTCGGCCGTCCACAGGTCCGCCGTGGCGAGCGAGGTCGTGCATGCGCCGTCGGAGCAGCCGCCCGCGACGAGGACGCTGCCGTCGCCCAGGAGCGTCGCCGAGTGGCCGGCGCGAGGGGAGCTCATCGTCCCCGCGGCCGACCAAGCGTCCGCCGTCGGGTCGTACACGAGGGCGTCGCCGAGGACCGCCGCGCACGCAGGATCGGCGCACCCGCCCGTGACGAGCACGCGCCCGTCCGCGAGCGTCGTCGCTGTGGCGAACCCTCGCGCGGCAGGCAGCTCGGCGACCGCGCTCCACGCGTTCGTCGTCGGGTCGTAGCGCTCCGCGTCCTTCGTGCACGCGCCGACATCGCAGCCGCCCGCGAGGAGCAACTCGCCGGTCGAGAGGAGCGACGCCATCGGGTTCGAGCGCGGCGACGCCAGGTTGCCCGCGGAGCTCCACGCTCCCGTCGCGACCGAGAAGCGCTCCGCCGTCGCCGTCGTCGATGCGCACGCCGTCGACGTGCAGCCCCCCGCGACCAGCATGTCACCGGACGCGAGCGGGACCCCCGCGAACGCGTAGCGCGGCGTCGCCATCGTCGAGCCCGAGGTCCAGGTGCCGGAGGCTGGGTCCCATATGTCCGTCGTCGCAATGACCTGGCCGCACGAGGACTGCGCGAAGCTCTTTGGACACGAGGTCAGGGTGCAGCCGCCCACGACCATGACGCGGTCGTCCGGACGCCGCCAGGCCGCGTCCGCCCAGTGCGCCGTCGTCTCCGTCCCAGTCGTGGACCAGTCGGGATCGAGGAGAATGGGCGTCGCGAGCCCCGTGAGATCGATGTCTTCGACGAGCTCACGTCCCGTCACGTGAATCGTTCCTCGCCGCCGCTTGCCGTCGACCGCGCGGGCGAGGGGGGCGCTCATCCTGAGGCGCGCGATCCCGTCCTTCCCGATCACCTCCACCATGTCGCCCGCCTCGCGCAGCGCGGCTACGGCGCTCCCCGTGTCGAAGTCGAAGCGTCGCGTGACGCGACCGGGCGATACGCGGAGGTAGACGTACTCGTCGACGTGCGTAGGCGTCAGCTTGTAGAGCAGATCGCCCCCGGCGACCGCGCCGCGGTAGACGACGACGCCTCTGTGGATCTCGGCGCGTACGGAAGGGGCGCCGACCTCCTGTGTGCGGACGGAGAATTCGGGCATCCCGCCGAACGAAACGACGTGGATGCCATCCGACGTGGGCGGGAGCCGCGCGTCGAGCGTCTGTCCGGCGGCGTCATGGAGGAGCACGAACTTCGAGCGAAGGGTCTCGAAGCGGGGCGCAAGCGTACCGTCGGCCGCCGTGTCGACCCCGAGATCCGCGACCATCCCGAACCACTTCTTCGTGGCGTGGAAGTGCTCCTGCATCTCCGCGAGGAGCGGGTCGGTTTGGGAGGGCTCGGCGTGTACCGTCACCGCGAGGAGGAGCATGCTGGCGGCGATCGCGGACGCCGGCGGGAGACGGGACATCGGTCCGGTCAGTCTCTCCCGCGTTCCCACCTCGGTCGAGGCGGCAGGGGGAGACCTGCGCGCACCGTATGACAATTGTCATCGAAACGTCCGACCGATCGTTTCGTTCGCGCGACGGCTCGTCAGAACGGCAGATCCCCGACGCTCGCGAGGACTCTCCGTTCCTCGTCATAGAGCGACGCTCGCACCGTTCCAAGGCCGCCCAGGAGCGTGACGCGGGACCTGGGCGAGAAGAACCGCTCGCCGTCGGCGTGGCATCGCGCCAGCCGATACCCGGGGATGCGTGGGTTCAAATGGTGCGCGTCGTGGCACTCGACGCCATAGGAGAACCAACGCAGCACACGACCCACGACCGGCCCGTTCGGCAACGCGATGAAGCTCGATCCGAGGATGGCATTGTCGAACGCGTCCCACTCGGCCGCGCGGCGCTTGTAGACGCCGGGGAACGTGTGCTGAAGGTGGAACAGATAGAAGCCCGCGCTGGCGGCGACGGCGAACGTGGCGAAGAAGTACCCGAGCCTCCCGGCTTGCCAGAGCACGACCAGCAACGCGACGACGAGCGCGTTCTCGTACCAGCGCCCCTTCACGCGCATGAAGCCGAAGAAGTAGGCGAGCGGAAGCACCGTGAAGAGGGTGAAGGGAACGTTCAGCAGGTGATACACGCGCCGCTGCCAGCGCGGCGAGGCGAGGTAGCGGGCGACCGTCCACGAGGCGGTCTGCCCGTCCTGCTCCGCGTCGAGGTTGTTGCTGTCCCTGTGGTGGCGGTCGTGCTCCCGCTTCCATACCGACGGGCTCGTGCACGCGATCGTGCCGACCGCGAGCGCCGCTGCGAGCCGCGCGCGGCGGGTCGAGAAGAGGGTGCCGTGCATCAAGTCGTGGTGAAGGAGGAACGCGCGGATGAAGGTCGCGGACTGGACCGATGCGATCGCGGT
>Ga0209415_10011069_pt1 | contig 15247 bp, 19 predicted proteins | sample PeaSoiSIISIP2007_FD_187696 | JGI IMG/M metagenome (GOLD analysis project Ga0209415, IMG submission 187696) | Peat soil microbial communities from Weissenstadt, Germany - SII-SIP-2007 (SPAdes) (version 2) | ecosystem: Environmental > Terrestrial > Soil > Wetlands > Peat | place: Germany... | reverse complement strand
CCTCGGCCGCCTCGGCCGCGGCGGCGGCGATCGACACCGTGGTGAGCCTGCGCACCGCCACGGCTGCCGACGACTGCTTCTCGGTGGCGGTGGCCAGCACCGGTCAGTACGGAGCTCCCGAGGGCCTCCAGTTCGGCTTCCCCGTGGTGGCCGACGGGAGGGGCGGCTGGTCCGTGGCCGAGGGGTTCAGCCACGACGACTTCGCGCAAGCGCGCATCAAGGTGACCACCGAGGAGCTGGAGGGCGAGCGCAACGACGTCAAGGTGCTGGGCCTGATCGGGTAACACCTCCGGTAGGATGCAGGCTTGATCTCCCTCGGTCCCCGCTCGTTGCATCCCGTTCGCCCCACTCCCGTCACCGGCTGTTTTCAGCCGTGAAACGACGCGGAAACACATGCCTGGCACCCTGAGACCCGTGGGAGACCTCTTCGACGGCTACGGCGCGTCCGCCCGCGGGCTCACCGAGGCCGCCTTCGACGAGATGGTCGGGCGGGACGGTTCGGCCCGGGCCCCCTACGCCGCGGTCGCCTCCTCCCTGGCCCAGATGGGCCCCGAGGACGTCTCGTCCCGCGCCTCCCGGCTGGCCCGGGCCTTCATGGACCAGGGCGTGACCTTCGACCTCGACGGCGAGGAGCGACCGTTCCCCCTCGACGTGGTGCCGCGCATCTTCACCTCCGGGGAGTGGTCCCGGGTCGCGGACGGGGTCGCCCAGCGGGTGCGCGCCCTCGAGCTCTTCCTGGACGACGTCTACGGCGCGGCCCGCATCGTCAGCGACGGCCTCATCCCCCACGAGGTGGTCACCAGCTCCCCGGGGTTCGTGCGAGCGGCCTACGGGTACACGCCGCCCAATGGCGTCCGCATCCACGTCGCCGGGATCGACGTGATCCGTGACGAGGACGGCGAGTTCCGCGTGCTCGAGGACAACCTGCGCAGCCCGTCGGGCGTCAGCTACGTGCTGGCCAACCGGGCCGCCATGGCGCGGGTGCTCCCCGAGCTGTTCTGGGGGCAGCCGATCCAGATGGTCACCGACTACCCGGCCCACCTGATAAACGCGCTGCGCCGCTCCGCGCCGGCGTCGGTGCAGGAGCCGACGGTCGTGGTGCTGACCCCCGGCGTGCACAATTCGGCCTTCTACGAGCACGCGCTGCTCGCCCGCCTCATGGGCGTCCACCTGGTGGAGGGCCGTGACCTCGTGTGCCACGGCACCGACGTCTTCCTGCGCACGACGGAGGGCGAGGTTCCGGTGCACGTGATCTACCGGCGCATCGACGACGAGTACCTCGACCCGCTGCAGTTCCGGCCCGAGTCGCTGGTGGGCTGCCCGGGCATCGTCAACGCGGCGCGGGCGGGCCGGGTGACGATCGCCAACGGCGTGGGGAACGGCGTGGCCGACGACAAGCTCGTGTACACGTACGTGCCGGCCATGATCCGCTACTACCTGGGGGAGGACCCGATCCTCCACAACGTCGAGACGATGCACCTGGTGGACAACGCGGTCCGCAAGGACGCGCTGGCGCGCCGGGACGAGCTCGTGTTCAAGCGCGTGGACGGCTCCGGGGGCAAGGGCCTGGTCATCGGGCCCGCCGCCACCGGGGCGGAGCTCGACGAGCTGGCGCTCGAGGTCGAGGCCGATCCCCGCCACTGGATCGCCCAGCGGGTCGTCGCCCTCTCGACGTCGCCCACCTGGGTCGACCAGTCCATGGTCCGCCGCCACGTCGACCTGCGCCCCTTCGCGGTGAACGACGGCGAGGACATCTGGGTCCTGCCGGGAGGCCTCACCCGGGTGGCGCTGCAGGAGGGCGGCCTGGTGGTCAACTCCAGCCAGGGCGGGGGCTCCAAGGACACCTGGGTGGTCGGCGGCGGGCTCTCCATGCCGGTGCTCCCGCCGCGCCAGGCCTCGCCGCTCATGGTCGGCCCGCCGATGGACGTCGGGCCGCGGGCGGACAGCGAGAACGGCGTGCAGCAACAACAGCAGCAGCAATCGGCGGCGCTGCCATGACGACACGCGCCCTGTTGAGCCGCGTCGCCGAGTCGATCTTCTGGGTGGGCCGCTACGTGGAGCGGGCAGAGGGGACGGCGCGCATCCTCGACGTGTCGGTGTACCAGGCGCTCGAGCAGAGCGACGTCGAGGGCTCCCACGCCGCCCGCCGCCTCCTGGCCGTCATGGGCCTGCCCGATTCGGGGACCGAGACGCTGTGGCAGGCGACGGAGCGCCTGGCCACTGATCCCGACAGCCGGTCCTCCATCGCCGGCGCTCTGGCGGCGGCGCGCGAGAACACCCGCGCCGTGCGCCATGTCGTTCCGGTGGAGTTCTGGGAGCACATCAACGCCACCTGGGCCGAGCTGCCCGTGCAGTGGGAGGCCGGACGCCGGGCGAGCCCGGCCTTCTACCTCTCCTTCGTCAAGACCCAGTGCGCCGGCATGATGGGCCTGGCCGACACGATGATGAGCCGGGACCAGACCTGGCTGTTCTTCACCCTGGGCCGTTGCCTGGAGCGCACCGACGTGGTGGCCCGCCAGCTGGCCACCGTGGCCTTCGACGAGGTGTTCGACAGCGGCCTCGTCATGCTGCTGCGCTCGTGCGGCGGCTACGAGCCCTACCTGCGCCTGTCCCAGGGCGTCGTGGAGCCGGGCCGCGTCCTGGACTTCCTCCTGCGGGACCGCCTCTTCCCGCGTTCGGCGTTCGCCTCGCTGACGCTCGCCGAGGAGTGCCTCGACCAGATCAACATCGGGCGTGAGGGGACGTGGGACGACGCCCGCGGGCTCATCGGCCTGGCGCGGGCAGAGCTCGAGTACTCGGCGCCGGCCACCCTCTCCCGCGGGCTCGAGACGCGGCTTGAGCGACTGCAGGCGTCCATCTCCTCGGTGAGCGACGCCGTGACCCGGCGCTACTTCGCCCAGGACCTGCCGACCCAGTGGCGTCAGGGAGGTGGGGGCGGGTGAGCCGCGGCGACGGGTGGCGGCTCCGGGTCTCCCACGAGACCCGCTTCGACTACGACGGCCCGGCGCGGGCCTCGTACAACGAGCTGCGCCTGACCCCCCGCACCGAGCTCCGCCAGACCGCGCTCGAGACGAGGGTGGTCACACTGCCGCCGGCACCCCAGTACTCCTACATCGACTACTGGGGCACCCACGTGGTGGCGTTCAACGTCGATCGCGGGCACGAGCTGCTCTCCATCACGGGCAACTCCCTTGTCGACACCCAACAGGCCGACGAACCCGACGACTGCACGTGGGACGACGTGGCCGACGCGTCGCTGACGATGGCCGACCACATTTCGCACAATCTCTACACGACGCCCGGCGTGGAACTGTCCGAGATCGCCGAGAGCCTGCGCGCCCCGCGCCCGCTCGAGACGGCCCGCCGCATCATCGCCACCTCACACGACTCGCTCCGGTACATGCGCGGCGTGACCTCGGTGCACACCTCGGCCAACGAGGCGTACGCCGACGGGGCCGGCGTCTGCCAGGACTTCGCGCACCTGGCTCTGGCCCTGGCCCGGTCGGTCGGGCTGCCGGCGCGCTACGTCTCGGGCTACTTCCACCCCGAGGAGGATGCCACCATCGGGGAGGAGATCACCGGGGAGAGTCACGCCTGGGTGGAGCTGTGGACGGGCAGGTGGTGGGGCTACGACCCCACCAACGACTGCGCGGTGGGGGAGCGCCACGTCGCCGTGGGCCGCGGCCGTGATTATGCCGACGTGCCACCTGTCAAGGGCGTCTACGCCGGCAACGCCGAGAACACCATGCGGGTGGTCGTGCGGATGACGAGGACGCACTGAGCGGGGCGGCGTGTTGCTGACCCGGATACGGATCTGGCTGCCCGACGCCCCCGGCGTCCTCGGCGCCGTGGCGGCCGAGATCGGGGCGGTGAAGGGCAACGTCATCGGCCTGGAGGTGCTCGAGCGCGAGGCGGGGGTGGCCATCGACGAGTTGGTGGTGGAGCTGCCCGACGAGCCCGGAGCGGTCGACGCGGTGTGCCGCGGCGTGCGCAACGTCCCGGGGGCCGGTGTCGAGGAGGTCACGGAGCTGTTCATGGAGGCTCCGGACCGCGAGGACACCGTCCTCGCCGCCGCGGCCGGCATCCTGCAGGCGGCCACGGCGACGGCGGCCATGAACGCGCTGACCGGGCATCTCATGACGCTCTTCGACCTTTCCTGGCTGGCCCTGGCCGACGACGCACTGGAGGGGTTCGCGGAGGTCCACGGGGACGTGCCCCCGGTGCAGTGGGTGGCCGCGTTCGCCGAGGGCTCGCGCAGCGGCGCGGACCCGGCGAACGACACGACGGGCTCCGGCGTGTTCGTCGAACCCGTACCCGACACGGGGTTCACGGTCTGTGGCGGTCGACCCTCCCCGATCAGGCGCCGCGAGCGCCACGAGATCGCCATGCTCGTCATGGTGGCGGCGCGCTTCATCGACGCGCTGGGCGGTCGCGAGCACAACGGCTGAAGAACTGACGGCCCGTATCGGGACGCCTAGTGTCCCGGGGATGTTGCGTATCGGTTTCGTGGGTTCGGGGCTCATCGCCTGGGCGCACGGGCTCGGCCTCAAGGCGATGATCGACGGCGGCGTGATCGACGCGTCGATCGTGGCCTTGTACGACCAGCGTGAGCGGCGCGCCCAGGGCTTCGCGGCCGGTGTGGGTGCCGACGACGCGGCCGTCGTGGGGAGCCCGGGCGAGGTGGCCGAGCGCTGTGACGCCGTGTGGGTCTGCACGCCGACCGGGGCGCACCGCAGCGCGGTGGATGAGGCACTGGCCGCCGGCCGGGCCGTCTTCTGCGAGAAGCCGCTCGATCGGGACCTCGACGGGGCGACCGCCCTCGTCGATGCGGTGGCGGCGTCCGGGGTGCCGAGCCAGTGTGGTCTCGTGCTGCGGAGTGCCCCCGTCTTCCGCGCGCTGCGCGAACTGGTGCAAGGGGGGACGCTGGGGGCGCCGATGGCGGCCGTGTTCCGCGACGACCAGTACTTCCCCATTCAGGGCACCTACGGGTCGCAGTGGCGGGCCGACGTCGCCCAGGCCGGCGGGGGCTGCCTGATTGAGCACTCCATCCACGACGTCGACATCCTGCGCTTCTGCTTCGGTGAGGTGGACATGGTGGCGGCGCGGACGGCGAACCATGCGGGTCACGAAGGGATTGAGGACCTGGCCACGGTCTCCCTGTCCTTCGTGTCGGGTCTCGAGGCGCATCTCACCAGCATCTGGCACGACATCTTGAGCCGGGGCTCGACGCGCCGGGTGGAGGTGTTCTGCCGTGAGGGCATGGTGTGGCTGGAGGACGAGTTCCGCGGTCCGCTGCACGTGCAGACGAGTGACGGCTCTGAGGTGCGGGCGTGCCCGTCGCCCGAGTGGGTGGACGCGCTGCCGTTGGCGGACGACGAGGTCGGCCTCGCCGTGCGGGCGTACGTGGAGGCGGACCGGACCTTCGTCGACGCCGTGACCGAAGGGTGGGCGCCCGAGCCGGGCCTCGACGTCGCGCTGTCGGCACACCGTCTGGTGGACGCGGCGTACCGCTCGGCCGCCGGCGGGGGAGTGCCGATCGCGCCGCGGTAGGCGGCGCGCGGTCGCCGACCGCCCGGTGTGGCTGATCCGCCGATCCCACCCAAGGATGAAATCGCCGGCTCCCGACCTCATCCTCAGGTCGGACGAGGGCTCCAAATAGAGGCATTCACCAGGGACGACGGGACGTCTCGGCTGTCCCCTCGCTCCGGGGCCGCGGCGTTACGATGGCGAGTGACGGCGTCGTATCCCGGGCAGTCCGGCGAACTCCACGACCCGCACCGACCGGCACCGATCAAGGAGACCACACAAGCGTGCGCTCACTGTTCCGAGTGTTCAACCAGCAACCGCTTGCCGCGAAAGTGCCCGAGATCACCGCTCTCTTCTGGGTGATAAAGATCTCGACGACTGCGGCCGGCGAGGCGATCTCCGACATGTTCGTGTCCAACAAGAAGCTCGGCGTGGTCGTCGAGGTTTCCATGTTCTGCGTCGCGCTCTTCTTGCAATTCGCCTCGCGTCGCTACTCCGCCATTCCTTACTGGTTCCTCGCGCTGGCGATTGCGACGGCTGGGACGGGCGTCGCCGACACGATGCACCTCGTCTTCGGCATGCCCTATGCGGTCACGTCGTTGTTCTGGCTGCTGGTGCTGGCTGCGGTCTTCTACCTGTGGAACCGGAGCGAGCACACGCTGGACATCCACAGCATCACGACCAGCCGGCGGGAGAAGTACTACTGGGCCGTGGTCTTCGCCACCTTTGCCTTGGGGACGGCGGTCGGTGATTTCGCCGCCACGACGCTCGGCCTCGGCTACCTCGGCTCCGCCGCCCTCTTCTGCGGCGTGATCTTGATTCCGTGGGCCGGCTGGAAGTTTCTCCACTGGAACAGCATTTTCTCCTTCTGGTTCGCCTATGTCATCACCCGCCCCGTCGGGGCGTCCTTCGCCGACTACTTCAGCAAGGCCCACAGCCTGAGCGGCGCCAACTTCGGCGACTGGCAGACTGCGCTCGTCATGACGTCCATCGTCGTGGTCCTCGTGGCCTACACCGCCAAGGCCCGCTACGACATCCAGTCCCCGGAGGCAGAGATCGCCGGCGGCACCTGAGCCAGGGGCCGGCCAGGAGCTCAGCCGTCGCCGGTGACCATGCCGAACTGCGCCATCAGGGCGCGTTCCTCGCCGGGGGTGGGCGGATCGTCGCGGTTCCACAGCTCGTGGAGGCCCGCGAAGTAGCCATCGAGTGCCGGAGCGTGCAACACGAGCAGGCGCGCTTCCGCGTCGCCACCGTTGCCGAACGTATGGGAGACGCCGCGGGGCACCAGCACGAAATCCTCGGGCCCGAGGAGGAGCTCGTCGCCGTCGATCACGACCGACACCGTCCCGGCGAGCACGAAGTACGCCTCGGAGCAGCCGGTATGGCGGTGCGTCGGTGGTCGGCGTCCTCTGGGCGGCAGCGTTCGCTCCATGAGGGAGAAGTCGCCGTCGTCCTGCTCGGCGACCGCCTTGAAGAGCATGATGCTGCCTCGGGCCACGTACCGTGCCGCCCCTTCGCCGCGACCAAGGACCTTCGCCATCACGTTCTTCCCTTCTGCGGGCCCGTGCGCGTCACCTCTGGGAGATGAGGCGGGCCGCACGGCGACGACGTTCCACCGCGGGACCGTAGTCTCTAGAGTGCAGCCCATGGATACCTCGTCGTTGTTGCTCGAACTCTACGGTCGCATCCCACCACTGGCCGCCGACGCGGTCGACGGCCTGGGTGCCGAGCAGTTGCGCCAGGCACCGGCGCCGGGTGCGAACACGATCGGGTGGCTGGTCTGGCACCTGACCCGTGTGCAGGATCACCACGTCGCCGAGCTCCTCGGCACCGAGCAGATCTGGGCCGCTGGCGACTGGGCCCGGCGTTTCGGGCTCGCGCCCGACCCGTCCAACACCGGCTACGGACACACCGAGGAAGAGATGCACGCCGTGCAGCCCGAAGGTCCCGACGCACTCCTGGGCTATCTCGCCGAGGTGGATGCACGGACGAGGACCATGCTCGAGGGCCTCGCCCCCGACGATCTCGACCATGTCGTCGACCGCCGCTGGAACCCGCCGGTCACCCTGGGGGTGCGCCTCGTGAGCGTCGCCGACGACTGCCTGCAGCATGTCGGGCAGGCCGCCTACGCCCGCGGAGCTCTCGACTACTGAGCTGCCGGCCGCACGCGGGTCATTGCGCGGGCGGCTTGGGCCAGCGGACGAACTCCCCGTAGTGGTAGAGCGTCTCGTAGCCGAGCCGGTGGTAGAGCGGCTCGCCCATCGGGGACGCCTGCAGCGTGCACGACGACGCACCGTGCTCGAAGGCCAGGTTGGTGGCCCTGATGGTGACGAGGGCACCCAGCCCGGCGGTGCGCGCCGTCGGGACGGTGCCCACCCACTGCAGACTGGCGACGCCGTCACTCTCATAGGTCATGGCCGTGGCGATGGGCTCGCCCCCACGCGAGGCCACCACGATGTGCGCGGTGGGATCCGCGACCAGCAGCGCAGTCTCGTCGAACAGATCGGAGAGCACCTCGGCCGGCATGCCGTAGGTCCCGTAGGCCTCGGCGTTGACGGCGATGAAGTCGCGCACACCGGCCTCGTCGTCCACCGTGCGCACGGCGATGCCGTCGATTGCCGCCGGGTCGGGGAGCGGGCAGTGCAGGATCATCTCGGGCACCGGGTTGCCGAAGGCCTCCATGCCCGCCGCCTCGCATGCCCGGCGCAGGTCGTCGTCCTCTCCGGTGTCCCGCACCTTGACGGTGAACCCGCGGGACAGGCCGCCGAAGAACGCCTCGGCGCGGGTGACGAGCTCGGCGCCATCCAGCGCGTCGTCGGTGCGGTACGCGCCGTTGGCCACGACCGGGATCCACGTCCCACTGGCGCACAGGACTGCGCCGTCCTCCTCCTCGAGCGTTCCCCGGCTCCCCCAGCGAGTGACGGCCCGGTTGAACGCGATGAGGTTGCGGTGCCCGAGCGCGGCCTCGATGGGGGATTGAGCCATACGCCATCATGCCGTCCCATGGTGGCCGAGGTCGTGTCATCCTCGGCGGGTTGATGCCGCCAAGCCGCGGCTCCCTTGGCTACGTGAAGATGATCTCGCCTCCGGCCGCCTTCTCGTAGAACTCACCCACCGTGATGATCTCCTGCACCTGGTCGATGAAGTCGACCTTGGTGAATCCGAAGAGGTCGACGGAGGCCTTGCAGGCGTAGAGCCCACAACCGGTGTCCGCGATCATCTCCATGAATTCGGGAATGCCGGGGATGTCGTTCTGCTCCATCTTCTTCTCCATCATGTGGGTGGCGATGGCCGACATGCCGGGAAGGACACCGATGAGGCTGGCCATGTGCATCCCCGGGTTGCCGACGGCAGCGACCTTGATGTGCTCCAGACGCTGCTTGTGGATGGCATCGAGCCCGAAGAACGTGAAGAACAGGTTGGCGTCCATGCCTTCGGCACGGGCGCCGTTGGCCATGATGAGGCCAGGGTAGACGCCCTCCAGCGACCCTTTGGAGATGATGATGGATACCTTCTCGATGCGCTCGCCCATGATGGCGCTCCCTTCGTGCTGGTGCTCTCAGATGCAGCCCCGGGGCTTGGGGATGCCCGCGATCTTGGCGGCCAGCTTGGCCGGGCCCTTGGGGAAGAGCTGGTAGAGCTCCTTGATCGGCACGCCCGAGGTCTTGCCCAGCAGGCGCACCGTGGGCCCTGTGCCCTTGGCCTCGTACTCGGACCGCATGAACCGGATGACCTGCCAGTGACGGTCCGTCAGGGGGTCGATGCCCTCCCGTCGGGCCAGCTCGACGGCGATGTCGTCGTTCCACTGGGTGGGGTCGACGAGGAACCCCTCGTCGTTGAGCTCGATCTCCGTGCCCGCGATGGTGTCGGTTGTCATGTTGTCGTGACCTCACTCTCCAAGGGTTCGCGCCGGTCCTTGCCCCCGACCGGCATGGCGCTGTGCACGCCCGGGATGTCGCGGCCGGGCAGAAGGCTGTGCCAGTAGAGCCACTGGAAGAGCAGCTTTCCCAGGTGGTTCAGGTGGGATTCCTTCATGAGCGGTAGGCCGACAGACCCGGGAAATCGTCCCGGCAACGGCTCGACGTCGTAGTTGAAGTCGATGAGCATGGCCTTGGAGAACCCCGTCTCTATGAAGCAGTTGGCGTGACCGTCGTAGGACGCGTCGAGCGGCCGGCCGTCGAGGAAGCGGCGGACGTTCTCGACGAGCACCTCCCCCTCGAAGTGGGTGACCGATCCCGCCTTCGATGTCGGAACGGCGGCTGCGTCACCGAGAGCGAAGACGCGCGGTGATGCGCTGGACTGCAGCGTGTGCTCGTCGACCGTCACGAATCCGAGTGGATCTCCCAGGCCGGGCGAACGAGCGACGTACGCGGCCCCGTTGTGCACGGGTATCACCACGGCCAGGTCGAAGGCCACTTCACGATCGTCGTACGAGACGATCCGCCCCCGCTGGCCCGAGTAGTCCACCTCACCCGTGTTGAACTCGGTCACGAGTTCGATGCCCCGCTCCTCGAGCATGCCGCCGAGTCGGTGGCTCGCCACCGGCTTCGTGAAGGCTCCGTCGAGCGGTGTCACATACGTCAGTTCGACCTTGTCGCGCACACCCTGCTGCTGGAGGAACCAGTCGGCCAGAAAGCAGAACTCCAGAGGCGCCACAGGGCACTTGATGGGCATCTCCACAACGTTGACGACGAGGGAGCCTCCCTCGAACCACTCGAGTGCTTCGGCGAGGGCGACCGCTCCCTCGGGGTCGTAGAAGGTGAACGCCTTCTGGTTCCAACCGGGCCCGGTGAGGCCCTCGGTCTCTTCGGGCGCCAGGACGGCACCGGAGGCAACGACGAGGACGTCGTAGTCGAGCACCTGCCCGCTCCCCAGATGCACCCGGCGCTCCGCGATGTCCACATGGTCGACCGGATCCTGCAGGTAGGCGATGTCGCGATGGAGCTGGCGCCCCCGAGGTCGCACGATCTCGTCGAGGTGGGCGAGGCCGAAGGGGACGAAGAGGAGCCCGGGCTGGTAGACGTGGCAGTCGTCCTGATCCACCACGGTCAGGGAGGCTTCGGACGGGGAGAAAACCCGGCGGAGTCTGTTGGCGGCGAGCGTGCCGCCGGTTCCCCCTCCGAGTATGACGATCCGATGCATGTGGGCTCTCCGATGCGCTCGTACCCATCGTGGCCATGCCGCCGACGGCCCGGAAGGGCACAAAGTCCCGGCTCGGCGGAACTGAGTCAGGCTGCGCTCAGTTGAGCACGAAGACCGGGTGGCGGCCGGCGACGGCGGCCCACTCCTCGTCGGTGGAGTCGGGCGTGACACCGTCGAAGAACATCCCGACCTCGAACTTCCAGCGCCGCAGGTAGGCACGGAGGATGGGCACGCTGTCGGCCACCGGGACCTCCGTCGCCGTGCACGGTTGGCGACGGCGGCCGAGGATCAGCACCAGGTGGCCGCCGGCATGCCGGACGTTGCGGACCCACTGGGTCTCGCCCCGCGGGGCGACCAGGTACTCGGTCCCCTCGATCGTGAGGAGGTTCACCGGTGTGTGGTGCAGCTTGCCGGTGCTCCGGCCCCGGTGCTCGAGCACCCGGGAGCCCAAGACGCTCACACCCATCCGGGTCAGGCCGTTGAGGAGCCGGTTGAAGACGTTGCGGGTGAACCAGTCGGGCTTCTTGTAGTGGGTGGCGGCGGGCTGTTCAGGGGCGGGGTTCGGTGTCATGGCGACCTCCTGCATGGACGTGTTCATGAACATTGATCCTAAAAGAGAACAATGTTCATGTCAAGTACTTGTGTTCTCTTCCGTGAACAATCAGACTGGTCCCATGTCAGCGCCACGCACCGCCCGGGAGCGGGTCCGGGAGGAGATGACCGCAGAGATCCTGGCCGTGGCCCGCCAGCACGTCGCCCGCGAGGGCGCGGCCGCTGTGTCCCTGCGCTCCATCGCCCGGGACCTCGAGATGGCCCCCTCGGCGCTCTACCGCTACTTCGACGGGCGTGATGCGCTGCTGAGTGCGCTGATCCTCGCCGCCTACGAGTCCCTGGCCGACGAGGCGGAGCGGGCGGCCGACGTCGCGCGGGGGAGTGGCGATGGCGATGCAGCACGTTGGCTGGCCGTTCCCCGTGCCCTCCGCACCTGGGCCCTGGCGCACCCCCACGAGTGGGGTCTCATCTTCGGCACCCCGGTGCCCGGCTACCAGGCGCCCGAGGAGACGGTGCAGCCGTACACCCGCGTCGCGGCCGCCTTGGTGCGCCCGGTCGTCGAAGCCGAGGCGGCCGGGCGGCTGCACATGGACGACCTCGCACGCCCGGTCTCGGACGAGCTGCGCCAGGCGGTGGCACCGGTGGCCGACGGGCTCTTCCCCGGCATGCCGGTGGGGAAGGTGGTGCTCGCCATCGGGGCCTGGACGACCATCGTCGGCGTCATCAGCCTCGAGGTCTTCGGGCACTGGCGCAACACGATCCTCGATCCGGGCCGGTTCTTCGAGGCCACCATCGGCAACGAGGCGGTTTCGATCGGCCTGCGCTGATCAGCCTCAGCGGAGGCGCTCGCGGAGAGCCTGTGCCCGCGCGCGGAGCTCGTCGAACCGGTCATCTTCGGGAACCCACTCGGCCATGGCCACGACCAGATCGAAGACGAGGCCGGCCAGATCCGCCAGCTCCTGGCTGGGCTCCTGCAGCTTGATCTGTGAGAACGGGAACGCGACGTTCACCCGGCTCGAGGGTGCGACCACCTCGGGGCCCTTGCGCGACTTCGATCCCTGCGAACGCGGTCCGTTCGTGTCGGACGGCGACGCACCCTTCTCGATTGGCTTCGGCACCCCACCATCCTGACCGCGTGGCAGCCTGAGGGCCAGGATGCACGTCACCGTGGAGGCTCGTCCAGCTGAGGCTGCCGCAATGAGCGAAGCCGGGTGGGCCAGGCAAACGGCGACAGGCGGCCGGCCCGAGCCAGGCGGCCGGTGCCGGACCGGCCGCGACATCAGACGAGATTCAGCCCAGAACGGGCAGCTTCAGCTCGACCCCCGCGTTGGCCAGGAAGACGAGCTTGTGCTCGAGCGCGTTCTGCCAATCGACCATGTCCTTGTCGAACTGCGTGCGGTCGCCTTCTTCGCACGCGTGCTCGAGCTCGTCGAACGCCAGGTCTTCGGCGTCCAGCAGGGCCCGGTATCTCGAAAGGAAGTGGTCGTCGATCGGCTGATGCACGTCGTCCCTCCTACTGCGGCCCGACCTTTGCGAGCCGGCGCCCAAAACGATACTTCCGTCACGCGTTGTTCGCCCGGGAGTCGTACCGTCGGTGCTACCAATTCCGCCGGAGGCGGTCATACGGCGTCAGCGCGCGCAGCTCCTCCGCCAACGCTTGGAGGCGCTCGGTGGTGCGGGCCAGGCCGACGACGGTGGCACCGGCCTGGGCGAGGTCACGACAGAGCTGGGCGCCCAGCCCAGCCGATGCGCCGGTGACGACGGCGACCTGGCCGCGGTAGCGGTCCCCGAAGGCGGGAGGGCGCGACGAATGGGAGGAGCGGGAACGGGATCCGGCCACGACTCGCCCCTCAGCTGGTCTCGGTGCCCGTGCCTGTGCCTGTGCCTGTGCCTGTGCCTGTGCCTGGGCCGGTGCCGCCGGTTCCATCGATCGGGTCCGTCAGCTCGGCCAGCTCGGTTCCGAGCCGGGCCGCCGCCGCAGCCAGCACATCCTGGCCGGCGACGAGCGCCGCCAGGTCGCCGCGCACCCGCACCCGTCCGGCGGCCAGTGCGTCGGCCGGGTCGAGCTCGCCACGCGCCATGGAGAGTGCGTCGGGGTAGCCGAGCACGATGGTCGCGGTGCCCCCGACCCGTCCCTCGGGGTCCAGCTCGAGGTGGGCCCGGCCGTCGGCCACCGTCAGGACCACGCGCACCTCCTCCGCGCTGTCCGCCCCGCCGGGCCCGGGGACACCCGTGACCACCTGGGCCACGCTGAACGCGCCGTCGGCCGCCGCCAGCGAGCCCGCGCCGGCCGCCGCGATGGCGTCGGACAGGTCGAGCGCTCCGAGTGCGGCGTCGAAGGACGCCACCCAATCGGGCGAGAGGTAGCGGGCCATGGAGAGGCGAGGCTAGGCGAGACGAAGCGAAGACGAGGCTCGGGCGCGGGCGGCCGCCGCGGCGGGGCTGGTCGCGGGCGCCACAGGCTCAGCCGGAGGAGGCCTCGTTGGCCGTCTTCTTCGAGCGCCCGGTGATCTTGCGTCCGAGCCAGGCCACCGGGTCGTAGCGCGCGTCCACGACACGCTCCTTCATCGGGATGATGCCGTTGTCGGTGATCTTGATGTGCTCGGGGCACACCTCTGTGCAGCACTTGGTGATGTTGCACATGCCCAGCCCCTTGTCGTGGGCCAGCTCCCGGCGGTCGTTGACGTCGAGCGGGTGCATCTCGAGCTCGGCGAAGCGGATGAAGAAGCGAGGCCCGGCGTACTTGGGCTTGTTCTCCTCGTGGTCCCGGATGACGTGGCAGACGTCCTGGCACATGAAGCACTCGATGCACTTGCGGAACTCCTGGCCTCGCTCCACGTCGACCTGCATCATCCGGTAGCCGCCCTCGGGCTCGGGGCCCGGCTGGAAGGCCGGGATCGTCTTGGCCACCTCGTAGTTGAAGGAGACGTCGGTCACCAGGTCGCGGATGATCGGAAAGGTCTTCATCGGGGCCACCGTCACCGGCTCACCCTCGGGGAGGGTGTCCATGCGCGTCATGCACATGAGGCGGGGGAGCCCGTTGATCTCGGCCGAGCACGAGCCGCACTTGCCCGCCTTGCAGTTCCAGCGGCAGGCCAGGTCCGGCGCCGGATCGGCCTGAATCCGGTGGATCACGTCGAGCACCACCTCGCCCTCAATGGCGGGCATCACGTAGTCGGTGAACTCGCCCCCGCCCTCGTCGCCCCGCCAGACCCGCATCGTCACCTCGTCGGCCATGGGCTCAGTGTCCTTCCTCGAACAGGGCGCGCAGTTCGGCCGGCATTTCCGGCAGCGGCTCGGGGCCGATGTCGATCGGGGCCAGCCACCCGTGCTCGGCGGTCTGGTGCTGCACGAAGTTGACCTTGCCCAGCTCGGGGTCGGGCCCCGGGTAGTCCTCACGCGTGTGGCCGCCCCGGGACTCCTTGCGGTTGAGCGCACCCTGGGCCACGGCGATGGAGGTGGTGATCATCGACGGCAGGTCGGTGGCCAGGTTCCAGCCCGGGTTGTAGGCCCGGCCGCCCTTCACCTGCACCTTGGCCGTCTGCTGCTTGAGGTCCTCGAGCTTCACCAACGCTTCCTCGAGCTCGGGGCCGGTGCGGATGATGCCCACCAGCGACTGCATGGTCTCCTGCAGCTCGTGCTGGACGTCGTAGGGGTTGTACCCGTCCTCGCGCCCGAAGGGTGCGAACGCGTCGTCGATCACCGAGGCGACCTCCGCCGCGTCGACGTTCGGCGAGCCGGTGCGGCCCTCCGCGAAGTCGGCCGCACCGAGGCCGGCCCGGCGGCCGAAGACGACGAGGTCCGACAGCGAGTTGCCGCCCAGGCGGTTCGCCCCGTGCATGCCGCCCGCCACCTCGCCGGCGGCGAAGAGGCCGGGGACGGTGGCCGCCTGGGTCTCGGCGTCGACGCGCACCCCGCCCATCATGTAGTGGCAGGTGGGCCCGACCTCAAAGGGGCCGGCCGTGATGTCCACGCCGGCCAGCTCCATGAACTGGTGGTACATGGAGGGCAGCCGGCGCCGGATGTA
>Ga0209415_10011068_pt1 | contig 15247 bp, 14 predicted proteins | sample PeaSoiSIISIP2007_FD_187696 | JGI IMG/M metagenome (GOLD analysis project Ga0209415, IMG submission 187696) | Peat soil microbial communities from Weissenstadt, Germany - SII-SIP-2007 (SPAdes) (version 2) | ecosystem: Environmental > Terrestrial > Soil > Wetlands > Peat | place: Germany... | reverse complement strand
GTCCTCTCCGCGCATCGCACCCCCGACGCCCTGTTCGCGTACATTGACGACGCCGAGAAGCGAGGCGTCCTGGTGTTCATCGCCGGCGCCGGTGGCGCCGCACACTTACCGGGGGTCATCGCCGCGAAAACGCTGTGCCCTGTCCTCGGCGTGCCGATCCCATCCACGGCTCTCTTCGGCCTGGATGCGCTCCTCTCGATCGTGCAAATGCCGAAGGGGATTCCCGTCGCCACATTCGCGGTCGGAAAGCCTGGCGCCGGCAACGCCGCGCTGTTCGCCGCCGCCATCGTCGGTCAGTCGCATCCCGACGTCATGACGCGGCTCCGCGACTGGCGCGACGCCCAGAGCAAGGCCCTGGTCGCTCAACAGGTCATCGACTGAGCGCGGCGGCGCGGGGTCTACTTCGCGCTTGTACGGGGGCGACCACCGCGGGCAGAATGCGCGCCATGAATCTTCCCCGCCCTGCTCGTGCATCCCTGGCCACGCTCATCCTCACGGGGTGCGCGGTTTCGCTCTTCGGAGCGTGCACCACGAACGGTGAGGAGGTGTGCGGGATCAACGGCGTGAAGAACGGAACGTGCGAGGTCGGCCCGACGTGCCCGTCGGGCTCGGTGCTGCTGCCCATCTCCGACCCGGTCGATGAGTGCCCGGGCAGCAACGCGCCGGCCGGAGTGACTTACATCTGCTGTGTTCCCGAGAGCGCCTCGTCGGGCACACCGGCCGACGCCGGTAAGCACGCAGGCTGAGCCGCGTCAGAACGCTTCCTTGACGACGTCGAGCTTGTCGCTCGAGGGGAAGTGAAGCCGGCGCGTTGCGCGATCGATGCAGGTCGCGACCTTGTTGTTCCTCGGGGCGACCGCGACCGATACGCCGAGCGGTTTCCCCCCCTTGACGGCGACGCAGATGTTCGCGTGCGAGCTCTGCGAGAGTCCGCAGCCAGCCATGAACTGACCCGACTGCATCGGCGCGCCGAGCTGGGCGCTCGTGAGGTCGGGCGCAGCACTGCCGCCACCCCGCATGTCGATGGTCTGCGGGTTCTCGTCCTGTGCCTTCTCGCAGCTCTTGCCGGTGCTGACACGAACCGCGAGGTGCATCTCTTCGCTGTCGCCTCCGTCCTTGTCGTGATCGAAGATGGCGACGTCGATCTTCGTCCCCTCGTCCGTCAGCTTGTCGAAGGAGTCGAACAGGACGACCTTGTCTCCCACGTACCCGTTCGCCGTCTTCACGAGCGGGACCTCGATCGACTCCTTCGACCCCCTCCCCTTCGGGTACACGATGACGGCGTCACGCTTCTTCACGTCCGAGCCGAGAACGCCGTTGTCGACGTCGTCGTCGGTCGCGTTGATGATGATGTGGATACCCTCCGGGAGCGTCTCGATCTTGACGACGCCCGAGTAGTCCTTCGGCCCGTTCGACGCGACCGGCGTCAGCACCTCGGTAGACTGATCGGCGTTGAGGTCGTGTGTCTGGACCTGGCTCTCGGGCACCGGAGGGGCGGTCTCGTGCGGCGTCGCGGAGGGGGGCGGGGCGGCATGGCCGCACGCGCTCACGACGCACGGGAGGAGGGCGAGGCATAGCACTGGGAGCACGGTGTTCGGTGTGGGGAGCATGGGAGCGAACGATACCTGCTCGGCGGGATGACCGGGAAGCGCCGAAGCGCGTCACCGGTGATAACTTGCGGGCATGCCGCGTAGCCACGCCCCGTTCTTCGCGGCCTTCGCCTTGCCTGCTTTCCTCGCACTCCCTGACGCGCTCCCGACGCCGGAGACCCCGTCGCCGGCGCCGGAGCCGACCGCCGCCGCCCAGCCTTTCCGCTCCCACGCCGACGACGTCGCGGACTACACGCTCCGCGCCCGCTTGGACCCGGAGAAGCACACGCTCCACGGGGAGGGGACCATCCGCTTCCGGAACGCGAGCTCGGGCGCGGTGCACGAGCTGTGGCTGCACCTCTACTTGAATGCGTTCAAGAACGAGCGCTCGACGTTCCTCCGCGAGCCGGTCGCGGGCTTCCGCGGCTCGGCGCCGCTCGCCGACTGGGGAACAATCGATCTCACGACGCTCTCGCTCCGGGGCGACGCCGGCGACAGCGCGTCCGGCACCGACCTCCTGCCGACGCTCGACCGACCGAGCGCGGCGGACACCGGCGAGGGTGCGGGCGACGAGACCGACGTCAAGGTCGCGCTCCCGCGCGAAGTTCGCTCCGGTGAGACCATCACCCTCGACGTGGCATGGGACGACAAGCTACCGAGCATCGTCGAACGCACGGGCTACGCCGGGTCGTTCCACTTCGTGGGCCAGTGGTTCCCGAAGCTCGCCCGCCTCGAACCGGACGGCACGTGGGCCCACTTCCCCTTCCACCACCTCGCGGAGTTCTACGCGGATTTCGGCACCTACGACGTCACGCTCGACGTTCCGGCCTCGTTCACCATCGGCGCGACGGGCCCGCTCGTCGAGTCGCGGCGTGACGGCGGGAGGCTCGTCGAACGCCACGTCCAGGCCGACGTGCACGACTTCGCGTGGACGGCCTGGGACGGGTTCCGGACGCGAGAAGAGCGCGTCGGTGACGTGCGCGTGCGAGTTCTCTTCCCCGAGGGGTACGAAGCCGACGCCCTGCGCGAGCTCGATGCCGTCCGCTTCGCGCTCCCCTATTTCGCGCGGCGATACGGGCCGTACCCGTACGCCGAGCTCACCGTCGTTCATCCTCCGGAGGCCGCGAGCGAGGCAGGCGGGATGGAGTATCCGACGCTCATCACGACGGGTGGCGCGTGGCACGGGACACCCTTCTCGAAGCTCATCGAGCTGGTGACGGTCCACGAGCTCGGCCACCAGTACTTCTACGGGCTGCTCGCCTCCAACGAGGTCCTCTGGCCGTTCCTCGACGAGGGGATCAACTCGTACGCCGAGGCCGACGTCCTTCGCGCGATGTTCGGCGCAGGATCCGCCGTGTCCGGGCTCGGGCTCACCGTCAGCGACTCCGCCATCCAGGCGGTGTTCGGCAACGCGGCCGAGCACGACGACCCGATCGCGCAGCCCGCGTACGCCTTCGAGACGGGCGGGCGATACAGCTCGCTGGTCTACGAGCGAACGGGGGCGGTCCTCGAGACACTCCGTCGCGTCTACGGCCAGGCTGGCATGGACCGCGCGATGTCCGAGTACACGCGCGCGTTCCGCTTCGAGCACCCCGGCCCGGAGGATCTCATCGCCTGCTTCGCCCAGGGGATGGGCGGCGAGGCCGCCGCGATGCTGCGCCGCGCGCTGTTCGAGAAGGCCTGGGTCGATTACGCCGTCGTCGAGGTCGCGAGCCATCCTCACACCGCGCCGCGAGGGCTGTTCGACCGGGACGGCAGGCGCGAGACCGTCGCGGCGGCCCCGGCGAAGGGGGGCGACTACGAGGGCTCGGTCCTCGTCGAGCGGCGCGGGACGCTCAGCTTCCCGGTGGAGATCGAGCTCGTGCTCGAGGACGGGCACCGCGAGCGCGTCCCGTGGGACGGGGTGGGCGGGAGCATCCGCGTGCCCTATCGCGGCCCCTCGAGGCTTCGCGGCGCAATCGTCGATCCCGACCGCGCCGTCTTGCTGGACGACGACCTCACGAACAACCATGGGACCGCCGCCGACGCGGAGCGGCGAGGCGCCGACCTCGTCCTCGAGCGCGCGACCTACTGGGCAGAGCTCGTCGTGCAGGCGGTCGCGCCATGACGCTCCGGCGCCTCCCGAGCGGGACCATCCGCGCCCGGCGTCGCCCGCGAGCGATCGCCCTCCTCTGGCTCTGGGAGCTCGCGCTCGCGCTGGTCCTGGGCACCTCGTTCGCCTCGCTCGCCCGCGAAACCTACGGTCGGCACCCCGACGGCGACACCCCCCTCTTTGCCCCGGGGGGCCTCGCGCTCCTCGACTTCCTCCGCCACTCCCTCCCCGCCCGCGGCCCGCTCCTCTGCGAGGTGCTCGCGGTCCTCGCCGCGGCGCATCTGCTCGGACTCGTCCCATCCGCAGCGGTCTTCGCCGAGCTGGCCTTCGAGACGCCCACGCGAAAGGCGCCGCCGCCACGAGACGCGATCGGCCACGCGATCGCCGCCCTCCCCGCGTCCTTCGCGCTGTCCATGGTCGGCCTCGCACTGCAGGGGGTCGTGGTCGTTCTCGGCGGGTTCTTCGCCGGGTCGGTCTCGACGTCCTTTGGCTTCTCGCTGCGGACGCGAGACGGCAACCTCATCGCCGCCGCCATCGCCCTCGCGAGCGTGGCCGTCGCGCTCGTCGTCGGCGTCGCCGTCGACCTCGCCCGCGCCGAGGTCGTCCGCCACGAGACGAGCGCCGTCGAAGCCGCGCAGAAGGGACTCGAGCGCTTCCTTCTTCGACCGGTCGCCGTCACCTGGTCGTACACGTGGCGGTCGGCTTCGTCGTGGGTGCCCGTCGGGCTGGGCGCCCTACTCGCGACCCGCATCGGCGGAAGAGGCGGAGCCTCGCTGCTCGTGCTCGCGGCGTTCCACCAGGTCGTCGTGCTGGTCCGGGTCGCGATCCGCGCGTCGTGGATGGCTCGCGCGCTCCGAGCGCTCGGCGACTGAGGCCTCCCCGACTCGAGCTCAGAAGGTGCCGCGAACGCCGCCGGCACCGAGCCCGAACCACGGTTCGATCTCGAGGCGCGCGGCCGGCGCTGGCGGTGCCGGAGGCGGTTCGGCACCGGGGGGCGCGGCCGGGGGCTCCACGGGCTTCTTGTGCCCGATGATCAACGTCACGGCCGCAAGGACCGCCCCCGCGCCCGCCGCGGCGAACGTGATGTCGGAGACGGTCGCGAGCGTCGTGGCCGAGCTCAGGACGGAGTTCCCTGTCGGGCCGCAGATGCCGTTCGGGCAATCCGTCTGCAGGGTCGATTTCTTCGACATCGACATCACGCCCGTCACCGCGCCCGCGATGACCCCGGCGCCGGCGAGGCCGATCCCCGCCCACGTCAGGACGGTCGGCGAGTGCACCGTCACGGGCGCGGCGGGGGCCTCGGGCGCGCCCCCACCCTGGTCGGCGACCGGCGCCGGAACGCCCGTGGAGACCAGGGTGATCTCGACCCGCTTCTGCTCCGCCTCGCGCACGTCGGCCTCGCCGGTGCCCGTCGCCGTGGCCGTCTTCGCGATGACGACGTGGTGCCCCGGATTGACGACCCTCGGCAACCCCGCCACGGCCCCCGGCACGTCGACGCCATCGACGTTCAGCGAGAGCTCGTCCTTCTCGCCCATGCCCGTCACCGTGATCAGGAGGGACGGCACCCGACTCGCGAGCGCCGCGTCGAGCTGCGCCGCCTCGATGCGCGCGTCCTTGAACGGCTTCGGGTCATTCGCCTTCTCGGGCATCCGGAGGATGCTCGCGAGCGAGTCCCGGGCCTCGACGAGGAGCCCGACGGCCGCCTGGGCCTTCGCGACGCGCACGCCCGTCGAGGGGACGTGCATGATGTCGTCGGCGGCCTTGTAGCGCTTCAGCGCCTCCTTGAGGTCTCCCTTCTCGGTGAGCGTGCGCCCCTGCTCCAGCAGCGTGCGTGCGGTCTCGCGATCCGCGGCCGTCGGCCCGGCGACGGCGACGCTCGCGACGAACAGCGAGCCAATGACGATCGCCCGCGACGCGAGCCTCGCCTGCGGGATATGGAGTCTAGAAGCCATAGTTCTCTCTCTCCTTGGGAGCGGTCGTCGGCTTGGTGGTCGTCCCCGGCGAACGCGCGGGGTATGTCCACCGCTTGCCCGGGTGCGATGTCGCCGACGTTGACGTGGAGCTCGCGGCCGGTGCGGCCGCCTCCGACGGACCGTCGGCAGGGACGCCGGTCGGAACGGCCGTGGGGACGGGCTCCGGGGGAGGGATCGACGCGGCTGCCGCGACGACCGGCGGAGGCGCAGCTGCCGTCACGGGCGAGGGCTTCGACCGGTTCGACAGGGCAAAGACGGCTCCCCCTATGACGAGCGTCGCGGCACCGGCGGCGAGGCCGACCGTCAAGCCTCGTCCCTTCTGCAGCGACGGGATGGATCCGGGGCCGGTGCTCAGCGTCTGCCCCGTGACGGAGGAGGTCGACTCGAGCCGCGTCGGCGCCGAAACGCGCGCGCCGGTGTCCGACGTCGCCTTCGTCGTCTCGGTGTTCGACCGCATGATCTCGGCGACCTTCTCGCGATCGCTCGCAGCCTTCAGGCCCAGCGAGATCGCCTCCTGTCGCCGCTCGGCGCGGTCTCCCACCATCTCGGCCAGGAACGCGGCGACCGTCGACGTGCTCGTCGTCAGGTTCGCCTGGACCATCGCCTCCTCGAGCGCCTGCTGCAGCGCCGCGGCCGTCGGGTAGCGCGCGTCCGGCGCGAACATGAGCGCCTTCTTGATGACTTCGCGGACGGGCAGCGGCGTGGACGGCGGCAACGGCGTGGGCGACTTACCGCTGGTCACCTGGAAGAGCGTCTGGATCTCGTTCTCGGCGTCGAACGGCGGCCGACCGGAGATCAGGTGGTAGATCACCGCGCCCACGGCCCATACGTCCGCGCGCCGATCGACCGGCTTCCCGAGCGCCTGCTCGGGCGGCATGTAGTGGACCTTCCCCTTGAGCTGATCGGCGTTCGTGTCGCCCGAGAGCCGCCCCTTCGCCTTCGCGATCCCGAAGTCGATGAGCTTGGCCACGCCCCGCGTCGTGACGAGCACGTTCTGCGGCGAGACGTCACGGTGCACGACGCCCATGAGCGCCCCCGCCTCGTCCCGGAGCTCGTGGGCCGCGTGCAGCCCGCCGGACACGTCGGCCATCACGCGCAGCACGATGCCGAGCGGGACCTTCGCATCCTTCTTCTTCGCCGCGCGGTTGATCTTCGAGAGCGCGTCGCCGTCGACGTACTCCATGACCAGGTAGGTCACGCCGTGCTGCTCGCCGACGTCGAGGATCTGCGTGACGTTGGCGTGCTCGATGCGCGACGCGATGCGCGCCTCGTCGACGAACATGCTCTGGAACGTCGGCTCCGCGGCGTACTTCGGGAGGATCGTCTTGATCGCTACGAGCTTCTGGAACCCGTGCTTGCCGGTCTGCCGCGCGATCCACACGCTCGCCATCCCGCCCTCGGCGATGGGGCACATCAGCTCGTAGCGGTCGAGCCGATACCCCGCCGCGATAGGCGAGTTCGCAGGCGGGATGAGGCTCACGGAGACATTATCGCGCGCCCGGGAGAGGAGCGCGAGAGGTGTGGAGGCCGCTGCCGGACGACCGCGGGGGGTGGGCCGGAGTCCGGAGTGGGTTCGTGTAGGTTAGTTCCACGTGCCCTCGACGGTGAAGACTGCGGAGCTTCCGGAGCCGGTGCAGGAGGTCGAGAGCACATCGCACGTGTAGGTCGGGCTGTAGCCCCAGCAGTAGCCCGACGGATTGTTGCCGGGCGGCGTGACGGCGTAGCAGACGGCCGTCTTCGACGTGGCCGTGCCGCAATACCAGCCGTCGGAGCAGTCCCCCGCGTTGCCGCCGATCGACACCGCGTAGGCCGCGCACGCATCCATGGCCTCGATCGTGGTGCAGCCCGCCCCCGTGTAGACGTTGTTGCAGTCGTAGAAGCTTTGACCCACGCCGTCGGAGTGGCTCGTCTGACATGGGGCGGCCGCGTTGCCGCCGCCGACGCAGCACGCGGGCGAGGTCTTCGACGTCGCGCACTCGCAGCCACCGAGGTTGGGCGCCGTCGTCTTGCAGTCGGTGAAGCCGGAGTTGCAAGTGTACGAGCACGTCGTCCCGCTGCAGCTCGCCGCCGACGCGTTGAGGAGCGTGCACACGTCGCCGCACGCGCTGCAGTTCGACGTCGTGTTGAGCAGCGTGCACGTGCCGCTGCAGTTGGTCTCGTTGCAGACGCACGCGCCGCTCACGCAGAAGGGCGTCGGCTGCGCGCATGTCGCGGAGTTCGTCCAGGCGCCGGCCGCGCTGCACGTCTGCGGCGTGTTGCCGCTGCAGTTCGTCTGGCCCGGCGCGCATACCCCCGTGCACGCGCCGGCGACGCACGTCTGGTTCGTGCACGCGGTCGGCGCGCCCCACGTCCCGCTCGCGTTGCACGTCTCCACGCTGTTGCCCGTGCACTGGGCCTGCCCCGGAGCGCACACGCCGGAGCACACTCCGCCGATGCACGTCTGGTTCGTGCACGCGACCGGCGCGCCCCACGTGCCGCCCGCGCCGCACGTCTGGACTCCGTTCCCCGAGCACTGCGTGGTCCCGGCGCTGCAGACCCCGGAGCAGGCGCCGGCGGAGCACGTGGAGGCCACGCAGGCCACGGGGCTCCCCCAGGTTCCGGTGGACGCGTTGCACGTCGCGACCCCGTTGCCGACGCACTCCGTTTGACCCGGAGCGCACACCCCCGTGCACGCACCGCTCAGGCACGTCTGGTTCGTGCAGGCCACGGGCGCGCCCCACGCCCCGGCCGCGCTGCACGTCTGCACTCCGTTCCCCGAGCACTGCGTCGCGCCGGGCGAGCACGCGACGCACGTGCTGTTCAGGCACGCAGGCGTCGCCCCCGAGCAGGTCTCCAGCGTCGTCCACGTCCCGGTCGCGCTGCACGATTGAACGAGGTTCCCGAGGCACTGCGTCGCCCCCGACACGCACACGCCCGTGCACGTCCCCGAAACGCACGTCGAGTTGGAGCACGCGGCGCCGACCGTGTACGTCCCGTTCGCGTTGCACGCCTCAGGGGTGTTCCCCACGCACGCCTGTTGATTCGGCGCGCAGACACCCGTGCAGCTGCCTGCAATGCACGTCTGCCCGGTGCACGTCGCCGGCGCGCTCCACTGGCCCATGGCGCTGCACGTCTCGACGCCGTTCGACTGGCACTGAACCGACCCGGACACGCACACCCCCGCGCAGACGCCGGCCACGCACGTCGAGTTCTTGCACGCCGTCGGCGCCCCCCACGTCCCCGTCGCGTCGCATATCTGCGCGCTGTTGCCCGAGCACTGCGTGGCTCCCGGCGAACAGGTCCCCGTACACTCCGCGCCGCCGCCCGCGTCCGGCGTGGTCGAGCACACGCCGGTGCACGGGCTCGGCGTGCCCCACGCCCCGCCGGCCGTGCAGGTCTCGACGCCGTTGGCCTGGCAGTGCGTCTGGTTCGGCGCGCACACGCCGGTGCAGAGGGCGCCCGAGCACGTCTGGTTCACGCAAGGGACGGCGACCGCCCACGTCCCGGTGGCGTCGCACGTCTGCACCCCGTTGCCCGCGGTGCACTGCAGGGCGCCCGGAGAGCACGCCACGCACGCCGCCGGGACCGCAGCTCCCGCCCCGGCGTCGGCCCCGCCCGCGTAGCAGATCGCCGTCGCGCCCGTACACGTCTCCTTGGTGACCCACGTCCCGTCGGGACCGCACGTCTGGACGCTCGCGCCCGAGCACTGCGATTGCCCTTGCGCGCACACGCCCGTGCACGCGCCGTTGCTGCACGTCTGGTTCATGCAGCACGCGGAGCCGCACGCGGTACCACCGCCGTCGCACGTGGCGAGGTGGGCGGCGTCCTTCGCGTCTCCGGGGGACCCGGCGTCCTTCACGTGGCCCGCGTCAATGTGCTCCGCGACGTCCGGCTTGGGCGCGGCCCGATCGGCCCCGGCGTCGGCGCGGGGACCGGTGGTCACGTCCATCCCGGCGTCACACCCGCCCGCGCACTCCCCCTGCGTGAACGAGCCCAGACCGCCGATGGCGGCACATGCTCCGACCATGACGCTCAGGACCACGAGCGCCGCGACGACGACGAAAGTCCGCATGGTGACTAGCATACGGGGAGAACGCCTGACAATCCAGCAACGCGGGAACCTTCGAACCGCCCCCGCGCGCGGTCTTCCTCGCGAACGCGTCAGCGCGTCAGCGACCGATAAACCTGCTCATACCTTCGCGCCGGCCGCTCCCAGCCTCGGTCGAGCCGCATGACGCGCCGCACCAGCGCGGGCCACGCGTCGGCGGCGTACGCGACCCGAGCGGCGACCGCGCGCTCGACCGCGGCGACGATGTCGGCCGGGGTGGTGCCCTCGTAAAGGAAGCCCGTCCCCGTCTCGAGCTTGGCGTCGCAGTCGACGATGGTGTCGATGACACCGCCGGTGGCGTGGGCGACGGGGAGCGCGCCATAGCGCTGAGCGTAGAGCTGGACGAGGCCGCAGGGCTCGTAGCGGCTCGGGATGGCGACGACGTCGGCGGCGCCGAAGATGCGGTGGACGACGGCCTCGGCCGCCGCGGGGATGAAGACCATGCGCCCGTGCGACTTCTTCGCGCAATCGTCGAGCTTGTGCATGACGGCAGGGTCGCCGTCGCCCGCCACGACGAACTGCGCGTCCGTCGAGCGGAGGAGCTTCGGGATCGCCGCGACGAGCAGGTCCGTCCCCTTCTGCTCGACGATGCGCCCGACGTTCGCGACGAGGGGGGCCTCGAGGTCGACCGGGAGGCCAAGCTCGCGCTGGAGCGCCGACCGGCACCTCGCCTTGCCGCTGATGTCGTGCGCGTCGTAGCGCGTCGGGAGGGCGGCGTCGGTCGCGGGGTTCCATACGCCGTAGTCGACACCGTTCGTGATGCCGACGAGGGCGCTGCCGCGCGCGCGGAGCACGCCGTCGAGTCGCTCGCCCCGCGCTCCCGTCTGGATCTCCCGCGCGTACGTGTCGCTCACCGTCGTTACAGCGTCGGCGCTGAGGATCCCTTGCTTCAAAACGTTGATGCCGCCGTAGAACTCTATGCCGTCGATGGCGAAGGCGTCCCAGTCGAGGCCGAGCTCGGGGAGGATCTCCTTCGGGTAGATCCCCTGGTAGGCGAGGTTGTGGATGGTGAGGACGGTGTGCGTCGCCTCGAGCGCCGGGACCTCCTTGGAGAGCCTGCGGAGGTAGGTCGGCACGAGCGCCGTCGGCCAGTCGTGGCAGTGGACGACGTCGAACGGCGTCCTCGACTCGGCGCGCTGCCTCGCGATCTCGGCCGCGGCCCGCGAGAACATCGCGAACCTCTGCGCGTTGTCCGGGTAGTCCTCACCGCGCTCTCCGTAGACGAACGGGCGGTCGAAGACGCTCTTACCCTGGATGGCGACGTCCACCAGGATGAGGTCGACCTGCGAGGCGAGGCGCCCGTCGTAGACGGTGACGTCGAGCGCCCTGGTGCTCGTCTTGTCGAGGACGAACTTGAGCGGCGTGAGCCTCCGCGCGACGAGCAGACCGCCCGCCTCGAAGACGGGGAACCGCGGGAGGACGAGTGTCACCTTGTGGCCGAGGCCACGGAGCGCCTTGGTGAGCGACGCGGTCACGTCCGCGAGCCCGCCCACCTTGACGTAGGGCCAGAGCTCGGTCGAGACGAAGAGGATGTCCATTGCGGCGCCTTTTACCATGCGCGCACGCGGCCCGTGCCGTAAAGCGTGGAGCGCATGACCCGCCTCCGCGCCTCCGAGTCGCGCTTCGTCCGCCCGGCGCGCGTGCCGGAGGGCTCGGTCGTGAGCGTCTTCCGCGTGCCACCGGAGGTCGCGGGACAGAGGCTCGACGTCTTCCTCCAGAGCCAGCTCCGGAGGACGAGCCGCACGCGCACGCAGGTCATCCTCCGCGGCTCCGCGTACGACCCCGAGGGGCGCCCGCTCCGCAAGAACGACCGCGTCCGCGCCGAGCAGCACATCCTCCTCTGGCGCCCGCCCTGGGACGAGGACCCCGTCCCCACCGAGATCCCCATCCTCTACGAGGACGACGACCTCCTCGTCGTCGACAAGCCCGCGCACCTGCCCGTCCACCCGACGGCCCGCTATTTCCGGAACACCCTCATCCGCCTCCTCGGCGACGCGCGCCCAGGGCAGTTCCTGGCGCTCGCGCACCGGATCGACCGCGAGACGAGCGGGGTGCTCATCCTGGCGAAGAACGCGCCGGCCGAGCGGAGCGTGAAGCGGCAGCTCGAGGCGCGCGACGGGGTCGAGAAGAGCTACGGCGCGATCACATGGGGCGTACCGTCGGACCCTTCAGGCAGCGGCGCGCGGCGCTTCCGGTACGTGCGGAGCCTCGAGCTCGACCCGTCCAACCCGATCAAGGTGAAGATGCGCGTCGGCCAGACGGCGGAGGCGATGCACGCGTCGACGTGGTTCGACGTGGAGGCGACAGCATCGCGGGGGGACGCGTGGTACGCGAAGGTCGTGTGCGACCTCGAGACGGGGCGCCAGCACCAGATCCGGGTCCACCTCGCGACCCTGGGCACGCCGGTCGTCGGGGACAAGCTCTACGGGCCGGACGAGGGGTGCTTCACGCGCCACGCGGACCACGAGCTCACGGAGGACGACCGCGCCCTATTGGAGCTGTCGCGGCACGCCCTCCACGCGCGGCGGATCGCGCTGGCCCACCCCTCGACGGGTGAGCGGCTCGAGGTCGTCGCGCCTTGGCCGGACGAGCTCGTGGACTTCTGGGCAGGGCTCGCGGGCTGAACGCGCGGGCGCCGCTCAGTTGCAGCAGAGGATCGGCTGCGACGCGCTGCAGTAGTTGAGCGCCGGCTGGCTGAACGCCGCCATCACGTACCAGGTCGAGCCCGCCGTGCTGCCGCCCGCCGTCGTCCATCCGTTGCAGTCGCTCGTGTCGGCGGTGCCGGGCCCGTAATAGTTGTAGACTCCGCTCGCCGTCCACCCTTCGTTCGTCGCTCCGCCGAAGGCGACCGCGTGGCCCACCTGCCGCGTCCGGACGATCTCCTCGCCGCTGCACATGTGCGCTGCAGCAGAGCACCCGGAGACCGCCTGGCACGACGCCTTGGCCGACGCGTAGCCGGTCAACGCGCCCGGACCCGAGAACGATCCCGCGGTCGCGGCCGTCGCTCCGCAGTACGTCGCGCCGACGGAGAAGCCGCCGTCGGCGGTGGCCTGCACCTGGAACGCCTGCGACTGCGCCTGCGCCGCCTGGAGCGCGGTGATCTCGCCCTGAAGGTAGCTGAAGTTGTTGTTGAGATCGGCCGACTTCAAGGGTTGGCCGTCGGTCCACGTGACGAGGTTCCCGGCCCACGCGATGGCGCCGCCGCCGATGAGGACCGCGGCCGGGATTCCGACGCGGAGCCCCCACTTCTTCCAGCGCGGGGGGATCTCCATATCGACGATGACGAGCTTGAGCTTCATGCGGAACCTTGCAGGGGGGGTTCGAGAGTCTAGTTGCAGCAGAGAATGGGGTGCGAGTTCGAGCAGACGTCATTGTTCGGCGAGACCGTCACGGTGGACCACGCCGAGCCGAAGCTCGTGGAGCCAATCTCGGACCACCCTCCGCAGTCGTACTGCCCGTCGCCCGCGTAGGTCGCGTAGACGCCGCTCGCGTACCAGGCGTAACCCGCGGGGGAGTAGGTGATGGCTTCACCCCGCTGCCGGGTGCGGACGACCTCGTCGGACGTGCACATGTGCGCCGCCGTCGGCGAGCACGTCGAGACTGCCTGGCATTGCGCCTTCGCCGACGCGTAGCCCGTCAACGTCCCAGGCCCCGAGAACGAGCCGGCGGTCGCCGCCGTCACGCCGCAGAACGTCGCGCCGAGCGAGTAGCCGCCGTCAGCGGTGGCCTGCACCTGGAACGCCTGCAGCGCGTTGATCTGCGACTGGAGGCTCGCGAAGTTGCTGTTGAGGTCGGCGGCTTTGAGCGGTTGCCCGTCCGTCCACGTCACGAGGTTCCCGGCGAGCGCGATCGCGGCGACGCCGAGGACGAGGACGACCGGGGCCACGTAGGCCACGAGCCTGCGGACCCAGCGGGGAGTCTCGAAGTCGATGACGTAGACCTTGAGCTTCATGGGTGACCTCCCGACTACTGGACGCAACACGAACCGACGAGCGACGTCCCGAGGATGCACGTCGGGCACCCGCTCCCCGAGCCGGACCCGCTGCTACTCGACGACGACGCGGGGCTCGACCCGGAGCTCGACGCCACCGAGCTGGTGGACCGGGTGGTCGTGCTCGACCCCTTGCTCGAGCTCGACGTGGAGCGGCTCGTGCTCGACGTGGTGGAGCTCTGTCCGCCCGCGTCCGAAACGGCCGTGCTCGTCGCGGGGGACGAGCACGCGAGGAGCGCGAGCTGCGAGGTGAGGACGACGGCGACGAGCGTGAGGGCGGCGGTTCTCATGGCCTAGTTGCAGCAGAGGATCGGCTGGGCGTTGTTGCACCAGTCGATCGTTGGCGCGTTTGCCCCCGCGTTGAGGACCCAGCTCGGGCCGAGGGACGAGCCCGAGCTCGACGTCCATCCGTTGCAGTCGGTCGTCGAGCTGGCGCCGGGGCTGTAATAGTTGTACGTCCCGCCCGCCATCCACCCATCATTGTCGGCGGCCGTGGCCGTGACCGGGATCCCCCGTTGCCTCGTGCGGACGATCTCGTCCGGCGCGCACATGTGCGCCCCCGTCGATGAGCATCCGGGCACCGCCTGGCACGACGCCTTCGCCGACGCATACCCCGTCAGCGTCCCCGGGCCCGAGAACGAGCCGGCGGTCGCCGCGGTCGCACCGCAGAACGTCGCACCGAGCGAGTAGCCGCCGTCGGCCGTCGCCTGCGTGAGGACGGCCTGCGCCGCGGCCTGCGCGGTCTGGAGCGCGGTGATCTGCCCTTCGAGGTAGGTGAAGTTGTTGTTGAGGTCCGCCGACTTGAGCGGCTGCCCGTCCGTCCATGTGACGAGGTTCCCGGCCAGCGCGATCGCGGCAACGCCCAGGACGAGGACGGCGGGAGCCACGTAGGCGACGACCCTCCGCACCCAGCGGGGAGTCTCGAAATCGACGACGTAGACCTTGAGCTTCATGCGTTACCTCTCGTTCACTGGACGCAACAAGACCCCACGAGGGAGGTCCCCAGAATGCACGTCGGGCACCCGCTCCCCGAGCTGGAGCTGCTGCTGGACGACGACGACGACGCGGAGCTCGACGCGGCCGAGCTGGTGGACCGGGAGGTCGTGGTCGACGCCTTGCTCGAGCTCGACGTGGAGCTGCTCGTGCTCGACGTGGTGGAGCTCTGTCCTCCGGCGTCCGAGACCGTGGCGCTCGTCCCGGGGGACGAGCACGCGAAGAGCGCGAGCTGCGCGGCCACGAGGGCACCCAGAGCCAAACCCGCGGATCGGACATGCGCCATGGAAGCTTAGTAGTATTACGACGAAAGCGCGGCCGCAAGCGCAAGCCCCCCTCGCAGTCGTCGTCGCGTCTGGCTCGCCTGCAAACGTACCTCGCGACGCCTCGATCGACCGATCGCACCCCTGCAAGCGCTCCTCGCGGCCCCTCGATCGACCGATCGCACCCCGGCAAGCGCTCCTCGCGACCCCTCGATCGACCGATCGCACCCCTGCAAGCGCTCCTCGCGACGCCTCGATC